>Ga0308166_1000122_pt1 | contig 160186 bp, 138 predicted proteins | sample PhyCR2_2_FD_202137 | JGI IMG/M metagenome (GOLD analysis project Ga0308166, IMG submission 202137) | Phyllosphere microbial communities from UC Gill Tract Community Farm, Albany, California, United States - DLSLCC.R2 | ecosystem: Host-associated > Plants > Phyllosphere > Unclassified | place...
CTCCATATTGAGTTGCTGAGCTAACTGACGGCCAATAGTGCTTTTGCCGGCACCCATAGGCCCAACCAGAAAGATATTGCGTTTCTCTGCCATGTTTTTCGGTATTACTAAGACAATTCGTTAATGATAACCCGCCCCGCCAATCAAATTAGCGGCGGGACCTAAACTGAAACCTCATGAGCGATAGTGCGAGATCAGACGAAAAATTATCTCAACACTCTTGGTAGTTTGGCAACCGAATAAATCACTATCCACGCCGCAGGAGGGAAACCATACGTTTTTAACGGCGTCTTATACCCTATGGATCCCAGGTTTCAGCCTGGAAGACGACGGGTACAGCATTAACAAAAAAACCTCGGTGCTCAATTCGGTAACCCTTGTAAGCTAAATCGGCCGCAGCGTCAAACTCAGATGCCTCTAAGGCACGAAAAAAAGTGCATTTGCTTGCCAACTTTTAAGCGTTTTCAACGGCTAGGATTTTGGACTAAGACCTCATGAACCGAGCATTGCAGCGAGATCTCCGCCTGGAGTTTATCTGAAAAAGTCACGGGATGTCGTGATTTGGCAGATTAACGGCAACTTTCGTCGGTTTCCCTCATTTGGACTTGGCGTTACCACCGTGCCAAACATCACGATCGAGACAATTTAGACTTTAACCAGTGTGGGCGTGATGAAAATCACCAACTCGCGCCTTTTATGCTGTTGGTTGCTGTGTTTGAACAGCGATCCCAGCAAGGGGATATCGCCCACGCCAGGGACTTTATCGGCCGTTTGGTTGCGCTGACGCTGAAAAATGCCCCCTAAGACGATGGTTTCACCATCTTTCACCGTCACCTGGGTTTTAATCTCCTGCTTGTCGATCGCCAGCGCCTCTCCTTCGCCCTGTTTGATCGAACGCCCGGGCATATTCTGGCTGATCTGTAACGTCAGGGTGATGCGGCCATTGGATAAAATCTTCGGCGTGACTTCCATGCCCAGCACCGCGTCCTTGAACTCGATCGAGGTGGCACCGCTGGAACCGCTCGACACCTCGTAGGGGATTTCCGTGCCCTGCTTAATGCTGGCGGTTTGCAGATGTGCGGTAAGCAGGCGCGGGCTGGCGATAATCTCCACCTGATTTTCCTGCTCCAGCGCCGACAGCTCCAGATCCAGAATGCGCCCGCTGATGCGTGCCAGGTGGAAACCGGCCGTTATGGCGCTGTTCTCTACCGGCAGACCAACGCTGAAATTGTCTATCCGCAGCTTTTTGGCTGGCCTTTCTTCTGCCGCCAGGCCCCACCTTACGCCAAGCTCCCGCAAATTCTCGCTGCTGATGGTGACAATATGGGCAGCCAGTTGCACCTGTTCCAGCGGGGCATCCATCTCTGCCACCCAGGTTTTCAACTGGGCCAGCGCCTGAGCGGTGTCACGCAGCAGCAACGCGTTGGTGCGTCTATCCACCACGACGCTGCCACGCTCGGTCAATAATTTGCCACGTTGGCTATCCAGGCTCTGCGCTATCTCGCTGGCCTCCGCGTTTTGCAGCGTGATCGTCAGGTTGTGCAGCGACTCCTGCTGCGCCAACTCCCGCTGCCGACGAAGCAGCTCCTGTTCATCCGGCAGTGGGAAAACCATCATCACATTGCCCTCCAACGTCATCGTCAGCTTGCCCATGCGTAATACCACGGCCAACGCCTGCTGCCAGGGAACATTGTCCAACCGCAGCGTCAGATTGGTATCGACCCCCTCGGCAGCGACCAGGTTCAGATCTTGATACTCCGCCAGCGCCTGTAAAATCAGGCTGACCGGAGTATCATGGAACACCAGTGACACCGGCTTTTCCTGCTGCACACCCGCCATCACCGCCAAAGGGAGAACCAGCCACCCCACCAAAAGCCACTGATATCCTTTCATCACTTTTCCTTACGGTTTTTCCCCAACGTGAGCACCACACTACCCGTGCGTGGCCGACATGCTTCGGCCCTATCCTGCGCAACGAGTTCAAGCTGCCGGGGCTGGATCTCCATCACTTGCCAATCCCCATCCAGCACCCGCTGCTGGGGCAATAACCCCAACCACTGCCCCTGCGGGGTGACCACCCAGCCATAGCGCAAATCCGGCGTGCCAATAATCCCTTTCAGCCGCCAATCCTCCGGTGAAACGGTAGGATCGGCGCAGGCCGCCGTTAGCGGTGGCTGGAACGGATCGCGATACTGTTCAGCCCACAACGGGGCCGAGAGCAACAGCCAAAACCACCACGCCTTATTCATCCACCGCCTCTTCTGAGCTAATCAGAGTCAGTTGAGTGGTTAACCCTTCGGGCTGCCTCTCGATCTTCATTTGCCCAATCCTGCGGGTGGAGGACAGCGCCTCCAGCAAGCGCAGCAAGCCCTCGAAATCTAGCTGTAACCTTATCTTTTGTTGGGCTGGTTTCTCCTGCTGCTGGAAACGTAGCAGCCGCCCCCCAAGCTGATAGAGCTGAGTACCCAAATCCCCCGGCTCATCAGGCACGATCAACACCTGCTGCCCCAACCGCTGCTCAAGCTCTGCTAACAACGGTAGCTGGCTAAGTTGCTGCTGACGCTCTGCAATCTGGTGTACCAACTGCTGACGCTGCTCATCCAGCCTTTCCCACCGTTGCCATTCCCCCGAGATCAGCCCACTGCAGGCCAACAGCCCAACCCCGGTTAATACCAGCCATTGAGCCGCCAGCAACTGCCAACCAGGCCGGGCTAGCCAGGGGATCAGCCAGTCTGGCAGGGGCTTATCCATCCTGCCCCCAGCGTGCCGTTAGAGTGAACGCCAACCCTCCCTCCTTGCGCTGTGTGACTTCAACCAGGCGACAATCCTGCAACAAAGGTAGCGCGGCCAACCGCCGTTCAAAGGTGACTATCTCCCCATACGCCCCACCTTGCCCCCGCAGCAAAATCCCCCTGGCGTTCTCTTCAAAATCCGTGAGCCACAGGGTTTCAGGCAGCGTTACCGAGAGCTGCTGCAATAGCGACAGGTAACGCAGGTTGTGCGCTCGATTATGCTGGTAACGGGTGCTTTCTGCGGCCAAACGGGCCATTTCGGCCATCTTTTGCTGAGTCTGCTGAATACGCTCTGCCAGCTCAGTGTGTTGCTGCGTTAAGTCCTGCAATATCAAATGTTGACTGGCCTGTTGGAAGAACAGCAAAAAGTAGGCTGCCGTGAGCATAGCCAGCACCAGCAGCAATTGAGCAACGAAGCAGCGTAACCAGAAGGTGTAGCGCTGCCGCTGCCGTCTGAGGCGCCAGGGCAACAGATTGACCTGATACATCAGGCATCCTCGCGGCGCAGAGCCAACCCGCCAGCCAGAACAAACGCCATCGGCTGAGCGGGCAGCGGTGGGTATAAGCGGCTGAAAGCCGTGAACGGTGACCAAGGCATGGCACCTTCTGGCGCGGCCTCGTCCAGCACGCTGCTGTAATACACCTCTTTAGCCCCCATGGCTGGGCAAGCTGAACGCAGGGCTGCCAACGCCTGCTTGACGCCGACGGCTTCCCCCGCAGGCAAGACGCCATAAGCAAAGGACATTGCTCGCGGTGCTACCCATAGCCATTCCGACTCTAGGCGATGCAGCAGCCCGGCATCGGGAGCCAAGCCGGCAAAGGCGGCCATCATGCTTAGCGCATTAGGGGCGATATCGATCACCTGGGGATGCAGATCCGCCTGTTGCAGGCAATGCAGCCATTGTTGCAGCTCCTGCTGGCGGGCCGCGGTGAGCAGCAACTGATGGGTATTGGGCTGCGCCTGGCGGTAATCCATTGCTAACGTCTGGCTGTCTAACGGGAACTGTTTCAGACCCTGGGTGGTGATGTAGTCATGGCGAACCGGTTCCTGCAAGCGCAGATCCGGCAGGGGTAACGTCTGCTGTAAAACCCGCTGCGCGGGTAAAGCAATGCGTAAGGAAATATGTCTTGGTAACCGGCTACGCCACTGCTTGAGGACCGCCACCAGCATCGCAGAACTCTCTAAATGCCCGGCCCGCAGCGCCGAATACGGCAATGCCTGTTGCCACCAGTGGCGCAATTGCCAACCGTTACGCCGACGCTGCGCAGCCAGCGCTCTGATGCTGTGATCCTGGATATCCAACCCCACCTGCCACGTTTGAGAAAACATATTTCACCCCACCTCCGTACCCTCAGATAACAAAAGAACATATCCATGTTGCAGGCTTGCCTTTATACTACCGCGCGGTTGTTTATAAACTGCCCAATTGACATGAAATGGGAAATCTCAGGTGAAGTTCGTAAAGTATCTTTTAATCCTTGCAGTGTTTTGCATCGTGCTGGGAGCAGCCTCGATTTTTGGCTTGTACAAATATGTCGAGCCACAGCTGCCCGATGTCGCAACGCTGAAAGACGTGCGGCTACAAATCCCGATGCAGGTTTACAGCGCGGAGGGCGAACTGATCGCCCAATATGGTGAAAAACGCCGTATTCCTCTCAAGCTGGACCAAATCCCACCGGTGATGGTGCATGCCTTCATCGCCACAGAGGACAGCCGTTTCTATGATCATCACGGGGTCGATCCCGTTGGTATCTTCCGTGCCGCCTCGGTCGCGCTGGTTTCCGGCCATGCTTCGCAGGGGGCCAGTACCATCACCCAGCAGTTGGCCAGAAACTTCTTCCTGAGCCCGGAACGCACTTTGATGCGCAAAATCAAGGAAGCCTTCCTGGCGATCCGCATTGAACAGATGCTGACCAAGGATGAAATTCTTGAACTGTATCTGAACAAAATCTATCTGGGTTACCGCGCTTATGGCGTGGGTGCTGCCGCGCACGTCTATTTTGGTAAGGATGTCAGCCAACTGACGCTGAGCGAAATGGCCACCATTGCCGGATTACCCAAGGCACCTTCTACCTTTAACCCGTTGTACTCCCACGATCGCTCCGTAGCGCGTCGTAACGTGGTGCTATCGCGAATGCTGGATGAGCGTTACATCACACAGGCGCAGTACGATCAGGCCCGCAGTGAACCTTTGGTAGCCAATTACCATGCGCCGGAAATCAGCTTCTCTGCCCCTTATCTTTCAGAGCTGGTGCGTCAGGAGATGATCAAGCGTTACGGTGAAAACGCCTATACCGACGGTTACAAGGTCTACACCACCATCACCAAGCGGCTGCAACAAGGTGCGCAGGAGGCGGTACGTAACAACATCCTCAACTACGACATGCGTCACGGCTATCGCGGCCCGTCAAACGTGCTGTGGAAAGTGGGTGAGCCTGCCTGGGATCAGAAACAGATTGTCGATTCACTGAAGAACCTGCCGAACTACGGCCCGCTGTCTCCTGCGGTGATCCTGCAGGCGGATGCCGAACAGGCTACCGCCATGCTGGCCGATGGCAGCCGCATTGCGCTCCCCATGTCTGGCATGCGTTGGGCACGTGCGTTCAAGAGCGATACGCTGCAAGGCCCTACGCCGAAGCGCGTCACCGACGTGGTGCAGCCCGGCCAACAGATCTGGGTGCGTAAAGTTAACGACAACTGGTGGCTGTCACAGGTGCCGGACGTGAACTCGGCGCTGGTGTCGCTCGATCCTAATACTGGCGCTATCAAGGCGTTGGTCGGCGGCTTCGATTTCAACCAGAGCAAGTTCAACCGCGCAACCCAGGCGCTGCGCCAGGTGGGGTCCAACATCAAACCATTCCTGTATACCGCGGCGATGGATAAGGGCCTGACGCTGGCCACCATCCTCAACGATCTGCCGATCACCCGTTGGGATGCCGGTGCCGGTACCGACTGGCGGCCGAAAAACTCGCCACCTACTTACGACGGTCCTATCCGACTACGCCAAGGCCTAGGCCAATCGAAAAACGTGGTGATGGTGCGGGCAATGCGCGCCATGGGCGTGGACTATGCCGCTGAATATCTGCAACGCTTTGGTTTCCCGGCGCAAAATATCGTGCATTCGGAATCGCTGGCGCTAGGTTCGGCTTCTTTCACTCCGCTACAGGTGGCTCGCGGCTATGCCGTGTTGGCCAACGGTGGCTATCTGATTGACCCGTACTTCATCACCAAGATCGAAGACGATACGGGTAACGCGGTATTCGAAGCCAAACCGAAAGTGGTCTGCGATAGCTGCAACCTGCCGGTGATCTACGGCGATACGCATCGTTCAGCCATGCTTTCCGATGATAACGTCGAGAACGTGGCGGTATCGCAGGAAGGCAACAATGCCAACGTCCCGATGCCACAGCTTGAGCAGGTAACCCCGGCCCAGATGCAGCAAGATAACGACCAGCAGTATGCGCCACACGTGATCAGCACCCCGCTGTCGTTCCTGATCCGTGATGCATTGAACACCAATATCTTCGGTGAACCGGGCTGGATGGGTACCGGCTGGCGCGCAGGCCGCGATCTTAAACGCCATGATATCGGCGGCAAAACCGGTACCACCAACAGTTCGAAAGATGCCTGGTTCTCCGGCTACGGCCCAGAAACAGTGACATCGGTGTGGATCGGTTTCGACGATCACCGCCGCAATCTTGGCCGTGCCTCCGCTTCGGGTGCCATCCCGGATCAGATTTCCGGTGGTGAAGGTGGAGCGAAGAGTGCTCAACCGGCTTGGGATGATTTTATGAAGGTGGCGCTGGAAGGCCTGCCAGAGCAGAAAGTCACTCCACCGCCGGGGATTGTCAGCGTGACCATCGACAAGAGCACCGGCAAACTGTCCAACGGGGGCGGAGGTAGCCGTTCCGAGTACTTTATCGAAGGCACTCAACCCACGGAGTTCTCGGTACATGATGCCGGAACCACCCTGACAGACCCTGGTGGCGAAAGTCACGAGCTGTTCTAAAAACGACAATGGCCAGAGCAATCTGGCCATTTTTTTATCTTAACTGGCGGGCGCCGTATGTTGTGAGCCCAGGCGGATTTGACAGCAGATGAATCGATGGAGGGTTAGCGTGAACCGCGCAGGAATGCCTCTGCCAGGAACAATGCGCTGACATTGCGCGCCTCACGAAAGTCCGGTTCCGCCAGCAGTGCCATCATGTTGGCTATCGGCCAACGTACCTGGGGTAACGGCTCTGGCTCGTCCCCCTCCAGGCTTTGCGCATAGAGGTCGTGTGCCAGCACGATATTCATCTGGCTGGAAAAATAGGAAGGTGCCATCGTCAGTTTGCTGAGGAAATCAAAGCGCCCGGCCCCAAAGCCGACTTCTTCCATCAGTTCGCGGTTAGCGGCTTCCAACACTCCTTCGCCAGGATCAATCAGCCCTTTGGGGAAGCCCAGCTCATAGGATTCGGTGCCTACCGCATATTCACGGATCAGCAGCAAATCATCCCCTATCACCGGCACAATCATCACCGCTTCGCGTTCCGAAGGGCGCATACGCTCATAGACCCGCCGCACACCGTTACTGAACTCCAGATCGACCGACTCTACGTTAAATAAACGCGAGCGCGCGACCGTTTCTACTTTCAGAATTTTAGGTTTTTGCAGCTGTTTATCCATGATTGCCTCAAATAGGTTAACCGCCTAATACACTGAATACTCAGTACTCTCAGGCAGGTAACCAGGATAATAATATGCGCGTTGTGGCAGACAGCAAAAGGGTCAACCACTGGCTAAACTCGATCTTGATCACATTGTGCGTTAATGGGAACCATTTCCGCAACGAGCTTAGCCTGTAATTTACTTTTTTTTAACAAACCTGACCAGCAGCTATCCCGGTGGATAAAAAAACAGGTAGGCAAATAGGATAATCCTGATATCCGGACACCATGAGGATTGCTATGCTCGTGCAGGTTAAAAAATCGTACGGTAAATGCCTAACGATAGCCACGAATGAGAGCCGGATAACAACTAAACGGTGGGTCATTCTATCTCTGGGCGGTTAACTCCGTATAATGTCTGGCTTTGCGTAAGATTGGCGGTTTCATGGGTGTAGGACGAGAATAGCATGAGCACAATAGCGTTGATATTGGCCTTAGCGCTAGCCTGCCTGATCGCTGCTGGCCTCTACTTGTGGTTTAAATTCCGCCCCCAGCCAGCCTTGGCTGGTATCCTGCCGTTCGTCAAACCTAACCACCGCAAACTGACCGCGCCAGAGCGGGCAGCTATCGAGAATTACCTCAACCAACAAAACCGCCTGGGCAACAAACTGCTGTCAGGTTCCGCTTCCCTGCCTTCTGCCAGGCTGGCGTTGACCGCACAGAGCGACAACGTTTACCCGATCACCCATGCCATTACCCGCTATGGTCTGGCAAGCGATGAACCCAACAACTGGCGCTACTATCTCGACTCGGAAGAGATCCATCTTCCTCCGTTTTGGGAGCAGTACATCAGCGCCGATAACCATGTCGAAGTGATCAAGACCCAGACTCTACCGCTGGTGATCTCACTCAACGGCCATTCGCTGCTGGATCATATTTACGACAGCCCACCTTCGCCGGTAGTGACTACAACCCCGACAAGGAACGCCTCCATCCGCAAAGAAGAGAGCGAACATATTGAGTTGGTGAACATTCGCAAGGAAACCCGCGAGGAACATGAGCTTAACCGGCCGAACGGCGTCAAGGAAGCGGCCCTCATCTCTGCTGCCCTACTGCTGCTGTTCCTTAGCCTGATCAGTCCGGTGGTAGTGATCCCCTGGATCATTCTGGTAGCGGTGCTGATGATCGTCTGGAGCTGCTGGCATCTGTTGCGCCGCCCGAGCGAAAAAGAGCTGAAAGAGGTGCACTGTCTGCGCGGCACGCCAAAGCGCTGGGGGTTATTCGGTGAGTCCAATCAGGGGCAAATCAGTAATATCTCTTTTGGCATTATCGATTTGATCTACCCCCCGCACTGGTTGCCTTACCTGAATGCAGACCTGGGTAAAACCACCAATGTGGATATCTACCTCAACCGGCAGGTGGTACGTCAAGGGCACTATCTTTCCCTGCATGACGAAGTGAAAAACTTCCCCTTGCAGCATTGGGGCAAGAACGCCGTATTAGCGGCCAGTTCGCTCGTGGTGCTGTTGTTACTGTTAATCTACATTCCACTCAGCCTACCCGCTAAATTGAGCACCGCGTGGTTACAGGGCACACAGAAAACGGAAGTCACCAGCGTTCAAGCGCTGGAGGCCATTCCACTGCATATCGGCGATAGGCTGAAAATTCAGGGCAACGGCATGTGCTACGTTCCTTCGGGCAACAACAGCGCCACTGCGCCAAGCTTTATGCCTTTCGATTGTTCTGGGATCTACTGGAATACGGCGACCCCGCTGCCACAGCCCGAATCGGAAGTGATCGATAAAGCAGCTGCGCTGATGGCCACCATCAACCGGCAACTGCACCCAAGCGGTGCCGAGCAGAAAGTGAACCCACAGTTGGCCAGCGCCATTGAAAAGTCAGGCATGATCCTGTTGGATGACTTTGCGGATATCGTATTGAAAACGCAGGACCTGTGTGGCACGGAGGCCGACTGTGTGCGCTTGAAGAATGCGCTGGTCAATCTGGGTAACGTCAAGAACTGGGCCAACCTGGTGAAACGGGCCAAATCCGGGGCGCTGGAAGGCGTTAACGTCCTGCTGCGTCCGGTCAGTGCTGAATCGCTGGAAAACCTGAGTAACGCGGCTACCTCTGCCTTCGTGGTGCGGGAAACCCGTCAGGCCGCTGCGGCCCTCAACAGCCCACCACCGGGCGGTTTTTTGATTACCAGTGACGAAGGCAAGCAGTTGGTGGATTATCCCTTGCCCACACAGCCGCTGAACGAATACAACTCACTCGACCAATGGAAAGAACTACAGCGTCTTAGCAGCATGTTGCTACATACGCCGTTCCGGGCAAACGGGGTGATCACCAATATCTTTGTCGATGCCAACGGCACTAGGCATATCGCCCTGCATAGTGAACCGGATATCGTGACCCTGTGGCGCTATCTTGGCACCAGCCTGCTGTTGCTGGTGTTGGTCGTCGTGCTGGGTTACAACTCCTGGCGGTTGGTACAACGCAGGCGCAAAAACCAACATCGCCTCGCCGATATCCAGCGCTATTACGACAGTTGCTTCAACCCGCAGCTCACCCCGATGTCCATACGCCCGATGGCGTAGCCTCCAACCTGCCATCCGCCTATACTAGGCTGTATGTTTTTTATCATCCGCGGGATACCGCTATCCCGCCTATGGAGTTGGTACATGGTTCCTGAGTTTGACTGGCACGATATTGATACCGTACTGCTGGATATGGACGGCACCCTGCTGGATCTTGAATTCGACAGCCATTTTTGGCTAACGCTGGTACCGCAGGCGTTGAGTGAGCAACGAGACATTCCCTTCGACGACGCCAGCAAAATCATTCACCAGGAATACCTGGCCGTGCAACACACCATGAACTGGTATTGCTTTGATTACTGGAGCGAACGCCTAGGGCTGGATATCTATCAAATGACCAGCGAAGTCGGTAACCGCGCTCGGCTGCGTGAAGATACCCAACCATTTTTGCAGGCGTTACGCGATGCCGGGCAGCGCACCATCCTGCTCACCAACGCGCATCCACACAGTCTGGCGGTGAAGGTTGAGCACACCGGTTTGGATCGACACCTTGATTTATTACTTTCCACCCACACATTTGGTTATCCAAAGGAAGATCAGCGTCTGTGGCAGGCCGTGCAGCAGCAAACCGGCTTTGACCCGCAGCGCACGCTGTTTGTGGATGATGGTGAACCCATTCTGGATGCCGCAAGCAAGTTTGGTATCCGCTACTGCCTAGGCGTGCAGAACCCGGATTCCAGTATGGCGAGTAAAACTTTCCAGCGTTATCCGTCGATGAGCGACTACCGCCAGTTGATACCGGCCTTGGAACGGAGGGAGCAATGAAAGCCAAAGCAACACCGGATGAGGCCGTCCGCCTGGATAAATGGCTGTGGGCCGCCCGATTTTACAAAACCCGCGCACTGGCCCGTGACATGATCGACGGCGGCAAGGTGCACTACAACGGGCAACGCGGCAAGCCGAGTAAAGCCGTTGAAATCAATGCCGAAATCAAGCTGCGTCAGGGCAACGACGAACGCACTGTCATCGTGCTGGCCATCAATAGCCAACGGCGTGGAGCCGACGAGGCGCAGCTGATGTATCAGGAAACCGAGGCCAGCATTGCCAATCGCGAGAAAGTGGCGCTGGCACGCAAGATGAATGCGCTGACCATGCCGCATCCGGATCGTCGTCCGGACAAGAAAGAGCGGCGCGATTTGATTAAATTTAAATTTGGCGAGCAGGAATAATCCCTCGCCTCAATGAGAGAAAACTATGTCCAACCATGACCAATTACACCGTTACCTGTTCGAAAACTACGCGGTGCGCGGTGAGCTGGTTACCGTCAGCGAAACCTATCAGCACATCCTGACCAACCATGATTATCCGGCACCGGTACAAAAACTGCTGGGCGAGTTGCTGGTAGCCACCAGCCTGCTGACCGCCACGCTGAAGTTCGACGGTGACATTACCGTTCAGGTGCAAGGCGACGGCCCGCTGAAACTGGCAGTGATCAACGGCAATAATCGCCAGGAGATGCGTGGTGTAGCCCGTGTCGAAGGCGAGATTGTGGCCGACAGCACCCTGCACCAGATGCTGGGTAACGGCATTATGGTGATCACCATCAGCCCGTCTGAAGGTGAACGCTATCAGGGCGTGGTGGGTCTGGAAGGTGAAACGCTGGCCCAGTGTCTGGAAGGGTATTTCCGCCAGTCCGAACAGTTGCCAACGCGCCTGTTTATCCGTACCGGTGAAGCTGAAGGCAAACCTGCGGCTGCCGGTATGCTGCTGCAGGTACTGCCAGCTCAGGATGGCAATGCCGATGATTTCGACCATCTGGTGCAGCTGACCGCCACCATCAAGGATCACGAGCTGTTCACCCTGCCGGCCAACGAAGTGCTGTATCGCCTCTATCATCAGGAAGAGGTTACGCTGTACGAACCTCAGGACGTGATCTTCCGCTGCACCTGTTCACGCCAGCGCTGTGCCGATGCCTTGATCACGCTGCCAGCGGAAGAAGTGGCCGATATGCTGGAACAGGATGGCAACATCGATATGCACTGTGATTACTGTGGTAATCATTATGTATTCGATGCGTTAGACATCGCCGCCCTCCACAACGGCAATGCCGACAGCAACACCCAACTGCATTAAGCAACACCGCGGTGTGACGTGCGTCGAGTTGTGACGCACGTCAGCCCTCGCCGTTTGCACGCTTGCTTTATTCCGTGGTCTACATCTCATAACGTAACTAAAAAACGTTTAATACGTTAAATATTTGATACCTATCGCGGTTACATCTCTATGGATCCCTACAATTGTCGCCAGAAATTCTGTGATCAAGGAGTAGTGACATGCGTGTTAATGGTATAACCCACCAGGATCTTGCCGCTTATGGAATTCATAACGTTGGTGAAATCGTTCACAATCCGAGTTATGAATTACTGTTTAAGGAAGAAACGGACCCTTCACTGCAAGGGTTTGAGCGTGGTGTAGTAACCAATCTGGGTGCCGTTGCCGTCGATACCGGCATCTTCACCGGCCGTTCGCCAAAAGATAAGTACATCGTCCGTGACGATATCACCCGGGACACCGTCTGGTGGGCCGATCAAGGTAAAGGCAAGAACGATAACAAACCTCTCAGCCCTGAAGTCTGGGCAGATCTGAAAAAACTGGTCACCGAGCAGCTTTCCGGCAAGCGCCTGTTCGTGGTCGATACCTTCTGCGGTGCTAACGCAGACTCCCGCCTGAAAGTCCGCTTTATCACAGAAGTGGCCTGGCAAGCGCATTTCGTCAAAAACATGTTTATCCGCCCGAGCGATGAAGAACTGCAGGGCTTTGAGCCTGATTTCGTGGTGATGAACGGCGCCAAGTGCACCAATCCGAACTGGCAGCAGCAGGGAATGAACTCGGAAAACTTCGTGGCATTCAACCTGACCGAGCGTATGCAGCTGATCGGCGGCACCTGGTACGGCGGCGAAATGAAAAAGGGTATGTTCTCCATCATGAACTACCTGCTGCCGCTTAAAGGCATTGCCTCCATGCACTGCTCGGCCAACGTGGGCGAGAAAGGCGACGTGGCGGTGTTCTTCGGCCTGTCCGGCACCGGTAAAACCACCCTGTCCACCGATCCGAAACGCCAACTGATTGGCGATGACGAACACGGCTGGGATGACGATGGCGTCTTCAACTTCGAAGGCGGCTGCTACGCCAAGACCATCAAGTTGTCGGAAGAAGCCGAGCCAGATATCTATCACGCCATCAAGCGTGATGCGCTGCTGGAAAACGTCACCGTATTGGCCGACGGCACCGTGGACTTCAACGACGGATCGAAAACCGAGAACACCCGCGTTTCCTATCCGATCTACCACATCCACAATATCGTCAAGCCGGTGTCCAAAGCGGGCCACGCTACCAAGGTGATCTTCCTGACTGCGGACGCCTTCGGCGTACTGCCACCGGTATCACGCCTGACGGCCAACCAGACCCAGTACCACTTCCTGTCCGGTTTCACCGCCAAGCTGGCCGGTACCGAGCGCGGCGTTACCGAGCCAACGCCAACCTTCTCTGCCTGCTTTGGCGCGGCATTCCTGTCACTGCACCCAACCCAGTATGCAGAAGTGCTGGTCAAGCGCATGCAGGCAGCCGGAGCCCAGGCTTACCTGGTCAATACCGGCTGGAACGGCACCGGTAAGCGTATCTCGATCAAAGACACCCGCGGCATTATCGACGCCATCCTCAACGGTGAAATCGATAAGGCAGAAACCATCACGCTGCCAATCTTCGATCTGTCGATGCCTACCGCCCTGCCAGGCGTTGATCCGGCCATCCTCGACCCACGTGCCACCTATGCCAACATAGAACAGTGGGAAGAGAAGGCGCACGATCTGGCGAACCGCTTTATCACCAACTTCGACAAATACACCGATACCCCGGCAGGCGCTGCACTGGTCAGCTCGGGTCCGAAACTGTAATAGCGTTGATTACCTCCTAAGCCAAGGCGCGGAATTCCGCGCCTTTTCTATTTTTGGCTGATTTGCACTTGAGGTTGGTTTGAATTCGTGGCTGACTTGCACTTGTGGTCAATTTGTAGGGGCGCTGCAATGCTGCGCCCGTTGAAGGCTGGAGGAGGCACATATGGACTTGAAACAAACCTTACTGAAGAAGCCACCGCGTTATGGATTGGGAAACTGGATGCATCAACACTTTGCCGAATTAGGCGGCGTCGAGTTGAAAATCCCGCCGCGCGGGGAGGAATCACCGCGCGATGTCACCTTTGGCGATGAAGATGAAGATGAAGGAAACACGAAACCCTGACCAGGCCACAATGCTGCGGCCTTAAGTCAGGATATCAGGCGTTCTCTTTGGCTGGCGGGGTCCCGCTGGAAGTTTCTTTCTTCTCGATCGGTATTGGGAGATAGGCTCGGATACGCAGCCCACCACGCTCGCTGGTGCCGATATCCAGCACGCCAGCATGAGCGTCAATGATGCGCTGCACGATCGCCAACCCTAACCCGGTGCCGCTGGTGCTACGCGCACTGTCGCCGCGCACAAAGGGTTGGAACAGGTGCTTCAGCTCTTCCGGCTTGATACCGGGGCCATCATCCTCCACCTGGAACCAGCCGCGCTGCAGTTCTCGCCCGCTGCTGACCTTGATCCAGCCGTTGCCATAGCGCGCCGCATTCACCACCATATTCACCACCGCACGTTTGATCGAGAGCGGATGCACATCCACCATCAGCTCACCCGGCAGAATATCGGTTTCAATCACCCGCTCGTAGCCACTTTCGGTGGCCACCACTTCGCCCAGAATGGAATTCAAATCGCAAATTTCGGTTTGCATCTCCTGGCCGGTACGCAGGTAATCAATAAACTGTTCGATGATGGCGTTACATTCTTCGATATCTTTATTGATCGACTCCGCCAGATAACCGTCTTGCTCGCTCATCATTTCCGTCGCCAGACGGATACGCGTCAACGGCGTGCGCAGGTCATGACTGACCCCCGCCATCAGCAGCGTGCGATCGTCGGCCAGCAACTTCACCCCAGAGGCCATCTGGTTGAAGGCCCGGGTTACCGAGCGCACCTCAGAGGCACCATACTCACGTAGCGGCGGCGGAATAATGCCTTTGCCTACCTGCAAGGCGGCGTGCTCCAGCTCCACCAGAGGGCGGTTCTGAATGCGGATAAATAGCCAGGCGCCGCCTATCGCCAGCAGCATAATCGCCAGGGTGTAGCGGAACAGCGGCGAAAAATCGCCTTGATGGATTTCGGTCAGCGGGACGCGCACCCAGATATCCGGCTGCAACCAGGTTTTCAGCCAGACCACCGGGGAGTTTTTATTCACCTCGACGCGGACGTCGGTCGGGCCACCCAGTTGCTGCGCCATCTGCTGACTAAGGAACTGGTAGTGTTGTGCCCAGCGCAGGCCGCTCTCTTCAGCAGCCGCGTTGGTATAAAGCGAAATGCCCAGCTCGCGGTAGATCTCGCGGCGGAACGCTGGCGGCACCTCAAGCAAGGTACCGTCCTCCAGTTGCAGCCGATCGGTCATCAGCATACGAACTTCGTACGCCAATACCTTATTGAACTGCTGCAGACTGGGCAGGATGGCGAAGTTAAGCACCACCAGATAGGTCGTCACCAGGCTGACGAACAGCAAGGTGACGATCAACAGCAAAGTTCGGGCAAACGAGCTACGCGGTGAAAAGCGTAATCGCCTCATGCCTTACTGCCGTCCGGGACGAAGACGTAGCCAAGACCCCAAACGGTCTGGATATAGCGTGGATGTGCCGGATCTTCTTCGACCATGCGGCGCAGGCGCGAGATCTGCACGTCGATGGAACGCTCCATCGCGCTGTATTCGCGGCCACGGGCCAGATTCATCAGCTTATCGCGCGATAACGGTTCGCGTGGGTGGCTGACCAAGGCTTTCAGCACGGCAAATTCACCGCTGGTTAATGGCATAGGCTCATCTTCACGGAACATCTCGCGCGTGCCGAGGTTCAGTTTGAATTTACCAAAGGCGATCACCGCCTCTTCCTGAGAAGGCGCACCCGGCAGTTCGTTGGCCTGACGGCGCAGCACGGCACGGATACGGGCAAGCAGTTCACGTGGGTTGAACGGCTTAGGGATATAGTCATCGGCACCGATTTCCAGCCCGACGATACGGTCCACTTCTTCACCCTTGGCGGTCACCATAATGATCGGCATCGGGTTGCTTTGACTGCGCAGGCGGCGGCAAATGGATAGCCCATCCTCACCCGGCAACATCAGGTCTAATACCATCAGATGGAAAGACTCACGCGTCAGCAAACGATCCATTTGCTCAGCGTTGGCAACGCTGCGAACCTGGAAGCCCTGTTCGGTTAAGTAACGCTCTAAAAGCGCGCGCAGGCGCATGTCATCATCGACGACCAGAATCTTGTGATTCTCTTGCATTGTCTGACTCCCAAAGGCTGTATTGCCTGATTCTAGACTGTGGCCCGCACTTATGCATTGGCACCGCTGGCGGCTATTTGGCAACAGCCTCGTATTGTTCAAAAACTCCATCATTACTAACAGCGTTTAATGGTATATATTCTAGCCGAAATTGTTACAAAGCTTATTCTTTTGCCCAAATATCAACAATTTTCACTTAAACCGGAGCGGCAGATCGGTAAACAACTTCCCGCTGCGTATGATGTACACTCTTGGCAGAAAACCGCAAGACTGGCGAATTGGCAGTGTACCTCAGGTTTATAAAAAAAACGCCAACGGATATGGTGGCCGCTTTATGCGAGAATGCCACTGCTCCTGTGATTTGATGATGGATGACGATGAAAACATTGCTGATCACCCGTGAGGGTTACAACAAGCTCAAAAAAGAATTGGATTTTCTGTGGCGTGAAGACCGCCCGGAAGTGACCAAGAAAGTCACCTGGGCCGCCAGCCTGGGTGACCGAAGTGAAAACGCCGATTACCAATACAATAAGAAGCGGCTGCGTGAGATCGATCGTCGAGTACGTTATCTCACCAAGTGCCTTGAGCAACTGAAAATTGTCGATTATTCGCCGCAGCAGGCGGGCAAGGTGTTCTTTGGGGCCTGGGTAGAGATCGAGAATGACGATGGCGATACCAAACGCTTTCGCATCGTGGGTTACGACGAAATCTTTGGCCGTAAAGACTACATCTCCATCGACTCACCCATGGCTCGCGCCTTGCTGAAAAAAGAGGTGGGAGATACGGCTACGGTTGAGACCCCGGCAGGTATTGCCTACTGGACGGTCAATGAGATCCAATATATCAAAGACGTAGAATAGTTGAGACCTTAGGGGCGCCGCATGCTGCGCCCATCAAAACCTCGGCCCTCTGGACTGGCATTTTCCCCCTGCAAAACGTATAACTATCCCCCTATCGATTATCGCTGCTAACAGATACCTGACTTATGACTGATCCACTGAGCCGCATTATTGCAACCGAACTGCAGGCCCGCCCGGAGCAAGTTGACTCCGCCATCCGTCTGCTGGATGAAGGTAATACCGTGCCGTTTATCGCACGCTATCGTAAGGAAGTCACCGGGGGCCTGGATGATACCCAACTGCGTCAGTTGGAGACTCGTCTGGGCTATCTGCGTGAACTGGAAGATCGCCGCCAAACCATTCTCAAGTCCATTGAAGATCAGGGTAAACTGACCGAGCAGTTAGCGGGGGCAATCAACGCCACGCAAAGCAAAACCGAACTCGAAGACCTTTACCTCCCCTACAAACCGAAACGCCGCACCCGAGGGCAGATCGCTATTGAAGCCGGTCTGGAACCGCTGGCAGACTCCCTGTGGCAAGATCCGCAACAGCAGCCAGAGCAACTGGCCGAAGGGTTTGTCGATGCCGAGAAGGGCGTGGCAGACGTCAAAGCGGCGCTGGACGGCGCACGCTACATCCTGATGGAACGCTTTGCCGAAGACGCTGCCCTGCTGGCCAAGGTGCGTGACTACCTGTGGAAAAACGCCCATCTGGTGTCCAAGGTTGTCGAGGGAAAAGAAGAGGAAGGCGCGAAATTCCGTGACTACTTCGATCACCATGAGCCTATTGCGCAAGTGCCTTCGCACCGTGCGCTGGCGATGTTCCGTGGCCGCAATGAAGGCGTGCTGCAACTGGCGCTGAACGCCGATCCGCAGTTTGAAGAAACCCCGCGTGAAAGCCAGGGCGAGCTGATTATCACCAACCATCTCAACCTGCGCCTGAACAACGCGCCGGCAGATGCCTGGCGTAAATCCGTGGTTAACTGGACGTGGCGTATCAAGGTGTTGCTGCATCTGGAAACCGAGCTGATGAGTACCCTGCGTGAGCGTGCGGAAGACGAAGCGATCAACGTTTTCGCCCGCAACATGCACGACCTGCTGATGGCCGCTCCGGCCGGTATGCGCGCTACCATGGGCCTGGATCCTGGCCTGCGCACCGGCGTTAAAGTGGCGGTGGTGGATGCCACCGGCAAGCTGGTTGCCACCGATACCGTCTATCCGCATACCGGGCAGGCAGCCAAAGCCGCTGCGGTCGTTGCCGCGCTGTGTATCAAACACAAGGTTGAGCTGGTTGCCATCGGTAACGGCACCGCATCCCGCGAGACCGAGCGTTTCTTTGCCGAGCTGCAACAGCAGTTCCCGGACGTTAAAGCCCAGAAAGTGATCGTCAGCGAGGCCGGAGCTTCGGTGTATTCCGCTTCCGAGCTGGCCGCGTTGGAGTTCCCTAACCTGGACGTTTCGCTGCGCGGTGCGGTTTCCATCGCCCGCCGTCTGCAAGATCCGTTGGCCGAGCTGGTGAAGATCGATCCGAAATCTATCGGTGTGGGCCAATACCAACACGACGTCAGCCAAAGCCAGTTAGCCAAGAAGCTGGACTCGGTGGTGGAAGACTGTGTGAACGCCGTTGGCGTTGATCTGAACACCGCCTCCGTGCCGCTGCTGACCCGCGTAGCTGGCCTGACGCGCATGATGGCGCAGAATATCGTCACCTGGCGTGATGAGAATGGCCGCTTCAGCAACCGTGAACAGCTGCTGAAAGTGAGCCGTTTGGGGCCAAAAGCCTTCGAGCAATGCGCGGGCTTCCTGCGCATCAACCACGGCGATAACCCGCTGGATGCGTCAACCGTTCACCCGGAAACCTACCCGGTGGTGGAACGCATTCTGGCCGCAACCCGCCAGGCTCTGCAAGATTTGATGGGCAACCCGAGCGCGGTACGCAGCCTGAAAGCCAGCGACTTTACCGATGAGAAATTCGGCGTACCAACGGTCACCGACATCCTGAAAGAGCTGGAAAAACCGGGCCGCGACCCACGCCCGGAATTCAAAACGGCTACCTTCGCCGAAGGGGTGGAAACCCTCAACGACTTGCAAGTAGGTATGATCCTGGAGGGTTCGGTCACCAACGTCACTAACTTTGGTGCCTTTGTTGATATCGGCGTCCATCAGGATGGCCTGGTGCACATCTCGTCACTGGCGGACAAGTTCGTTGAAGATCCGCATACCGTGGTAAAAGCCGGTGATATCGTCAAGGTGAAGGTGATGGAGGTGGATCTGCAGCGTAAGCGTATCGCGCTGAGCATGCGCCTGGATGAGCAACCGGGTGAAGGTTCACCACGCCGTGGCGGGGGCAATAATAGCGCTCCAGCTCGCGATAAAAACTCACGCCCAGCGGCTAATAAGCCTAAACCACGCAACAGCACCCCGGCAGGTAACAGCGCTATGGGTGACGCGCTGGCCGCCGCATTTGGCAAGAAATAATGAGCTGAGGGGATAAACCCTTATCCCCTCCTTCGGCTGTCTCTTGGACAAACCTCCTGTTCAAGAGACATCGCCGGCTTATAGATCGTCTCTCCGTTCTGGCCCCTACCTGACTTAATCGGCAGGCTGCTGATGCCGATATAAAACAGGGATTTATTGGAACTTGATTGATGGAACAACACTATCAGCATTGGCTAATGGCTCTTTCCGCTCCCATGGTGGCGCTGAATGCAGATAACGGCCCAACCTTTGATTCACCCAAATTTTATCCCTTCGAGACGACCGTCGATTTGACCGATAGCTGGGGGATCGCCTCGCGTTCTGAAGTGATAAACATGATAATTCGCATGGCGGATGGAGGACATGCGAGAGATCTGGCGCACTACTATTTTCTCTGGCATCGCCTCAGCCCGACCCAATGGCAGGAACGTGTAGAGCAAAATTCAGCGGAAGAACAGGTATTGATGCAAATAGTCGCTGATACGGCGGTTATTTGTGGTGATGGTGGGATCCATTCCTGGGACCTTGGGCGAATGGGATTTCTTTGTCGCATTGCTCTGCTTAATGGCTGGTTCACCGCAGAGGAGAGCCTGTGGTTCCATACCCGGCTAGCACTGCGCGCACGCCACTATTATGCCAACTGGGAAAGCTATTACGCCGCATTTTTCGTCGGCCGAGCCTATTGGCAGTCATTAAACCAGGAAACTCCTGAGCAGCAGCACTATGCTTTTTGCCATCAAAGTGGAACGGAAAACTATATTCAGATGCAACAGCAACTCTATTGCCATGCAGATAGCCCCTTAAAACATCTGGCCTGGCACATTGACTGCCATGAAATAGAGAAACCGGCGTCCCTGGAAGAGGTTGATTGGTCATGAATCAACGTTGCTGGCAAATTTTAGGCATTGAGCCAACCGAAGATCAACAAGCCATTCGTGCCGCCTATCGCAGTAAGCTCCCCGACCATCATCCTGAAAATGACCCGAGCGGTTTTCAGCTATTACGTCAGGCTTTTGAGCACGCGCGAAAACTGGCCGAGACCCCGTTTATGCTGCGTTCTGCACACAGTGCTGAAGATGACGGTTCTCATGATGAGGGAACAACTCAACTCGAACAGGCGCCCGAGCCGTCGCCATCCGCTGCAGAACCATTATTCGAGAGCATGCTGGCCCAATTCGACGCTCTGTTGAATACCCCGGAAACGCGTTATAAGCCACAAAGCTGGCATCGCTATATCGCTCAGCTGGATCAGTACGATATTGCACTCATTGATCGGCTGCGCTGGCATCTGCTCGATCGGGTTTACCACTCAGCATGTATCTCTACCGACTGCGTCAGGTTATTAGCGGAACGTTTAAACTGGCGGCATCGCCTGAACGAACTGGAGCAGGATGACGCGGCCAGGATGGATGATTATTTAGACTATATCGCACGCCCCGATATCTTCGATCTATCCACACTGTCGTCAATCAGCCTGCCTGCTCAAGTAGAAACCGTTGCCTTCTTCCGCCATGCGTATCATCTGTACTGGAATGAGCCAGAATGGATGCTGCGTTTACTGCTGAGTAATCCATCAGTGATTTACTGGCCTGATTGCCCACGGCTAATGAAACAGCTGGCGCAATGGTACAGCCTGGCGGAAGTGCCCAGCGAAACGTTGCGGGATCACTGTTTGGCACAGCTGGCGCTGGACGCAGAGAATAGCGATTGGTTGTACCTGGCTGCCCGGCATTGTGCTTTGCTGCAGGATAATCAGCGGGCGTTTGATTATTGGCTACAGCTATATCGGTTAGAGCAGCACGCGCAGGCCGAGCAAGGCCTATTGGATTGGTGCCGTGAACAGCATCCGGCTTACCTACCGCTGTTGATCCAGGCTTTTGATCGGCCGGTTTACCCTGCTGCGGCAGGGATAGCGGCAGATGATGAGATGCAGAATTTCCTGACCCCGACACAAACGGTACAGACCTTGGTACGCTGGGGAGAGGCCGCTCAGTTTGACTGGGCGGCAGTGCCGATTGCCCAGGCTTATATCCATTGGAAATCCGGTAACGGTCATGTCGGTGTGATGTATGACCAGCTAATGCTTGATGAGGGTTCCGACCCTCTGCGATTACTGTACCGCCACGCCTGCATGCTAACCTTGGGTAATGAAGGCCTGTTGCAGCAAATTATTGACCAGCCTACACCGGCCGATCCCCTACAGGCCCTGATCCTGCAAGGGCTGCAATCTCAGGCGGCACAGCGGCTGGCATGGTTGAATGATTCGAGCGTCATTGCCGACTTCATTCAGTGGCTGGATGGGCCAATTGATCACGAACTGCCAGAGAGATATACCGATACTGGCTCCGCTAGCTGGCATCAAGCCGTCTTCTGGCTACGGCAATGGCGTTACCTGTCACCAGCACGATTGAACCGCTTGTATCAGCAGCCGGCGTTTAGTGCACAGCTTGGCACCATCAATGACTGGCTGAATTATTTAGCTGCAGTGGAGCAGATTGAGATCCCGCCGTTTAGCGACGCTACCGCTCCCTGGGATCAATACCGGCAAACCTGTTTACTGGTGCTATTACTCAACGGGGCGGCCGGGCATATCGATACTGTCCGGCAGATAAACCACTTAACGCTCAGTGAACAGCATCCCGTCTATGAACTGTATCCGTTAATCCGACAACTCGACCCGGCAAAAGGTGACCTGGTCTGGCAGCTTGAGCAACAACTGCGGTTGGACAACCGTCTGCACTTTCTTTGCTGGCTGGAGTTACCCGTATCTATCAGCCAGTTTTTACTCCGCGTGGAGAGCCAGCCAGAGCTGTGCAACTGCACCAACGTCGATCATTTCTATCATCGTGTTGCCAGTTGGCCCGAGGAAATAGAACAGGCTCCGATGGCCGAGCAAGCCTTGCTTTACGCCTTTTTACTACGCCATGGCGACCAGCAAATACAGGACAAAAGCCGGGAGGTGCTTCAACGGTTAGCCTGCGGCAATCAGGTGGAAACCGACCTACAGCTGGCATTACTTAACGGTAAAAAGCCCAAAGCCTTGGGGAGCTCAACGCTGTTTGCCCGGGACTCATTGCTGACAAAAATAGCTCAGGTTGGCTATCGCCTGTATGACTACGATTGGGATAAGTTGGAGCAAGATGAACGTCAACAGTTGATGGCCTGTCTGACAAATAGCAGTCTGTCCCCCATTCTGCGATTGAATGCCGGGTTATTAGTGCAGCTATCGGATCAGCGCGTCATTGAAAAGCAACGTGCGAAGGAGCAAAGGCCAGATACTCGCTTCTGGCAGTTCTGGCAATTTGACCGACGCATCAACCGCCTGGGCCTGCTGGCTCAGTTGACGCTAGTACCGCTGGTGATGGTTGCGGTTTACCTACTGCTCATCAACGTGCTTTCGGCCTGGGTCATTATCGGGTTACTACTGCTCAATACGTTCAGCGCACTGCTGCGGCGCAGCCATGATTTAAACCGTAAATACCCGGTCTTTGAAGCTGTGTTGCTGATAGGCATGCCCTATCTGATCCTGCTGTATCTGCTGATACCCGGCGTGAAGCACGCGAACCAATATGGCCCGCCGCCAGGAGAAAAGCGCTGAGGATTGTGGCGTGAGGAACTGCCCCCAACGTTTTATGGGGGCAGTGGACGATCAGAAACTCATCTCGTCCAGAAAACGTTCCAGCCGCAGGCGTATGGGCTGGATTTTTTGCTCCTGCTGGCTAACCAGCACCGCTTCAAACTCCTGTAGCCACAAACCGATCTGCATACGCTCATCACCCAGTGACTGCGCCCAGGCTTTTTCCAGCCGAGCCTGCAAGGTACGGTTGGACAGCGTATCGCGCGGATGCACTTTTAACTCCTGCAAACGCTGCTGACTTTGCTTTCGCTGTTCTGGGCTCAGGCCAATGGGGCTGTGGTCGATCACTTTTGAGAAGGAATCACCGCTGTCTGGCAAATGGACATCAACCTCTAGCAGCCCATTGATATCGTAACTGAAACGAACGTCCAGTGATTGAATATGGCCGTTAGGCTTTACCGGCACGGTAAACTCATCCACCAGAATATTGTTGTCAACATGTGGGCTTTCCCCCTGATAGATCGCTATCCGGATCGCCTTTTGCTCCACATGCGTCGTGGTGAAGCTTTCCACCCGTGAAGTCGGGACCACGGTATTACGTTCCAGAATCGGTGAGAAAATCCCATGCCGATCCGCATTCGAGGTAGCAATGCCCAGCGTATAGGGACAGACATCCGTCAGGATCACTTCGTCGATATTTTGATCGCGCAGGCGGCAGGCGGCATGAACTGCGGCCCCCAGTGCTACGATAGTTCTGGGATCGAGGTGCTGATGCGGCAACTGGCCGAATAGCTTCACCACCAGTTTTTGGATAGTGTTCAGCTTCGTGGCTCCGCCGACCAATACCAGATGATCCATCTGCTGCGGTTGCAAACGCGCATCGTGCAGCACCTGCTCAATCGGTGCGCGCAGGCGATTCAGCAGCGGAAGCCAGATCTCCCCTGCTTTACGTTCATCCAGCTCTATTTCCCATTGTCGATCCTGCCATTGCCAATGCAACTGATGCGAGCCCTGTTGCTGACTGAGCTGGCATTTCCACTGCTCGACGCAATCATACAACCGTGCCATATCGTGGGGCGCAATCTGCGAGGCGTTCAGTTGCCATTCGTTGAGGCAGGCTTTCATGATTGCCTGGGTGAAATCTTCACCGCCAAGATAGTTATCCCCCGCCGAAGCGTGCACCTCAATCAGCGGCAGATCATATTCCAATACCGTGACGTCAAAAGTGCCTCCGCCCAGGTCAAACACCAAAGTACGGCCAACCCCTTGGGTGTGCAGGCCATAAGCCATCGAAGCCGCGGTCGGTTCATTAATCAGCCGCACCGCATTTAAACCCGCCAGTTCAGCGGCAAAGCGGGTTTGCTTACGCTGCTCATCGCTAAAATAGGCAGGTACCGAAATCACAACGTCGCGGATCGGCTGGCCAAGAAAACTCTCTGCGTCTGATTTCAGCGATTTCAGCACGATGGCCGATAGCTCTGGGGCGTCAAACGTCTGTTGGTCCAGTTTGAATTTCTTCTTGCTGCCCATGTAACGTTTAAACAGCGCTGCCGTCTTTTGCGGGTGGGTCGTCAGGCGAGATAACGCAGAGCGGCCAACCAGTATCGCCCCGTCTTCATCAATGCTGACGACCGAGGGGGTAAGAAATTCATTGAGCGCATTGGGGATTAGGCGCGACTCCCCGTCTTGCCAGACACTGATGAGGCTATTGGTGGTGCCTAAATCGATGCCGATTGCCGGAGTAGCGTCATGCTGCTGTAACATCGTCCTGACCTCGTAGAGAAGGATGCTTGCTGCGCCTGATGCTGCTGGTACAGCCGTATTAAGCGCAACAACCTAGTCCATGATGGGGTGTTATTATCGTTTGATATTAACATGATGGTATTACATAGCTCATCGCCATGGAATTTTTTTGCTCGCAAGCCATGTTCTACTTTAGTTGAAAAATTTAGCCAGTTGCTCGTTCCCCTGGCTTTCATCTTTTCTTGCGCCATCGGTAGCGCCACCCCCAACAATTTTGACCTACCGCAATAAAATGGCGATTATTTTGCCACCCGGTTCGAGCTATCGCTTAAAGCCCGCACTCCGGTAAAAATGCTCCGTTGTTAACACCCTTATTAACACCACCTTTTCAGTTCGTCGATTGTGTCGTAAACACAAATACTTACCCCTCTCATTTACAGCAGGCGATGTTGCCAGATCTGCGCCATAAAACTTTCAGCCACGCCAATAGAGCTACAACTGTTTCATTACCGCAAGAAAATGCACAAATTTGCAACTTAATTAACCTTTTGCACTCATTTGCAGTGCGTTTGGCTTAGTGCTAAAACAGGAGCTGGCAAGGCGTCCATTGCAGATATGACAGCATTTACAATTGCCCATACATTCCGTATTGAATACGATAATTGTTATCACTATGATTCTGTGTATTCATTGCTCTGTTTTTGGCTCGGCGCTCCTGGCCCCATACACCTTTTCACAGGTAGTCTGGGCAGCAAATGTTCTGAAGGTGTCATTCCTGTGGGAATGCTCAACGCATTGAGAAGGCAATATGCAGCTGCTTCCTAAACATACCTATAAAATTACCGGTTTCTCCAGCGAGATTAGCCCGGCCTACCGCCAGAAATTACTGTCGCTTGGCATGCTGCCCGGCTCGCAGTTTGATGTGGTACGCGTGGCACCATTTGGCGATCCGATAGAAATAAAGACTCGCCGCGTTAGCCTGGTACTGCGGAAAAAAGATATAGACCTGATCCTGCTAGATAGCCAAGCGTAACGCGCTGTCCCCGCCTCAGGCAGTTGCCGTGTGCAAACACGGCCGATACTTAATTTACTGATATCACGTTGGTTTATGAAAAAAATCACTATTGGCTTAATCGGTAACCCGAACTCGGGCAAGACGACGCTGTTCAACCAGCTCACCGGAGCACGCCAGCGGGTCGGTAACTGGGCCGGGGTGACGGTTGAGCGTAAAGAGGGCCAGTTTACGACGCCGCAGTCGCAGGTTACGCTGGTTGATTTACCAGGCACCTACTCGCTCACCACCATCTCCGAACAAACCTCGCTGGATGAGCAGATCGCCTGTCACTACATCCTGAGCGGCGATGCGGATATGCTGATCAACGTGGTCGATGCCTCCAATCTGGAACGCAACCTCTACCTGACGCTGCAACTGCTGGAGCTGGGTATTCCGTGCATCGTGGCCTTGAACATGCAAGATATTGCCAAGAGCCAGAATATTGAGATCGATGTCGCCGCCCTGGCCGAGCGCCTTGGCTGCCCGGTGGTATCCATGGTTTCCACCAAGGCCGACGGCATTGGCCTGCTGAAACAGACCATCGACAATCACCGCTTCAATGAGTTAAAAGCGCTGGTGGCCTATCCGCCGCTGCTGTTAGACGAAATCGCTACGCTGACCGAGGCCATGCCTCAACAGTTGCCCACCGAACAACGCCGCTGGCTGGCCCTGCAAATGCTGGAGGGCGACATCTACAGCCATCAGTTAGCCGGGAACGCCACCGATCTGCTGGCTCATTCCAGGCAAGCGCTGCAACAGCAGCAGCAGGAAGATCCCGCGCTGGTAATTGCCGATGCCCGCTACCAGTCGATCGCCACTATCTGCGATGCGGTCAGCAACTCCAAGCTGGCGTTGCCAAACCGCCTGACGGAGGTACTGGATCGGGTGATCCTCAACCGCTGGCTGGGGGTGCCGATCTTCCTGCTGGTGATGTACATCATGTTCGTATTGGCGATCAACATCGGTGGCGCACTGCAACCAATCTTCGATCTCGGTTCGGCGGCCATCTTTATTCAGGGCATCCAGTGGATCGGTTATACCCTGCATTTCCCGCAGTGGCTGACCGTCTTCCTGGCGCAGGGCGTGGGCGGCGGTATCAATACCGTGCTGCCGCTGGTTCCCCAGATCGGCATGATGTATCTGTTCCTGTCATTCCTGGAAGACTCCGGCTATATGGCGCGAGCGGCATTTGTGATGGACCGCCTGATGCAGGCGCTCGGGCTGCCGGGTAAATCCTTTGTGCCGCTGATCGTCGGCTTTGGCTGTAACGTGCCGTCCATTATGGGCGCACGCACCTTGGATGCCCCACGCGAACGCCTGATCACCATCATGATGGCCCCCTTTATGTCCTGCGGCGCGCGTTTGGCAATCTTTGCCGTATTCGCCGCGGCCTTCTTCGGCCAGGATGGCGCGGGCGTGGTGTTCTCGCTGTATATGCTCGGCATCGTGGTGGCGATCCTCACCGGCCTGGTGCTGAAATACACCATCATGCGCGGCGAAGCATCACCGTTCGTGATGGAGCTGCCGGTTTATCACGTGCCGCATCTGAAAAGCCTGTTGCTGCAAACCTGGCAACGCCTGAAAGGTTTTGTGCTGCGCGCCGGGAAAGTGATCGTGATTGCCAGCATCTTTATTGGCGGCCTGAACAGTTTCTCGTTCAGCGGGCAGCCGGTAGACAGTATCAATGATTCAGCGCTGGCCTCGGTTTCCAAAGTGCTGACGCCATTATTGCAGCCAATGGGCGTACACAATGATAACTGGCAAGCAACCGTCGGGCTGGTAACCGGGGCGATGGCCAAAGAAGTGGTGGTCGGAACGCTCAACACGCTGTACACCGCAGAGAACATTACCAATGAGCACTTCGATGCCGCCAACTTCAACCTGCTTGATGAGCTAGGCACCGCCGTCAATGAAACCTGGCAGGGCCTGAAGAGCACCTTCAGCCTGAGCGTACTCTCCAACCCTATCGAAGCCAGCAAGGGCGATGGTGAGATGGGCGTGGGCTCAATGGGCGTTATGAGTAGCAAATTTGGCACTTCAATCTCTGCCTACAGCTATCTGATTTTCGTGTTGCTGTACGTTCCCTGCGTTTCGGTGATGGGCGCTATTGCACGTGAGTCCAGCCGGGGTTGGATGACCTTCTCCATCCTGTGGGGGCTGAACGTGGCCTATTCGCTGGCAACGCTGTTCTATCAGATCGCGACCTTCAGCCAACATCCGCAATACAGCGCGACAGCGATCCTGATCGTGCTGCTGTTCAATGCGCTGGTGCTATTGGGCTTGCGCAAGGCTCGTAGCCGCGTAACGATCCGTTTGCGTAGCGCCACCTCGGCGTCCTGTTGTCAAAGTTCGGGTGACTGTCACTAATGGCCAGCCTGCTGCAAATCCGTGATGCGCTTGCCCTTCGGGGCAGCGCTCAGGCGCAACAGCTGAGTCAGCAGTTGGCAACGCCCTTGCCATTGGTTGAAGCAATGCTGCAACGTTTGACCGCGATGGGGAAAGTTGAACGTATTGAGCTCGATAGCAGCGAATGCCTGAGCGGCAGCTGTAAGAGTTGCCCAGAAGGGCTGGCTTGTAACACGGTGATTTATCGTTTGAAGGGGTGAATACAGGGGCGCAATAGTTTGCCTGCACCCCCTACTTGAAGATTATTGCTTGTCTTTATACACATCCGCTACGGCGCTGAACTTGCCGTGCTCACGGGCAGCCAGCACGACATAGTATTGGCCCCCTTTCTCATCGGCCAGTTTGGACAATTCATCTTTCAAGTCCATCGGATCGGTGGCCTGTGCTGTTGAAGACACGGTACCAATTTTCTCATACTTGCCTGGGTTCTTATCCAGCTCGTCCTTAGTTAGCAAGGTTGCAGCCATCGAACCGAAAGACACTGAACCTACAATCAACGCCGCAACGATCATCTTCAATGATTTCATGATAATACCTCTCAATGGATAAATTGGATTTTTATGAAAGCGACTCACAACAAATGCGTCATCGAGCTTGGCTACTGCGACGTCTAACAGCTTCGTTGCTTTCCCTGACGAAGCTCCCTCTGCCCAGAAACAAATCGCCAAAGTGAAGATTGATAAGCTTATATTCACCTTGTAGCCACGCATTTACCCCTTCAAGTATCGAACAGGTTTAGTTTTTATCCACTTATTGGTTAAAAATTTACCGCCGTTTTGTGCGTTTATAATCTGTAATCAATGAGATATCGCCGCCAGACCGCGCCATTACTCGGTTGCAACAAATTGATTAATAATGTTAGCGAATGCTTCGGGGTGAGAGATAAACGGCGCATGGGCCGCTTTGGCGATCACCTCCGAGGTGGAGTTTGGCCACAATTCATCCAACAGGCTAGCCACTTTTCGCGGCACCAGCCCGTCGAGGTAACCATAAATACGCAGTACCGGCATCGTCAGTGCCGCCAACGATTGGCGTTGATCCACCGTACGTAGCATCTCCAGGCCTCCGTTCAGCACCTCAACGCCCGGTATCGGCTGATTAAGCACTACGGTTTTCAACTGGCGCGCATCCTGACGAGCGCTTTCCGTGCCCAACGTTTGCAACGCCAGAAAACGTTCCACGGTGCGCTGGAAATCATGGCTGAGCTGCTGCTGGAAGCCACTGAGCACCTCCGGGCGGATCCCCGGCCACGGGTCGTGCGCCGTAAAGCAGGGCGAAGAAGCTACGGTGATCAGCCCGGTTACCCGCTCAGGCTGCATAAGGGCGATCTGCCCGGCAACCAATCCACCAAGGGACCACCCCAGCCAATAAGCCTGCTTGGGTGCTGCGGCCAGCAGTATCTCTGCCATCTCCGTTAACGAGACGGCCCCATAGCCCTGGCTGCGGCCATAGCCAGGCAAGTCCACCAGATGTAGGCGAAAATGCGGAGCCAATCGCTCCAATGTGCAACCCCAGACCTCGGCATTCAATCCCCATCCGTGCAGCAGCACAAGATCGCGATCGCCCTCTCCCAGTGTTTTCCAATACAGCTCAGTCATCAGTTATTGTCCTGCTAAAACGGAGGTGACTATGCTACCAATCCACAGCCGCTGTTGGCTATGCCGGCAACCATTACGGCTGATGCAACAGGGTATCTGCAGCTACTGCCTACGCACGTTGCCCGCCAAACCCTGTTGCTGCCCGGTTTGCGGTTTGCCCAGTGGCGATCCCCATCAGCCTTGCGGACGATGTCTGCAAAAGGCGCCCCCTTGGCAAGCCTTGGTATTTGTTTCGGATTATCGCCCGCCCATCAGCACCCTGGTGAAAAATTTCAAATTCCAGCAGACACCCGCACTGGCTCCCACTCTGGCTCGTTTGATCCTGCTGCACTGGCTGCAGGCGCACCGAGAGCAACATCTGAACAGACCGGAGGTGATTTTAGCGGTACCCTTGCAGGATAAACGCTGCTGGCGACGTGGCTATAACCAAAGCGAGCTGTTGGCCCTGCCACTGGCCCGCTGGTTGGGCTGCGAATATCGCCCTGCGGCCTTACGCCGCATCAGGGCAACCGCGCCACAACAGCAATTGATAGCGCGCCTGCGGCGGCGTAATCTGCGTGGGGCTTTTCGTTGTGATGAGAACCTGGCAGGAAAACATGTGGCGCTGCTGGATGATGTGGTTACCACTGGCAGCACCATGGCGGAAATCGCTACACTGTTACAGAAGCAGGGCGTCGCATCATTGCAGATTTGGTGCGTTTGCCGCACGTTGTAGTACCACGGCAATGGGCGTATTATAACCTACTATAGAAGTCAACTATTGAGCTAATGCTATGATCCGTATAACAGATGCTGCACAGGAACACTTTGCCAAGCTGTTGGCAAGCCAAGAAGAAGGCACCCAAATCCGCGTATTCGTGATCAATCCGGGTACGCCGACGGCCGAATGCGGTGTCTCTTATTGCCCGCCAGACGCGGTGGAAGCGACAGATACCGAACTCAAGTTCGAGAAGCTGTCCGCTTACGTCGATGAGCTGAGCGCGCCTTATCTGGACGACGCCGAAATCGACTTCGTCACCGATCAGCTCGGCTCACAGCTGACGCTGAAAGCGCCGAACGCCAAAATGCGCAAAGTGGACGACAATGCGCCACTGATGGAGCGCGTTGAGTACGTGCTGCAATCGCAGATCAACCCGCAGCTGGCTGGCCACGGTGGCCGTGTGACGCTGATGGAAATCACCGACGACGCGCTGGCCATCCTGCAGTTCGGCGGCGGTTGCAACGGTTGTTCAATGGTCGACGTGACGCTGAAGGAAGGGATCGAGAAAGAGCTGCTGCAAAAGTTCCCGGAACTGAAAGGCGTGCGCGATCTCACCGAGCACCAGCGCGGCGAACACTCCTACTACTGATAACTGTCAGGGCGCAATTCCGTTTTGCGCCCTGCCTGTCTCCATCGGTGTCGGTAAGCCGCCCCGATGCATTTAGCCTACCGAAACCTTCCTGCGTCGCTTATCCAAATCCTTCAATAAACGGTTGACCTCAGCATCGTCAAACATCGCTTCCAAGGTCTGGCTCAGCTTGCGCCGCCAGTTCGGGTACTGATCGCTGGTGCCGGGAATATTGACCGGTTCCGCCATATCCAGCCAGTCTTCCGGTTGCAGGCCCAGCAGCGCGCTGGCGCTGTCTGCCACATAGCGTTGCAGACCCCGGTTCAGCAACGGGCTCATGCTCAACAACGAGGCTTTCTTGCCGACCTTTTGCGGTACGCAGCCGTAACGATGCAGCCCGTCCAGTAACCCCTGCTTGGCCCGTTCTCGATCGGCAAACAGCTCTTTGAGCACTTCCGCATCCGGGTATAGCCCCAGTTGCTTACCGAGCGTCAGATCGCCACTTTGCCAATAGCCACGCAGCGTTGGCAGATCGTGGGTAGTAATGGTCGCCATTGCCTGCACCGGGTATGACTGCGGCGCACGGAACTGCTTCTCCGCATCGTGCTCGAAATACAGCACCTTGTAGGAATAGACGCCGCTATCACGCAGTTTGCCGACGATCTCCACCGGCACGGTCCCTAAATCCTCCCCAATCACCATGCAACGATGGCGCTGACTCTCCAAGGCCAACAGCGCCAGCAGATCGTCAACCGGGTATTTCACATAGGCACCGTGATCGGCCGTTTCACCATAAGGGATCCACCATAAACGCAGCATCGCCATCACGTGATCGATACGCAAGGCGCCACAGCTGGTCATGTTGGCCCGCAGCAAATCGATAAACGGCTGATAACCCCGCGCCACCATCACATGCGGATCCATCGGCGGCAGGCCCCAGTTTTGCCCCAGCGGCCCGAGAATATCCGGCGGAGCACCCACCGAGGCTTGCATGCAATACAGTTCGCGTTCACACCAGGTTTCCGCCCCGCCCTCTGCCACCCCGACCGCCAGATCGCGGTACAGGCCAATCGGCATCTGGCACTGCTGGCTTTGGCCGAAGCACTCGGCAAACTGGCTGGCCGCCAACCATTGCAGCCACAGGTAGAAGGTAACCTCATCCTCATGCTGCTTACAGAAGGTTTCCACTGCCGGGCCGTTGCCCTGCTGATACTCCTCCGGCCAGGCTGGCCATCCCCACATAGTGCTGTCTTTGGCACTGAGATGGGCATGTAACGCGTCGAACGTTGCCTGCTGATACAGGCTGCTGCCTCCTTCGCCGACGAAGCGCTCAAATTCCTGCTTCAGCGCATCCTGCGGCTTGCGGGCCTGGAAATGCGGGAAAGCCAGCTTCAACGCCGCCAGCTTCAACTGCGTTACCGTGCTGTAGTCCACCAGCTCACTACTACGCGCCTTGGCCAACAGCTTCTGCGTCGCAGCCTTCTGCCACCATTTTTGCGCAGCCTGGCTGAGCTGGAAATCCTCCACCACGTTGACGTCGATATACACCACGTTCAACCAGCGGCGCGAAGACGGGCTATAAGGACTGGCGCTTTCCGGACTGGCCGGATACAGCGCGTGGATCGGGTTGAGCCCGATAAAGGCGCCGCCGCGTTCACCCACCTCACCGACCATCGCCCGCAGATCGCCAAAGTCGCCAATCCCCCAGTTACGCTCAGAACGCAGCGTGTAGAGCTGTACGCAGGCTCCCCATAGCTTCTTGCCGGTCAACAATGCATCCGGCTCGTAGCAACGCTTGGGGGCGACAATCAGCCGGCAGGCCCATTGCTGCTCCCCCTGTGACAACGTGAGCTGGTGATAACCCAGCGGTAACTTGCCAGGCAGGGTCAGGGTTTTGTGCGCACTGGCACGGCCTTCTTGCTGGCTACCGTCCTCACGCAACAATACCCACTGAAACTCGCCATCTCCCCCCAGCGGCAGCGCCACCGGGTTACCATGATAAAAGACTTTAACCAGCGGCAAGGGAGCCGTTGACGGCTGCAACGACGCCGGGTTCATCGCCGCCAACAGCTTGCGTTTGGTTTCCGGCGAAATCGCCTGGCGTTGGCCGTGGGCATTGATGTAATCGGCAGCAATCCCAGCCTGGGCTGCTACCTGATCGATACCTTTACTCATTCGCACTCCTTAACGCTTGGCTTGCCAAATGCGTTGCTGATAGTCACGGATCGAACGATCCGAGCTGAACATGCCTACGCGCGCGGTGTTAAGGATAGTGCGGCGCGTCCATTCGTCGCGGTCACGATACAGTTTGTCTACCTGCCGTTGAGCTTCGCAGTAGGAAGCAAAGTCCGCCAGCACCAGATACGGATCGCCGCCTTCCAACAGGCTGTGCAGCATCATATCGAAGGCGTGCTTGTCACCGTGACTGAATGCGCCGCTGGCCAGTTCATCCAGGATTGCCTTCAGGTGTTTGTCTTTCTTGCGATAGCTCAGCGGATCATAACCTTTGGCCAACAGCGCTTTGACCTGCTCCACGGTGTTGCCGAAAATAAAGATGTTGTCCTCGCCGACCTGCTCGGCGATCTCGACGTTGGCTCCGTCCAGCGTGCCAACGGTCAGTGCGCCGTTCAGCGCCAGCTTCATATTCCCGGTGCCCGACGCTTCTTTACCGGCGGTGGAGATCTGCTCGGAAATGTCCGCCGCCGGGATCATCAGTTCAGCGACGGAAACGCGGTAATCAGGGATGAAGGCCACTTTCAGGCGATCTTTGACGATCGGATCGTTATTGATCTTCTCTGCGGCCTGATTGATCGCATAGATGATGTTCTTCGCCAGGTAATAGCCCGGCGCGGCTTTGGCACCAAACAGGAATACGCGTGGCACGATGTCCAGATCCGGGTTATCCCGCAGCTGGCGATACAACGAAAGAATGTGCAACAGGTTCAGATGCTGGCGCTTGTACTCGTGCAGGCGTTTGATCTGCACGTCGAAGATCGCGTCTGGATTGAGCTTCAGCCCCATTACGCTCTGCACGTAGTTGGCGAGGACCACCTTGTTATCGCGCTTAATCTGCTGGTACTTCTCGCGGAAAGCAGCGTCTTCAGCGTATTTTTCCAAGCCCTTCAGCGCATCAAGATCGTTGGCCCACTCCACTTTCAGGGTGGTATCGATCAGGCCTGACAATGCCGGGTTACACTGCTTGAGCCAGCGGCGCGGCGTAATACCGTTGGTGACGTTGTGGAATTTGTTCGGCCACAGCTGGTGATATTCCGGGAACAGATCTTTTACCACCAGGTCCGAGTGCAGCTGGGCCACACCGTTCACCGCAAAGCCGCTGACCACGCACAGGTTGGCCATGCGCACCTGCTTGTTGTGGTGCACCGCCAGCTTGGCCCACACTGCCTCATCGCCCGGCCAGTGTTGGTCTACCAACCGCTTAAAGTTGGCATTGATCTGCTTGATGATAGAGAAGTGGCGCGGCAGCAGGCTGCGGACCAGTTTCTCATCCCAGCACTCCAGAGCTTCCGGCATCAGGGTGTGGTTGGTGTAGGCAAAGGTCTTGCTGGTGATCGCCCAGGCCGCATCCCAATCCAGTTGGTGCTCATCGAGCAGAATACGCAGCAGCTCTGGAATGGCGATGGTTGGGTGGGTGTCGTTGAGTTGGATCACTTCGTACTTCGGCAACTCTTCAATCTTGCGCCCGGCCAGATGGTGCTTACGCAGAATATCGGCCACCGAGCAGGCACACTGGAAATACTGCTGCATCAGGCGCAGGCGTTTGCCAGCCTGATGGTTGTCATTCGGATAGAGCACTTTGGTCAGCTTGGCGGCTTCTACGCCCTGCTTTTCCGCCTGCAGGAATTTGCCGTCGTTGAAATCCCCCAGATCGAATGGATGAGTATGCGTTGCCTGCCACAGACGCAGCGGCTGAGTGACTCCGTTACGGAAGCCCAGCACCGGCAGATCCCAAGCTTCCCCACGCAGGGTAAACTCCGGGAGCCACAACTCACGACCATCGGCCAGTTTCTCTATCTTGCCACCAATCCCGACATCCACGGCCAACGCCGCATTATGGCGGAACCACGGGTAACTCTCGCGCTGCCAGTTATCCGGTGCCTCTTGCTGATGCCCCTCTTTGAACGATTGACGGAACAGCCCGTATTGATAGTTCAGCCCATAGCCGGTAGCCGGTTGCTCCACCGTGGCCATCGAGTCGAGGAAACAGGCGGCTAAACGCCCCAGGCCACCGTTACCCAACGCCGGATCGGTTTCCTGCTCCAACAGATCGGCCAGCTTGACGTCCTGCTCTGCCAACGCCGCCTCAACGGTGTCATACCAGCCAAGGTTGATCAGGTTATTGGCCGTCAGGCGGCCAATCAGGAATTCCATCGAGATGTAGTTTACATGGCGCAACGACTTGCTGCTTTTACGCGGCGCAGGCTGCGCGGCCAGCTGTTCGGCGAGAGCGGCACTTACGGCCTCCCACCATTGATGCTGAGTCATCTGCTGTGCGGAGCTGAGGCCAAAACGCTGCCACTGACGAGTCAGTGCAGCCAGAAAAACGTCCTTTTTGAGCATAGGCTGTGACATAGGTAAAACTCTCTATCCGGTGTACCCGTCGTCTTTCAAGCGGCAACTTGAGTTCCATTGGGTAGTAAATGGGCCAATTTTTTCACTATCGTGCCGGGGAGAACCCGCAATGGCATCATCCCGCCTGGGGATTAGCTGGGGAGGAGGATTGGGGCGTAGCTGAAACTGTGATCTCAGGCACTTTTTAAGCCCCCTTGCGTGCGGTAAGAAAGCCCATCGATATCACCGGTGAGCATAAAATCGACGGCAAACCTTAGGACGTTAGCACAGTTATGATAGCTGATGAAGTTTTGTACTCGTCCACTAACGGCCGAAAAACAGGGTAATTTCTGAGGGTAATCAGGCGCGATGTAAAGCGCAGTTAGAGCTGAACCGAGGGCAAACATAAAAAAGTGTGATCAATAGCAATTTAACTTCAAGCCAAAGCGCAAGCTTGTTGCATTACCGTTGACGATGTTCGAAGTTAAAGAGGGGGATTAATTACGAGCTACAAAATAATTAACTCAACCCGGTCCCGAGACAGGAACACGGTGAAATAAATTCCTTCGGGCAGTCCTTCGGCGGCGGGAACCGCACTTTACACCTGGAATATTATGCTGATCCCATCAAAACTGAGCCGTCCGGTACGGCTGCAAAATACCGTGGTACGCGATCGTCTGCTGGCGAAGCTGGCTGGTGCGGCTAACTATCGCCTGACATTGGTCAATTGCCCGGCAGGATACGGTAAGACCACGCTGGTGGCACAATGGGCCGCGGGCAAATCGGATCTGGGGTGGTACTCCCTGGACGAGAGCGACAACCAGCCGGAGCGCTTCGCCAGCTATCTGATCGCCGCGCTGCAACAGGCTACCACTGGCCACTGCGTGAAAAGCGAGGCATTAAGCCAGAAACACCAATACGCCAACCTTTCGGCGCTGTTTGCCCAGCTGTTTATCGAGCTGTCTGACTGGCACCAGCCGCTGTACCTGGTGATCGACGATTACCACCTGATCACCAATGACCAGATCCATGAAGCAATGCGTTTCTTCCTGCGCCACCAGCCAGAAAATCTGACGCTGCTGATCCTTTCCCGCACTCTGCCTCCCCTGGGGATCGCCAATCTTCGCGTACGCGATCAGCTGTTAGAGCTGAGCACGCGCCAATTGGCTTTTAATCATCAGGAGGCGAAACAGTTCTTTGACTGCCGCCTTACCTCCCCGCTGGAGCACAATGACAGCAGCCGTCTGTGTGACGAAGTGGAGGGGTGGGCAACCGCCTTACAGCTAATCGCGCTCTCCGCCCGCCAATCCACCTCTTCCGCTCAGCAATCTGCCAAACGTCTGGCCGGGCTGAACGCCAGCCACCTGTCCGATTATCTGGTGGATGAGGTGCTGGATCGCGTTGATGCCGATGCCCGCGCGTTCCTGTTGCGCTGCTCGGTTTTGCGTTCGATGAACGACGCGTTGATCGTTCGCCTGACCGGGGAAGACAACGGCCAGCAGCGCCTGGAAGAGCTTGAGCGCCAGGGCCTGTTTATTCACCGTATGGACGACACCGGCGAGTGGTTCTGTTTCCACCCGCTGTTTGCCTCGTTCCTGCGCCAGCGTTGCCAGTGGGAATTGGCGCTGGAACTGCCAGGCCTGCACCATGCGGCGGCAGAAGGATGGCTGGCGCTCGGGTACCCGGCGGAAGCCATTCACCATGCGTTGGCAGCCAGCGATGTCAGCATGTTGCGCGATATCCTGCTGCAACATGCCTGGTCGTTGTTCCATCACAGCGAACTGGCCTTGCTGGAGGAGTGTCTGAATGCCCTGCCGTACGAACGGCTGATCCAGAACCCGAAACTGGCGCTGCTGCAAGCCTGGCTGGCACAAAGCCAGCATCGTTACAGCGAAGTGAATACCCAGCTGGAACGCGCCGAACAGGCCATGCTCCAGCAAAAGATCGTCATTGACCAGACTCTGCATGCTGAATTTGACGCGCTGCGTGCTCAGGTGGCGATCAACGCCGGTAAACCGGAAGAGGCCGAACGCCTGGCCACCGAGGCGCTGAAATTCCTGCCGCTATCCAGCTATTACAGCCGCATCGTGGCCACCTCCGTTACCGGTGAGGTTCACCACTGCAAAGGGGAACTGGCACGGGCGCTGCCCATGATGCAGCAAACCGAACAAATGGCCCGCCGCCATCAGGCTTATCACTATGCGCTGTGGGCGCTGTTGCAGCAGAGCGAAATTCTGATCGCGCAAGGGTTCCTGCAAGCCGCCTATGAAACGCAGGATAAGGCTTTCGAACTGGTGCGTGAACAGCATCTGGAGCAGTTACCGATGCACGAATTCCTGCTGCGCATCCGCTCACAGGTGCTCTGGTCGTGGTCACGGTTGGACGAAGCCGAAGAAGCGGCACGTGAAGGGCTAAAGGTGTTGGCTAACTACCAGCCGCAGCAGCAGTTGCAATGCCTGGCGATGTTGGCGAAATGCTCGCTGGCGCGTGGCGATCTGGATAATGCCAATGCTCACCTGCTGCGCAGCGAAGTCCTGCTGCATGGCTCGCAGTATCACCGAGACTGGCTGACCAATGCCGATAAACCCAGGGTGATCCACTGGCAGATGACCGGGGATACCACCGCAGCGGCCAATTGGCTGCGCAATACCGAAAAACCGGGGATGGCCAATAACCACTTTACGCAGGGGCAATGGCGTAATATCGCCCGTGTCCAGATCCTGCTTGGGCAGTACGAAGAAGCCGAAGTGGTGTTGGACGAGCTGAACGAAAATGCCCGCCGCCTGCGGTTGGTGAGCGATCTCAACCGTAACCTGCTGCTCAGTAACCACCTCTACTGGCAGATGGACCGCAAAGTGGACGCCCAGCGCGCGCTGATAGAGTCGCTCTCACTGGCTAACCGCACCGGGTTTATCAGCCACTTTGTGATCGAGGGAGAGGCCATGGCGCAGCAACTGCGTCAACTGATCCAGCTCAACACGCTGCCAGAAATGGAACAGCATCGCGCCCAGCGCATTCTGCGCGATATCAACCAGCATCACCGACACAAGTTCGCTCATTTTGACGAGAACTTCGTCGATAAGCTGCTAACTCACCCGCAAGTACCAGAATTGATCCGCACGAGCCCGCTGACACAGCGTGAATGGCAGGTGCTGGGCCTGATTTACTCCGGTTACAGCAACGATCAGATTGCCGGGGAACTGGCCGTGGCGGCCACCACCATCAAAACCCATATCCGTAATCTGTATCAGAAACTGGGGGTCGCACATCGCCAGGAAGCGGTGCAGCAGGCACAGCAGTTGCTGAAAATGATGGGTTATGGCGCGTAGTTTTAAAAGCAGATCAGTAGGTTAAACCCGGTACGGCCCCCTTTCCCACAGCGAGAGGGGGCCGTACGTGCCACATTTGACCACTGCGTTCGACCATAAACCTGCAAGTTTGGGGAATATATAGAGCCTGATATATCCACCAAATAAATAGGTCGAGCGATATCACTGGCGGTCAATCTAAAGCCCGCCTGTTTTCTCATGACATTATCGTTTCATCTGGGTACTATTGCGGCAAATTTCCATAGGGAGTTGGGATTGTGGCAATAAACAGCAAAGCACTTATTACAGCCGGAATTTATCTTATTGGCTCTCAAGCCATGGCGAGCACGGATACCCTCATCGATTATAGTTCTCGGCCCGACGCCGGGGTTTATCTGGGGAATCAGGTTGCCGCATCAACGTTATTTTCTCATACCTTGCACCAAAGAAAGACCGCGCCAGGGGACAGTCAATTCTGGATGCGCGTTTCAGGTTATCACAGTAAGGATCTGAGCGCGGGCGATAACGGCTTGCCCGTCGATATGGATCGTCAGGTCTTTATGCTTGGCGGGGATTTGCTGGCCTTGGATAACAACAAAGAAGAGTGGACGGCAGGCCTGATGACCGGCTACGGCCACGCCAAGAGCAGCGCTAACAACGCCACCCTCTCATCCGAAGGTAAAGTCGACGGCTATTCTATCGGTGCTTACAGCACCTGGTATCAGGATAAGAAAAAGCATTCTGGGGCGTATGTGGATTCCTGGCTGCAATATGCCTGGTTTAACAACAGCGTGACCTATGCCCAGGGCAAGCAGAATTATGACAGCACCGGTTTTAGCGCCTCGCTGGAAACCGGCTATGCCTTGCAGCCGTTTTCGGCACTCGAATTAATTATCGAACCACAGCTGCAGATTATTTATAACCGCTTCGATGCCGATAATTATCAGGATCCGGCGGGCGTCTATATTCATCAGGCCGATGCGCCAAACTTTACTTCACGCGTCGGTATTCGCTGGTATAGCGATCAAGACGATTATACCACCGCCTATCTCGCCACCAACTGGTGGCATAATAGTGGCAAGAACGCGGTCAACTTTAATGATACGCGGGTAGAATCCAATTCCCTGGATGATCTGTTTGAGGTCAAGTTAGGCCTGCATTCGCCTAGTACTTACAACATGCAGCTGTGGTTTGAAGGCGGGATCACCCTGGGAGCCAACAGCTACCAGGATTACGGTGGCACCTTGGGTGTGAGCTATCGCTGGTAAAAACGCAACGGCTGCAAGACGGCGGGGATAAAGTCCCTGCTGTTGCTCTGGTCTAAATCCAGCCAAAGTTGGATACAATACCGGCATTCCCCATTACCCGGTATTTTGCAGTTATGGAACAGTTTGAAACGATCGACGTTGTGCAAGCACACCAACGCCTGAAAGACGGTAGCGCCGCACTGGTTGATATCCGCGATCCACAAAGCTTTGAAGCAGGGCATACGCCAGGCGCTTTTCATCTGACCAACGCCACCCTGTCCGCCTTTATGCAGCAGAACGAGTTCGATCGCCCGGTGATGGTCATGTGCTATCACGGCAACAGCAGCCGCAGCGCCGCGCAGTATCTGCTGCATCAGGGGTTTGACGCGGTTTACAGTATTGATGGCGGCTTTGAGGCCTGGGCCCGCCAGTTCCCACAGGACGTCGAGACCTCCGCCTAATCCCCTTTGGGCCGCCTTTCTGGGCGGCCAATTGCTGAATTCTGCACTGTTTTTGTCAGATCCCTTCCCTGCGCTCAGGATTTCAACGGTATAATCAGCCGCCAATGCCATCGGCGGTTTTGCCCGTGGCCAAAGTCATCTACTTAGACGGAAAATCTATGGTTCGAGTGATCGCCGTTTCCAACCCTCGCCTGGCGCAGGCCTTTGTCGATTACATGGCAACGCAGGGGGTTGTACTTGAAGTCCGCGCAACGGGCGATGCAGCCGAAATCTGGCTGGCGGATGAAGCCCATCTGGAACAGGTGCAACACGAATTGCAACAGTTCCTGCTCGATCCGTTCAACCGCCGCTATCAGGCCGCCAGTTGGCAGGCAGGCAGCACCGATGCCGGTCTACAGTATCAACAGTTTTCTTACCTGCAAATCATCCGCAGCAAGGCCGGGCCACTGACGCTGACGGTGATGAGCCTGTGTATTCTGGTCTATATCCTGATGCAGGTGCTGGGTGATGATACCGTCATGTTCTGGCTCTCCTGGCCGCAAAACAGCTCGCAATATGGCCAGCTGTGGCGCTGGGTCAGCCATGCGTTTCTGCACTTCTCGCTGCTGCACATTACCTTTAACCTGATGTGGTGGTGGTATCTTGGTGGTCCACTGGAAAAACGCCTCGGCACCGGCAAGCTGTTTGTGATCGCCGTAGTGTCGGCCTTTTTCAGCGGCTGGGCGCAGTCGTTGTTCAGCGGTGCGCTGTTCGGCGGGCTTTCCGGGGTAGTTTACGCGCTGATGGGCTACGTCTGGCTGAGCGGTGAACGCGCACCGGAACGCGGTTTGAACCTGCCAAGGGGCTTGATGGTCTTTTCCGCGCTCTGGCTGGTGGCCGGTTATTTCGATATTTTAGGAATGTCGATCGCCAATGCGGCACACGTTGCCGGTTTAGTGATAGGGTTATTAATGGCATTCTGGGATACGCGGCATCGCGCGCACAACGAACAATAACAACCAGGCACATCGGTGTATTAGGGGAATATCGTGAAGCAAACACAGCGTCATGACGCAATTATCGAATTAGTGCGCCTACAGGGATATGTCAGTACGGAAGAGCTGGTGGAGCACTTTGCCGTCAGCCCGCAAACCATTCGCCGTGATTTGAATGACCTGGCCGATCAGAACAAAATACAGCGTCATCACGGTGGCGCTGCGTTACCGTCCAGTTCGGTAAACACCGCTTATCACGATCGCAAGGTGATGTGGTCGGAAGAGAAAGCCCGTATCGCCCAGCGCGTAGCCAGCCAGATACCGGACGGTGCCACACTGTTTATCGATATTGGTACCACCCCGGAAGCGGTAGCCCACGCCTTGATGGGCCATAAAAATCTGCGGGTCGTCACCAATAATCTGAACGTGGCCACCCTGCTCACTGCCAAAGAGGACTTCCGCCTGATCCTGGCCGGTGGTGAGGTCCGTACCCGTGATGGCGGCATCATGGGCGAAGCCACGCTGGACTTTATCTCCCAGTTCCGCCTTGATTTCGGCATTCTCGGCATCAGCGGTATCGATATGGATGGCTCGTTGCTCGAATTCGACTATCACGAAGTGCGAACCAAACGCGCGATTATCGAAAACTCCCGCTGCGTAATGTTGGTTACCGACCACTCCAAGTTTGGCCGTAACGCGATGGTGAACCTGGGGAACATGAACCTGATCGACTATCTGTTTACCGATCAGGCTCCGCCACCCAGCGTGATGAAGATTATCGAGCAGTACGACGTACAGCTGGAACTCTGCTGATCTCCCGGCCCCCTCACCAAATGGAGAGGGGGCCTAACGTGCCACGCATTAGCCCATCACCCAGGGCAATACATGCGGCCATTGCTGAAGCTCCAATCAGCGGCGTTGTTGAACTGAATAATCACCATGACATCATCGGGATGGATATTCAGGCCCCTATTTAGCCGCTCACTCAGCACACGATAAAAACTCTGCTTCTGCCCGGCGGTACGCGGCTTTCCTGCGATGACCTGAAACAGGATAAAGTTGTCGCTGCGTTCACCACTCTGATAGTGCCGGTCAAAAATGCGCTGGCTGGCAGGTAGCGTTTCTATGACCTGAAAACGGTCGTCTGGCGGAACGTCAAACTCCTCTGTCAGGCTCTGGTGCAGAATGTCAGAAATTTTCTGAAGTTGTTCCTCACTGTAGCCTTGGCGAAGTGTAATTCGGCTGAAGGGCATCAGATACTCTCCTCATCAATACAGCCGATTGCAGATACCGCGGCCGGCCAGCCTGCATAAAAAGCCAAATGGGTGAAGGCTTCAATAATCTCCTGGTGGCTCAGACCATTTTTCCGAGCAAAATCGAGGTGCCACGGTAGCTGTTGCACCCGCCCCAGCGCAGCAAGAGCAGACAATGTTATCAGGCTGCGATCACGCGGGGAGAGCTCACCGCGCTGCCATATATCATCAAAAAGAACCTCCTTGCTCAATTCAGCCAGTTTAGGGGCCAGTCGGGCAAGCATGTCTCGGTCGGTGGATTGGGTCATGGCATTCTCTCCGTATTGACAGTCAGCCCATTCTGGCGCGATAGTCACATCCTGAAAATCGAATTAATCAGGACTAATCATCCTGAATATAAGGATGATAATGAAGAAGCTTTTACCCGCGCTGGATCTGGATGCACTACGCAGCTTTGTTACCGGCATTGAATGTGGCAGCTTTGCGCTAGCAGCAACACGCCTATCCCGCTCCACTTCCGCCGTCAGCGCCCAGCTGAAAAAGCTGGAAATGCAGTGCAATGCGACATTGTTGATGAAAAAGGGGCGTCATCTGGAACTGACCCCTCAGGGTGAAATGCTGATGGGTTATGCGCGGCGCCTGCTGGAGTTAAACGATGAAACACAGCGTGCTCTGAAAGGAGAATTGTTAAAGGGGGAGATAAGCATTGGTATGCAGGAGGATTTTGGTGAATCACTGATGCCTGGGATCCTCGGCCAGTTCAGGCGCCATCATCCAGAGCTGAAGATCATCGCCAGGGTTGACCGTCAACGTGCGCTGCAAACCGCATTAGACGATAAATCGGTCGATATGGCACTCATGTGGCAACCAGATGCACAGATACGCGAAGGCCGACGGTTAGGCGAACGCCAGCTAGAGTGGATTTACCATCCGGATCTGGATCTTTCTGCTCTGCTGGCAAAGGGTGAGCCGCTACCACTGGTGATGTTCGAAAGCCCGTGCCTGATGCGCTCGCGTGCCACTGCCATCCTGGATCATGCAGGGATCCCCTGGCGAGTAATGTTTGTCAGCCACAGCCTGAGCGGTATCTGGGCTGCGGTAAAGGCCGGGTTTGGCCTGACCGTACGCACGCGCCTAGGCATGCCAGGAGATCTGCACATAGCGGGCAACCTTCTGCCAACACTCGGAATTCTGGGGATCACACTTGAGCAGACCAAGACCGACGGTGAGAATCTCACTGCGCGGGCCATGCTTTGCCAATTAATGGAGGAAGCATTATCAGGATGGGAATGATGTCCATGCTTATGTTCATCCCCACCCCAATAGCTTCGTTACCAAACTCAAAAATCTCCTGATATCCACGCCCGCAATGGGCATGGATTTGCGGCGAATGTGGCTAGCGAAAGTCACGTCAAATATCCCTTCAATTTGTATATCTACTATCACCAAACTGTTACCTCTATCACGCAAGAATGTTTTTGTTTGGTTAACTCTTGGCTTGCTTGTTGGTTTCCGATTACAATAATGAGCGAAAACGAACATAAAAGAGCTATTTCGAACACCAGGAGGAAGTTAACGTGGAAACCAAAGACTTGATCGTTATCGGTGGCGGTATCAACGGAGCCGGCATCGCAGCCGATGCAGCCGGGCGTGGGCTGTCCGTACTGCTGCTTGAAGCGCAAGACTTGGCCTGTGCTACGTCTTCCGCCAGTTCAAAACTGATCCACGGTGGCCTGCGCTACCTGGAACACTACGAGTTTCGTCTGGTCAGCGAAGCGCTGGCCGAGCGTGAAGTGCTGCTGAAACTGGCACCGCACATCGCCTTCCCAATGCGTTTCCGCCTGCCGCACCAGCCCCATCTGCGCCCGGCCTGGATGATCCGCATCGGCCTGTTCCTGTACGATCATTTGGGCAAACGCACCAGCCTGCCAGGCAGTAAAGGTTTGCGCTTTGGACCAGACTCCGTCCTGAAGCCGGAATTAAAGCGCGGTTTCGAATATTCTGATTGTTGGGTAGACGATGCGCGCCTGGTCGTGCTGAATGCCCAAGCCGTGGCCGAACGCGGTGGCGAAGTGCGCACCCGCACCAAAGTGACCCGCGCCTGGCGCGAAAATGGTCTGTGGATGGTGGAAGCCATCGACGTCGACAGCGGCAAAACCTTTACCTGGCGCGCCAAAGGCCTGGTAAATGCCACCGGCCCATGGGTAAAACATTTCTTCGACGATGGCCTGAAGCTCAAGTCTCCTTACGGTATCCGCCTGATCAAAGGCAGCCATATCGTGGTACCTCGGGCACATAACCAGCCACAGTCTTATATCTTGCAGAACGAAGACCACCGTATCGTATTTGTCATTCCGTGGTTGGATGAGTTCTCCATCATCGGCACCACCGACGTGGAATACCACGGTGATCCGAAAGACGTGAAGATCGACGATAACGAAATCAACTATCTGTTGAAGGTGTATAACGATCACTTTAAAAAACAGCTGGGCCGTGACGATATCGTCTGGACCTACTCTGGCGTACGCCCGCTGTGTGATGATGAATCTGATTCACCGCAGGCCGTCACTCGCGACTATACGCTGGATGTGCATGACGAGCAGGGCAAAGCCCCACTGCTTTCCGTGTTCGGTGGCAAACTCACCACCTACCGCAAGCTGGCCGAGCATGCGATGGAGAAATTGGCTCACTACTATCCTGGCTGTGGCCCGGCGTGGACCAAAAACGGTTCCCTGCCAGGGGGCAATATTGACGGCGATCGCGATAGCTATGCCGCTAAGCTGCGCCGTCAGCACGGCTGGATGACAGAGTCTCTGGCTCGCCGTTACGCTCGCACCTATGGCAGCCACAGCGAAATGATCCTGGCCAATGCCAATAGCCTGAGCGATTTGGGTGAAGACTTTGGCCATGACCTGTACGAGGCTGAACTGCGTTATCTGGTAGAGAAAGAGTGGGTTGTCGAACTGGATGATGCCCTGTGGCGCCGTACCAAACTGGGGATGTGGCTCAGCGAAGAGCAGCAGGCGCGGGTGAAAACCTGGTTGGCAGACAATGCCAAACCAAAAGCGTTGTCATTGGCATCTTGATTGAGGTGTGAGTAAACGGGCGCAGCACGCAGCGCCCCTATGGCATACGGTACGTAATAAGTTAAATTCAAGGGCCGGTGATCCGGCCCTTGGCTATTACAGCTTTATCGGTTTGATATTCCAAATTTCGTCCGCGTACTCCTGGATCGTGCGGTCGGAAGAGAAGTAGCCCATGTTGGCGATATTGAGTATCGCGCGCCGGGTCCAGTCGTCCTGATTGAGATACACCTCATCCACCTTATCCTGCATATCCACATAGCTGCGGTAGTCGGCCAACAGCTGATAGTGGTCGCCAAGATTGACCAGTGAATCGAACAGGTTGCTGTAGCGTTGGGGTTCTTCAGGGCTGAACGCACCGGTAGCGATCTGCGTCAAAGCCAGATGCAACTCTTCATCCTGTTCGTAATACTGACGTGGGTTATACCCATCGCGGCGCAGCGCCTCCACCTGATCGGCGGTATTGCCAAAGATAAAGATGTTCTCTTCACCCACGTGTTCCAGCATTTCGACGTTGGCCCCGTCCAACGTGCCGATGGTCAAGGCACCGTTGAGAGCAAACTTCATGTTACTGGTGCCCGAAGCCTCGGTCCCCGCCAGCGAGATCTGTTCGGAAAGATCGGCCGCCGGAATGATCATCTGGGCCAGACTCACCCCGTAGTTAGGGATAAATACCACCTTCAAATCATCATGCACTCGCGGATCGTTGTTGATCACCTTCGCTACGTCATTGATCAAGCGGATGATCTGTTTGGCGGCATAGTAGGCAGAAGCCGCTTTACCCGCAAAGATCACCACGCGCGGTACGCGTTTGGCATCGGGATCCTGCAGCAGACGGTTATAACGCGTGATCACATGCAATACGTTCAGCAATTGCCGCTTATATTCGTGGATCCGTTTGATCTGTACGTCGAACAACGCATCGGGGTTCACCACCACGTTGAGCTTTTTCGCGATATACGCCGCCAGCCGCTCTTTGTTCTGCCGTTTGGCAGCCTGTACGGCCTGCAAGAAGCTCGGGTAATCCGCATTCGCTTTGATTTCGCCAAGCTGGCTGAGATCGGTACGCCAGTGATGGCCAATGCTGTCATCCAGCACTTTGGACAGCGGCCGATTAGCCAACCCCAGCCAGCGGCGCGGCGTTACCCCGTTGGTTTTATTGCAGAAGCGATCGGGGAATACGCGAGCAAAATCGGCAAACAGCGACTGTACCATCAATTCGGAGTGCAGTGCCGAGACGCCATTCACCTTATGGCTGGCGACCACGGCCAACCACGCCATTCGTACCCTGCGCCCGTTGGTTTCATCAATGATGGAGACCCGTGCCAGCAATTGATCATCCCCCGGCACCACTTGCTGTACCTGCTTGAGGAAATGGTCGTTGATTTCGAAGATCAGCTGCAGGTGGCGCGGCAGGATCTTGCCCAGCATATCGACCGGCCAGGTTTCCAGCGCTTCGCTCATCAAGGTATGGTTGGTATAAGAGAATACCTTTTCCACCACTTCCCAGGCATCCAGCCAGCTGAATTTGTGCTCATCGATCAGCAGATGCATCAGCTCAGGGATCGACAACACCGGGTGGGTATCGTTGAGGTGGATGGCAATCTTGTCGGCCAGATTGTCGAAGGTTTTGTGCATCGTCCAATGGCGGTTGAGGATGTCCTGGGTAGTGGCTGAAACCAGGAAATACTCCTGCCGCAGGCGCAGTTCACGCCCGGAATAGGTGGAGTCATCGGGATAGAGCACGCGCGAGACGTTCTCGGAGTGGTTTTTATCTTCCACTGCGGCAAAATAATCCCCCTGGTTGAACTTACCCAGGTTGATTTCATTACTGGCCTGAGCACTCCACAAACGCAACGTGTTGGTGGCATCGGTATCGAAACCCGGGATCACCTGATCGTAGGCGATGGCGATAATCTCTTCGGTTTCCACCCAGCGGGCCTTCGCCCCTTCCTGCTGAACGCGGCCACCAAAACGCACTTTATAGCGGGTATTGTGGCGTGGGAATTCCCACGGGTTGCCGTATTCCAGCCAATAATCCGGCGACTCCATCTGTTGGCCATCGACGATGTTCTGCTTGAACATGCCGTATTCATAGCGGATACCGTAACCCCGGCCAGGCAGCGCCAGCGTAGCCAACGAATCCAGGAAACAGGCGGCCAAGCGCCCCAGGCCGCCATTGCCCAGGCCAGGATCGTTCTCTTCCTCAAGCAGTTCACTCAGGTTCAGGCCCATCTCATTGAGTGCGTCTTCAATATCCTGGTAAATCCCCATCGATAACAGCGCATTCGACAGCGTACGGCCAAGCAGAAACTCCATCGACAGGTAATACACCTGCCGGACATCTTGCGAAAGCTGGGCGCGATTGGATCGCAACCAACGTTCCACCATCCTGTCGCGCACCGCAAACAACACGGCATTAAGCCAGTCGTGCTGAGTGGCGATAGCCGGATCCTTACCGACAATAAACATCAGTTTATAGGCGATGGAATGTTTCAGCGCTTCAACACTGACCGTGGGTGAGGTGTAACTAAACGGTGAAGTCATAGTAATTCAATCCCAAGTACGTGATTACAACAAGCGTTGATAAAGCGACAGATATTCCTTTGCCGCGACTTGCCAGCCAAAATCCAGACTCATGGCGTGGCGTTGTACGTGATGCCAATGTCTCGGCCTGCTCCACAGCACCAGAGCACGCCGAATGGCATTGCCCAGGGCAACAGCATTACAATCATCAAACACAAACCCGCTGGCAGTGCCGTCGGCCAGGTTCTCCAGCGCGCAGTCCACCACCGTATCTGCCAACCCACCGGTGCGGCGCACCAGCGGCAACGTGCCATATTTCAGGCCATAAAGCTGTGTTAACCCGCAAGGTTCAAAGCGGCTGGGCACCAGGATCACGTCCGCTCCGCCGATAATGCGGTGGGAGAAGGCATCGTGGTAGCCAATCTGCACGCCGACCTGTTCCGGATAATCGGCCGCCGCGGCCAGGAAAGCCTGCTGCAATACCGCGTCCCCCGCCCCCAGCAGCACCAACTGCCCCCCTTGTTCCAGCAACGCTGGCAGGGCTTCCAGCACCAGATCCAATCCTTTCTGGTTGGTCAAACGGCTGACCACCGCAAACAGTGGCAACGATTCATCCACCTGCAGCCCCATGGCTTTTTGCAGATGAACCTTGTTCTTTGCCTTGTTTTTCAAGCTGCTGGCGTCATAGCGTGCCGCCAGGCGCGCATCGTGTGACGGGTCCCAAATCTTGTCATCAACACCGTTGAGAATGCCGCTCAATCTTCCCTGCCGCTGCCGCTCCTGGAGCAATCCTTCCATCCCGTAACCAAACTCAGGCTGGGTGATTTCACGCGCATAGGTCGGGCTGACGGCGGTGATATGGTCAGCGTAGTACAGGCCTGCTTTCAGGAAAGACATCTGGCCATAAAACTCCAGGCCATAGATATTCAAGAATGACGGTGGCAACCACAGCTCCGCCATATGGTGGGCGGAAAATAACCCCTGATAGGCCAGATTGTGTACGGTGAAGATTGATCGTGCCGGATGGCCATTAGCAGCCAGATAGGCGCAGGCCAGGCCAGCATGCCAGTCGTGAGCATGGACCAGTTTTGGCCGCCAGTAATGATCCACCCCCTTCGCCAACTCGCAGGCCATCCAGCCCAGCAAGGCAAAACGGCGATGGTTGTCCGGGTAGGCGTACATCGACTGATCGTGATACGGGCTGCCCGGCCGATCGTACAGCCAAGGGGCATCGATCAGGTAAACGCCCACGCCATGGTAGGTGCCATAACGCAGGCCTACGCGCCCGGCAAAAGAGTCGATTTCGGCAACCAGTACCGTGTCCGGGATACCGTTGCGCACGTCAGGAAAAGCCGGTAATAGCACCCGAACATCAGCTCCTGCGGCAATCTGCGCCGTCGGTAATGCGCCAACCACGTCTGCAAGCCCGCCGGTTTTAAGCAGTGGGAACATCTCGGAACATACGTGTAAAACCTGCATTATCACTCCTGAAATTCGGTAAAAACGTCTTTACGGAGATAAGGGGCGCAGCTTGCCACGCCCAAGGTCCCAGCCGGAATGGCTACAGTTTTGCCAACATTTCGCGCGTTACCAGCACGATGCCCTCTTCCGAACGGTAAAAGCGCTTGCTGTCTTCCTCGGCGTTTTCACCAATCACCATGCCTTCGGGAATATGGCAGGCGCGATCGATAATGCAGCGGCGCAGGCGGCAGGAGCGGCCAACGTTGACATCGGGCAGTAATACAGAAGAGTCGATAGTGCAGAAGGAGTTCACCCGTACTCGCGAGAACAGCACTGAATGCACCACCACCGAACCGGAGACAATGCACCCACCGGCCACCAGCGAGTTCATGGTCATGCCATGGCTGCCGGAACGATCTTGCACAAATTTGGCCGGTGGCAGTGGCTCCATATAGGTACGGATCGGCCAGGAGCGGTCGTACATATCCAGCTCAGGCGTGACCGAAGCCAGATCGAGGTTGGCGCGCCAGTAGGCTTCCAAGGTCCCGACATCACGCCAATATGGCGGCAGATCGGGACCACACCCCACACAGGAAAGAGTAAACGGATGCGCCCAGGCAGCACCCTGCGCGGTAATTTTGGGGATCAGATCCTTACCGAAATCGTGGGTGGAGTCAGGAGTCGACATATCCTCTTCCAGCAGTTGGAAGAGGTAGCTGGCGTTGAAAATATAGATGCCCATGCTGGCCAGTGACATCTCAGGGTTGCCAGGCATGGCCGGCGGATTGGCTGGCTTCTCCAGGAATTCGAGGATCAGGTCGTTATCGTCCACCTTCATCACGCCAAACTCGCTGGCTTCCTTGCGCGGTACCGGAATACAGGCCACCGTACACTGCGCTCCCTTCTCGACGTGGTCGATCAGCATCCGCGAGTAGTCCATTTTATAAATATGGTCGCCTGCCAGGATCACCACGTATTCCGCTTCATAGCGGCGAATGATGTCGAGGTTCTGGTAGACCGCATCTGCGGTGCCTTTGTACCAGTGTTCGGTGCTGAGGCGCTGCTGGGCAGGCAGCAGATCGACAAACTCATTCATCTCTTCGTTCAGGAACGACCAGCCCCGCTGAATATGCTGCACCAACGTATGGGAATGATACTGAGTGATCACCCCCATACGGCGGATCCCTGAGTTCAGGCAGTTGGACATGGCAAAATCGATGATGCGGTACTTGCCACCGAAGTGAACGGCTGGCTTGGCGCGGGTAGAGGTTAAATCTTTCAAACGCGAGCCACGGCCGCCTGCCAATATCAGGGCAACGGATTTATTCGGCAGTTGGCGCGCCAACATCAGAGGGTCTTTATTTTCGTGCTTAACCATAACTGACTCCTTTTAATTTTTCTCTACCAGCACGCAAAGCGAATGCGCAACCTGGCACCAGGCGGGTAGAACCGCCCGTGAATCTTCCTGAGTAAAGGGGGCGACAACCTGCCAATCACCCTCGGGTAACGTCATCTCAACGGTCTGCTGGGTGGCGTTGATCACCATCAGCCAGCGTTGCGACAGGCGGATCTGCAAGCAGCGATCGCCCTGTTCCCACTGTTGCGCACTGAGCGGCTGTCCCTGCGCGTTTAACCACTGCACGCTGCCGTCTCCCTCCTGCCACCAGCGGTCTGCCTGCAAAGCAGGAATTTGCTGGCGCAAGCGGATCAGCGCGGCGGTGTAGGCGGTCAGTGACTCATCCGCATTGGCCCAGTCGAGCCAGGTGGTTGCGTTATCCTGACAGTAAGCATTGTTGTTGCCTTGCTGGCTATTTCCGTGCTCATCACCGGCCAGCAGCATCGGTGTCCCCTGTGCCAGAAGCAGCGTGGCAAGCAGTGCTCGCTGGCTGGCCTGGCGGCGTTGCAAAACGGTTTCGTCGGCAATCAGGCCTTCAACCCCGTGGTTACAGCTAAAGTTTTGGTCGCTGCCATCACGGTTTCCCTCTCCGTTAGGCTGGTTATGTTTCTCCTTGAAACTCACTACATCCTGCAAGGTAAAGCCGTCGTGGGCCGTCAGCATATTGATGCTGACATAAGGCGCGCGCCCACGTTGGTTGAATACCTCGCTGGAGGCAGCAAAACGCTGGGCAAACTGACCCAGTGACAGATCGCCCCGCAGCCAGAAACGGCGGATATCGTCACGGAAATGGTCATTCCACTCAGCAAAACGGCCTGGAAACGCGCCAACCTGATAGCCGCCCGGGCCAATGTCCCAGGGCTCGGCGATCAGTTTGCAGCGCCCCAGCGTATCGTCCGCCAGCATCGCCTGAAACAGCGGTGCATCGCGGTCAAACGCCGGTGTACGGCCTAACACGGTGCCAAGATCGAAGCGAAAACCGTCGACATGGCACTCCCGAACCCAAAAGCGCAGGCAATCCATCACCCACGCCACGCCCGCCGGCTGATCCAACCGCAGCGTATTGCCACAGCCGGTGAGGTTATCGTAGCCACCGTCAGGGGTTAGCCAGTAGTAGCTGGGGTTATCGATACCGCGCAGCGACAGCGTTGGCCCATCCACATCCAGCTCTGCACTGTGGTTGAACACCACGTCCAGAATCACTTCGATCCCCGCCCGGTGCAGCGCTTTCACCGCATCGCGGAACTCACGCAGCGGCGTCGTCCCGGTGCTCAAACTGCTGTAGCGGTTGTCTGGCGCGAAAGGAGCCAGCACGTTGTATCCCCAGTAATTGATCAGCCCCAGGCGCTGCAAACGCGGTTCCGTGGTGTGCTGTTGCACCGGCAAAAGCTCAAGCGCCGTGATCCCCAACCGCTTGAAGTAGGCAATCATCGCCGGGTGGCCAAGAGCGGCAAAGCTGCCACGCAATACGGCCGGGATCTCCGGGTGCGTTAACGTCAGCCCCCGGACGTGGGCTTCGTAGATCACCGTTTTGCCCCAAGGGGTGGCTGGCGGGCGATCGTCTTGCCAATCGTAGCTTTCGTCGATCACTATGCATTTTGGCATCAACGGGGCGCTGTCTTGCGGGTCCGGTTGATCGTACCCCCCATGCAAATGCACATGGTCGGCAACCGGCCCTTCGACTGCCCGCGCCGCCGGATCGAGCAACAGCTTGTTGGCGTTAAAGCGCAACCCAAGATGCGGCTCAAATGGGCCATGCACCCGAAAACCATAACGTTGCCCCAACTCGCCCCCTGGCAGATATCCATGCCAGATATCACCGCTGCGGGCAGGCAACGGCAGGCGTGTTTCACGATATTGCGCATCGAACAGGCACAGCTCAACCTGAGTGGCATGCGCAGAAAACAGGGTAAAGTTGATGCCATTACCGTCGTAATAAGCCCCTAAAGGCGCGGCAAGACCCGGCGTCAGCTCTACCATCAAACCTCCCGCCGCAGATAAACCGTAGCCAGTGGTGGCACCATCACGCTGATCGAATGTTCACGACCGTGGCTGCCGATCGGCTGCGAAATCACCCGCCCCTGATTACCCGCGTTGCTGCCGTGATAATGGTGTGAATCGGTATTGAGGATCTCCTGATATTCGCCAGCGCGCCCAATACCGATACGGTAATGGGGGCGCGGCACCGGGGTAAAGTTGCTGATGGCTATCAGCTCATTGCCCTGCGAGTCGTAGCGTGCGAAGGCAAATACCGAGTTGTCGTGATCGTCGACTACCAGCCATTCAAAACCATCTGGACGATAATCGCGCTCATACAGCGGCGCATTCTCCTGGTAGCAGTGGTTGAGATCGCGTACCAGCCGTTGCACGCCGTGGTGCCAACCGTCCAATCCATCCAGCAGATGCCAGTCCAGACTGTTATCGAAATTCCATTCACGCCCTTGAGCAAATTCGCTGCCCATAAACAGCAGTTTTTTGCCCGGGTGCGCCCACATAAAACCGTAATAGGCCCGCAGGTTGGCGAATTTCTGCCAGGCATCTCCCGGCATCCGATCCAACACGGAGCCTTTGCCATGCACCACTTCGTCGTGCGAAATCGGCAGCACGAAGTTTTCGGTATAGGCGTAAAGCATTCCGAAGGTCATCAGGTTGTGATGGTATTTACGGTGCACCGGATCGCACTTCATATAATTCAGCGTGTCATGCATCCAACCGAGATCCCACTTGTAGTGGAAGCCTAAGCCGTTGGCATCTGGCGGTAGAGTAACGCCCGGATAATCGGTGGATTCTTCCGCCAGCGTCACCGCCCCTGGCCGCTCTTTGCCCAGCGTCTGGTTGGTGTAACGCAGGAAGGAGATCGCTTCCAGGTTCTCATTACCGCCATAGTAGTTCGGCACCCACTCACCGTCGGCACGGCTGTAATCACGGTAAATCATCGACGCCACCGCATCGACGCGCAGGGCGTCGATACCAAAGCGCTCCAGCCAGTAAAACGCATTTCCCGCCAGGTAGTTACGCACCTCGTGGCGGCCATAGTTGTAGATAAGCGTGTTCCAGTCCTGATGGAATCCTTCGCGAGGATCGGCATATTCATACAGCGCGGTGCCGTCGAAGTTGGCCAGGCCATGGGCATCGCTGGGGAAATGCCCCGGCACCCAATCCAGGATCACGTTGATCCCGGCATCATGAGCCGCGGCGACAAAAGCCTTGAACTCCGCTGGCGTGCCAAAACGGCGGGTTGGCGCATACATTCCCAACGGCTGATAGCCCCAGCTGCCGTCGAACGGATGCTCGTTGATCGGCAACAGTTCAATATGGGTGAAACCCATATATTTAACGTAGGGGATCAGTTGCTCGGCCAGTTCTTGATAGCTGAGCCAGAAATTATTGTCGGTATGGCGGCGCCAGGAGCCCAGGTGCACTTCATAGATGGAAATCGGACGGTCAAAGTCATTGGCCCGCTGCCTTTCCGGCGTATTTTCCACCACCGCAGGCAGCGGTGTGATCAACGAGGCCGTTTCCGGCCGCATCTGCGCTTCGAAAGCATAAGGATCGGCTTTCAGCTGCACGTTGCCGTAACAATCGATAATCTCGTATTTATACAGTTGCCCGGCCTTCACGCCCGGTAAAAACAGCTCCCAAATCCCGTTCTCTCTACGCAGGCGCATGGGATGACGCCGTCCATCCCAAAAGTTGAACTCCCCCACTACCGACACGCGCTGGGCATTCGGTGCCCAAACGGCAAAGCTGACCCCATCCACATTATCCAACGAGCCAGGATGCGCCCCCAGCCGCTCATAAGGCCGCAGATGGGTGCCCTCGGCCAGCAGCCAACTGTCAATATCCTGCAGCAGGGTGCCAAAACGGTAAGGGTCTTCGAGAAGTTGTTGATGGTCGCGCCAGCTGACGTCAAGCTGATAGCGGAAAGGGGTTTTACGACGCGGTACGAGAGCGCTGAAAAAACCACGAGCGTCATCGCAATTGAGCTGAACCAGACGGTTACCGGTTTTACTCTCTACCAGCCACACGGTGCCCGCATCCGGCAACAGCGCACAAATCTGTAGTCCGTTTTCGGTTACATGCATGCCGAGCAAGGAAAAGGGATCGGCATAGTGACCGGAGATGAGCTGATTGATCACGTCACGTTCGGGAAGTACAGGCATAGCATTCTTCCTTTGATTAAGAGCATGACTTTTAAAAGGCTACGCTGAACAAAAAGCAGCCGTTGCACCTATCATGCAATTCATTTGCTACCTAAAGCGTGATTTCAGTCGGTTATTGATTAATCGATCGCCTTCATGCTCGCAGTTTCGCTCTTTATGCTTAATTTTTAGGCGAATTTTCACCATTGATGGAAAACTTTTCATCCACCTAATAAGCATAGCCATGTCTGCTAAAAACACGGTGACATTACCAAGGAAAATTTTCAGCCGGAAAACCGGCGGAGCGGGCAACCTTCGCTGGCTGCGTCTGATATACGACAGGAGTGACGTCACCTTGCCTGCATCGCCTTTACTGCTACAGCAATTGAGATCAGAAATGTGGAAAACAGCACATTGGAGGGCTGAAAGAGATCAGCCTCAAGGAAGTTCAAGGTTATAGCAGTTACGTGCAGTGTTGGGGCTAACCGAACGTCAGATCAAACAACGCTCCAGCCCTTTCACTGGGCTGCATATCCCCCCTATTCAGTAAAAACACCTAGCCAAGTAGGTAATCAAGACAATAGATTGCTTCAATGACACCCTCTATTCTCTTTGTTACACCAAAGGTCTATTCAGGAGCAAGCCAAGATGAAACGTATAATCTCATCCGCCATTTTATTTAGCAGTATGCTGTCATTCACCAGTGCAGCCAGTGGCATTCTGACCGAAAAGAATCTCTCCCTCGAATTGGCTGACAAGTTGGCGCAAAGTGCCATCCAGGCCTGTAGCGCCAATAACTACAATGTTGCCGTTACCGTGGTAGACCGCGCCGGTATTCCTCTGGTTATCAAGAAGATGGATAACGCGGGTCCTCATACGGTGGAAGCCAGCCGGATGAAAGCATTTACCGCGCTGACCACCAAAAACCCTACCGAAAATGTGATGAAAAATGCCCAGACCAACGCCGGGGCAGAAAATCTGCGTGATATCCCTGGATTTTTATTGCTGGCCGGTGGCGTACCGGTGAAAAGCGGTGAAGAAGTCGTTGGCGCTATTGGTGTAGGCGGCGCACCGGGTGGACACCTTGATCAGCAATGCGCGCTTACCGCATTAGAAAAGGTGCTGACGAAATAACACAATGGGCCGCGGTTTCAATACCGCCAACATGGCCTCCGCATTACGTTGCCGCCAATCGACCTGTCCCCAAAGTACGGTCTTGGGGATAATCTAAATGTGCGTTTTAGTAATGCTATCCACATAAAAAAGCCCGCTTTTATGCGGGCTATCGGTTTTTTGCAGCTTAGTGATCCTTCATGCAACGCAACTAAATATCCTACAGCAGGATACGCAGCATGCGGCGCAGGGGTTCGGCCGCGCCCCATAACAGCTGATCGCCAACGGTGAAGGCGGAGAGGTATTCCGGCCCCATATTCAGCTTGCGCAGACGGCCAACTGGCGTGTTCAAAGTACCGGTTACGGCAGCAGGCGTCAGCTCGCGCATGGTCAGTTCGCGGTCGTTCGGGATCACCCGTACCCAGTCGTTGTGCGTGGCCAACAGTTGCTCGATTTCCGGCAGCGGGATGTCTTTCTTCAGCTTCAGAGTAAATGCCTGGCTGTGGCAGCGCAGCGCACCGACGCGCACACACAAACCATCAACCGGGATGATGCTTGAGGTGCTGAGGATCTTGTTGGTTTCCGCCTGGCCTTTCCACTCTTCGCGGCTTTGGCCGTTATCCAGTTGCTTGTCGATCCAAGGGATCAGGCTACCTGCCAGAGGAACGCCAAAGTTATCGGTTGGCAGCTTACCGGAACGGGTGGCCTCCGTGACTTTACGTTCGATGTCCAGGATCGCCGAGGCCGGGTCCTGCAACTCCTTCGCTACATCCGCATGCAGCATGCCCATCTGGGTCAACAGCTCACGCATATGGCGCGCCCCCCCGCCAGAGGCAGCCTGGTAGGTGGCAACAGAGGCCCACTCCACCAAGTCATTGGCAAACAGGCCGCCCAGCGACATCAACATCAGGCTGACGGTGCAGTTACCGCCAACAAAGGTCTTGATGCCTTTGTTCAGCCCTTCCTGGATCACCGCATGGTTCACTGGGTCGAGGATGATAATCGCCTCGTCTTTCATACGCAGAGAAGAGGCCGCATCAATCCAATAGCCCTGCCAGCCGGTAGCCCGCAGCTTTGGATAGATTTCATTGGTGTAATCGCCGCCCTGGCAGGTAATAATAATATCGAGAGCGCTTAATGCTTCGACATCATACGCATCTTGCAGCGTACCTTGCTGCTGGCCACCGAAAGCCGGGGCGGCAGCACCGAGCTGCGAAGTGGAGAAGAATACCGGGCGAATGGCGTCAAAATCGCGCTCTTCAGTCATGCGTTGCATGAGAACCGAGCCGACCATACCACGCCAACCAATGAAACCAACGTTTTTCATATTTACTGTCCTGCCTTGGAGGATGGCTATGCTCTATACCCTTTCAGGAAGGATATGAGATAGAGTTAAGTTATATGTTGTGTGCAATATCTACCCACCTTACAAAAAGTCGGCGCGAGCGCAAAGTGAATTTATTCAATGAGCAGGCAATTCTCAGTAACGCCGCTTATATCCGTCGTTTTTTCTGATTTTGAGGCCTTAAATGACAGAAATGATTGCGGCAACGGTGTTGCTGTTTTTAATTATGGATCCGCTGGGTAACCTGCCGATTTTCATGTCGGTGCTGAAACACCTGGAACCGCGCCGTCGCCGGGCGGTGGTGATCCGCGAGTTGCTGATAGCCTTGGTATTGATGCTGATTTTCCTGTTCGCGGGCGAACATATTTTGGCGTTCCTCAACCTGCGCACCGAAACCGTGTCGATCTCCGGCGGGATAATCCTGTTCCTGATCGCCATCAAGATGATTTTCCCTTCGCAGGAGGGCAGCAGCAGCGATCTTTCCGCAGGAGAGGAGCCTTTCCTGGTGCCGCTCGCTATTCCGTTAGTGGCCGGGCCGTCGATTCTGGCAACCTTGATGTTACTTTCACACCAGTACCCCAACCAGATTTCGCATCTGGTCGTGGCCTTGCTGATTGCCTGGGGATTGTCGGCGGCGATCCTGCTGATGTCGAACGTGTTCCTGCGGTTACTGGGTAGCAAAGGGGTGAGTGCACTGGAACGACTGATGGGGTTGATTCTGGTGATGCTGTCCACCCAGATGTTCCTGGACGGCGTTCGGGCCTATCTGAACCTTTAGCAGTCAGGGCGCAGCAGAGATTGCTGCGCCCCGCCGTTAAGACTTAAACCACCATCGCCAACAGCAGGCAGCCAATCAGGCCACAGACTGAAATGATGGTTTCCAACACGGACCAGGACCTGATGGTTTCCATAATGGTCAGGTTGAAATACTCCTTGAACAACCAGAAGCCTGGATCGTTTACGTGAGAGAAAATCACGCTGCCCGAACCAACGGCGATAACCATCAGCTCCGGGCTAGCCCCGGTGGTAGCAATCAGCGGAGCCACAATGCCCCCGGCGGTGATTGCCGCTACGGTCGCGGAACCCAGTGCAATACGCAGCACTGCGGCAATTGACCAGGCCATCAGGATCGGTGACACATTGCTGCCATGCATGATGCCAGCAATGTATTGCTCAATGCCGCTGTCCACCAGCACCTGTTTGAACGCCCCGCCACCGCCGATAATTAACAGCATCATGGCAATGATTTTGATGGAGTCGCTGACGGTACCCATCACTTCGTCCATGGTGCGGCCACGGTTCAGGCCGAAGGTAAAGATGGCGATCAGCACCGCGATCAGCGTTGCCATTACCGGGTCACCAAAGAACTCGGCGTAAGCCAAGATCGGGTGGCCTTTTGGCAACACCATTTCCGCCACGGCACGCAACGCCATCAGGATCACCGGCACCAGTGCAGTCGCTACGCTGACGCCAAACCCAGGCATTTCTTCTTCGGTAAAGGTTTTTGGGTTATATAGACCGACTGGAACCGGCTTATCGATACCTTTCAGGAAGCGGGCATACACCGGGCCTGCCAGGATCACGGTTGGGATTGCCAGCAAGGTGCCATACAACAGGGTTTTACCCATGTCCGCATGGAAAATGGTAGCAATGGCTGTTGGGCCTGGGTGTGGTGGCAGGAAACCGTGGGTAACGGACAGCGCCGCAGCCATCGGCACGCCGACATACAGCAGCGGGATACGTGCAGAGGCAGCAATGGTAAACACCAAAGGCAGCAACAGCACGAAGCCCACTTCGTAGAACAGAGCAAAACCGACGGTAAAACCGGTCAGCACGATGGCCCATTGGATATGCTGTTTACCGAACTTGTCGATCAGCGTGGTCGCAATCCGCTGCGCCCCACCACAGTCCGCCAGCAGCTTACCGAGCATGGCACCAAAGCCCATGATCAGCGCCAGACCGCCCAGCGTTCCGCCCACGCCGGCCTTGATAGAACCAATCACTTTGTCTACCGGCATTCCCTGCATGATACCAACCGCCAGAGCGACCAGAATCAACGAGATAAAGCCGTTCAGCTTAAAGCGGATCATCAGCAGCAGTAGCATGGCTACGCCGATGGCAACAATCACTAGTGGCATAATTTTTCTCCAACCCTTTTATCACTTGGCCTCTTTACGCAACGGCAGCGAAAGAAGGTGCTTTGTTTTATTGTACGACCCTATCCTGGTGGTCTAAGTAGGCAGCTGAGTACAGTGGTAGCCAATGGATGCAGATTGCAGCCCGCCACGTGGCGACATGAAAACGCCGGGCATGTTCCCTGTTCTGTGCTGTGTGATGACAATCACATCTCCATTTGTTACCCGTATCATGATACCGGTAACATGATAAGATCCGGAACCAGGTAACCCAGCAAAATTCGCATTCTGAGATAGAGATCAAACTTATGGCGGGAAAAAGCATCATCCTGATGGGCGTCTCCGGCAGCGGCAAATCCACGATTGGCGCGGCGGTAGCACGGGAAATCAAGGCAAAATTTATCGATGGCGACGATCTGCATCCACGCGCCAATATCCAGAAGATGGCCAGCGGCCAGCCGCTGAATGACGAGGACCGCGCGCCCTGGCTGCAACGCCTCAACGACGCCGCGTACAGCCTTAATCACAAGAACGAGAGCGGGATTATTGTCTGCTCGGCACTAAAGCGCCGCTATCGCGATCTGCTACGCAAAGACAATGACAATATGGTGTTTATCTATCTAAAAGGCAGCTTCGAGACGATCCTGGCCCGTCTGCAAGCCCGCTCTGGGCATTTTATGCCCACCGAGCTGCTAAAAAGTCAGTTTGAGGCATTAGAAGAGCCAGGGGCCGACGAAAAAGATGTGATTTGCGTGGATATCGATACCGACGTTGAAGGCGTAGTTGGCCGCTGTGTTGCAGCGCTAAAGCAATAAGTTAGCCGTGCTGGGCGCTGGCTGTTGCGCCCAGGTTCAGATGCTGCCACCGGGTGCCACGGTGAAGCCCACGTCCACCATACGTGGGGAAACAACCTCTCCACGCAGCCGTGCCAACAGGCGCTCAGCGGCGATCTGCCCCATATGCTCACGCGGCGTCAGCACACTCGCCAGCTTTGGTACCATCACCTGGCCGATATCGTGGCCGTGGAAACCGGCAATCGCCATATCCTGCGGGATAGATAACCCCTGGCGCTGGCACTCGAATGCCGCACCGATCGCCAAGTCATCGTTGGTACAAAAGATACTGTCGACCTGCGGATAATCTCGCTGCGCCTCGCGCAACATCTCACCACCGGCCGAATAGGAAGAAGAACGTGAGGTCATGATGCTGTAGGCTTCAAGACCAGACTCACGCATGGCCTGTTCGTAGCCCTGCTGTTTGATAATGGTGCGTTCATCCTGACGTGCGCCAAAGTACACCACATGACGATGGCCGCGAGCGATGATCTGCTGGGTCATTTGGCGGGCCGCTTCAAAGTTGTTGAACCCGACAGCCAGATCGATACAGGGTGACACACAGTCCATCAGCTCCACCACTGGAATGCCTGCAACTTCAATCATCTTCAGGGTACGTACGGTATGGTGGCGTTCGGACAAGATCAACCCATCGATGTTATAAGAAAACAGCGACGTCAGACGCTCTTCCTCACGCTCCGGCAGATAGCCGTAGTGCGCCAGCATGGTTTGATAGTTGTGTGCATCGGTAACGCTTTCGATACCCCGCAACACTTCGGCAAATACCTGGTTGGTCAACGACGGTAGCAACACGCCAATTGCCCGGCTGGTCGCATTGGAAAGGATATCCGGGGCACGATTGGGAATGTAGCCAAGTTCGTCCAGCGCTACCGCAATTTTTTGCTGTAAAGCGGCAGAAACCTGATCGGGATTGCGCAAATAGCGGCTCACCGTCATTTTGGTGACGCCAACCTGATCTGCAACATCTTGAAGCACCGGCCGTTTTTTCTTCATTATCACTGAACTGGCTAACCGTGAATGGGCGGCCATTTTAGCAAATAAAACGCCTTTCCGATATTGTTGGTTATCCGGCCAGCAGACACAAAAAAGGGCCCGGCATTGCACCAAGCCCTCGCCATTACTTTGTCATCACACCGGCGGCAGATCGAACAGTAAAATCTCGCTGTCTTCATCGGCATGGATAGACAGTGCTGTCTCATCCCAGATGGCAAACGCATCGCTAATACCTGCTTTGTGGCCATTGATAGAGACATTGCCATGCACCACCTGGATCCAAACGCGGCGTTCTGCCTGGATTGGATAAACCGATTGCTCGTCTTTCTTCAGCGCCCAGCGAGACAACGTCATATCCTGGAACACCTTCAACGAACCTTCACGGGCGTCTGGCGACAGCACCAACTGGCGGCCCTGAGGCGCATCAAACATCCGTTGTTCATAACGTGGCTCCAGCCCAACCTGATCCGGAATAATCCAGATCTGGTAGAGATGCAATGGCCGATCGCTATTGGCATTGTACTCGGAGTGACGCACACCGGTCCCTGCACTCATGATCTGGAACTCACCGGCATTAATCTGTTCTTTGTTGCCCATGCTGTCCTGATGCTCCACCGTGCCGCTCAGCACGTAGGTCAGGATTTCCATGTCTTTATGGGGATGAGTACCGAACCCCTGGCCTGCATCAATCACGTCTTCGTTGATCACTCGCAGCGCCGAGAACCCCATAAAGTCGGGATCGTAATAGTCAGCAAATGAGAAAGTGTGCCAGCTGTCGAGCCAACCATGATTGGCATGACCGCGATCTTGTGCCTTACGTAAATAAATCATATTCAACTCTCCTCAACGTTTTCTACAGTCTAGACCTGACGGAGGAATATGAAAGCGCAAAAATCTCACCCCTCTGTTCAAAAAATTAGGTGGAGTTTGCCAGCACGTAACAAAGGGTTTGTGGGATGAGTTAGCCGATGAATTTGGGCAAAAAAAAAGCCAGCACCCGAGCTGGCTAAGTAAACACTGGAAGCAATGTGAGCAATGTCGTGCCTTCAGCAAACAGTATCAAAGGTTGATACTCTCTCTGAACGCATGACAATAATAATCATTATCATTCGCACCTGTAAAGCGTTTTTTTGACCAATAGGAAATTATATTGACTCAGGGGAGTAAACGGATAATTTGGGAGGTTATTCAAACGGTAAACGCCAAAGAGAGGAAAGAATGAGCGAGATTGTAGTTCGTCACGTGGAAAGTAACGATGCTGAAGCCCTGCACCAGCTATATTCCCACCCGGCCGTTTACCGTGACACGCTACAACTACCGCTACCGTCAAAAGCCATGTGGCAGCAACGTATTGCTAACGTGCAACCCGGAACCTACAACATGGTGGCCTGCATTGACGATCGCGTGGTGGGGCAGTTGTTCGTGGAACTCAACCAGCGGGTACGCCGCCGCCATGTGGCCACTATTGGCATCAGCGTGGATGCCGGTTACCACGGCAAAGGCGTTGGCAGCGCGCTGATGCAGGCGATGATCGATATCTGCGACAACTGGGCCGGTATTGAGCGCATTGAGCTCACGGTATTCACCGACAATCAGGGTGCCATTGCGCTGTATCGTAAGTTCGGTTTTGAGATTGAAGGCACCAGCCGCCGCTTTGCCATGCGCGATGGCGAGTTGGTGGATGCTTATCATATGGCTCGGTTTAAAACCCCGTAATCAGAACTGCTTTGTAGGTGGGGCGCTAATACCAACGCCCCACCAGTTAGACTCAGCAAACCAACAACTAACTTAAAGCCCGGCCGTTTCGCGAATATAGCGGCGTGCTTTCACAGCGTATTCAAAAGGATTGGCCAGCGCCGGATCCTGCTCGGCCTCCACCACCATCCATCCCTTATAGCCACGCTCATCCAACAGCTTGAATATCGGCCGGAAATCGATCACGCCATCCCCCGGCACGGTGAAGGTGCCTTTTTTCACCCCGTCCAGGAAGCTCAGGCGCTTGGCCTTAACCTCTGCCACCACCTCGTCACGCACGTCTTTCAAGTGCACATGGTTGATGCGCGGCAGGTATTTCTCCAGGATTGCCAACATTGCCTGTTGGCTGCCTTCGGAGTAATAGGCATGCCCGGTATCAAACAGCAGGTAAACATCGTCGTTCACCATGCTCATATAGCGGTCTATCTCTTCGGTGGTCTGGATGCCCGTGCCCATATGATGGTGCAGGCAGACCTGCATCCCCTTTCCGGCGGCAATTTTCGCAAGCTCGTTATACCCTTGCGCCACCCGCTGCCACTCTTCATCGCTAAAATAGGGCTTCTCTTCAAATACCGCCTTGGTGGTGCCCTGAATGCTCTTGCTCTGCTCGGAGCAGCCAATCACTTTGGCCCCCATTGCATGCAGGAAATTCATGTGGTTAATAAACTCATCGATGGTCTTTTCCTTCAGCCCATCGGCAAAAAACGTGCTGAACCAGGCATTACAGATCTGGATCCCGCGGATATCCAGCATCGGCTTCAACACCTTGGGATCGCGCGGGTATTTGCTGCCCACTTCGCTGCCGGTGAACCCGGCCAGCGCCATTTCGCTGACGCACTGCTGGAACGTGTTCTCGTCCCCTAACTCAGGCATATCGTCATTCGTCCAACCAATCGGGGCGATTGCCAGCTTTACGTGGTCTTTGTTCATTTTCAGCCTCAGTCATGTTGGCACTTACCGGCTATCTTTCCCACCGGCTTGGCTAAGAAAGTTATTTACCATAGAAGCCAGGACGGGCAGGCAAGGTCACTGGCACCACTTCACCGCTGGTCTGCGCGGCGATACAGGCATCCGCCGCCACCGCAGCGGCAAAGCCATCCCAAGCAGAAGGCCCGGTGAGCTTGCCGGCCTGAACGTCATTGATAAAGGCTTGCAGTTCAACATCATAGGCACCGATAAAGCGGTCTTTCCAGTCGACCAGGATCTCGGTGGACAGTTTGGCACCGCTGCGCATTTGCACCGCGGAAGGCTCTGGTAGCTTGGCAATGCCGGTTTCTCCCACCACCTCACACTGAATGTCGTAGCCGTATTGGCAGTTAACAAAGATTTCGACGTCAATACGGGTGCCCTTGGCCGTTTCCATCAGCACAATCTGCGGGTCTCTCAAATGCGGCAGGGCTTTGCTGCTCTTGCGTGGGAACACTACTTGCACCGAGACGTAATCATCGTCCAGCAGCCAACGCAGCACGTCTAACTCGTGAATGAGCGTATCGGTAATGGCCATATCCGTGGTGTAGGCTTCACCGACCCTTGGATTACGGTGGGCACAATGCAGCATCAGCGGTTCGCCGATCTGGCCGCTGGTTAGTACCTGTTTCAGCGCCCGGTAGCCCTGATCGTAAGGGCGCATAAAACCCACCTGTACCAGGCGTTTGCCATGCCTGGCTTCGGCATCCACGATGTTTTTGCAACCCTGTGCCGTGACCGCCAGCGGTTTCTCGCAAAACACGGGTTTACCCACAGCAATGGCGGCAAGCACAAACTCTTCATGGCTCGGCCCCCATGATGTAACCAGCACCGCCTGGACGTCTGAGGAGTTGATCAGATCGTGGGCATTGTCATAAACCTTGGCGTCCAGTTTCAGTTCGCTGACCACCTTGGCCGCACTGTCTCGATTGATGTCATTCACCGCAACCACGCGGCTGCCCTGCAACACCTGGCTGCAACGGCGGATATGATCCCTACCGATAGCGCCGGTACCAATAACCCCAATGTTCAATGTCATTTTCGTTATCCTCGTGGACTGTAAACGGCAGACGCAAGGTCTGAAGTCGAGCTGATTATTTATGTCGGCGCGGCATGCTCCACCGCACCTACGATTGCCAAGGCATTGCGTTATCAGTAGTCGCGGGCTTTATCGATGTTCTCTTGCAGCCTGCGGGCGACGGCAATAATTTTTTCACTTTCAGCCACCTGGGCCCCCCCCACGCGCCACCAACTGAGATAGTTGTGGACCATGGTTTTTGGCAGCACTTTGATATCGAGCAGGGTGGAAACCTGTTGCTTACGGGCATCTGCCAGCGCATCGATCAGCTGTTGTTCTGTGGTAATGCTGTAGGTTTTGCAACCATAGGCCGCCGCCAACATGGCAAAGTTAACCGGAACGAGCTTGCCATCCAGTTTGTTGCCTTGCGGATTACGGAAGCGGAACTCAGTGGTGTAGCTCCCCATGCCGTGCCCTATCTGCAGGTTGTTGATACAGCCGTTGGTCATGTTGTCGAACAACACCACGTTGATTTTGCAACCTTCCTGGATCGAGGTGACCAGCTCAGAATGCAGCATCATGAACGCCCCATCCCCCACCATGGCGTAAACTTCGCGCTGCGGCTCCGCAAGCTTGACGCCTAACGCGGCGTTAACCTCATAGCCCATACAGGAGTAGCCGTATTCCACGTGATAGCCGTGCTCACCCCGGTTTTGCCACACTCGCTGCAAATCGCCCGGCAAACTGCCAGCGGCGGCAACGATGACGCTGTCCTGCGGTAAATGCTCATTCAGCACCCCCAGCACTCGGCTTTGGGTTAATACGGAGCCGGTTTTTTCGATAAACTCGGCAAACACCTGTTCACGATCGAGGCTGTCGTCGACTTCCGGCACAAAGCCTTCGCCGGTATAGGTCACTTGATAGACACGCTCGGTCTCTTTCTGCTGTTCGCCAAGCGCCTTGCTGATAGTGTCTTGCCAATCAGCACGATAATCCGCCTGAGCCAACAGCGGGCTGAGAGAGGCCAGAGCCGCACGGGCATCTGCCAAGACTTGCAGACCGTCCAGCTTGCCAGCATCAAACGCGCTGACGTTGATGTTAAAGAAGGCCACATCCGGATTTTGGAATAGCCATTTGGACGAGGTGGTGAAATCGCTGTAACGGGTACCGATGCCGATCACCAGGTCTGCCTGCTTCGCCAGCGTGTTGGCCGCCAGACAGCCGGTTTCACCGATGCCCCCCACGTTATAAGGATGAGCGGAAAGCACCGTACCTTTACCAGCCTGAGTTTCGGCAAACGGAATATGGAAGCGTTCAGCAAACTGCTGCAACGCCTGCCCAGCCTGCGAATACTTCACCCCGCCACCGCAGATTATCAACGGCTTGCATTTACCCACCACCAACGCCAAAGCCTCTGCCAGAGATTCTTGGCTGGCCGGACGGCGCTCAAGGCGATGCAGCCGTTTGTGGAAGAAATAGTCTGGGTAATCGTAGGCTTCGCCCTGAACGTCCTGCGGCAGGCAAAGCGTGACGGCACCAGTTTCTGCCGGATCGGTCAGCACACGCATGGCATTAATGCAGGCGCTCATCAGCTGTTCTGGGCGCACAATGCGATCCCAATATTTACTGACAGCGCGAAATGCGTCGTTGGTACTGATGCTTAAATCGTAGGATTGTTCGATCTGTTGCAATACCGGATCGGGCTGGCGAGAGGCGTACACATCGCCCGGTAGCAGCAGTAAAGGAATGCGGTTAGCCGTGGCAGTGGCCGCAGCGGTAATCATATTGGCTGCGCCGGGGCCGATGGAAGAAGTACAGGCGTAGATCTGCTGGCGCAGCTTCTGCTTGGCAAACCCGGTAGCGGCATGCGCCATTCCCTGTTCATTGCGCCCCTGATGCACCAGCAGATCGCCACAGTCTTGCTCCAGAGCCTGCCCCAGGCCGAGTACGTTACCGTGGCCGAAAATGGCGAAGATACCCTTGACGAATTTGGTTTCGACACCGTCTACCAGCAGGTACTGGTTGTCGAGAAATCTGACCAACGCCTGTGCCATGGTCAACTTGATCTTACCCATTTTACTCACCCTTTCATTTGGCGTTATCCCGAGCCTGCTGCAGATGGTGGTGTGCGAGCAGACAGGTGTAGCCGGTGGCGTAGCGCTGACGTCGTTACACAAAAGCAGTGATAATCTTGTCTGGGTTGTTACACACTGCTCATGCAATAAGCGGTTTGAAACGTGCATTGATTATAAACAAATATATTTTTCATAAAATATAAATACAGAAAAAACATTTCATTTTGCGATAAAGATCGCATATTACCAAACCACCCAAGCTTAATTTATTTATATAATTCAATTGATTAAGTATAAATTCATCATCACTCTCTTTCGATCGATGCGCCCACTCGCCGATCGAACCAGCAACCATCAAGATGGCGCTCGCTTGTGCAGGAAATTTCCGCAATGTACTGTTATATCAATAATAATATGCCAGATCGGCAGGCCGTCCGTTATAGGCTGCTTTTAAATGCATCACGTTTACGGGGTGTAAATTTCATTTCGTATTGAAATTGAAATTTTTATTCCTCATACTTCGAACCATGCTTCCTACTTAGCTCCTTTACCGGGTCGCAATCGGTTTTGCTTAATGACAGAAGGAAACGGGTATGGCCACACAACAAAAGCAGCTTGATGTCATTTGCCTCGGGCGCATCGCTGTCGATTTCTATGCTCAACAAATCGGCGCACGCCTGGAAGATGCCAGCTCATTCGCCAAATATCTTGGCGGCTCCTCCGGCAACGTGGCCTATGGCACCGCGATCCAAGGGTTAAAATCCGGCATGCTGGCTCGCGTAGGGGATGAGCACATGGGCCGCTTTCTGCGTGAAGAACTCCAGCGCGTCGGCGCGGACACGCAGAGTCTGATCACCGATAAGCAGCGCCTGACTGGTCTGGTGATCCTGGGCATCAAGGATCAGGAAACCTTCCCGCTGATTTTCTACCGTGAAAACTGTGCCGACATGGCGCTGACACCCGAGGATATCGATGAAAACTACATCGCATCATCACGGGCCCTGGCGATCACCGGCACCCACCTTTCCCATCCCAAAACGCGCGCAGCGGTACTTCAAGCGTTGGAATACGCCCACCGCCACGGGCTGCGTACCGCGTTGGATATCGATTATCGGCCAGTGCTGTGGGGGTTGACCTCGTTAGGCGATGGCGAGACCCGCTTTATCGAATCGGAAAAGGTGACCCGCGAGTTGCAGGAAGTTCTGCACCATTTCAATCTCATCGTGGGGACTGAAGAAGAGTTCCATATCGCTGGCGGCAGCACCGATACGCTGGTCGCGCTGCAAAACGTCCGTAAGGTCACCCAGGCCACGTTGGTGTGCAAGCGAGGGGCGCAGGGGTGCTCGGTATTTGAAGGGGAGATCCCCACCGATTGGCAGCAAGTCAAACTGCATTCTGGCGTTCGCGTTGACGTTTTGAACGTGCTCGGCGCGGGTGATGCCTTTATGTCTGGCCTGCTACGTGGCTATCTTAATGATGAGGGTTGGGAGCAGGCCTGCCGTTACGCCAATGCCTGCGGTGCGCTGGTAGTGTCACGCCACGGCTGCGCCCCCGCGATGCCGACCAAGCTGGAGCTGGACGATTACCTGCAACGCGAACAAGAGGTGAAACGCCCGGATCTGGATGCCCGTCTGAACCATTTACACCGCGTTACCACACGTAAACAGCAGTGGCCGGAACTGTGCGTATTTGCCTTTGATCATCGCAAGCAGTTGGCAGAAATGGCGCGAGAGGCAGGAGTGAGTACAGAGCGGATCCCACAGTTAAAAACGTTATTGTTGGCCGCCGCACAGGCTGCAGCTGCCGAAGCGGGGTTACACGGCAACAGCGGTATTCTGGCAGATACTACCTACGGCCAGGCGGCGTTGAATGCCATTACTGGCCAAGGCTGGTGGATTGGCCGCCCGGTGGAGTTGCCGAGCTCCCGCCCTTTGCGGTTGGAGCACGGCAACATTGGCTCGCAGCTGATCGACTGGCCCCAAGAGCACGTGGTCAAATGCCTGGTATTTTATCATCCACAGGATGCCGAAACGCTGCGCCGTGAGCAGGATGAGCTGATCGTTGACGTGTATCGTGGCTGCTGCAAATCGGGCCATGAGCTGTTGCTGGAAGTCATTTTGCCAGAAGGTCATGCCGACAAAGACGAGCGCAACTATCTGCAGGTGATGGAACATTTCTACCGGTTGGGCGTTCTGCCAGACTGGTGGAAATTGCCGCCGCTGAGTGCCGCCAACTGGCAAAAAGTGGGGGAATTGATTGAAACTCACGACCCATTCTGCCGCGGGGTGCTGATCCTCGGGCTAGACTCCCCACAGGAAACGCTGAAAGCCGGGTTCGCCGCAGCCGCAGATGCCCACTGGGTAAAAGGTTTCGCGGTTGGCCGCACCATTTTTGGCACTTCTTCACGCCTTTGGCTACAAGGTGAGATCGATGACCTCGGGCTGGTCGAACAGGTGAAACAGAAATACCTGACGCTGATCGGTTTCTGGCGGCAATATCGCCCGCAGCCTGCGAGTAAAACCAGCCGGAGTTAAGCTGGCGTTGTTAATGAACCTGCCCCTTAAAGTGATTTTCGCTGCTTTAAGGGGATTTTTTTGCCCATTTTCTGTGAAGTAACGCAACTGGCGACGAAATAAATCGCTTTTTGTAGAAATGAAATGTCCACTCCATCTGTTAGAATAACCGGACAATATCTTCAGCGTATACCCAATACGCCTCAGCCAATACTGCGAGCCGAATGGATGACTAACCCAACTCAACTTTCGCTGTTACAGGACGAGATCCGCCGCCGTTATGAAACGCTGAGCAAGCGCTTGAAACAGGTAGCACGATACATTCTGGATAACAGTAACAGCATTGCTTTCGATACCGTTGCCTCCATCGCCGCACAGGCCAGCGTGCCGCCATCTACCCTGATCCGTTTCGCCAACGCCTTTGGCTTCAGCGGTTTCAACGAAATGAAGCAGGTTTTCCGCCAGCATCTGATGGAAGAAACGGTGAACTATACCGAGCGCGCACGCCTGTTCCGCCAAACCTCTACCGACGACAGCGTTGCCCCGGAAAAGCCGGCAGAAATCCTTAACGTGTTTACGATGGTCAACTCGCAGGCGCTGCAACAGTTGGCGATGCAAACCAGTGCCGAGCAGTTGGATCGGGCGGTAGAGTTGCTGAATAGCGCGGAAAATATCTACGTGATCGGCCTGCGCCGCTCATTCAGCGTGGCTTCATATCTCACCTATGCCCTGCGCCACCTGGAAAGGCGCGCCTTCCTGATCGACGGGTTAGGCGGGATGTTTACCGAACAGCTCAGCATGGTGAAGCCCAAGGACGTGGTGATCGCCATAAGCTATTCGCCTTATGCCAAAGAAGCGGTAGAACTGGTGGAGTTGGGTGCCAAGCAGGGCGCACAGTTGATCGCCATTACCGACAGCCAGGTCAGCCCGCTTGCCGCCTTCAGCGATGTCTGTTTTGTAGTGCGCGAAGCGCAGGTAGATGGTTTCCGCTCGCAGGTGGCCTCCATGTGTCTGGCACAGACGCTGGCGGTATCATTGGCACTGAATAACGCCAAAGAGCTGTAATATTCGAAAAGGGCCGCAGTGTGCGGCGGCCCCTACCTTGTCAGTATCAATAGCTCTCGCTGTTGATCCAGGCGTGATCTTTTTCCCAGGTGAACTTCCACAGGCGTACCGGCCCCGCCATCACATTGAGATAGTAATTGTCATATCCGGCCAGGGTTGCCACCGGATGGTAACCGCGCGGCACTTTCACCACATCGCGGTTATAGACCGGCATACACTCATCCAGCGAATGATCGTCGGTATAGACACGTTGCAGGCAGAACCCTTGTTCAGGGTTAAGACGGTGGTAATAGGTTTCTTCCAGGTAGGTTTCGTCCGGCGAGTTTTCCTGGTCGTGCTTATGGCTTGGGTAGGAGCTGGTATTGCCTTCGTCGGTATAAACCTCAACCACCAGCAGGCTGTCAGCCGGTTGGCTATCAGGCAGAATATTGTGTACCAGCCGTTGGTTACGGCCTTTACCCCGCCGCTCCACGCCGACGTCTGCCGGGGTGATCAAGCGTGAAGGCAGATGTCCGTTACCCGGTGCACTGCATACCGCCAATTCCAGATCGGTTTCTGCCCGGACTTCAGCATGGTCGTGATGCGGTACATAAACGGAGTAAGGTGGAGTGCGCTCAAACGGGCTCATCCGCTTACCAATGTGTGGATACTCCGCTCGTTGCGTTACCACAGAGGCAATTCCCGCCACCAGCACCAGGCAAAGCTCCTTGTCGCCACTCTCCAACCGCAACGACTGCCCGGCCGCTAACCGATAGACCTCAAACCCGACAAAACGCCAGCCGGCATTTTCCGGGGTAACGGACTGAATACGCCCCTGCGCATCCGGTTGCTGACATTTCGCAAGTAATGATGACATGACAATGCTCCTTAAATCCCGTGCTTGTGAGTGTGGCTGCAATGCATTGATACCAGCGACAACGGCCGCTATCCCGATGGAATAACGGCCTCGGCATACCTGGCTGCGGTTTAGCCCAGCGTTGGCATACTGTATTCGGATACCGTTTGCTGGCCGGTTGGCCAACGTGCGGTGGCCGTCTTCATGCGGGTATAGAATCGCACGCCGTCAGTGCCATGTACGTTAAGCGCACCGAATACTGAACGTTTCCAGCCGCCAAAGCTGTGGAAAGCCATCGGCACCGGTACCGGCACGTTAACCCCCACCATCCCCGCCTGAACCTCATGCACAAACTGGCGAGCATAGTGGCCGTTATTGGTGAAAATGGCGCTGCCGTTACCAAACTCGTGGCTGTTCACCGTATCGATGGCCGTTTGGTAATCGGCCACACGCACAATGCCCAACACCGGCCCAAAGATCTCTTCGCGATAGATGCGCATATCAGGTTGTACGTTGTCGAACAGGGTACCGCCCACGTAGTAACCCTCTGGATAACCCGGCACCTGATAATCGCGGCCATCGACCACCAGCGTTGCGCCCTCTTTAACGCCAATATCAATGTACCCCAGCACTTTTTTCTGATGGGCGGATGAGACCAACGGCCCCATTTCATTTTCCTCACCACCTTGCTGCATGCCGGGGCCAACCCGCAGTTGGGCGATCAGCGGTTTGAGTTTGGCAATCAGTTTATCCGCGGTGCTATCACCAACCACGACGGCCACCGGCAGCGCCATGCAACGTTCACCGGCCGAGCCAAATGCCCCTCCCATCAGCGCATTGACCGTGGCATCCAGATCCGCATCCGGCATGACGATAGCCTGATTTTTGGCGGCCCCAAAGGCTTGTACACGCTTGCCATGCGCACTGGCGGTGGTGTAAATATGCTCTGCCACCGTGGATGAGCCAACGAAGCTCACCGCCTGAATGCGTGGATCGGTGCACAGCTGCGAGGCCTCTTCATTGCCGCAATGCACGACGTTGAATACCCCATCCGGCAGGCCCGCCTCTTTCAGCAGTTCTGCCAGACGCACGGAGGCAGAAGGCACCAACGCCGGAGGCTTCAGGACGAAGGTATTGCCGCAGGCCAGCGCGATAGGGAACATCCACATCGGCACCATAGCCGGAAAGTTAAACGGTGTGATCCCGGCCACTACGCCCAGCGGCTGCATCAGCGAGAAACTGTCCACGCCGGTGCCTACATCCGGTGAGTATTCCCCTTTGATCAGGTGCGGAATACCGCAGGCAAACTCCACCACCTCCATGCCACGGGTCAATTCCCCCAGCGCATCGGAATAGACTTTGCCATGTTCACTGACGATCAGTTGTGCCAACTCTTCGCGGTGCTGCTCTAGCAATGCTTTGAAATTGAACATGATACGCGCCCGGCGCAGCGGCGTGGTACGCGCCCAGTCGGTAAATGCCTGATGGGCGACATCAATAGCCTGTTTCACCTCGGCGGCGGTGCTCTGCGTCACCCGGCGTTCAACCTGGCCACTAGCCGGATTGTGCACGTCGACGGTTTGATTACTGCTGCTCAGGCAAACCTGCCCACCAATAAAGTTACCCACGGTTTTCATGTTTCATCCTCTTTTAAGTCCGCTATCGCCACGACCTGAAGCATTGCCGCATACCGTGACGTTCATCGTGCCGTCTGCAAGAGTACGGCCCACAGGCAGATTAAATCCTGACCAGATGAATCAAACTCTATTCTATTGAAAAAAAAGTTTCAAATAAAAGTTTTTAGAAAATTTGTTTTTAGTGCCGCCGATCGCAAATTTGCCATTCCCGTAGGCAGAGCGGGTGGTGGCAAACGATGCTATCCGCGATCCGCCAGCTGCGTGGCCTTACGCAGTAATCTCTATTTTTTAAACAGATACACTTGCCCGCCTGGAGGAGTCAATTTTCCAATCTGCTATGCAAATCGGGCAGAACATTTGCCCTATTTATGCTCAATTTTTTGAACTGGATCTAAAAATCAATATTTCATTATTCACTAAATATGAAATAAATGTTCTTGTCTGCCAAAGGCCCCCTGAAAAACACCGCCTTGATGACAGGCACGGTTCACCCTTCTGCCTCCCTACCCCCTACAAGTCACTTAAGTAGGCAGAAGCCTGGATAAAAATCGGAGCAACATATGTCACATCAGCGTAAACACAATACTGGGTATATTCTGCGTATCTGCGGGATTGCAGCACTCGGCGGCATTCTGTTTGGTTATGACACCGCCGTGATTTCTGGTGCGATCGAAGCCCTTAAAGCCTACTTTGACCTCAGCCCGGCAGAAACCGGCTGGGCCGTGTCCAACGTGGTGATCGGCTGCGTGGTCGGTGCTTTCGGCGCTGGGCCGCTGGCCGGGCGCTATGGCCGTAAAAAGGCCCTGGTGGTAGCCGCCTTCCTGTTTACCGTCTCTGCCGTCGGTGCCGCTCTGGCCACTACCTTCACCTGGTTTGTTATCTATCGCATCATCGGGGGGTTGGCTGTCGGGCTGGCCGCAACGGTATCCCCCATGTACATGTCAGAAGTCTCACCGAAGGATATGCGGGGCCGGGCGCTCAGCATGCAGCAGTTCGCCATCGTGTTCGGTCAGATCGTGATTTTTTACGTTAACTTCAAGATTGCCAGCTATGCGAGCGAAGCCTGGCTGATTGAGATGGGCTGGCGCTGGATGATTGGCTCAGAGGTGATCCCCTGCCTGCTGTTCACCGCCTTGGTCTTTGTCATCCCCGAATCACCACGCTGGAGCGTAATGGTAGGCCGCGACGATCAGGCTTTAGCCATGCTGACCCGAGTTTCAAATGCTGAGCATGCTAAAAGCGTTTTGAGAGAAATCAAGGAGTCGCTTCGCCAGGACGAGCAGCACCGCAAGCAAAAGCTGAATTATGGCGACGTGCGCGTACGCTTCATTCTGTTTGTCGGTTGTATGATCGCCATGCTGCAACAGGTGACAGGGGTTAACGTCATGATGTATTACGCCCCGGTGGTGCTGAAAACCGTGACCGAAAACGCGCAAGAAGCCCTGTTCCAGACCATCTGGATCGGCGTATTGCAACTGGTCGGCTCGGTGATCGGCGCGATGCTGATGGATCGCTTAGGCCGTATTCCACTGATGCGCTGGGGCACCCTGGGCACCATCGTTGGTCTGCTGATCACCTCTTATGCCTTGTATACCCAGGCAACTGGCTACTTTGCGCTGTTTGGCATGCTGTTCTTTATGGTGTTCTACGCCATGTCATGGGGCGTGGGTGCCTGGGTGCTGGTTTCCGAAATCTTCCCCAACCGCATGCGTTCACAGGGGATGAGCATTGCCGTTGGCTGTATGTGGCTGGCCAACTTCGTCGTGGCCCAGAGCTTCCCGATGATCAATGACCAACCTTATCTGTTCTCCACCTTCCACGGGGCGTTCCCAATGTGGGTGTTTGCCGCCTGCTGCCTGTTCAGCTATTGGTTTATTGCCCGCTTTATTCCAGAAACCAAGGGCGTTTCACTGGAAAGAATGGAAGACGTCGTGATGGCAAAACGCTATCGCCAACCGCTATCTGAAATCGTCACGGCAGAAGATGGCAAAGCCTAAAGCCCACAAATCCAGGAGTGATGCAACATGGCCATTGCGTTAGCACGTTTTTGTATCAACCGTAGGATAGCCCCCAACCTCACTCTGGAGAACTTCTTCCGCCTGGTGAAAAGATGTGGGTTAAACAAGGTCGAACTGCGCAACGATATGTCGGGTGGCAAAGTGTCCGACAACCTGAGCAACGAGCAGTTAAACGCGCTGGCCGAAGAGTTCGGCATTGAGATCGTCACCATCAACGCGCTGGGAATGTTCAACCTGCTGGAAGATCAAGCAGCATTGCTGAAAAACGCTGAAGCGTTGCTGGTTCAGGCAAAAGCCATCCATAGCAAGGCGGTGGTGATGTGCCCACATTGCAACGCGAGCGACCGGCGCAGTGAATCACAAAAGAGGGAAGATACGCTGGCTGCACTACGGCTACTCGCTCCGCTGTTCAAACAGTACAGCGTTGAGGGCTACGTGGAACCATTGGGGTTTGGCATAAGTTCACTGCGCTCTTCCTTGCTGGCACAGGCAATCATTCGTGATTCTGGCGCCCCCTATAAGATAGTGCTGGATACGTTCCACCACTATCTGAGCGACGTAGCACAACCAGAGTTTGACGCTCAGATCCGGGTTGAGCAGATTGGTTTGGTGCATCTCTCTGGCGTTGAGGATCCGCTCGTCAAAGGCGCATTAAGCGATGAACAACGCATTATGCTGAGCGATAAAGATCGGTTGGCAAGCGTAGCCCAGGTACAGAACCTGGAACGTTTGGGCTACCGGGGGATCTATGCCTTCGAGCCGTTCTCGTCACAGCTAAACACCTGGACAGAGGGCGATATCGAACGCGAGATCCGCCACAGTATTGCATTGCTGCAAGGATAAACGCACAAGCTGCCCGTAGGCTACAGAGAGCCTCGCTTTACACATACTGCGTAGGGCGAGAAGTGCCTATTTGAGCGTATGAACCACCAGTTGCTCACGCTGGTTGTAGAACTTCCTATAAGCCAGATAGCAGGCGATGATGGTTGACAGGCTGGCGGTAGAAAGCAGCATAAATGTCACCATAATCTGATACTTGATGGCTTTTACCGGATCGATACCAGCAAAGATCAAACCGGACATCATTCCTGGCAGGCTTACCAGACCAACCGTTTTAGCGGAGTCTATCGTCGGGATCAGCGATGCACGAATACTGTCACGGATCAGAGCCGCAGAAGCGAATTTGGGGGATGCTCCCAGGCTGAGCATTTCCTGGATCATCTGCTGTTGGTCTTTAAAACGTTGCCCAAGGTTGTTGTAGCACAGACCCACCGCCACCATCGCGTTGCCAGCAATCATGCCGGAAATGGGGATCACCTGCATTGGCGTAAAGGCAATCGAGCCGCTCAGTACCAGCACTACCAGCGTCAACGTCGCCCCTGCAGTAATGGCAATAAACGAAATGGTAAACGCGTTATCGATATACTTACTGCGCTTTTTCGCGTTATATGCTGCATTGAAGCAGATAAACAGCACCATCAACACCGTTAATAGTCCATTATCCAAATCAAAGATATATTTTAAAACGTAGCCGACGATAACCAACTGTACCACCGCACGGCAAATGCTCCAGATAATGTCTTTTTCCAGTGCCAGCTTCTCTTTGTGGCTGATCAGAATGGCGACAATCACCAGGAGCATCGACAAGCCTAATGATTCGTTGGTGATATTATGCTGACTCATGAGCTTTCTCCTGGCTATCGATGCGGCTCAGCGGCAGGGTGATCACCTCGTCCGCATGCGCAATTTCATCCTTATCGTGTGTAACCCATAGTACCCCCAGACCTTGCTCGGCCACCAGGCGGCGGATTAACTCATTGACGTTACGTTTGTTATCTTCATCCAGAGCACTGGTGATCTCATCAAGCAGCAGTACCTTTGGCATAAATTGCAGATTTCTGATCAAGGAAATACGTTGTTTCTCACCGCCGGAGAGCTCGTTGATACCTTTTTTCAACATGCTATCCGGCAAGGCCAACAGTGTCAGATCCTGGCGGATTTTCTTCTCATCGGGTTTCAGTTTACGAATTTGATAGGGTAACGCGAGGTTATCGTAGACGGTGTCACCAAACAGGGCTGGCGTTTGGAAGCAGTAAGAAACCTGCTTGCGGTACTCTTCTGGGGCAACGTCATCAATATTTTTACCGTTGAAAATGATGTTGCCACGAGTTGGGCTAAGCAATGAGGAAACGATCTTCAACAAAGTACTCTTGCCACACCCCGAAGGCCCGGTGATCAACTTAAATTCGCCCGACTTCAGGGTGAAAGAAACGGCATCCAGAATAACCTGCTCGTCAATTTGATAATGGATGCCTTCCAATACCAGTAATTCATTACTGCCCTTCATGCTCACTCCGGCTTGTTGCGCGACTCTCCTCTTTCAGCGGCGAACTGCTGGCCGCCAGCTGAAATCCATGAGGGTATTTTCTGCCAGTAAAAAAATTCAGGCAAGTTGTTAATCGCTCTGCAAACCGGCCAGCTCAGCGCATGTGGAGAGCGGTTGATGCAGTATAGAACCAAGCTGAATAAAATGTTGCTGAGCCGAGAGGAGTCAAGGTCGCTCTTGGCACATTAATAATACTACGCATGTACGGCTGGCCGTGTTAATAATGTAGTAGTTTAGCCCCATTCGCCCCCAACGGCACGATAATAGGTATACGTGTAAAAGCAATTAATAATACTTTCTGCGGAAATAGAATTATATCGATAAAATACCCGGGCGTTCTACCCTATATTGGCCCTCCCCCCTTATCCAACAGCATAAGTTCAAAGTACGGTGAAATAAATAGCTCGTTAATAATGAGCCGGTACCATACGAACCAAAAAGCAACCCCTCGCTAAAATACAAGGGGTAGAGATGGAACTGTCAGGATTCGATTTGCGCACGTAAATACGCCAGTGCGCTTTGGCTGTAGCTCTCCCCTTGAGTCAATTTGTTGATCCGGCCCTGGGCCTCCAGCACCATACCAAGACGATGTAATTCCTGATGCTGCGGAAGTACATCGGCAAACGCATTAAGCAGGATGATTGACGGCATGATTTTTTCTGCGCAAGTGCCTACTGCGCCAGGTTCATCCCCCCTGGCCGGACAGGGCAGGCTGTCCGAATGGCGATGTTGGCATGCCTGTAACAAGGTAATTGCCTGTTGAATTTCATGACTCCATGGCATAACCACTTTCCTCTGAGACTGATTGCCTTGCCTAGATATGATTAATAATCAGCACGTTAACATGCATTAACGACTAACAACAAACCACAAACGCCCCTAACCAAGCTGGCCCTATACAAGATAGGTTTTTCCGGCCATGGTTTATTGATATAGGTCACATTGCATAAAGATCGCCAAATTTTTATATCCCGTCAATAGCTAAGATAATTCGCAGAATTTCTATAACGCCACATTTTTCACTTAGAAAAGATAAAATTCCTACTGCGAAATCTATCTATCCCTAACCTAAATTGGGTAAAAAAAACCAGACTTTTCGGTAAATTACCGATTAAAAACAATAGAAAAATGCGTTCGCATGATGCAGAAGGATATTCTGAATAAACACGATAGTTGTAATTGTAAAGTTATTACCAACCAGATTATTCCTGTACGCCATTTATTGTCTCGAAAACGGCCAAGAGCAAGGTCTTGCTGGCCGAAAGGTAAGCGTTCACCCTGCGATGAGGCGATAGCCGCTACGGGGGTCAGGAGCTGCCGGTATGTCTAGGGTGTCTGAGGAAGCTGGAAACAGGCCCGAAGCCTGAACGTGGCCTCAGATTTTGAGGCCACGTTCACGCAATTACGGTTTCTTGCAGGGAGCAGGGGCGTATTTAGCATCCGCAGGGAACGCCTGCGGTTGGCAATCAGGCAGGCCCGGCAGGGCCATTTCATAAACCGCCACACCAATCACGCCGACATTCTCTTTTTCCCCCGCCAGTGAACTCGCAGCGTAGGAGTCATCCGGTTTTGCAAAACGGAATGCGGCAACGGACGAATCACTTTTACGGAAGCCCTCAATCTCCAGGGTTCCTTTTGGGGAGACCAGATAGCCGGAATTACGCAGTGAACCACTGCGGCCAGAAATCACGTCCAGACCGTCAACAGCGGTTACCACCTCATAGGTTTTGCTGGGGCTGGTGTTATAGAAGAACAGCTGGTAGCGCTCGCCGTCATTGGCAGAGAATGAAAACTCGCCATTTTTATAGCGATTGAGCGCGAAATCCCGATTGTTTTCGGTCTGCACCCGCATTCTGACGGAAGACAACACGATCTCATTGGTGTACTGCCCATTATTGGAAGCGGCCGCGCTGTACAACACTTTGGCGACACTGTCTGGAGAGGAATGCAAACGCTTCGCGTCAACAGTGGTCACTTTGGAGTAAACGTCCTCACCCCATGCCGTTCCCAGTTTATGTTCTTGGGCGACTGGAGCCGGTGCAGCGGCAGGATCAGCCGCCACGCGTGAAGAGGAAATCTTTTGGCTACAGCCGGAAACCAGCACCAGAGAAGCCAGTAATGCCAAACCGCATTTGATTTTCATCAGCAGAACTTTCCTTGTTATTATTTGAATAAGAGTGCGCTTACCTCAACGCACGAGCCGAGCCCATTATTCTGAATTACTTCCGATGTTCCTATCTCTTAAGTTCTTAAAATAGACGATTGATTATCTGAAAAGGCGCCGCATACCGCGCCTCTCCATGGCGAGCAGGTTCAGGAATGCCTGCCGTCTCTTTAAGATTTCTGCGCAGCCAAAGCCTGCGCGCAGGCCCAAGCGGAACTCCAGGCCCACTGGAAGTTATAACCCCCCAGCCAGCCTGTCACGTCCACCACCTCACCGATAAAGTACAGGCCCGGCACCTTACTCGCCTCCATGGTTTTGGAAGAAAGCTCTTTGGTGTCCACACCGCCCAGGGTCACCTCTGCGGTGCGGTAACCCTCGGTGCCATTGGGTTGTACGCGCCAATCTTGCAAACTATCAACCAACGCGGCCTGCTGCGTTGGAGTGAGTTGCTTCAACGTGGCCTCCGGCAGTTGCCCCAATTCTTGCAGCAATTCCACCAGGCGCTTTGGCAAGTGCAAAGCCAGAGTGTTTTTCAGGCTCTGGTTAGGATGTGCCTGGCGCTGTTCGTTAAGGAAGCCTACCAGGTCTAGCGTTGGAAGTAAGTTAATGCTCACAAACTCACCAGGCTGCCAGTAACTGGAGATCTGCAAGATAGCCGGACCAGAAAGCCCCCGATGCGTAAACAAGATGCTTTCACGAAAGCTGGTACCCTCTTCCGCTGTGACCACTGCGGGAACCGAAACGCCAGACAGCGCCTGGGATTGCTCCAACAGCGGCTTATGCAGCGTAAAGGGCACCAAACCGGCCCGGGTCGGCAACACTTTCAGGCCAAACTGTTCCGCCAGCTTATAACCAAAGGGGGTGGCCCCCAAACCCGGCATGGAAAGCCCACCGCTCGCCACCACAAGTGAGTGAGCACTCACACTCTCGCCGTTAAGTGCCAATTCAAAGCCTTGGTCGGTTTTTTCGACGCTCAGGACCTCGCTGCGCAGGCGCGTTACCACCTGACCCAGTTCGCACTCTTGCACCAACAGATCGACGACCTGCTGTGCAGAATCATCACAGAACAGCTGCCCCAAGGTTTTTTCGTGGTAGGCGATGCCGTAGCGGTTAATCAGATCGATAAAATCCCATTGGGTATAGCGTGCCAATGCCGATTTGCAGAAATGGGGGTTATGCGAGAGGTAGGCCGCCGGTTCAACGGACATGTTGGTGAAGTTACAGCGCCCACCACCAGACATCAGGATCTTGCGGCCCGGTTTTTTGCCGTTGTCGAGTAATAGCACCCGGCAACCCAGTTGCCCTGCCTGCGCAGCACAAAACATCCCTGCGGCACCCGCGCCAATGACGACAACATCAAACTGTTCCACCCAAACCTCTCTTTGCAATAGCCACAACAATCGCGGCAACAAGAGCGTATTTTACGCCTTTTACGTGCCTGTATACCGCTAAATCCGCGGTGGGGGATTGTAAAGGCATCGGCAGGACAACGCCAACGTAAGAAAATGTAACGGACATAAACGGCAGTAACATGCTGAAATTGCATCGATTCAACAGTGTTCAAACCCCTTGTACATCAGAGAAATCAAAAAAACGTCATATTTTCCTTTTCCCCGACACCCGTTGTCGCCGATAATGCGCGGCGTTCATGTCCACAAACCTGGCGTAACGCTTATGCTGCATTTGTTCACTGGCCTGGATTTCCATACCGGCCTGATGTTAATTCTCGCATTGTTGTTCGTGCTGTTCTATGAGGCCATTAACGGCTTCCATGATACGGCCAATGCGGTCGCTACTGTAATTTACACCCGTGCTATGCGCTCGCAACTTGCGGTCGTTATGGCTGGCCTGTTCAACTTTCTTGGCGTGATGCTCGGCGGTTTGAGTGTTGCCTACGCCATTGTGCACCTGCTACCAACCGATCTGTTGTTGAACGTCAGTTCAGCACACGGGTTAGCCATGGTCTTCTCCATGTTGTTGGCGGCAATTATCTGGAACCTCGGTACCTGGTATCTTGGGTTACCGGCCTCCAGTTCCCACACCTTGATTGGCGCCATTATCGGTGTCGGCTTGACCAATGCGTTGGTGACCAACACCTCCGTGGTCGACGCGCTGAACGTGCCAAAAATGATCAGCATCTTCCTGTCGTTAATCTTCTCCCCGTTGATCGGGATGATCATTGCCGGGCTGATGGTGTTTATGCTGCGCCGCTATTGGAGCAATACCAAAAAACGTCAGCGTATTCATATGACACCGGCGGAACGTGAGAAGGTCGATGGCAAACGTAAGCCACCGTTCTGGACACGTATCGCTCTGATCCTGTCGGCTATCGGCGTGAGCTTCTCACACGGTGCCAATGACGGTCAGAAAGGTATCGGCCTGATTATGCTGGTGCTGATCGGTGTTGCCCCTGCCGGCTTCGTCCTCAACATGAGCGCGACCGGTTATGACATCACCCGTACCCGCGATGCCGTGAGCCACCTGCAGCAATTCTACCAAAAGCATGGCGATTCTCTGGCACATGTGGCCACACAGACGCCGTTGGTTCCTGCGCCTCAGAATGCGGCTCCAACGTCTGATCAACCGGTTGAGTTCCACTGCGACAGCTCACGTGCCCTGATCGCCGTTGAGCGCTCTCTGGACCTGCTGAACAATCTGCAAAACTACGATCAACTGACGGTAGAGCAGCGCAGCCATCTGCGCCGCCTGCTGATGTGCGTGACCGAGACTGCAGACAAGGTGGCCAAGCTGCCAGAAACCTCAGTGGATGATCAACGCTTCCTGAAGAACCTGCGTTCAGACCTGTTGGAAACCGTTGAATATGCACCAACCTGGATTATCGTCGCGGTAGCCCTGGCGCTGTCCCTCGGTACCATGGTGGGCTGGCGACGCGTTGCTACCACTATCGGTGAGAAAATCGGTAAGAAAGGCATGACCTACGCTCAGGGGGTGTCGGCACAGATGACGGCCGCCCTGTCGATTGGCGTGGCCAGCTATACCGGTATGCCGGTTTCCACTACCCAAGTATTGTCTTCGGCGGTTGCCGGAACGATGCTGGTAGATGGCGGTGGCGTGCAGAGCAAAACCATCAAGAGCATCTTGTTGGCCTGGGTTCTGACCCTGCCAGTCTCGATTTTGCTTTCCGGTGGCCTGTATTGGCTGGCGCTGAAAATGATTTGACGATTGCTCGATACAACAATGGCGGCCAAAGTGGCCGCCATTTTTTTGCCTTGCTATCGCCGGGCTAATACCAGATCGCCAATGCCACCAGGCTGATCACCACTAGCCCACACAGCGATGAAGTCAGCACAAACTGGCTGCGGACACGCTGACAGCGGCGAATGAATTCCGGGTCGTGGTGCTCCATATAGCGTTGCGTAAAGATATAGCGCACCAGCCGTATCTGCTTGCTCGGCTGGCCGTGCGAAGTAAAGAACCCTCCGCCATCGACGTATTGGTAAAGTAACGGGTCGCAGCCGCGTAAAACAAATAGCAGCGCACGCAGAGAAGAAAAATACCGGGCCATGTTAATCACACAGACCACACACAATGCCCAAAACAGCGCGACGGTACTAATCATGATAGCCCCCTCAAGGCGTTGTTATCCCGGACACCCGCCGGGCCAACGGCCCTACTTCATACCTTATGCTGCCGGAGCCTTGGCTCCCATCCCCCTAGCACCTTACGGACCCGTTGCTACCCACAACCTCTGACCGCTTGATGAACAGGTCTTACAGCGATCAGAGGAAATAAGTGGGGTCCACATTCACTAGTGTAGAATAATGAAACGCAAACAGATCCCGGTGCCGCATAAAATTTACAGTCAGGGCCAAATTCTTCATCTACCCACTCTCCGCTCGGATAACCGTCATAAGCTATACTTTGAGCAACAATGCTTATAATTCAATCGTTCAAACGGCGGATAGCCGTATAAGCCATAGGATTTTTTGCCCCGGCGGTGTAAAACGGGTGGGGTAAACGTATAAACAAGGGTGATTGATGCGGTGCAGTGTGATCGCCCCAACATATCATTGTGTTATCTGGATGGTACTATGCAGGTAAGGCGAAAGCGCCAAGCTGGAACACTGAATGCCTGCCCCCTTTAATCGGCATTATATGGAAGGAGTATTCTCATGGCTTACAAACACATACTGATTGCGGTTGACCTATCACCGGAAAGTAAAATCCTGGTCGAGAAAGCGGTATCAATGGCGCGGCCGTACAATGCCAAAGTCTCTCTGATCCACGTTGATGTAAACTATTCCGATCTGTATACCGGCCTGATCGACGTCAACCTTGGCGATATGCAAAAGCGTATTTCCGAAGAAACCCACCATGCGTTAACCGAGCTGTCGCAAAATGCGGGCTATCCCATCACCGAAACCCTGAGCGGCAGCGGCGATCTGGCGCAGGTGCTGGTTGATGCGATTAAGAAATACGATATGGACCTGGTATTGTGTGGACACCACCAGGATTTCTGGAGCAAATTGATGTCCTCTGCGCGCCAGTTAATCAATACGGTACATATTGATATGTTGATTGTGCCGCTGCGCGACGAAGAAAAGTAAGCATTCGCTAACCTGTTTGGCCAACGCCCGCCCTGCGCGGGCGTTTTTCATGGTTTCCTGTTATTTATTGCTTGTTAATCAGCCACCCCACAGTGATATAGTCGAGGTAGACACAACATCCTCCCCAACTGTGAGACACATCATAAAAACAGGGGAACCAATATGCTAAACAGGAGCTATCCATGGAACAGGCTGTATCGCTAGAATCCTTTCTAAAATCCTTACAACGTCATAACTCGCATCAACCGGAATATCTGCAGGCAGTGCGTGAAGTCTTTACCTCTCTGTGGCCATTCATCGAACGTAACCCCCATTATCGTGACCATGCCCTGTTAGAGCGCCTGGTAGAGCCTGAGCGTATCATTCAGTTTCGCGTCAGTTGGGTCGACGATCAGGGCAAAGTACGGGTAAACCGCGCCTACCGTATCCAGTTCAACTCCGCCATTGGGCCGTACAAAGGGGGGATGCGTTTCCACCCTTCGGTTAACACCTCCATTCTGAAGTTCCTGGGTTTCGAACAGACCTTCAAGAATGCCCTGACCACGCTACCTATGGGCGGTGGCAAGGGGGGGTCAGACTTTGATCCCAAAGGCAAAAGCCAGGGCGAAATCATGCGCTTCTGCCAATCGCTGATGACCGAACTTTATCGTCACCTAGGCCCAGATACTGACGTGCCAGCCGGGGATATCGGCGTAGGTGGCCGCGAAGTGGGCTTTATGGCTGGCATGATGAAAAAGCTGTCCAACAACACCAGCTGCGTATTTACCGGCAAAGGCCTGTCGTTCGGCGGCAGCCTGATCCGCCCGGAAGCGACCGGTTACGGCCTGGTGTACTTCACCGATTCAATGCTGCAGCGCCATGGCCTGGGCTTTGAAGGAATGCGAGTCGCGGTTTCCGGCTCCGGTAACGTGGCGCAATACACCATTGAAAAAGCGTTGGAGCTGGACGCGCGGGTGATCACCGTTTCCGATTCCGGCGGTACCGTGGTAGATGAAGCTGGCTTCACCACTGAAAAACTGGCGCATCTGGCCGAAATCAAGAACCAGCGCTATGGCCGAGTTGCCGATTACGCCCGCGAGCGTGGCCTGACCTATCTGGCCGGTGAAAGCCCGTGGAACGTGCCGGTGGATATCGCCCTGCCTTGTGCCACCCAGAACGAGCTGGATCTGGAAGCCGCACAGGTGCTGATCCGCAACGGGGTCAAAGCCGTGGCAGAAGGCGCTAATATGCCAACCACCATCCAGGCCACCGATGCCTTCCTGGAAGCGGGCGTGCTGTTCGCACCGGGCAAAGCCGCCAACGCCGGTGGTGTTGCCACTTCCGGGCTGGAGATGGCGCAAAACGCCGCGCGCCTGAACTGGCGGGCAGAGAAGGTCGATATCCGTTTACGTCACATCATGGCGGATATCCATCAGTCCTGCGTCGAATACGGCGGCGAAGGCAAGCAAACGCATTACGTTCACGGCGCCAACATTGCCGGGTTCGTTAAGATTGCCGATGCGATGCTGGCTCAGGGCGTGCTCTAACCTTATCCTGAATGAAAAATGCCGGCAGATTCGCCGGCATTTTTTTATCTGGTTAACTGAGTATTACCTCAATTAATGGCTTCGATAATCATCAACCGATCGTTGAGCCGCTGTTTGATGACCGGATCGGTCGCTGCTTGCGCCTGTTGTTGCAGTGCCGCAACCTGCTGCTTCATCTTTTGCGGATCGCTAAACAGTAATTCTTTGACGTTGATGGAGGCTACGTTGGTATAGCGCCCATCATCGGTGGTTGGTACGCTGATCTTGCCGTCATTGAGCAACTTGTCCACAATCTTGCGCTCACGTTCATACCCTTCCAGCCCCACCAGCTTCCAGCGGTGCATCGCTTTGCCCTGGTATTCACCCTTCTTCACCTCGGTCAGATAGCGAATGGTGAGATTACGGATAGTCCCCGCTTCCTCACCAAATTCCGCCTTGGTATCTGACAGCACCGGGAACTGCATACCTTCCAGTACGCCGCCTTTTTGTGTCAGGTGGCCCATGCGATAACTGTTCATCCCCAACTGGATCGGCGTGTTGTCGGTCACCGGGGTACCGTCGTTCAACTTCAACTCGGTGATGCGCTGCCCAACGGGTTTACGCAGATCGATGGTATAGGTCACACCATCAAAGAAGTCATTGGTTGAGTATTTGGACGATCGGCGCTGTGGATTAAAGCTGTAGGTGACATCGCCATCATGCTGCTGGTTGAAGTAGTCCGCTGACCACTCCATGTACTTTTTCAGCTCTTTACCGGTCAACTGGTAGACGGTGATTTCACCACCGGCATATTGATAGTTGAAGGCGATATCCTTGGCGGTGATGGTGCCCACGTTCAGCTTCGGCCTGTCGTTATCAATCTGCAACGCGATCACCTGCGCCTTAGGTGCGTAGTGACGAGCAGCCTCCTGATACAGGGCGCTGATGCCGGTATCCTGAATATGTACCTGTGGAATACCTTTTACCGCATCCGGCGGCACCAGATCCTGACCGGTCAGTTGCGCAATCGGCCGGTTGGCATTGGCACGCAGGATGGTATGGAACGGTTGGTAGATCTCTTCGAGCTTTTTATCGGAGCTGATGCCTTTGATCGGATAGGTGTAGCTGTCTTTATTGATCAGTACGTATTTGCCATTTTGCTGCTCAAATTGCAGATCGATACGCGACAGCGCACGGCCGTATTTGTCCGGCTCGGTGACGATCACGCCGTTGATCACCTCTTTATCCACCTTGACGTGCATATGCCCGGCCACGATCGCCGCCAGCTCCGGGTTGTCTCGAGCGATATCGCCCACGCCAGTGCCTGGTCGCTGGTTCTCATTATCGATCCCCATGTGGGCCACCAGCACGATGGCATCCACCTGGCCGTGGATCTGCTGGATCACCTTTTTCACCGCCTGCACCGGATCGGTAAACGTCAGGCCGTCGATGCGATCGGTGCCCTTGGCAAACTCAGCGGTCATCGGCGTATCCATGCCGATAATGCCAATCTTCACCCCCTGGCGCTCAACGATCTTATAGGCAGGCAGATAAGGCTTGCCGCTGTCCCAGACGATATTGCCCGCCAGCGCGGTGCCTTTGAACTGGCTGAGTGGGGTTGCCAGCGCCTTCAGGCCAAAATCGAACTCGTGGTTGCCCATTACCCACACGTCATAGTCCAGCGCGTTAAAGCCGAGGATCATCGGGCTGGTCTTGTCGTTCTTGAAGGTTTCTACAAAATTGCCCTGAATGGTGTCCCCGGCGTCGACCAGGATCACGTTCGGCTGCTGGGCACGAACTTTATGCACCTGAGTGGCTATCTGGCTGAGGCTGCCCGCCAGGTTCTCGGTGTCGGTAGAGTAATCCCAAGGCACAAAGGTGCCATGCAGATCGGAGGTGCCCAGAATGGTGATATTTACCGGTTCAGCGGCCATGGCAGAGGTACTCAAGCAAAGCAGCAGGGAAAGCAGCGTCTTTTTCATCATGTTGTTTCATTATAGTTGATTGTAATTAAACAGGATTATGCGACGCACATCTCAGCGTTACCAGTGACATTGCAGAATGAACATGGGAAATGTGAGGAGGCTCAATGAATGCCCCCTCACGTTTATCTTACAGCGGCATATAAATATCGAAACGGTGATTTTTGGTGGTCGTGGCAGCATGAGCGGGAACATCGGCCAGCGGAGGGGCATAGTCCGGTCGTTTCACCACGACCCTTTTGGTCGCCAGCCTGCGGGCAGGCTCCAACAAGCCGTCGGCATCATCATCACTGCCCACCAGCGACTGAAATACCCGCATCTCTTTTTTCACCAACGCACTCTTCTGCTTATGCGGATACATTGGGTCGAGGTACACCACTTCCGGGCGTGGATCGAGATCCCTCAGCGCCGTCAGGCTGGAGGCATGAAGCAACGTCATGCGTTCACGCAGCCAAGGACCGATCTCCGCGTCCTGATAGCCCCGTTGCAAACCATCTTCCAGCAACGCAGCGACGACCGGATCACGCTCCAACATGCGAACCTGGCAACCCAGCGATGCCAACACAAACGCATCACGCCCTAACCCGGCAGTGGCATCCACCACGTTAGGCACATAGCTGCCTTTGATGCCTACCGCTTTGGCCACCGCTTCGCCACGGCCACCGCCGAAACGCCGCCGATGGGCCATCGGGCCAGAGATAAAATCGACGTAGATAGCGCCAAGCTTTGGCTCATCGCGCTTGCGCAGCTCCAACCGTTCTGGCGTCAGCACCAGCGCCATCGTCGCATTTTCGTCGCTGGTTAGCTGCCAACGATCGGCCAAAATAGACAAGGCGCCGGGATCGGCGCCTGCTTCACACAATAAAAACACGCTCACTTGGCGGGTTACCCTTTTATACCGTAATGGCGCAGCATAGCATCCAGCTTCGGTTCACGGCCACGGAAGCGTTTGAACAATTCCATCGGCTCTTCGGAACCCCCGCGTGACAGGATGTTATCGAGGAAGGATTGACCGGTTTCAGCGTTGAAAATCCCTTCATCTTCAAAACGCGAGTAGGCGTCTGCCGACAACACTTCCGCCCACAGGTAGCTGTAGTAACCCGCCGCATAGCCACCGGCAAAGATATGGCTGAATGCGTGTGGGAAACGGCCCCAGCTCGGCGAAGGGATCACCGCCACCATTTTCTTCACCTCAAACAGGGTTGGCAGGATCTGCGCCCCTTTTTCCGGGCTGTATTCGGCGTGCATACGGAAATCGAACAGGCCAAACTCCAGCTGACGCAGGATAAACAGCGCCGCCTGATAGTTTTTCGCTTCCAGCATTTTGTCCAGCAGGGCTTTCGGCAGTGGTTCGCCAGTCTGGAAGTGACCAGAGATAAATGCCAATGCCTCCGGCTCCCAGCACCAGTTTTCCATAAACTGGCTTGGCAGCTCTACCGCATCCCAAGGCACACCGTTGATACCGGAAACCCCAGCGGTATCGATCTGCGTCAGCATATGGTGCAAACCGTGGCCAAACTCATGGAACAGCGTGGTGACTTCGTTATGGGTAAACAGCGCCGGCTGGTCACCCAGCGGGCGGTTAAAGTTACAGGTGAGATAGGCAACCGGCTTTTGCAATTCGCCATTGGCTTTGCGCAGGCTACCGACGCAATCATCCATCCATGCACCACCGCGCTTGTTCTCGCGGGCATACAAGTCCAGATAGAAGCTGCCGCGCAGTTCACCTTTGGCATCGAACAGATCGAAGAAACGCACCTCTGGATGCCAGGTATCAACACCCTGACGCTCTTTGGCGGTGATACCGTAAATACGGTTAACCACTTCAAACAGCCCTTCCAGCACGCGCTGTTCCGGGAAGTAGGGGCGCAGTTGCTCATCACTGATGGAGAACAGATGTTGCTTCTGCTTTTCTCCGTAATAACTGATATCCCAAGCCTCTAACTCATCCACACCATAGTGCTGTTTGGCAAAGGCTCGTAGCTGTGCCAGTTCTTGCTCTGCCTGTGGGCGAGCGCGCTTGGCCAGATCGCTCAGAAAACCGAGCACTTGCTCCGGGCTTTCTGCCATCTTGGTCGCCAATGATTTGTCCGCATAGCTGGCAAAACCCAGCAGCTGTGCCAGTTCGTGGCGCAGAGCCAGCGTTTCCGCCATCACTTCGCTGTTATCCCACTTACCAGCATTCGGCCCCTGATCGGAGGCACGGGTGGTGAAGGCGCGATACATCTCTTCACGCAGCGCCTGATTATCGGCATAGGTCATCACCGGCAAATAGCTCGGCATGTCCAGCGTCAGCAACCAGCCTTCCTGCTCTTTGGCCTGTGCCATCGCCTGGGCTTGGGCCAGTGCGCTTTCCGGCAGGCCGCTCAGCTCATTCACATCAGTAATCAACTTGCTCCAGCCCATGGTGGCATCGAGCACATTGTTGCTGTAGGTCGAACCCAGTTCAGACAGACGCGCCACGATCTCGCCGTAACGCTTTTGTTTTTCCTTTGGCAGGCCAATGCCCGATAGCTCAAAATCACGCAGCGCGTTTTCTACCGACTTGCGCTGTGGCGCGGTCAGTTTGGCAAAGCCTTCGCCGTCTTTCAGATTACGATAGGCCTGGTACAGCCCTTCATGCTGGCCCACCCAAGTACCGTATTCGGAAAGCAGCGGCAGCGCCTGCTCGTAAGCTTCGCGCAGTTCCGGGCTGTTTTTCACCGAGTTTAGGTGACCAACAGGTGACCAGATGCGTGACAGGCGATCGTCAGATTCGGCCAGCGGCTGACACAGATTTTCCCAGGTAAACGGCCCTGGTTGTGCCGCGACGCGCTCAACCGCAGCACGGCAGTCGGCCAGTGCGGATGTCACCGCAGGAACGATATCTTCAGGGCGAATGGCAGAAAACGGCGGTAAGGCAAACGGTGTCAGCAACGCATTGGTCATAGAGGCAGTCCTGATTAGGGTGGTGGACCCGATGCGCACATCAGGCCAGACAAAGATAAGCTTCTTTCTAACATGGTGCCAACCAGCGGGAAAATCAATGGTCATGCGTGTGATTGAACCTGTTTCTTCACTCACGCGGATCGTTTAGTGAGGAAGATAGGCCACAATTGCATTAAGTAGATTAAGTAGGAAAGCGACAAGAATACCTCCCCGCTAAGTACCTATAAAATGCTCTCATTTGCGTTAATACACGTTTCAAACACGCTCACACACATACAGCATACTTTATGAGTCATTTTTATTTATTGATGAATATTATTATTCCTAGCTAAAAAATCAGCCTGTGCGCTAAAAACCATGTTAATTGAGGTTGTTTTGATACAAAATGGTTCGGTCTATTTTTAACCAACCCCAGCCACGAATTACATGACAAGGAGTTCATCATGGCAAATAATATCTACGTAACGATTAATGGAAAACAACAAGGGTTGATATCGGCAGGGTGTTCTACAGCGGATTCGATCGGTAACAAGCACCAATTAGGCCACGAAAACCAGATACTTGTTCTTAAGCTCGCGCATAACATCAGCCGGGGCGAAAATGTGATGCATAACCCAGTGATTTTTGTTAAACCACAGGATAAATCATCTCCTTTGTTTTTGCTGGCTATTTCTAATAACGAGTTGCTTAACCTTAAGTTTGATTTTTACCGCACATCACAAAATGGTGCCCAAGAGTTGTACTACACGATCGAACTCAGAGAGGCAACCATCGTAGATTTCAACATAAACTATCCCCACAGCTTAACGCATTCCAGTGCACAACCCGAAGAAATTATTTCCGTACGTTATAAAGATATTATTTGCCAACACCATATCGCTGGCACCTCAGGTTATAGCGTATGGGACGACAGAGTTTATTAACGACTAGCTGGGTCTCTTTTACCAAGAGGCCCTAACGTCTATAAACTGCTCTGGGTCTTTTAAGCACTTGGGTTCCTCTTTTTTTACATTCACTGGCATCTTTGATATAGAGCGTCTCCGAATATAAACTTTTTCTCCAACAAGTGCCATAACCTTTTTGATGTAGGGCGCTAGTAAAATAAAAATTAAAAACAGTCACAAGCACAAAAAATAATGCCGTTAAATATATACACAACATGCTAAATTTCTTTATTTTTGTTAAATCTTTCCTTCTTGTAACCAAGACATACCCTGACATCACCATCATCATTACGAATCCAAAGAAACCTGCCACCATATAATTCGCCATTCGATAAAATGACACAACATCTGGGTATGATAAGTAAGGTAATACCTTGTTTTTTAAAATGTACGGTACAAATAAAACACCAAACAATCCAACAAAAAAGGAAAAGAGAAAACTCAGTTTCTCAATGAAGGTCGTTTCTAATTCAATTTTATTTTCCATACTTCACTATCATCATATCAACCGGTGATTCTATTTTTGGTAAGCTGGTCTTGGCTTTCTAAGTACCTCTGATCCTCTTTTTTTACATTCCTCGGCATCTTTAATATAGAGCGTCTCCGAATACAAGCTTCTTTTCCAACAGGTGCCATAGCCATGCTGATCCAACACTGTGGTAAAATGCCAATTAAAAATAAAGGCGACAACAAGCAAAAAAGCGGTAAGGCGTAAAGAGTATATAAGTATAGGCTTGAATTTAGCTAGATAATTTTTGCCGGTAATAGACAAATGGAAAAACATAAGGAAATATACGGCACTTGCAGGAATAATTGCTAAAATGAAAGTTTCCAACCTGTTAAATGAAACAACATCAGGATAGGTAAAGCTGATGATATAGTTGCTAATAATACTTGGTGCAAAAATGCAACCTAAAGAAAAAATCCCGGCGACAAGCAAAGAACTTAAACGCTCTTTTACTGTAACTGTCTCGCCCACGTTGGTTATTAATTTATTTTTCATGGTTTATTGTATAAAATTTGGCTATTTGTTCCTAACACACTTGAAACTCTTGGTGTCTGCGCTTCCATTTCCTTTATTTTTTCTATAATTTTATTAGTGATTCCATACTCCCGGTCTAAATACTCTAGACCCATCGTAATAAAAAACGCCACAATGGCGACACCAATAATAGCACCACCTAAGGAAACAGCCGCCCCTATTAACAACGCGGACGATGTTGCTCTCATGATAACAGTAACGACAACCGCTTTGACAATATCACTAGTTACATTTCCTAAAAAACTAGCAGCAGTGCTTTCATCCTTTAGTATAAACACCAGGCTACGGTAGGCCAAAGAGACATATATACTCCATTTCATGCCCTGTATAGCAGTATGATTAAGCCCTTTTACCCCGACCCCAATTTGTACAACCTGCATATTATTTAACGAATAACGCGTTCCATTTAAGATCCGTCTAATACCTGGGTAGCCGGTGATCTTGATGAGCTTCTCACCGTTTCTTCCGACATAAATGATGGCGGCAATCCCAAAGCCCCCCCAACTTCCTGACCAGGTCCGCCGCAGAGTAGAAATCCTTTGCGTTGCCGCTATAGGTTGCTGCATATCCCAGATAGTCCAACCCTTCATCACGTGTGATATTTAGAAAACCCTCATCATGCTGCCGATCGCCTCTGCCAAACTCTCCAAAGCACTCCAGAACATCATAGGCTTCTTCTTTGGTCAGCAGCATGATGTGGCGCTGTTCGGCATTCATACAAGCCTGGAATTTTTCTTCCGCAATTCGTCGGACATAGGCGCCATGATCGGGTGGTGTGGGGAAGAGAGTGGAATTATTTCCCGTGAGATAGTTGGGGTATATTCTATCTTTCATCGCGGCCTCCGGTTGCCTTATAAGAAAGTATTTCCATTTACTCATCCACTAATATAATTGAAATTCGGCATTGTATAAAGAACAATCAAGGCAAATTCCTCATAGCTATCACCTATTCTTGACTATACCGGCGTAGATCCCTGCAGGCTGCAACGCTTTTCGCTTTTTACCAGCAAGGCGGTTTATACTTGGTAGCTTAAATTCGTTGATCTACGAGTTTGCAGTAAACACGCAGAACTCTTTTGCATTTAATGAGTTGATTTTATTGAAAATAACTCGAAAATCAGGAAACACAAAACGCCATGTTAAGTTACCGCCACAGTTTTCACGCCGGCAACCACGCCGACGTGCTCAAGCACACCGTTCAGAGCCTGATCATTGAGGCGCTGAAAGAAAAAGATAAGCCGCTGCTGTATCTGGATACCCACTCCGGTGCCGGGCGCTATCAGCTGAGCGGTGAGCATGCCGAGCGCACCGGGGAATACCTGGAAGGCATCGGCCTACTGTGGCAACGTGACGATCTGCCAGAAGAGCTGGCGGCCTACATGAGCGTGGTGCACAACTTCAACCGTTCCGGCACCCTGCGTTACTACCCAGGCTCACCGCTGATCGCCCGCCAGTTGCTGCGCCCGCAGGATAAAATCCATCTGACAGAGCTGCACCCAAGTGATTTCCCGCTGTTGCGTAACGAATTCCAGAAAGACGAGCGCGCCAAAGTGCAGCGTGCCGATGGCTACCAGCAGCTAAAATCGCAGTTGCCACCTCCGTCACGCCGTGGCCTGATCCTGATGGACCCACCGTATGAGATGAAAACCGATTATCAAGACGTGGTGAAAGGTATTCAGGAAGGCTACAAACGTTTTGCTACCGGCACCTATGCCCTGTGGTATCCGGTGGTGATGCGCCAGCAGATCAAACGCATGCTCAAAGAGCTGGAAGCGACCGGCATCCGCCGTATCCTGCAAATTGAGCTGGCGGTGAAACCCGACAGCGATCAACGCGGGATGACGGCTTCAGGCATGATCGTGATTAACCCACCTTGGAAGCTGGAACAGCAGATGAACAACGTGCTGCCGTGGCTACACAAGGTACTGGTGCCGTCCGGTATCGGTCACCACCTGGTGAACTGGGTCGTACCAGAATAAGTTCGATGATGGTCGCCTGCCTGGGCGGCCATCCACTTTTCCCTTCTCCATCCCCCCTGCTTCAGCCTCATTTTCCCCCGATCTTTTGCCGATCCTCATCACAACCGCAAAATAACTGTTTGCTTATTTTACCTTTCGATCAGATGATGAATATCGAAAGATATCGTAACAAAAGAAAACAGGAGGCAGGCGGTGTACATCATTTCGACCAACCATATGCTGAAGAAGGCACAACAACAGGGCTATGCCGTACCTGCCTTCAACATTCATAACCTGGAAACCATGCAGGTGGTGGCAGAAACCGCCGCACACATGCGCTCGCCAGTGATCCTGGCCGGTACACCGGGCACCTATCTCTATGCGGGAACGGCTAACGTGGTCGCCATTGTCAAACAGCTGGCCGCCGAATACCGCATCCCGTTGGCGGTACATCTGGATCACCATGAAACCCTGCAAGATATTGAAACTAAAGTGCATGCTGGGATCCGCTCGGCCATGATTGATGGCTCACACCTGCCCTTTGCGGAAAATGTCGCCCTGGTGCGGCAGGTGACCGAGTTTTGCCATCGTTATGATGTCAGCGTTGAGGCAGAGCTGGGGCGGCTTGGTGGCGTTGAAGATGGCATCAGCGTCGATGCCAAGGATGCCCGCTATACCTCGCCGCAACAGGCCGAGGAGTTTGTGCGTTCCACCGGCATCGATTCACTGGCGGTGGCGATTGGTACGGCACATGGGCTTTACCAGGGCAAGCCAGAGCTGGATTTCATCCGCCTTGGACAGATCCGCGACAGGGTCAGCGTGCCATTGGTGCTGCATGGTGCGTCGGGTTTGCCGGACGCCGATATTCAGCAGGCGATTCGGCTGGGGGTCTGCAAGGTGAACGTGGCAACGGAGCTTAAGATCGCCTTTTCCGATGCGCTGAAACAGCATCTGGCGGAGCATCCGCAGGCCAACGATCCGCGCCACTATATGCAGCCCGCCAAGCTGGCGATGCAGCAGGTGGTGCAAAAGGTGATTCAGGTTTGTGGCTGCGAAGGCAGGCTGTGAAATACACCAGCATGGTAACGGCCCCTAACCCTCTCCCACAGGGAGAGGGGACAGCACGTGCTACAAATTAAGCCTTGCATACTACCTCACCAACTCCCACAAAGAAGGGCAATTGAGGCGATCCAACAATGCGCTCCATTCCCAACCGCAACGCCGGACCACTCCCTTTCCCTATGGGAGAGGGTTGGGGTGAGGGCATCCTCTCGTCACAATAACGGCTTTCACTTTATTGCGTATGCCGACTCCTCTTTTTATCAACCCTCTATAATTAACTGATTTTAAATAACTAAACTTACCCTGCTCGTTAACTTACCTCCTCACACTGAAAGCACTAGCACGGAAAAATAGCGGTAAAGTTTTCGATCTTGATCACGAATAATAGAAAAGTGCATTGCTAACCTTTCGAAACATTACGATTATATTCGTAAGAAAACGGAGGGTAGAATGAAAAATATCATCGCACGACATAAAGCAGGGGAGCCGATCGGGATCTGCTCTGTCTGTTCGGCACACCCATTAGTCATTGAGGCCGCATTACGCCTGGATCTGCACAGCGATCGCCAGGTGCTGATCGAGGCCACATCCAACCAGGTTAATCAGTTTGGCGGTTACACCGGCATGAAACCGGCGGATTTCCGGCAGTTTGTCTGCGATATTGCGGCAACCGTCGGCTTTCCGCTCTCCCGGCTGCTGTTAGGGGGCGACCATCTAGGCCCGAACTGTTGGCAAAATGAACCCGCCGCCAGCGCAATGGCGAAAGCGGAAGTGCTGATCGCCGACTACGTTACCGCCGGATTCAGCAAGATCCATCTGGATGCATCCATGTCCTGCGCCGACGATCCGATCCCGTTAGATCCCAATGTGGTGGCAGAACGCGCCGCCCGTTTGTGCCAGGTCGCCGAACGGGTCGCTACCCCAGAGCAAAAACAGCAGCTAACCTATGTGATTGGGACCGAGGTGCCGGTTCCAGGGGGAGAGTCTTCCGCCATTGGCAGCGTACATATCACTCACGCGACGGATGCCGCCGCCACGCTGGAAACTCACTATCAGGCGTTCCGCAAGGCTGGGTTGGCAGCGGCGATCCCGAGGATCATCGCCGTGGTAGTGCAGCCAGGGGTGGAGTTCGACCACTCACAAGTGATCGCCTACCAACCACAGCTTGCCCGTGAGCTCTCCCAATTTATTACCACCACGCCGTTGGTTTATGAGGCGCACTCTACCGATTATCAAACGCGTGAAGCCTATCAGCAACTGGTGCGCGATCACTTCGCCATTCTCAAGGTTGGCCCGGCCCTGACGTTTGCCCTACGCGAAGCGGTGTTTGCCTTGGCCAATATCGAACAGGCCCTGATTGCCCCGGAAAAACGCAGCCAGATCCTGGCGGTGATTGACGCCGTAATGCTCGACGAACCGGATTACTGGAAAAAGTATTATCACCCGACGTTCAGCCGCTCGCTGATCGACCTGCATTTCAGCCTGTCGGATCGTATCCGCTACTACTGGCCTCATCCGCGTATTGCCCAAAGTATGACGACGCTGCTCAATAACCTCGACCAGCAAGAGATCCCCGCGGGCCTGCTTAGCCAATACTTCCCGCTGCAATATCAGCGCGTGATGGAGCGCAAACTGGCGAAGCAACCCCACGCACTGATGATCGACAAGATTCAGGATGTGCTGCGCGCTTACCGCTTCGGCTGTGCCTCAGCAGAGCAAGCCAAAAACGCCGAGGAGATGGTCCATGCATAACAGCCAACTGTTCGTTCGCACTGGCATCAGCTTTGCCGACGCGCAGCAGGCGCTGGAGCACATTGGCGTCACCATGCTCAACGCCGGGGTCGTTCACAACAGCTACCCGCAGGCGTTGCTGGTGCGTGAGAGCGCTTATCCCACCGGCATAGCCCTTGAGCAGCACGCGGTCGCCATCCCCCACTGTGAAGCGGAGCATGCACGTGCTCCGGCTATTTATCTGATCCGCCCTGACCATGCCGTTCCCTTCGCTCAGGCGGATGATGACGGCACGATCGACGTTGCGCTGATTATCGCGCTGATCGTCACCGACCCGGCTGCGCAGTTGGTTTTACTGCGCACGCTGTTTGGCCAGTTGCAGCACCCCGAGTTTATCACTGCGCTACTGACCGCCCCCGAGGACCAATTGGGCGAAATTTTTGCCCAGCGGGTTTTCACTCCGCCCTCCCGACCACAACAAAAAACAGAATATGAAGGAGCCACACTGTGAAACGTAAAATTATCGTTGCCTGCGGCGGTGCCGTTGCCACCTCGACCATGGCCGCAGAAGAGATCAAAGAGCTGTGCGCGGAGCACAACATCGAGTTGGATTTGGTGCAGTGCCGCGTGACCGAGATTGAAACCTATATGGACGATGCCGATTTGATCTGCACCACCGCCCGTGTCGACCGGCAGTTTGGCGATATACCGTTGGTCCACGGCATGCCGTTTATTTCCGGCGTCGGCATCGATGCGCTGAAACAAAAAATACTGACCATTCTGACGGAGTAGCCCATGTTTACCGACATCATGCGTTACATCCTCGATCTCGGCCCTACGGTGATGCTGCCCATCGTGATCATCATCTTCTCGCTGATTTTAGGGATGAAGTTAGGGGATTCATTTAAATCCGGCATTCATATCGGCATTGGCTTTGTCGGTATCGGGCTGGTTATCGGCCTGATGCTGGACTCGATCGGCCCCGCAGCAAAATCGATGGCCGAACAGTTCCAGATCAACCTGCACGTGGTGGATATCGGCTGGCCAGGCTCATCACCAATGACCTGGGCCTCACAGATTGCCCTGATCGCCATCCCGGTTGCGATTGCGGTCAACATCGTGATGCTGCTGATGCGTATGACCCGCGTGGTTAACGTGGATATCTGGAACATCTGGCATATGACCTTTACCGGTGCCATGGTGCATCTGGCCACCGGCTCATACTGGCTGGGTATGCTGGGCGTGGTGGTGCATGCCGCCTTCGTCTACAAGCTGGGGGATTGGTTCGCCAAAGACACCCGCGACTTCTTCGGGCTGGAAGGGATTGCCATTCCGCACGGCACCTCCGCCTATATGGGGCCGATCGCCGTACTGGTGGACACCATTATCGAGAAGATCCCCGGCCTGAACCGTATTCACTTCAGCGCGGACGACGTACAGAAACGCTTTGGCCCGTTCGGTGAGCCGGTGACCGTCGGCTTTGTGATGGGGCTGATTATCGGTGCGCTGGCCGGTTATGACCTGAAGGGCATTCTGCAACTGGCGGTGAAAACCGCTGCCGTGATGCTGCTGATGCCACGGGTGATCAAACCGATCATGGATGGCCTGACGCCGATCGCCAAGCACGCTCGTAAACGCCTGCAAGCACGCTTTGGTGGCCAGGAGTTCCTTATCGGCCTCGATCCGGCGCTGCTGCTGGGCCATACCGCCGTAGTCTCCGCCAGCCTGATCTTTATCCCGCTGACCATCCTGATCGCCGTGATCGTCCCAGGTAACCAGGTGCTGCCGTTCGGCGATCTGGCAACCATCGGCTTCTTTGTGGCCCTCGCCGTCGCGGTACATCAGGGCAACCTGTTCCGCACGCTGATCTCGGGTTTTATCATCATGAGCATCACGCTGTGGATCGCCACCCAAACCATCGGGCTGCATACCCAACTGGCGGCCAATGCCGGTGCCCTGAAAGCGGGCGGAGTGGTGGCCTCCATGGACCAAGGCGGCTCACCGATCACCTACCTGCTGATCCAACTGCTCACCTGGCAAAACGTGGTGGGTCTGGTGGTTATCGGCGTCATTTACGCCATTGGGGTGTTCCTCACCTGGCGCCGTGCCCGTCAATTTGCCCAGGCTGAAGCCACCGCCAAGCAACAGGCCGCCCAAAGCCTCAACGCTATGTCCTGATCCTTCGGGGGAGCTTATCTCCCCCCTCTCTATTTCTACGGAGTTCAAGTTATGCAATCAGTCGTGATCCACACGGAGGGAGAAGTGCGCGTTGAAGAACGCCCCGCCCCTGCTATTAAGGCCGCCGATGAGGTGTTGGTTCGGGTGGCTTATTCCGGGCTATGCGGTTCGGATATCCCCCGCATATTCGCCAAGGGAGCGCATTTCTACCCGATTACCCTGGGGCATGAGTTCAGTGGCCGGGTCGTGGCCTGTGGCGATCGGGTTACCGACCTGCAACAGCATGATGCCGTGGCCTGCGTTCCTTTGTTGCCATGCTTTAACTGCCCGGAGTGCCAGCGCCATTACTATTCGCTGTGCAAGCATTACCAGTTCGTCGGTTCACGCAGCCATGGCGGCAACGCCGAGTTTATCGTGGTCAAACGCGCCAATCTGGTGAAATTGCCTGCCAACGTCAGCTTATTGCAGGGGGCGTTTATTGAGCCTATCACCGTCGGCCTGCATGCCATTCAGTTGGCTGGGGGTTGTCAGGGCAAAGAGGTGATCATCATTGGTGCTGGTACCATTGGCCAATTGGCGATCCAGTGCGCCAGAGCAATGGGCGCACGCAGCGTCACGGCGATCGATATCAATGACGACCGGCTCAAGCTGGCACGCCAGATCGGCGCAGAAAACGCGTTTAACAGCGCAGAACTCAGTGCCGCCCAGATAGCCGAACGCTTGCAGGAAAGGCGTTTTGATCAGTTGATCCTGGAAACCGCCGGCACGCCACAAACGGTTGGCCTGGCGCTGGATATCGCCGGGCCGCGTGCACAAATCGCGCTGGTGGGGACTCTCCATAAGGATCTGCACCTGTCTTACAGCACCTTCAGCCAGATCCTGCGCAAGGAGCTAACGCTGCTGGGCAGTTGGATGAACTATTCGGCCCCGTGGCCAGGGGAAGAGTGGCAGCAGGCCATGAAGCTGTTCCAATCGGCAGATTTGGCTCTGGAGCCGTTGATTGCCAGCATCGATCGCCCGCAGCAATACGCCGCCAGCGTTGCGGCCCTGGCCGGTATGCCGATGCAGGGAAAAATCATGCTCAAGCTCGGCGAAGAGTGATATTTAGCCAATGGCTGCCCTGGTGCAGCCATTATTTTGCCTCAAATCCCATCTCCTTGATCTTTATGCTCCCCTTTCATATCCCTTTCGCATAAAATAAAAGCAAAACATTTCGATAGGTCAGGATGATGAACTCTTTTGAAAGACGAAACAAAATTGTCGACTTGGTTCAGCAGAACGGCAGCATCTTGGTCAGCGATCTTTCGAATTCCTTCGGAATTTCTGAGGTTACCATCCGCGCTGACCTGCGCCTGCTGGAAGAAAAAGGCCTGCTGATCCGCTTCCACGGCGGTGCCGCCAGGCCGGGCAGCCAGTTGGAGCAGGAAGCCGAGGTACCGAAAACCACCGGTGAAGTCATCCTGGAGGAACGCTACCAGCTGGCTAAAGACCCGAAAAAGCGCATTGCGTTAAAAGCGGCGGCCATGGTCAATCCCGGCGATACGGTGATCCTCGACAGCGGCAGCACCACCATGCTGATCGCCGAAGAGCTGGTGAAGATGGGCAATATCACGGTGATCACCAATAACCTGCCCGCCGCCTTTGCGCTTTCCGACAATAAAGACATCACGCTGGTGCTGTGTGGTGGCACGCTGCGCCATAAGACGCGCTCCATGCACGGCTCCATCGCGGAGCTCTCCTTACAGGGCATTGCCGGTGACGTGATGTTCGTCGGGGCCGACGGGTTGGACGCCACCAACGGCATCACCACCTTTAATGAAGGCTACTCTATCAGCGGCGTGATGGCTCAGGCAGCCAAGCGCGTAGTCGCAGTGGTCGACTCTACCAAGTTCGGCCGCCGGGGTTTCAACCTGGTGCTGTCGATGAGCCAGATCGACATGATCATTACCGATACTGGCATCAGCAGTGCCGATCGCCAAGCGCTCGATCGGGCAAAACCCGAACTGGTTATCGTGTAAAATCAACCGGGCAGAGGATCAAGCCTCTGCCTATTACAGCCATCGACGCAATCTTTGCGACAACCCCCAGTCAGGCGTTAAACTCTTACCCTTCTCGAATCACACAACTCATGGAAAACCCAGATGACGAAACATTACGATTATCTAGCAATTGGCGGCGGCAGCGGCGGTATCGCATCGATCAACCGGGCAGCCATGTATGGCCAGAAATGCGCACTGATTGAAGCCAAAGAGCTTGGCGGCACCTGCGTTAACGTGGGTTGTGTCCCAAAAAAAGTCATGTGGCATGCGGCGCAAATCGCCGAGGCCATTCACCAGTACGGCCCGGATTACGGCTTCGATACCACCGTTAACGCCTTCGACTGGAAACGCCTGATCGCCAACCGCACCGCCTACATCGATCGTATTCATACTTCCTACGACAACGTGCTGGGTAAAAACAAAGTTGACGTGATCAAAGGTTTTGCCCGCTTTATTGACACGCATACCGTAGAAGTCAACGGCGAGAAAATCACTGCCGACCATATTCTGATCGCGACCGGTGGCCGCCCAAGCCATCCTTCGATCCCAGGTGCCGAATACGGCATCGACTCCGACGGCTTCTTCGAGCTGGATGCCATGCCAAAACGCGTGGCAGTAGTGGGTGCGGGCTACATCGCGGTAGAAATTGCCGGTGTGATGAACGCGCTGGGAGCAGAAACGCATCTGTTCGTGCGTAAACACGCCCCGCTGCGTACCTTCGATCCGATGATTGTAGAAACCCTGGTTGAGGTGATGAACACCGAAGGGCCAACCCTGCACACCGAATCCATTCCAAAATCCATCGCCAAGAATGCCGACGGTAGCCTGACGCTGGCGTTGGAAAACGGCAAAGAGTTCACCGTGGACAGCCTGGTCTGGGCCATCGGCCGCGAACCAGCGACCGACGATCTGAACCTGGCGGTCACCGGCGTGAAAACCAATGCCAAAGGTTACATCGAGGTCGACAAATTCCAGAACACCAACGTGAAAGGCATCTACGCGGTAGGTGACAACACCGGTGCGGTTGAGCTGACCCCGGTTGCCGTTGCCGCTGGCCGTCGACTGTCTGAGCGCCTGTTCAACAACAAGCCGGACGAACACCTGGATTACAGCAATATCGCCACCGTGGTGTTCAGCCACCCGCCAATTGGCACCATCGGCCTGACCGAACCGCAGGCGAAAGAGCAGTTTGGTGAGGACAAAGTGAAGGTCTATAAATCGTCCTTCACCGCCATGTACAGCGCTGTGACTCAGCATCGCCAACCATGCCGTATGAAGCTGGTGTGTGTGGGCGAAGAAGAGAAGATTGTTGGTCTGCACGGGATTGGCTTCGGCATGGATGAAATCCTGCAGGGCTTCGCCGTGGCAATCAAGATGGGCGCGACCAAGAAAGACTTTGACAACACCGTGGCGATCCACCCAACCGCTGCGGAAGAATTCGTGACCATGCGGTAAATGGTGCATTCCTTACTGTAAAACCGACTGTAAAAGGTCGGTTTTTGCTTTTATTCAGCTTATAAATGCTGATTAAGGCAATTGAATATCCCCGCCATAATGTTTATATCACTGCAAAATTAGCATTCATTAAGATAAATCGTTCTTTTAAATATAACTTCTTAAATATAACCTCAACGAGATGCCGATTTTCGAGCACAATCGCTCCCAACGCGCCTATAATCACCGCGTAGTTATATGCAGTATCTCGTTTGGCGAGGCTCCTATACAAACACAGGTTACTGATCTGACGACATCGAGAGATGCCCAAGGTTAAGACAGGCTTTATCGGATTAAGGTTCAGCCCAAGGTAACTTCTGAGATTGTTCAGATACGTTGTATAGTGCTAAAACCTGGACGCGGAGATAGGCTTTCTGCACTCCCCCTCTTTGGTTTACTCCCCTATGCGATGCACTGTTGAAGTTTAAACAGCAATAGGGTCAATCACTTCCAGACTCCTCAGCGATGACCGCTACCACGCCAGCAGCACAGGCGGGTCAGCCATTGCTAACGCTTTGAACGCTGACTTTTTCACCGCCGCTGGCACCAGGACGGTGAATGAAGCCAGAGACTACGTTACACACTTACTTTTAACCACAGAGGTCGTTATCGATTACAGTTAACCGAGGATAAGATTATGGGAAATATGATGTTTTTTATGGGATTTTTATTTTTCATCAGCTCATTGGGGCTGATCGCAGCCTATCTGAGCACCAAATGGGATGACTAATGAACGAAAAAGATCCGCCTAGCATCATCCTCCCCGTAGCCTCATCAATCATTGCGGGGAGGATGAATAACCGCAATAAACGGACGGTATTTACCGCGCGTGATAATGATGATAATTTTTATTCTTGGGTTGCTGTACGCTATTTTTATGATCTCGGTAGGTATTAATGAGATTTATTTGTATTCCACCGGTCAAACTGCCTTTCTTTCCTGTTTATTGCTGACAGCGACCGCAAGCTTGCTGCTCGTCGCTTTTGTATGGCAATGTTCCGTAAAAACTAAACGCTGATTTTTTTAATTCAACTATGAGCTGTGCTATGCAAAATAAAAAACAGGCCGTCGCCAGAAACTCGATGATTATCAGCGGATTGTTGGCGTTAGGTAAATTTATCGCAGGTATATTTACCGGCAGTATTGGCCTGATCTCCGAAGGCATTCATTCATTTACCGATTTTATAGCCACCAGCATCACCTGGTGGGCGGTGAGCGTCAGCGATAAACCTGCTGATGATGACCATCACTTCGGTCATGGCAAGGTTGAGAATCTGGCCGCACTGTTTGAGGTACTGCTCCTGTTGGCGGCTGGCGGTTGGATCATCTTTGAAGCAGTAAGCAGCCTGATAGGTGAGGCCAACCAGATTGTAGCTGCACCGGTAGTGATTGCGGTACTGCTGGTGTCCATTGTGGTTGATTTCTTCCGTGTCCGAGCCTTGAACCGCGTGGCCAAAGCCACCAACAGCGCGGCTCTGGAAGCCGATGCTTTGCATTTCTTCTCCGATATGTTGTCTTCTGGTGTGGTGCTGTTGGGCATGGTTTTTGTGCTCTTCGGTTTTGCCCGTGCGGATGCGCTGGCAGCATTGATCGTCGCCTGCTTTATCCTGACTGCCGCATTGAAGCTGGGGAAACGCTCCTTTGATTCCCTGATTGATACTGCACCTGCTGGCACGCGGGAAGATATCGCTGCCATACTTAATGACTTCCCCGCGGTGCTGTCTACGGAGAATATTCGTCTGCGCAGTGGTGGAGCCACGCTGTTTATCGAGGTGAGCGTTGGGGTATGCCGTACGCTACCGCTTGAGCGGATCAAGGAATTGAAGCTGGCCATTACCGCCAAACTTGCGCAGCAATACGCCAACTCGGAAGTGAGGGTGATTGCCCTCCCTCAAGCCAGAAGTGATGAAGATCTGGCAACCCGTATTCGCATGCTGGCCGCCAACCATGGGGCCGTGGTGCAGAGCCTTTCGCTACAACAATTGGCAGACCGTGTGGCGATCGGGATGGATCTGCTGGTTCCGGCCAATGCCAGCGTAGAGCAGGCGCATGATATTGCCAGCGAGGTGGAGGAGGCTCTACGCCAGACGTTGGGCGAAAATACCGAGATCGAAACCCACCTGGAGCCCCAGATGCTGGATTGGCTAACTAGCCAGGATGTGGAACACGGCGAACTGGCAAAGATTGAACAAGCATTGACAGTTTCGGCGCAAAATAGCGGATTGGTGCAAGACATCCATGATATCCGGGCGCGAGAAACGCCACAGGGCGTGATTGTGAATTTTCACTGTCGGGCCCTTCCGGCCTTGTCGATTTCTGCGGTGCACGATGCGGTGGACCATATTGAACGGCAATTAAGAATACAATTCCCGATGGTATCGCGGGTGGTGGGGCATGTTGAACCGCTGTGATCCCTCACAGCGGAATAGGGAGTGGGCACAGTCAGCATCGAAGTAGAAATTGCCGGTGTGATGTGCCCCAAAAACCAAGCCTCCCGATGCTGAGCAGCCAGCATCAGGGGGTTAAGAAGGTTTAAATAGCCATGGAATATTCGCTAACATTTACTGGTAAACAAACGTCACCCCAATGATTGACTGAACGTTTCCTGCGGCCAATGGCCCACTGGTACGTGCATAGCTCGCCGTTAACCCAAGCTCCACTGACGATTTTCCAACGTTACCCAGTGATACATTACTGTTCGCCGGGATAACCTTGCCGTTGCCCGTTATCTGTATGCCAACCCCTTGTGCGGCAGAGGCTGAAGCCGTATTGCGGAAAACGGTGTTGCCGGCATCCTCAGTCGTTCCTGAAAGGTAGTAGCTCAACTGTTGATTTTTCAAACAATTCACAGAAATGGGCACAGGAGTACTAGCAGGATAATCAGGTAATGAGACCGTAACATTACGTGCTGAAACATCGCAGGTTCCTGTAGGAATGACGATGTCGCCCCCAATATGCACTAGCTTCCATGTGTAATTTTCGTAAGTGATAGGGCCGCCACCATTAGGGCCGTAATCATCCAACTGCACATATAACTCACCAAGAAAACTCCCGCCGCCTACCACAACCCCACTGGCAGAGGAGTCAGGCTCAATAAAGAACTTGGCGGGGAATGGAAAATAAGTGCTGCCATCAAAAGAAACTTTTTCAGTATCACTATATAACGGAAACACTTTTCTATTAGTACTGAATATCATATAACCGGGATAATTACCTAGCTCCCCCCAGAAATGTGATTTAGCTTTAAAAGAGATAAAAACATAGCCTCTCCCGGGTGTGTAGCGATTTTTACAACGGACAAAATCCCCAAGGTTTAATACCATGTTCCCTTCAGTAGAAACAGACGGCTCAAGTTTAACGTAGACAAGAGAAAGACTCTGGTCTTTATCAGTTATATCCTTCCCATTATTCTGACACATAGTGGCCAAACTATTAAATGAGCACCCCATCAACAATATTATTAATATAAATTTTCTCATAAAAAATGCTCATCAATCAGGCATAGGTATAGGTAATGCTAATTACCGCTTGAATAGTTCCCTGGGTAGCCGCACCGTTTACAGACAGTGCTCTGACTTTGAGTGGGAAACTTGCCGACTTGGTAGCATCGACGACCGATACTGCCTTTTTAATGCCATTATTCAGCTTGGTTCCTTTATCGTCCTGCAGCTCGATCTGAATATTACCCGCGGTCCCCATATTTTTATAATAACCGGTCGCATCAGCCGTCCCGCTAAATGTCGCTGTCACCTGTGACGTTCCGATGGGGCAACCCGTCAGGCTTAGGGTAACGGGTTTCCACTCCGATGCGGCACCCGCGGAGATCATATCCGAACTGTATATGTCACCTAGTGCAACAGAAGCTTTGGAGGTTGAAACGGTACAAGGGCCGGCTACCACTTTACCGCTAACCGTGATAGTCACGTCAGCAGCCTGTAATGGGCTGGCGAGGCTCAGTAGCCCGGACAATAGCAGAGGGTACACATTCCTATTTTTCATATTCATATCAGTTTCCTGTCACTGAAATTCAAGCGTAAAGGTTGCCGTTGCATTGACATGCCCGACGGTGACCGGCATCCGGGTAGCCATCAAACGGGCATAAAAATTAAGTACGTTGGTTTGTCCTGGTGTCAGCGTCGTCCATGATATTGATGACGATGTGGCATTGAGCGACAACATCGTCTGCTGGCTATTCAGAATTTGTACGCCTATTCCCGCAGCAGCCGCCGCACCACTGTCGAGCTTTAACAGACTTGTGTTGTCATTATCCGCAGTACCGGTAAAACTGACTTTTACCGCCGTTACCGAGCTTCCGCACGGGGAAAGCACGATACGGAATGGTACTGGTGATGTCGTCGCGCCTACTGTGTGAAATTGTTTAGCGACGTTATGCCTCAGATCGACAGTAAAATCTTTCGATTCACCTGCCACTGCGCAGGTGTTATTCAGGATGTTTCCGTAAAGAGAAATGGAGTTATCGGTGGCAACGGCCGAGCATATGTAACAAGCCAATAGCGCACTAAACAGGTTAAGTTTCATCAACGACACACCACCGTCAGTTGATTCAGCACTTTGTTCAGGCTATCTTTCGGCTGGCGATAATCAGCCACACAACTGTTGTCCTGTCCATGGCCCCACTTTGCCTGAACCTTGCCCACTAGCGGCATACCGCTCATATAAACCTGACCGTTCTCGTCGACGATATTGCCGCCCTGGTTGGTTTCGGATGTTACAAGGGCACCGAATGGCACTGGCTTGCCGTTGTATATCAACGTCATCAGAATTTTTATCCCGACTCTGACGTTGAAATCAGCGCGCACTACCGCGCCGTGGGTAGGTACAACACTGACCACCGGATCATCAAGCTCGACGTTATTGGCCAGAGTATTGGTATTCAGCGCTATCCGGTTTTCGCGATAGTCGGTGGCATAAGGCAGTACGGCGTAACCGCGCCAGTCCGTGCGAACACCGGTCTGGTTTTCAACTTTGATGCCGCCCGCGCCAGGCGCTTTCACCAGCACCACCGTATCGTTCAGCGGCTGGCTCAAGGTGACGCCATTGTCATGAAGCAGTGCACCACCGCTGACGCCGTAGTACAGCTGCTTAAAACCGTCGCTGCGGCTGTAGCCAATATTGGTGTTAGCGTAACCGCCACGGTAGTTCAGCGCCGCATAGCCCGTACCGTTACTACGGCTATCGCCTCCGCTGGCGTAACCGGTCTGCACGCTGTAACCCAGGTTGTTATCCTCCAGCAGCGTACCGTAGAGGCCGGCAAAGTTGTTCATCCGACCGTTCAGATCATGAGACATGCTGTAACTTGCACTGGCACTGTTCCATACTGACTGGCTGTTGGTGCGCTGCCAGTAGCTGAAGGGGATGTTGACGTTGAAAGCCAACATCTGGTTGCGGCCTGTCTGCCAGGCGCTTCTGGTCAGACTGTAACTCAGCGTCCAGTTGATGTTGTCCACTGCGGCATTCAGTCCCATTTGCAGCTGTTCGTCAGCCTTGCCGGTCCCCCAGTAGGTCTGGCGACTGCCGCTCAGATAGAAGGTGGCTGCCCCCCCCAACTGCTGGGTCAAACTGGCCTGTAATGTACCGCGTTTGTTCCAGGCGAGATTGTAGTAATCAGTGAATTTGGGTTGCACCTGTATAACCCCATCCTGGGTATCTATACTGTAGCCCTCCATTCGCCGGTAAGTGGTGTCTGCAAAGCTGTAGTAACCCCGTGTCGAGTGCCGATAGCCCACTAACTGGATATTTGTACCGGTCTCATTAAACGACTTGTTGTAGAGGAAACGTAGCGACTGCCCCTGATACTCGCTGTCGTCGGGTAGCATGGCGTTTGCCTGCGTGATATCCAGCGAGAAGGCACCGAAATCGCCGATATTCTTGCCGAACCCAAAGTTAAACGCACGATAGCGATTCGCCAGTAAGGTGCCACCGTACAGCGTCCAGCCTGCCGGCATACCATGCATCAGCGTACTCTGGATGAATTTGGGTTTCTCCTGCTGGCTGCTGCCGCTACGATATTCACCCGCCGCTACGCTGTAGCGGATTTGGCCGCTGCGCAGCAACATCGGCACAGAGGAATAAGGCACGCTGAATACCTGGCTGGTACCGTCAGATTCTTTTATGGTGACCTGCAGATCGCCACCGTTGCCTGCCGCATAAAGATCGTTGATGGTGAACGGCCCAGGTGGCACCGTAATGTTATAAGTCTCATAACCATTTTGCGTGATCGACACCTGTGCCGTACTACGGGCAATACCATGAATAACCGGCGCAAAGCCCCTCTGGCTTTCTGGCAGCATATTGTCATCGGAGACCAACTGCGCACCACGGAAGTTAATGCCGCCAAGAATGTCGCTGCTGGTATAGCTGTCACCCACCGTCAGACGTGAGCGTAGTAAGGTAATACCGCGCTCTATCCAGGTATTGATGTGTTGCCACTGATTTTTACTGTCGGATGAACCACCTCTGCTGTAGCTCCAAATGGTATTGTCGCGCAACCGCCAGGAGCCCATGTTCAATCCACTTTGCAGGTTCAGATAAGCATTATTTCTGCCATCACCAATATTATTACCGGTAAAGTTGTAGTTCAGCAGGCCGGCAGTAATCCCTTCATCCCAGAGCTCAGGCGGAATATAACCACGCACACGGTTACCCATAAAGGCCTGTGGTACGGTCAGATAAAGACGTTGCTGGCCGACGTCGAAACGGCTTGTGGCCCCCTCGATCATATCGGTCAAGGGGACACAGACGTCTGGCGCGAACGTATCCATACCACTGACTACGGAGGTATTGACGCCCATGCCAACGAGCTGGCTGCCGGTCAGGCACGGAACCAGACCGAGACCGTTTTCACCCGCACTAAAGGCAACATCACGAGTGGTCATAAAGTCGTCGTTAAGATAGATATCTACTCGATAAGTATCAGGCGGCACTTCCTGACCATTTTCAAACCCGGAAAGATCTGCCACAGCAGCAGGATCGTCCGCCAGAAAACGGGGATTAAAGTAAAGCTCGGCTGGTGTTGTATATGTCGGTATCGTCGCCAATAAGGCGATAAAAAAACGCCCCGAATACTGGCTGAAGTGCATATTGAACCGTGAGCCTAAATGGCCTGTTCCATGTTTTAGCTGCGACATAGTCCCTCCGGTCTGAAATTGGCCGGCTGTCAGTTCTTTCTTTATACCCAGGGAACAAACCGCTGGGATCTTCCCTGTTGGTTATTGCTGTGCGCCCGTCATTTTTGGAGTCAATGCGCCATAGTCATTAATCGTCTGGTAGGTGATTTCGCCGCCAGTGTTGGCAGGAAGCGTCACCGAAGCTTTACCCATCGGTGGTACCAGCGCATTTTCCAGCACCTGGTTCCCAGCCTTCAGCTCCGTGACCGTCAGGTAATAGGGAGTAGGGTTGTGAAGCGTCAGCGTTGAGCCACTACGGCTGAATGTCAGTTTTTCCGCTGCCAACTCCGGCGGCAGGCTCAGTTTCCCTGGGCGATAATAGAGCTTGATACGGCTGATGATTGCCAATTGCAGCGTGTTTTCACTCAGCTTCGATTTATCCATCGATGGGATCGCTTTAACGTTTACCCAAAACAGGCTTTCCCGATCCTGCGGTAGCTGATTATTAGTGGCATCGATAATGCGCAGGGTGTTCTCTTTTTTACCCTGCATGGCAAACAGCGGTGGGGTGATGACAAAGCGACCGTCTTTGCCACCTTCAGCATTTTCCACCCATGATTGAATAAGGTAGGTGCTGTCCTGCTCATTATTGGTGACCGCCAGCGCAACCTGTTTCTGGCCTGCCGGATAGATAACCCGGGTGGTCCCCAGCGCTACACCCGCTTCGCTACGCACGGAAAAGCCGGTGGCGGCAATTATCAAACATCCCACGAATAAGCAGCGCGTTATCTCCAGTATTTTTCTCACATATTTCCCTTTTTATTCGTCGTTATTTTCTGTTTCTTATTGGTAGTTCAGGGAGAACCAATACTGGCGGCTCCCTTGGGTAAGGTGATGCTCAAGCAATTACCTAAAACAGATAGCAGAATACCGATTTCACCTTCTGCATCGTTATCATCCCAGTTTTATTGTGTATAACGGGCCATCCTGGCCCTGAATGCCTCCTTGCCTGGCAAATGGATTACTCGTATTGCACCTTAAAGGAGGCATCAGCACTGACAGTACCGGCCGTTGCCGAACCAGTAGCGTAGAAACGAGCCTGGAGAGGAACAGCCGTACTGCCATCATTCAGAGCCATCGCAGTGCTGAAAGTTGAGCCGTCCAATACCAGCGGAGTACCTGTTTTATCAAGGATCTGTACACCGATATTCTTTGCCCCACCGGAAGTTGAACTCTGCGTTGCAAGTACGGTAGTGTTAGTGCTGTCAACCGCTGTACCGGAGAAAGCAATAGAAGCTTTAGTCGAAACAGCAGTATCGCAATCGTTAAGCTGAATATTGAAGCCAACCGCCGGACTGGTGTCGCCTGCTTTAGCCAGTTTTGCGGAACGCACTTGGCCTAACTGAACGGTCTGATCGATAGAGCCCGCGTCTACAGCACAAGCTGCGTTAATTACTTCCCCTTTAAAATAAACTTTACCTCCATTCACAATGCTCTTCGTCGCACCAGCTTCCGCAGCCAATACGGATGTAGAGTTCAAGGCCAGGATTGACAGTGCAATGGCGCCCAGTTTATTAATTTTCATGTGTATTCCTTTAAACATATGAGTGAATAACCTTATTTAAACTAAGGTGGTGTGGTGCATATCCATATAACTATACGGAATTCTTGAAAATACCATTTCAAAACATCATGTACTCAGTGAGTAACGATGTTACTTACCTGAATGAATTAATGATGATTTAATGCCTTATCAGAAAGCCAGAGAAACTTAAACAAAAGCATACTTAAGTCATTAAGATTAGACAGCCCGGCTTTATATAATGCATTATTCCTTTTCCTATAAACGGTTTTTGAATTCATCAGCAGCACTTTAGAGACTCTATTAATGTCCATACCGTCATTAATCATCGAGCGCATGATACTGACTTCGTCAGCAGTAAACCGTTGCCACAAAAACATTTTTTCTCTAACGTGTCTTTTATCCGCTCTATTGGTTTTAACGTCGTTAATAAAGTTTACAACTTCAGAAACTTCCGTTTTTGAGGATAAAAAAAATACACTGCCCTTTGGATTGGGCCTGACCTTCACAGGAACGTCGATAAAGCAAACTGTTAGAATATCATTCGCTAACAAAAATCCTAAAATTTTTGAGAAAAAATGAATGTTTTCCATATTTACTTTTACAATAAATATACTATTTTCGGATTTTTTCTTAAGTGCACTGCGCATTTTTTTCTCTGATGGAAAACGTCTCGACTCAATGAATCTCCATTCCGAATGCAAAGATTTCAGGCCAGATATAAAAAAATGATCGTCACTCCATGTTATGAATCTTGTTTTCTTAGCATACATAGTTTTCTTAACCACGCAGAAATCTGGCAGGTAATTATGACATCACACATTTTTACACGGGTAGAAAGTCCCGCGCCATATTAGTCATCAAATACCCAAGGTCCCTCTCAATGGCAACCACAGTATCATCGTGACACCACTTAAAATAATCAAAAAAAATCAAAAATAATCATCTGAGATTCTTATAATTTTTAAGATTTTTCCTAAAGTGCATTTTGCTTAAAAAAATGCGATCATATGATAAATTAATGAACCTATAAAGTTATTAACTCCTTCTTAGATTTCGCCTAACATAATGATTTTAAAAACATAAACCAATTTGTCCACAGGTAATTTAAAATGGAGTTTTCTTGCTCAACATACAATCTTAAATGAAACTTAAGTGATGATTTGATAAGGCAAAAAATGAACGACGTAGATAAAGAAGATGCAGAAATCAGCAATCGCTGCATTTACCTCATTGACCAAAAAGTATACTTCATACCCGATGAAAACGTACTCATTTCAAAAAATTATGATGAGAAGATTAAACTTTTAAGTACAGCAACAGAGTGCCTTTCTACTCTTATCTCACGTCAGGGGCAGATAATCCCCAGAGAAGAACTAATGGACAGTATCTGGAAAAAAAGAGGCGTTATCGCTTCTGACAATAACTTTTACCAGACGATACTCACCATCAGAAAGGCGTTTTCAACACTTGGCTTGGATGATGTAATTGCAACAAGATATAGAAGAGGTCTGGTTATAGAAAAAAAAACCTCAATTATTTTAAAGACACAGCTTTCATCAGGCAGTGTAGAGACAAGAACTCTGCCGTTGGAAGGTACGATAGATGAGGTGGCCTGCCAGGATACTCAGCAAGATACCATTGAGTCCCCAACCAACAATCCCCCCCAGTCAAAGAGAAGAGGTTTCTATGCTATTTTATTATTAACCCTCACCCTTGGCTGCATAACAGGACTCATTTTAAATATAAATTCGGGTAGGTTCTTTGATACTTTTCACCATATGAACAGTGGCTACCCATGTGATATTTACCTCTCCAACAATACTAACTCCGTAGAGAGCGTCACATCATTTTTAAAAAGTAAAAAATTCTCCTGCAATAAAGGAGAAAAAGTTTATTATGCCTCAAGACAGCAAATTGGTTATCGGGCCATTATCACATGTGATAGTACATTTCAGGAGGGTGGCGAATGTTCAACAGAATTTTATCTAGATTAAGCATAAGAAAACTCAAAATCCCTTTAATTATCATGGCTATTTTTGCCATTAGTTCACTATCTGTATTAGAATTAAGAAGGTATTTATACACTCAGCACAATAGAATATCCTGCTACGCAAATGTAAATATACATAAAGATGACAAAATACTTTCCCTCAGGTTAAGATATCTTATGCAGAAAGGTAATGGCATGATTTTCCTACAAGGTAAATTGTATGAAAACGGAGAGAGTACTGGAATTATAAGCAGGAATATTTCGTTTGATTATATTCAAAGTGGATCTTTTTATAAGATCTACGTAGAAGATATAGTAAACCTCTCTCAGAGTACAATTTTTGGCGAAAAAGTGGATACCTTCCTGCCTGATATTTGGTATCAAAAAGGGATACGCAGTGGTTTTTTCATCCAACCTCAATATCCTAATGGCTATATTTTCGGCCGATATTTTTTGCCTTCTTTCTATTGCCGGAATATCGATGATTGACCCCAAGAAAAGGGGTATGTTAGCTGTGTCACGAGCAAATCGTCAGGCCTGATAAACAGCTTTAAGGGGTCGTCACTATAAATGCGCCAAAAGCGTCGGTATATCCCTGATGGAGGGAGACAGTGAAACTGGCGAGAGTCTGCAGCAAACCCAGGCCGCTCAAGCGGCCTCAGACTGGTGACAAAATCCAATATGACGGTGGTTTTATGTCTGCCAATTGAAGCACAATAATCTGTATGCCCATGCCGGAAGTGGGCAGGTAAGAAGTGACACCGGCCTTGACCAAATCGTGGTTCATCCACTTCAGCGACTCCTTATTGCCCTTGTAGCCGAACGAACCCCGCCCCCAGCCGTGCACATGAATATCGACAAAGCCGGGCATGATGATCCGATGACTATGGTCGATGCAGCTACCGGAAAAGTGGCTGGCGAAACCGCTTATTTTCCCTTGTTCCACCCATAGATAACCGGCCTTGATACCGTCGGGGAATACGATCCGGTTGGATTTGATAACCCCGGAGCGCGGGTCATTCCTCAGGATGCTTCCGAGAAACCTCGACCTTCAGGCCGGGGAGGAAAGGAGGCTGTTTTCAGACTAACGTGGTTTGGCATAATCACATTTTCCTCTCTAGTATGTGGATCCATGAAACGTGCATATAAGTATCGGTTTTACCCAACACCGGAACAGTCTGCGCTTTTAGCTCAGACGTTCGGCTGCGTGCGTTTCGTCTATAATTCAATCCTTCGCTGGCGCACTGATGCGTACTACGAACGACAGGAAAAAATCGGCTACATACAGGCCAATGCGCGGCTTACTGCTCTCAAAAAAGAGCCTGAGTTCACCTGGCTGAATGACGTCTCCTGCGTACCCCTCCAGCAGTCTTTGCGGCACCAACAAGCGGCATTTACTCACTTCTTTGCTGGACGGGCTGCATATCCGGCTTTCAAGAGCAAACGCCACAAGCAGACGGCAGAATTGACAACCAGCGCGTTTAAAGACCGTGAAGGCAAGTTGTACATGGCTAAAAGCAAAACGCCTCTTGATGTCCGCTGGTCACGCCCGTTGCCATCCGTGCCGTCTACCGTCACCCTTTCCAGAGATGCTACCGGTAGGTACTTCGTCTCCTGCCTTTGTGAGTTTGAACCTGTATCACTGCCGCTTAGTGCCAAAACAGTTGGCATTGATGTTGGCTTAAAAGATTTGTTCGTCACCGACTCTGGACTCAAAACCAGCAATCCCCGCCATACAGCTAAATACGCTGTACGCCTTGCGTTGCTACAGCGCAGATTAAGCAAAAAAGCCAGAGGTTCGAAAAACCGAACCAAAGCGCGCTTAAAGGTCGCCCGACTCCACGCGAAAAACGCCGATTGCCGGATGGATAACCTGCACAAGTTGTCCCGCAAACTGATTAACGAAAACCAAGTTGTTTGCGTCGAATCCCTTAAGGTAAAAAACATGCTCCGCAATCCAAAGCTGTCTAGAGCGATAGCAGATGCTGGCTGGAGCGAACTTGTTCGCCAGCTACAGTACAAAGGCGCATGGGCGGGGCGTAGCGTTGTCGCTATCGACCCGTTTTTCCCAACCTCAAAACGCTGTAGCAGTTGCGGCTTCACCATGGAAAAAATGCCTCTTGATATTCGTAATTGGCACTGCCCTGAATGCGGGGAAGACCATGATCGGGATATCAACGCGGCCCGAAATATCAAAGCTGCCGGGCTGGCAGTGTTAGCCCACGGAGAGCCTGTAAATCCTGAATCGCAGCACGCGGCTTAGGTTCGGCTCGTTGAAGTGGGAATCCTCGTCCTTTAGGGCTTGGAGCAGCCAATATCTGGCCCCTGGTTTACTTTACCGCTCTATCAAACAATGCCAGCGCGCCCACCATCAAGGCCAAATACTGGCTGATTCAAGGCTCATTTTTTGCCCGTCAAAAAACGGAGGCACGACAAATTGCCACCCCGGTCGTTTTCAGACGGGCGGTAATAGGTCAACGTTGGTGGGCGGTTACCAGGCCAGGCCGCGATCCAGAATCAATCGATCACGGCCACCAGATGGTTTAGCTTACTGATTTACGACTGTGGGGACCGGAATATCCAATCCATAAAGGCGCAGCATGGCAGGCGTGTCTTCAACGTCAGCAAAAACATACCGCACTCGGACTGCCGCATTTTCCGGGATGGTAATATTCGCATCCCCAGGCACCAATGCGGTTTTCAGTGGTGAAACAAACCCCTCCTTGTCTAACAGCATCAATGATTTACTTTCATTCAGATTGCTAAGACGTACGATTTTGTCGGTTTTATTACGGAGGGAAAGGGTCACTTTATATTCTTGAGCCGCGACTTTCTCAATGGCGGAAACCGATGCGGTGACATTTTTAACCAGATTGTCTTTGTCGGTCACAATGATGGCCCCATCAATGCTGCTACCTGACTGACGGCCATCATCCACGCCATCTTTCAGACCGCTGAGAGCATCTTTACCTGAGGCAATGACGCCAGAGACCACGCTTTTCACGCTGTCTTTCACCACGGCGGTCTCTTCAGCCTGAACGGCAGGGGCAGCCATCATCACCAAAACCAAGGCCATTACGCTATTTTTCATCTCATTATCCTGCTTATCATTATCCATTGACGACAAAATCACCTCAATCTAGCGGAAAATAACACGGATGACATCTTATCTATTGGGGCTGCCTTCCTGCGGCTATTCAGGTAAGGCGTAAACTCCAATCTTTTTAATGCTATTTCGCTTATTCTCACCTGCAAAGCGCGGCGTTTTCTGCCATTCTTTTGCCTATTCCTCCTAGCCTTAGCCACGCCTTCGTAGACAGGACAAATAATGGAAGTGTTAACAAAGGATGAAGTGTTATATCACCGGGGAAGTTTGCTGACGGCAGACGGCGTCATGGTCGCCTCATGGGATCTTGAACAACAGGAGAGTTTTTCCGGTGATTATTTTAGCCTGGCTGGCTACCGCGGTATCCGCAATGCCGCTGCGGCCCCTTTCAGCGTGGATTATTGCAACGAATCGGTCGTGCACATCATTAACGGCATGGGCGTAACGCTGGGCGATTCCATTATTGGCCTGACCGCGCTTGAGGCGCTGCGCGAGTTTAATCCCAACCTGCACACTATTATCTACCGGCCAGGGCGCGCGCCCCACTATGTCGATCAGCTTTATCATCTGGCGGCAGGCGTGGTGGCGGATCTCCGTTGGCTGCCGTGGAAGGCAGAGCATATTCCAGAACAAGAACTGTGTATCGATGCCGGTAATCAACTGTTCTGGCCAGCCTTCACCACGTTGCCGATGATCGATTTTTTTCTGCAGGCGCTGGGCGTTGAACCTACCGCTATTCCTGCTGCGGCGAAAGCCAACCGCTGGATGCAAAAACTGTGTCTGCCGCCATTACCTGAGCGCTGGCAGAACAAGCCCTACGTGCTGTTTTGCCCCACCGCCAGTACGCCGTTACGCAGCATCCCGGCCAATGCCCATGTGCCATTGGTGAATGCCCTGTGGGAGAAATTTGCCTGCCCGGTGCTAGGATTTGGCGCGGTAGATTATCCGCATTATGTGGATATTCAACCGCTTTCCACCACGACCGCGGATTTCCTGGCCTGGGTGAAGCATACCCGCTATGTTCTGACATCGGATACCGCTGCGGTGCATATTGCCGCTGGTTACGATGTGCCAACCACCGCCTTCTTTACCTCAATCGCTCCCGAATTGCGGGTGCGAGACTATCCTTTATGTCAGCCTGTCTATTTTGCCATCCCCGAGCTGAACAACGTGCAGGCCAGCGCCAGAAAGCATGACCTGGAGCAGGTCGAACTAGCCTTTACTACCCTGATGCTAAACGAATTGCCGTGGGCCTGATCCCCGGTCTGGAGAACTACCGATGCTGTTGACCGCAATAAGAAATACCGCATTTGCCCTGCTGGCTTTGGTCATTACCCAAACCAGCGCACTCAGTTTTACCCTGGAAGTTGGCGGCAAGATTAAAAACACCACCGACGCCGAGAACAAAACCTATATCTTTACCGATAAAGAGCTGTTTGCCATGCCGGTCCACAGCATCACGACCACCACTTCGTGGACGCCCAGAGTAAAATTCGATGGCGTATTGCTGGCAGATATTTTGGCTAAAGTGGGGGCCGAAGGCACCATGATGACGCTCTACGCGCTGAACGATTATTATATTGATGTGCCCATCTCGGACGTGGCTAAATACAATATGATCCTGGCCTATAAAATGGGCGGGGAAATGTTAAAGGTGCGCGATTTCGGGCCGCTGTTTCTGATCTATCCCCGCGATGCCGGGGGCGCGGAGCTCAACTCTCCGCTGTATAACTCGCGCTTTATCTGGCAGATCAACAGGATAGTAATTAAATGAAGTTAGTCCGCTTCAAAGACAGCGGCAGATTGGCCATTCCGGCCATTTTTGCCGCCTTATTCCTGCTCGCCTCGACGGTGACGCTGTATTACTACAGTGCCACCTTGTCCAAAAAAGGGCTGTATGCCGTTGCCGGTACGCAGGAAAACTACTCTTGGTCGATCGCCAAGTTCGCCATCAAGCTGGCGGAATTTGAAACCCTGGTGGAACAGCAAAAAAGTACCAATCAGGTGGATATCGATAACCTGAGGCTAAGGTTCGATATTCTCTATTCTCGCTATTCGGTGCTCGCCCGCCCGTCAGAATCGACCCTGCCGCTGTATCACGAGCCTGGATATCCCGAGCTCGTTGAACGGATGCGCAATGAAATTACCCAGTTGGATCAGTTGGTCAACAGCCCTCAGGTAGATCTGGGGCTGATTTCGCAAGCCATGCAACAGATCAAACCCTCCGCGATTATGATGGCCAACCTGGCGGACCACGCTGAAGTGAAGCAGCGCACCGGCGCTTACGAAGATTTTATCGAGAAAAGGCACATCATCTTTTATGGCCTGGTGATCATTATGTTCTCGGTGATCGCGCTGATTGCCATCACGCTGATCGTCATCCGCCAGCAGCGCCAAACCATCAGCCAGCAGTCGAAGGCCATTCGCGCAGAGCAAAAGGCTATCCGCACCAAAAACGCCTTCCTCGGGGCCATCGGCCATGAACTGCGCACCTCGCTGCAAAGCATTATGTCCGCCATTGATGTGCTGACCAATACCCGCGTATCCCATGAGCACAAGGATACCTTCCACCGGCTGGAAACCGCCGCCGAGCAGATAGAAAGCCAGATGAAGGATCTCACCGATTATGCACGCCTGGACAGCGGCATGATGGAGCTGCGCATTGTTCCCTTTAATGCCCAGCAGGTGATCGACGAAACGACGGATGAAATCGCCATGCTGACCCATAAACCTGGGGTCAAACTGGTACGTGAAGTGGAGTTTACCCATGCGCAGGTCTATTCAGACCCTCAGCGGCTTCGGCAAATCGTGGTTAACCTGCTGACCAACGCCTTTAAATATACCGAAAGCGGCACCATCACGCTGCACAGCTGCCTGCGTAGCCAACCGGCGGGAAGCTCGTTAATCATTGAAGTCACGGATACCGGCATCGGTATCGACAATGCCCTGCTACCGCAGATTTTCGAGCCCTTTACCCAGCTCGATCAGTCAAATACTCGCCAATACAGCGGGGTTGGCATGGGATTGGCGATCGTCCACGGCCTGGTCGAATTGCTCGATGGCACGATCACGGTGTACAGCGAAGTGGGAGAAGGCAGCACCTTTATCGTCAGCATCCCCGTTGAGATCAGTGAAGAACAGTTGCCAGAGCAAAGCCCACGTCCGGCAGCGACGCTGTTGAAAAAAGAGCAGCAAATCCTGGTGGTGGACGACAATCCTGCCGCAGGCATGGCCTTTATCGCCCTGCTGGATAAGTTGGGCTATCAATATGAGCTGTGTGACTCGTCGGAACGTGCGCTGCAAAAGCTGTTGCGGCGGCCTTACGATGCCTTGCTGCTCGATCTGCAAATGCCCGGCATCGATGGTGTGGCAGTGGCGCAACAGCTGCGTGACCAGCGTGGCCCGAACCGTAATATCCCGATTATCGGTATCAGCGCCTATACGCCGGAGCTGCTCCCTAGCGAGCAACGCGCCATGTTTGACGATTACCTGATGAAACCGGTACGCATGGAGGCGCTATCCACCTCACTCACGTCGCTGTTTGTCGCTACAGATTAAAGCACCGTTGCAGTGCGGCTTCGATCACATGGAGCCGCACCGGCTTTTCATACGGGCCGAGCACGTCATAATCACGCATTGCTCTGGCAATCTCTGACTCACGCAAATCGGTGCCCAACTGGCCGGTCAGCACCAGGATCGGCGCATCCGCATGATCGGAAGTGCGAATGGTTTCGATGCATGTCTGCGCCGTCTCATGGCCTATCAACCAATCCACCACGTAGCCATCAAACGGGCTTTTGGCCAACGCCTGGCAGAAACTGCTGACGTCATAGAAAGCCACCGCATTAAATCCTTGGCTATTGAGATACTTGGTTAGCTCATCAGCGGCCTGATGTGCATCGTCCAATACTGCAATGCTCAGGCGATCGTCCTCGCTAAGGCCGGGGCGGATCTCGATCAGTTCGACAGCAAAATACTTGCCCTGTGGGGCTTCGCCGGCTCGATAAACGATCCACTGCCCATCCTGCTGCAAGCCAACAAACTCGGCCTGCTTGCTGCCCACTAGTTCGCTGCTAATGTGCGCCACGCAAGGTAACGCCACCCCGGCCACAGAAAAGATGGCATCCTGTGCCACAGTGGACCCAACAGACTCGCTTTCGGGGAGAATGTCGACGATGGACGCCGGCGTTTCTCCCAAGGCCAGTGCCACGCTGTTGATTTGCTCCAGCGTCCATGGGCTCTGGCCTTTCAGCTTGCGGTGAGCATGGGAAAAACTCAGATCCAAAATGCGGCTGAGTTCCTTGGCATGTTGTCGCTTGCCGATCCCATGTTGCAAAAAGAGTTCCCTGACCTTGCCTGCAATCGACTGCGAATCGAATTTTTGATGATTGTTAAACATGTTATCCTTCGATATATCTCGCTGATTTTTCAGTCGCTTTGACACCCATCCGTACAAAAACGTTATCGAAATCTCGCATACTATACAATCTTAGCCTAATAGCTTGCTTGACATACCATCTTTTATGGTCAAACATGGTATCAGAAGTGATGTATTATAAAAACGATAGTAGAACGATAAGTTAGTAATAACCATACCAACACCAGGGAAATTATAAGCCGGCCACAACACCTGATTAAAGTATCAACAGGGAGTTGCAAGCTGAGCAAGTTTAACCGCAGAGTTAATTGCTTCACCCCTCGTTAAGCCGGGGCCCGCAAGGGTTCCGGTTTTTTATTTGCCAAAAAACCAATGAAAAGGCCGGAGAGCACTCCCCGGCCCGTCACTCGTTCGCGGATTATCCCTCAACTCTGGCATCTTCCTCAGCCTGACGAATGATGGCTTTGGCCATCCACTGGGTTACATCCTGAATATCATCGAGCTCTAAACCCCAAATGTCCTTCAGCACCAGGAACACCTCGGAACCATAAATCAGCGAAAAGGCGTGGATCACGCGTTGCAAGGCTTCAGCAGGGAGTTTGTTCTGCAAGGGCTCAACCGCCAGCTTCAACAGCCGCTTGCGATTGCCACGCACAAACTTTTCGCCCGGCGTCGCGTTAGCCCATTGCTGGAGCGATAGCTGTAACGCCGCACGTAGCGCGCCTTCATGCTGCTCCATCTGCGGGTAGGCAAACGCCAACAGTTGATGAATGCGCTTGAGCGCATCGTTATCCTGCGGTTGCCATTCAAGGATCGGCCCCAGGCTTTTCGCCACAACGGCGGAGATCAGGGCACTTTGGGTGGGAAAATAGCGATAAGCGGTGGCACGAGAGACCTGCGCATGCGCCGCTAGCTCAGTAATCGAAGGGAAGACTCCACCATCGTAGAGCTCCATCGCACAGGCCAGCAGCAAGCTGCGGGTTTTGGCACGAGTATGTGTCAAAGATTCATCCCGTGGAGCGGGAAATGCGGATATTGGCACGTTTTCCTCGAACTTCCTCGTATCTTCCAGCCTTGGAGTCAATACGATAGACAGCCTCACCGACAGATCCTGGCCCATCGGCAACGTAAAAAATTACAGCTAAGATAGCCAAAAACGGGACTCAAGTCTCACTTTAAACAAATTAATGCTTGCAAAAATGATACGGCAGTCTCATTATGACCAACAAATAAACGATAGTACCTTATTGTCCGACACCAGGGTTCACCACCTACTATAAAAAATAGCATTAAAATCAATTTGTTCAGGCCTTTGTCTGAACCTTTTTCAGGAACAGATGATGAGCAGCACCCCGGGTTTTGTCTATATTGCTACCACAGCAGATACTAAAGGACAAGAACTGGAATATGTCCGTCATCTGATCGCCAATCTCGATTTACCCGTCATCACCCTCGATCTCTCCACTTCCGGTAAGCCTTCTCTGTATCATGCGGACGTTTCTGCGCATGAGATCGCGGGTTACCATCCGGAAGGTGAGCAAGCCGTTTTTTGTGCTAATCGCGGGCAGGCGATTGCGGCCATGGCTATCGCTTTTGAGCGCTTCATGCTCTCACGTCGTGATGTTGCTGCGCTGCTCGGTTTGGGCGGGTCTGGTGGCACCGCGATCATCACGCCCGCCATGCAACAGTTGCCCATCGGCCTGCCAAAGCTGATGGTGTCGAGTATGGCGGCGGGTGATGTCGCTGGCTATGTCGGCTCCAGCGATATTGCCATGCTGTATTCCGTCACCGATATCGCCGGGCTAAATCGCATTTCACGCAAGGTATTGAGCAATGCCGCCAACCAGATAGCCGGCGCCATCCGCTTTCATATCGATGATGATGCCGACAGCAAACCTGCCACCGGCCTGACCATGTTTGGCGTCACTACGCCTTGTATCAAGGCCGTGACCAGCGCCATTGAGCACGACTGGGATTGCCTGGTGTTTCACGCTACCGGCAGTGGTGGCCAGGCAATGGAGAAGCTGATCGACAGCCGCTTGCTCAACGCCGTATTGGATCTGACCACCACCGAGGTGTGCGACTATCTGTTTGATGGCGTGTTGGCCTGCAACGAAGATCGCTTTGGGGCCATTGCCCGCACCGAGATCCCTGGTGTGATGTCATGCGGAGGGCTGGATATGATCAACTTCGGTCACCCGAAAACCATTCCGGCCCGCTACGCCAATCGTCAATTTTATTGCCACAACAGCCAGGTAACGCTGATGCGCACCACGGCGCAGGAGAATACCCAGTTAGGGCGCTGGATTGGTGACAAGCTGAACGCCTGCGCCGGGGAAGTATGCTTTGTCGTACCGCTGGGTGGCTTTTCAACCTTGGATGCGCCAGGGCAACCCTTCTGGGATCCACAAGCGCTGAGCGCTTTTGTTCACTCGCTGGAACGGACGCTGGTACAGACCGCAAAACGCCGGTTGCTCAAGGTACCGTACCATATCAACGATCCCCTGTTCGCCGCGGTTATTATCGAACAATTTAATGCCATTGCTGCTACAGCTAAATAATCCTGTCAGAAATTAAAATCGTGTCGATGGCCCTACTATGGGCCGCAAACCCTTTAATGGGCCGGTAAAACTTAAATTGGGCCATAAAACCTGATACAGTGGGCCATAAATGGCAAAACGGGCCGTAAATATCATATTTTTCGGTCCGTGTTTTTACTGGCCCGCAGGAAACAAACATCGATGACATCCTCAGTTACCCTACCCAACCTGCAGCAGGCCATCCTAACCGCCATCGCTGCCGCGAAAACTCCCGTCAGTTCTGGGGAACTGGCGAAGCAGCTTCAGGTCGGTCGCTCCACCATCAAGCGTCATATTGAGGTCCTGCTCAGGGAAGACAGAATCATCCGATACGGCACCGGACGAGGAACCCGTTACACCCTCTCTGGGCAACAGACAGAGTTGGTACAACCCACTTCTTCGGCCACAACAGACAGTGGCATCGCACCTCACACCACGGAGGCGCAAGCTCTTCTCAACTACCTACACTCCCCACTGACTAGCAGGGAGATTACTGGTTATGACCGAAGCTTTGTGGAGGACTACATCCCGAACCAGACCTTTCTGCTGTCAGAGTCTCTTGCCAGGGCACTAATGGAAGAAGGGAAGATGGCCGGGCAGCAACCTGCAGGGACCTATGCCCGAAAAGTGCTGGAGCAGTTGCTGATTGATTTATCCTGGTCCTCATCGCAATTGGAAGGCAACCGGTATTCCTTGCTGGCAACCGAGGAACTCTTTAAAAGCGGGACAGAAGCCGGGGATATGGATGCAGTGATGCTGTTGAACCATAAGCAGGCGATTGAGTTTATGGTCGATGCCGTCCCCGAATCCGGACTGACTGGCCCTGTCATCAGCAACCTTCATGCTCTATTGATGCACGACTTGCTTTCTGAACCGGAAGGTCTCGGGGCCATCAGGAAGAAGATAGTGAATATCAGCGGAACAACTTACACTCCGCTGCAGACACCTTTCCTGCTGCAGGAGATGTTTGACAAAATTATTGAGAAGGCCCGGCAAATCATAAATCCGGTAGAGTCCGCATTTTTTCTGTGGGTCAATCTTGCCTACCTGCAACCCTTTGAGGACGGTAACAAAAGAACCAGCAGGCTCGCGGCCAACATTCCGCTGATGCTGTATAATAGTGCCCCTTTGTCCTTCCTTGACGCTGATGCCACGAATTATGCATACGCCATGATGGGGGTCTATGAAAAGCGTAATGTGGCTCTAGCGGTGGAGTTGTTTGAGCATCTGTACCGTCGCTCAATAAAACGCTACGCCGTGACACTCCAGGCAATGGGTGTTCCTGACCCGTTCAGACTGCGCCACCGGGAGGACTTAAATACAGCCATCCGCTATATCGTCACCGACAGGGAGAGTATCGAATCCGCCCTGCTAGCCATCACTATTGCCACAGAAGATAAGGAGCAGTTCAGGGCTCTCCTGCAGGATGAACTCCGGGTACTGAACACGCACAACTGCGCCCGGTATCGCCTTTCGATGCGTATGACGGAACAGTGGATTAAAGACGGGAAACCGGCCTAGTCGCCCCGTTCAACCCATGCGAGATCCGCGGGAAATAGGCTGTAGGCGTGGCAGCACATACACCATCCTCAATTTTTCATTCCAGATGGTCTTCGGGGGAAAATTCATTAAGAGTGATGATTTCAAACTGGTATTACTGGGGAGAGAGATCTTTGAACATGGCGGCCAGTCTATTTTTCTTATTAGGTTAAATTTTAGCTTCACGGTCAGGACGTTGTCATTAATAAAAAAAGCCGGGCAAATAACCCGGCATTTTTATTTTGACAGCAATGTTAATTATTCAGCGGCAGGCTGTTGATCGCGCATTTTTTTCATATGCTCCATCATCTTCTGCTCGCGTTTCTGATAATTCTCATTGTATTGTTTTTTCTGCTCTGGCGTTAGCAGGTTATACATTTTGTTTTCCGCTTTGGCGCGTTCCAGCATGTGCTCGGATTGCGCTTTACCGATCGCATCGATCTGGGCTTTTGCTTTGGCTTCGTCGAAGCTTTCCGAAGCGATCATGCTGTGCAGTGCCTGGCGCTCGTCTTTAGCACCCGGGCCGCGTTTTTGATGCGACTCTTTCATGATATCGCGCATCTGCTGGCGCTGCTCTTTGGTCAGGTTCAGGCCGGCAAACGGGCCTTCTTTGCCTGGGCCTTTATGATGCATCATTTTTGCCGGTGCAGCGGCTGTGGCCGATGCGGTTGCCGGGGTGGCAGTTGCGTCCGCAGCAAAGGCGGCAGAAGCAGAACCCAGGGCTAAGGTTGAAGCGACAAATAAAGCAGTCAGTTTACGCATAATTATTTCCTTAAAAGTTATTCTTCATCAGGAGCGCTGTACGTTAACAGGCTCACTATCTCGTCGTCGGAAATAATAGTATGCGCATGAATATATAGTAATGCGAGGGAGTGTAAATTTTTTAAAATCAAAAATGGCAATATTCGTCAATTATGAATAAATTATGGAGAAGGCGTCTGTTATTTGGAAGATTACATGACCCAAGCGTAATTATTAGTGTGGCTTTTGTCCACCTCCAGCTTGGGATTAATTTAGCATCCCTAGCCACAACTCTGGCTCAACGAAGCCAAAAACTGATTTTCGCACACTGCGCGGTTCTCTTTTACACTCTATACAGACGTCGTTCACGCGATCCCCATCGTCTTTCAGGCTGCAGCGTAGGGTCCGGCTGTCCCATTTTGAGGAATGAACATGTTCGCAGACCAAGGCCCGATACTCCTTAACACCCATTTTGGCACCAGCAGCCCTTACTGGCATCTGGCGTTTGACAGCAATGCCCTGCAGTTGACGGCAGTCAAAGGCAAAACACACCTTGCCGTGGCCCTCGACGAAATGCAGGCGGCGAAAATCCGCCGTCTGAGCGGGGTCACCGCCAGCCTGGATCTGACCATCCAGCTCAGCGGCCAGCCCATCCACCTGCATTTGGTCGGCCGCCGGATCAATAAATTTGAGTGGGCTGGCACCGCCTCTGCCTATACCGATACCGAAGCCGTGGCACGTGATTTGGTGCACGGCCTATCGTTTGCCGAACAGGTGGTGTCAGAGGCTAATTCCGTCATTGTCATCGTTGACCAACACGGCCGCGTCCAGCGCTTTAACCGCCTGAGCGAAGAGTATACCGGCCTGCAGGAACAGGACGTGATTGGCAAAAACGTCTTCAAGATGTTTATGAGCCCCGAAGAGGCCGCAGCATCCCGGCGCAATATTGCCAACTTCTTTCACAACGGGGCCTCCTATGAGGTGGAGCGCTGGATCAAAACGGTCAAAGGCGAGCGGTTATTCCTGTTCCGCAACAAGTTTGTCCACAGCGGCAGCGGCAAAAAAGAGGTGTTCCTGATCTGTTCCGGCACGGATATCACCGAAGAACGCCGTGCCCAGGAACGCCTGCGGCTATTGGCCAATACCGATACCATCACCGGCCTGCCAAACCGCAACGCCATTCAGGATGATATCAACCGGGCGATAAGCGAACGCGGTGAAAGCCACGTAGGGCTGGTCTATCTCGATCTGGATAACTTCAAAAAAGTGAACGACGCCTATGGCCATATGTTTGGCGATCGCTTGCTGATCGAGGTGTCCCACGCCATTCTCAGTTGCCTGGATCATGGAGAAAAACTTGCCCGTCTGGGGGGCGATGAATTTCTGGTGCTGGTCACCCAGGCCGACCGGATCATGCTGCAAGAGCTGGCCCAGCGCATTATCGATCGCTTGCAAATGCCCTTCCGCATCGGCCTGATCGAGGTCTACACCGGCTGTTCGATTGGCATTGCCCTCTGCCCGCAACATGGCCACGATCTGGACAGCCTGATCCGCAGCGCCGATACCGCCATGTACGTCGCCAAGGAGCACGGCAAACGCACCTTTATCGTCTTCTCGCCGGACATGAACCGCCGCGTTGCCGAATACATGTGGCTGGATACCAACCTGCGTAAGGGGCTGGAACAGGAGCAACTGGTGGTGTATTACCAACCCAAGGTCACAACGCTCAACGGAGCCGTGAACAGCGTAGAGGCGCTGGTCCGCTGGGATTCACCGGAGCGCGGGCTGATCCCACCGCTGCAGTTTATCTCCTATGCCGAAGAGTCCGGGCTGATTGCCCCACTTGGCCGCTGGGTGCTGCAAACCGCCGCTAAACAGGCTGCCATTTGGCAGCAGCAGGGGCTGAATTTACGCATTGCGGTTAACCTTTCCGCCAGGCAGTTGGTGGATGACAGCGTGGTAGACGATCTGGTTGAGGTACTGCGAGAAAACCAGCTTTCTCCCTGCACTCTGGACTTTGAGCTGACCGAGAGCAGCCTGATAGAAGATGAGAATCGGGCGCGTGAGGTGATCGCCCGGCTACGGGCCTTGGGCGCCCAGGTACACCTGGATGATTTTGGCACCGGTTACTCCTCTCTGGCCCAGTTGGCACGTATCCCGCTGGACGCTATCAAGCTGGATCAAAGCTTTGTTCGCGGCGTCAATCTGGCCCCGGTATCACAGTCATTGATACGCGCCATCGTCGCGGTCGCCGAAGCGCTACAGTTCAAGGTGATTGCCGAAGGGGTCGAGACGGACAGTGAAAATCGTTTCCTGGACTGCGTAGGGGTCGATGAAAAACAGGGATTCCTGTTCGCCCGGCCGATGCTGCCCGAACAGTTGGAGCAGTGGCTGAAAACCTATAGCCCGCAATCACCAAAGTGATGCGGGCGGGAATTAACGCTTAGCCAGCGTGACGCTGATTAAGCGTGTGCCGATCCTGCAACATCACCAACCGTTCAATGTACAGGCGATCCTTCTCCTCGATGGTAAAGGCCGCGTGCACCCAATCCTCGGTAATGTCCATCAGCTCGGAGCGGGTTAACTGTAATACCCGCTGACGCGCGCGTAACATGGCACGCATACCGTTCAGCTTGGGCCTGATGGTGTCGATGAAGGTACGAGTCGCCATATAGGCATCACCTGGTTGAAACAGCTTATCCACCAGCCCATAGTTTTCGAACCATTCGGCAGTGTGAGACTCGCCGCTCCAGATCAGTTCTTCCGCCAGGCGCATACCTGCCTTGCGGGCTACCAGTGAATAACCGCCCATACCGGGAAACAGATTGAAGGCGATTTCTGGGAACCCCATCCGTGCGTTGTTCTGCGCCAAAACAAAATGGTGCGCCAATGCCGCCTCAAAACCGCCCCCTAGCGCGCTGCCCTCCACCATGGCAATGCTGATGGCCCCGGTATCAAAACCTCGTGCTGCCGCATGCACACAGTCGATACAGGCCCGGGCATATGCCATCATCGCCTCACGCCTGCGGTTTTTGATCGCTTCGGCAAAAAAGCTCAGATCCCCGCCGACGTTAAACATGTTTTGCACCAGCGAGCCGGTGACCCAGAAGTCGAACTGCAACGTCGACTCTTTCGCCGCCTGCGCCAGCGTCATGATGTCTTCTATCAGCGCCTGATTGAAGCAAGGACGCGGCTCTGCACGCAGTAACATCCACATGATGTGGCGATCTTCCTCGTAATAAGCGGAAAGTTGCGACAGGTTGCCCGCTTCGGTAAATGGACGACAGGTGGGATGATTGAATAATTTCATAAGACCTTCCATTTTATCTATTGATTCAGGAAATAACCGTTCCAGCCCCTACGGCTGCAGTAGGCGCATGCCGGATAAAAAAGCGCGCGCCATAAGATGAGTAAAAGCCTTCCTGGCGCTGAGATAGATAAAATTGCAGGGATCCGGCAGAAAAACAGACGTGTGGTGAATAGGACAAAATCGAACGTTCTTACTCGCAGTTGTTGGTAGAGGCCATCATCAGAATTAACCCAATCTCGTCCATTAGCGACCAAATCGAGGGCATATTTGGCTATAATCAAGCACATGCCCATTGATTTACCTGAAGGATACCGTGACGTAATGCAGAATAAAGCCGCTCCAGAGCAGCCTGAGGCCATTGAGAAACCGACGATCGCCATCAAAACCGGCAATCAAAAACTGGATAAAGGCCTTTCGGGGTTCGCTCGCCTGATAGAGCGCGTTAAAGCCTGGCCCACCATCGCTCACCTGCTGCGAGCCACCGAACGCTTCAACGACCGTCTCGGCAGCCAGTTTGGCGCCGCCATTACCTACTTCTCGTTTCTCTCACTGATCCCGATCCTGATGGTGTCGTTTGCCGCCGTGGGCTTTGTGCTGGCATCTAACCCGGATTTGCTGGCCGAATTGATCAATAAGATCGTCAACAGCATCAGCGATCCCACGCTGGCCAGTACCTTGAAGAACACGGTGAATACCGCCATCCAGCAACGTACCACCGTCGGCCTGACCGGTCTGGCGCTGGCGCTGTACTCCGGCATCAGTTGGATGGGTAACCTGCGTGAGGCGATCCGCGCCCAGTCCCGTGACGTCTGGGAACGTAATCCGCAGGATCAGGAGAAAATCTATTTTCGCTACACCCGCGATTTTATTTCATTAACTGGCTTGGTGGTGGCGCTGATCGTCACGCTGTCGTTAACCTCGATTGCGGGTTCTGCCCAGGCGGCCATCGTGCATGCGTTGGGACTGGATGGCATTGAATGGCTGCGGCCGGCGATGACGCTGATCGCGCTGTCGATCTCCATTTTTGCCAACTACCTGCTGTTTCTGTGGATCTTCTGGATGCTGCCACGCCATAAGCCGAAGAAAAAAGCGCTGCTGCGCGGCACCCTGATCGCCGCAATTGGCTTTGAAGCCATCAAGTTTGTGATGACCATGACGCTGCCGCAGGTCGCCAAATCACCTTCCGGTGCCGCCTTTGGCTCGGTGATCGGGCTGATGGCGTTCTTCTACTTTTTTGCCCGCCTGACGCTGTTTTGCGCCGCCTGGATCGCCACGGCACAGTATAAAGAGGACAAAACCCTGCCGCAGGGCAAGTGAATATCCACCATCAGCATGGTATTCATGCCAGTCGCCAGGTTGCGACTGGTTTTTTATTTCGATAATCAACCAAAAAAGCAGTCAATAACTCTAAAGCAAGACTTGGCAACAGGCCAAAACCAGCATAACAAACTACCCTATAACTTTTCTTTGCACCTTTTCCAGTCATTCTCTCTACTTATAGCTCACTTCACCACGTTAACAACCATAGAACGTCAACTCGTTAAAACATTAGTCTTTTTAACAGTTTATTTGCCAGATAGTACAAAATCTCCCCGTTGAAAAGCCATTTTGCTATGACTAAGATGAATTTTTCCCTAGTCAAAATATAAGAAATAACTATGCAAGCCACCATCGCAACCCCCTTGGACGCCGATGCCGCGTCCACACCGGTTAACTCCCGGGGAAAAGTCATCGTCGCCTCTCTGGTCGGTACCGCCATCGAGTTCTTTGATTTCTATATTTATGCCACCGCTGCGGTGATCGTATTCCCGCATATCTTCTTCCCACAGGGTGACCCGGCAGCTGCAACGCTACAATCGCTGGCCACCTTCGCCATCGCCTTTGTGGCACGGCCCATCGGCTCTGCTCTGTTCGGCCACTTCGGCGACCGCGTCGGGCGGAAGGTCACCTTGGTGGCTTCACTGCTGACCATGGGGATTTCCACCGTGCTGATCGGCCTGCTGCCAAGCTATGCAACCATTGGCATCTTTGCACCGATCCTGCTGGCGCTGGCACGCTTTGGCCAAGGCCTGGGTCTGGGTGGCGAATGGGGCGGTGCCGCGTTGCTGGCCACCGAGAATGCGCCTGCCAACAAACGTGCGCTGTACGGCTCTTTCCCGCAGTTGGGTGCACCGATCGGCTTCTTCTTCGCCAACGGCACCTTCCTGCTGCTCTCCTGGTTGCTGACTGACGAACAGTTCATGACCTGGGGCTGGCGCGTACCGTTTATCCTCTCTGCCGCGCTGGTGCTGGTTGGTCTGTATGTGCGTATTTCGCTGCACGAGACTCCGGTTTTTGCCAAGGTGGCCAAAGCGGGCAAACAGGTGAAGGTCCCGCTCGGGACGCTGTTGAGCAAACACAAAAAGGCTACCATCCTGGGTACCTTCATCATGCTGGCTACCTATACGCTGTTCTACCTGATGACCGTTTACTCCATGACCTACGGCACGGCCGCAGAGCCGCTGGGGCTGGGATATTCACGTAACAGCTTCCTGTGGATGCTGATGGTAGCGGTGATTGGTTTTGGCGTGATGGTGCCGATCGCCGGTTTGCTGGCCGATGCCTTTGGCCGCCGCAAGACCATGATTGTCATCACCCTGTTGATGATCGGCTTTGCCTTCCTGTTCCCGAGCATGCTGGGTTCCGGCAATCAGCTGTTGGTGATGGCTTTCCTGCTGCTGGGGCTGAGCATTATGGGCCTGACCTTTGGCCCGATGGGCGCACTGCTGCCTGAACTGTTCCCAACCGAAGTGCGCTACACCGGAGCCTCGTTCTCGTATAACGTGGCCTCGATCCTGGGGGCTTCGGTAGCGCCTTATATTGCGACCTGGTTGGCTAACAACTACGGGCTGTTCTACGTTGGCATGTACCTGGCGGCCATGGCCAGCCTGACGCTGATCGCGCTGCTGCTGATGAAAGAAACCCGCCACACGTCTCTGTAATCCTCTCCCGGCCCCCTGCCTATGGGGGCCTGTTTGTCTGTTGTCACAAATCCCGGCTATGCTATCCCTCCATTTGCTGAGGAAACCCGCCCATGTCATTGCGCCGTTGGCTCTGTTTGTCTGTTACGTTGCTGATTATTATCGCCATTGCCACCTATTTCTGGCTGAAACCGGCCCACCCGGATGTGCTGTGGCATATCGTCAGCCAACAATGCCTGCCGAATCAGCAACAAAACCATAATCCAGCGCCCTGCACACAGGTAGATGAGCAGGCCGGGTTCGTAGTGCTGAAAGACCGCAATGGGCCTTTGCAATACCTGTTGATGCCAACGGCCAAAATCACCGGCATAGAAAGCCCACTGGTCTTAGAGCCCGACACTGCCAACTTATTCACCTTAGCCTGGCAGGCCCGGCATTTTATGGCGGATAAACTCGGTAAACCGATCGACGATGCCGCCATCTCTCTGGCGATCAACTCCGAATATGGCCGTACGCAAAATCAGCTGCATATTCATATCTCCTGCCTGCAACCGGCGGTAAAAAACCGGCTGGCGCAGCTGCAAGGGGATTTCAGCGAAAGCTGGCAGCCGCTACCCGGTGGATTGCTGGGGCATGATTATTTGGCTCGCCGCGCCAGCGCTGCTGAACTCAAGCAGCTTGGGGCATTCCGTTTGCTGGCTCAGGGCGTTGAGGGCGCACGTGAAAGCATGGGGAGCTACGGCATGGCGATGACGGCCTTACCGGGAGGGGATTTCCTGCTGTTGGCTGTGAAACGTAACCTATGGCAGCTGAATCTGGCCTCCGCCGAAGAGAGCCAGGATCACAGCTGCCGGGTACTACAGTAATCTTGGGTCACTTCTTGTTCTTCATCTGCTGCAGGATCTTGCCACACTGGTTTTCTTCGCCACCGTCACTCGGTGAAACCAGAGCCAGCAACGCTGCTGCCGGGGCGACAACCACTCCCAATGCCACCGCAGCCACCCCGCGAGCAATCAACGGCCCAGCCTTCACGCCAGCGTCCGGTTTTTTAAACGTCCCTTTGACATACAGCGGCGAACGCAAGGTCAGCACCCGCATCCCTTTGCTTTCCGGATCGATGGACAGATCCAGCCGCTCGGTGGCGAAATTGATGTTGCCGGTGATGTTGATGATGGCATTTTCCGTATCAAACACGAACAGTCGTGGTGTCGCCAACCCGCTGCGAATGCCGACATCCGCCGCAGCGCAGTTGATCCCCACCTCGTCATCGCCAAACAGTTGAGCTACCAGGTAGTTACCTACGTTGAGGCCCAGGATTTCCATCAGGCTGCGGCTGATCACGCCGTCATTGATCAGCAGGCGCAGATCGCCGCTGCTGGTCGCCAGCAAATCGGCCACCGAGTTGCCGCTGCCTGTTAGCTTGGCATCGCCGTTCAATTCCCCCAGGCTGCGCTTCATCGACTCCACGTTCGGCAGCAGCTGCTTCAGCTGGAACTTACGCGCGTGCATATCCACACGGCCCTGCATCGGGTTCTTGCTACCATCAAGACGGACGGTGGCATTCAGGTTGCCTCCGGCCACGCCGAAGCGCAGCGGGTCCATCAGGATCACCGCGTTATCCAGCTTAAGGTGGGTATTCAGATCGCTCAGCGGCAGCGAACTGCCATGCTCAATACGTTTGGCGGTAAATTTGACGTCGGCATCCATTACCCCCCAGCTTTTGGTTTCGAACTTCTCAACCGGCAGCACTTTGTCGCTCGGCTGGCGGGTTTTCTCGCCGCGATTGGCTTTCTGCTGATTGGAGTCCGCGCCGATCAATGGCGCAAGATCGGCAAAACGCAGCTGTTTGGAAAGCACTTCACCGCTCAACTTAGGCCGCGGGTGGCTCGCAACGTACTTCAAGTCCCCATGGATATCGCTGTCACCGATCTTGCCGTCAAAGCCCTGATACTCGAATACCGCACCGCCCGGTTGATGCAACCGGGCGATAAGATGGCCATCGGTAGAATAAGGTGGAGTGTTGGGTAACAGCACGCCGGTCAGCGCATACAGGTTTCCCAGGCTGTCACCGGAGAATTTCAGCCGTAGATCCAGGCCGCCAAGGTTCAACGGATCGGACAACGTCCCCGCGACCTGCACTCTGGTATTGCCGGAACGGACATCGGCCTGCAGCGGGAACGGAATATCAGCACTTTGCAGTGACAGCATGCCACCTATCTTGCCGCTGCCTGACAGCGCTTCACCGTGATATTTTCCTTTAATCTTCCAGCCGAAGACATAATCCGGCGTCGTCGCTTTATCTCCCGGCTGCTTACCCGCAACTTCACTAAAGGGCAGAGGCTTGCCAAGTGGGTCGATCAGCGCCTGGAAATCGGCCTTGAGCGTGGCGTCTTTAAAATCAATCTGGCCGCGATCGAACACGATATCGTGAATGCTGACAGACCAGTCTGACTGCGGTTGGTTGGGGTCTTTTTCGGCGCTGTTGGCCAGGTTGAAGGTCCAGTTATTGTCACCGTTCGCCAGGCGCTGTAGCGAGGCATTTGGCTGTTTCAACCAGATACGCGGGATCAGCACCTCTTTGCCCAGCAACGCCAATGGCGCGATCGAAGCATCGACGCGTTGCAGTGTGACCATCTCATCACCGGGGATCTTGGCAGGGTTGCCCAGCATAATATCTTCGGCGTGAATATGCGGCCAAGGTACCCAGGCACGCCAGCCTCCCTCATCCTGGTGACGTTCCCAGTTAACGCCCAGACCGCCACGAATAGCAAACGGGCGCTGCAGCTCGGCAGAGACTTTGCTATTGATGGTGGGTTTGAGGCGGTTCCAATCGAAGGTGGCAATGAACACCACCAAAACCACGATAATCAGCAGTACGATGCCGCCAATCCAGCTAAAAGTTTTGCCTGTTCTTGTCATAGCGGCTCCCTTGAGGCGATAGCTGACTGCGAAAATTGATAAGCAGCCTTACTGAAAGCCTAGTCGAGGATAAGCCTAAGTTCACGCGATGGGAACTAATGGGTCAAGGGATGGGGGCAATAAACCGCGTAGGCAGCGTTTTCAGCTGGTCAAAATGTGCAGGGCGGCTCAGGTAATACCCTTGGGCTGCAAACGCGCCAGAGCGCTGTACCAGCAGCCATTCCTGCTCTGTTTCTACCCCTTCGACAATCACTCCGTCGCTATGCTGGCTCATCAGGCGCACCAGGGTAAAAAACAGCTGGATGCCCTCGTCGCTTTGCTTGAGCAACATGAACAGCTCGCGCGCCACCTTGATATACTGATAACGCCAACTGCTGACCGCAGAGAAATTCGCCAACCCGCTACCAAAATCATCCAGCCACAGGCGCTCCGCTCCGGGGATATGCTGCAGCGGCCCATTCAACGCCCTGTCTGCCTGCTCAACCAGCTCAAAACGCAGGTAAGGCATGGCGCTGATTTGCCGCTGCATCGCCGGGTGTCGCTGCAGGGCCTGTAAGGCCTTGCCGTCGATATTGATGGAGACCATCAACGCATGGTGGATAAACATGGCCTGCCATTGCTGCAGTAAATTGAGCTGTTCCTGAAGCACCGCCAGGCGCTGGCGCAACCCCAGCGCGGCAAAGTAGTCCTCGGGGGAGACCGGCTTGCTCGGTGCCGCCGGATGATGCACCGCAGTAAGCAGCTCTACCGCCAGCAATTTGCCGCAGGTGCGGTAAATGGGCTGAAAAGTATACAAACGCCGACACTGCCGCCAGTAACGGAAGACCTTGGCACGCTGCCAGGCGGCAAACAATGGCGTCAGTAGACCAGAGATCATGTTGGTTATCATCGGTTCTATCGCCATTAGGGAATGGGAACGATAACGTTGCCGGAAATTTGTCGATCTTGTTATCGGCAACGCACAATAAAACTTTAAGCTTGGGTAAAAGGTCCCTACATTAAACCATTACCTACATGCAACGTTTCTATAACAAGAGGAAAATTTAATGCCCTACGTAAATATCAAAATTACCCGCGAAGGCGCAACCGCGGAGCAGAAAAAACAGCTAATTGCAGGTGTGACTCAACTGTTGGTCGATACGCTCGGCAAAAATCCGGCCACTACCGTGGTGGTTATAGATGAAGTGGAAACCGATAACTGGGGGATTGGTGGTCAATGTGTCACCGATCTGCGCGCGGCGGCCAAGTAGTTTTCATTCCTCAGCGGCGGGAAACCACGCGTTTCCCGATCGCGATCATAAACTAATTAAAACGCTGTTTTATTCCTATTGACTCGCTTCGCCCTTGCGTTGAGACTGGACGTATTCGCAGCAACCAGACTCATTATCAAGCCAGGGATTATCATGAACAGCAAAAACCTCGCCGTGATCGGCGAATGCATGATCGAACTGTCGCAGAAAGGCGCCGATCTCAGCCGTGGATTCGGCGGCGACACCCTCAACACTGCCGTCTATATCGCCCGTCAGGTGCCGCAACAGGCGCTGAACGTGCATTACGTCACCGCGCTAGGCACCGACAGCTTCAGCCGGGAAATGCTGCAAACCTGGCAGCAGGAGCAGGTAAAAACCGATTTGATCCAGCAATTGGACAACAAGCTGCCGGGGCTGTACGTGATCGAAACCGACGATACCGGCGAGCGCACCTTCTATTACTGGCGCAACGATGCGGCCGCACGCTACTGGCTGGATGGCCCGCAGGCAGAGAGCCTGTGTGCACACCTGGCGCAGTTTGATTACCTGTATCTGAGCGGTATCAGCGTGGCGATCCTCAACCCTGCCAGCCGGCAAAAACTGCTGACCCTGCTGCGCCAATGCCGGGCCAACGGCGGCAAAGTGATCTTCGATAACAACTATCGGCCGCGGCTGTGGCAAAGCCAGCAAGAGACTCAGCAGGCCTATCGCGAGGTCCTGGCCTGTACCGACATCGCCTTCCTGACGCTGGATGATGAAGATTTACTGTGGGGCAAGCAGCCGGTTGAGCAGGTGGTGAGCCGTACCCGCGACTTTGGCGTGAGTGAGATTGTGATTAAGCGTGCCGCAGATTCCTGCCTGGTGTTCAGCGCCGATGGGGGAACCCACGACGTACCGGCGGTCAAACTGCCAAAAGAGAAAGTGATTGATACCACCGCCGCCGGAGATTCCTTCAGCGCGGGTTATCTGGCTGTACGCCTGACCGGCGGTGATGCGGTTAGCGCGGCCAAACGTGGTCACCTGACCGCAAGCACGGTGATCCAGTATCGCGGGGCCATTATCCCACGCGAGGCGATGCCGCAATAATTCCAGTTCCTGAACCGACTAGGAGGCGGGGCCACTCCCGCCGTCCTCTCATTCCACTGTATGTACGGTTTCATATACGGAGATTCAAGTTATTCGGCAAAGTTGGTTTCGCATCTAGTATTGCGAGCAATCACAGCCAATCCCGTCACTTGGGCGCAAACGGCTTCTTAACCAAGATGATATAAGGGAGCACAAAGAAATAAATGAAATTCAGTACGATGATAAGGTACAGTGCTAACATCCAAATGGCTGAAAAAAGTGCAAAGAAGAACGGCTGGGAGCCGAAAATTCGGTACATTCTGTTGTGCTGCGACAGATCTGTCACAGAAAAGTAGCTCATGTAAATAATGAGAACCGTCAGTAATATAAAACCTATCGTTGTCATACAAAGATACAGAATTGAAAATGTATTCTTAATTCCAGACTTTGATTTAATTACAGCTTCTTTACCGACGATAACCATAACGTAAACGGACAGGAAAGGGGTAGTAACAGCCACATAATTACTAATCACTTTCGCTGTAAAAGGAAAGAGCTCAGAGGTGAAGCCAACCATCCCTAAAAAAAACTCATCTAGGAATTGGTTCAATGACATATAAAACTCGGAGTTAGGAACTTCCGGAATAACAGTCGAGAATAAAAAAACAGGAATCAGACTCATGAACATGAATCGATAGGGAATATTAATTGGCTTTGATACACCATCCATTACCTTCTCCAATTTCATTAAATGAAGAAAAGTATAGCATAATGAAAAGCGAGGAGCAGCACTCCCCGCTAATTTATTTGATTTAACGTGTGATCACCCAATTATTAATCTGTTCTGCACGCTCAGGATCAAAGAAAGCCCCCGCCATCGCTGCTACAAGCGCGACACCAATGGTACTCACTGCAACCGGAACTGCGACAAACGCAGCAATGACAGCAAACACTGCGGCAGCGATGGCTCCAGCGGCTGTAGAAGCAGCTGCACTTAACCCAATGGCTTCCAATTGTAACATAAATGGCGACCAATCATTTCGCACGTAACCATCAATTGCTGCATAGATGAGCTTATTGACATTCACCGCCATAGATAAGACACCAAAGGAACGAGCCAGTCGTGACAAGTTATCGCCAAACACCTTGGCATCGGTATAAATCAACGCAAGTTTTAACGCATTTCTATCAGCCGAATTCAGGGCAAACTTGGGATTACTTCGGACTTTTTCAAATATGGCCATTGCCTGCTGATAGTTTTTAATTTTTTTTCCTTTGATATTAACCTTTAAGCCTTCCAAGGTGGCTTTATATTGTTGTCCATATTTTTCGATAGTTGATTTATTGAAGGAACTAACAAAAAGTAGTAAGTCCTCAACCTGCCCCCTTGCCATATTAACGCGATTCTGTTCGTTATCCATGCGTTCCGTACCGGAAAGAGCACGAACTCCTGTAACTGTTGTATTATTATAATCAACGGCATACATTAAGCCAAAAATGCTAACGTTATAACATGTCGCCCCGGAGTCTAGATACATATTTTGGGCTTTATACGCCACCTTAGAGCTAACGCCAGATGATGAACTGCCATTACCACTATTACCATTACCAGAACCACCTCCCCAATGAACTCCAGAACCACCACTGCTGCTCGATGAGTCATCCGCGAAGGAAACGGAATATTTTCCATTACCAAAACTTGCATTCACAGCATCTTGTACATGCCCAATATTTGCATTGTCGTATGAATTACCCATGATACATCCCCTTATTTAATAATTTAAACCTTAATAATTATTATTAAGGCAGACTTATTATCCTGGGGAAATCAGCTCAAATAAATAAAACTGAGTTGTGTAGAAGATGGCACAACAATTCATACTGACCTATCACACTAGAAATATTTATTCGATTGCACCTCCATTTAGATATGGTACCTAGTTTAACGCTTCCCGTTCATATAATAGCAATTGTGTGAAATTAAACCCTTAATTTAACGAGAACGTTTATTTTTTACCATTTACTATTCAACCAAAGTTAAAGACAGGCCCATTGAGGCGCAGTGCGCCACACCAGGCCCAAAAATGCGAAAAGGCCAGCAACTATGCTGGCCTTTTTAGTTGGTCCGGTAAATCGAGCCGATCTGAATGGGCGCAGCATACAGCTGCCCCTACGGTTTCATACCTCGGCATTCGACCCAATTGGTACGGGTTTTAGCCAGCTACTGCGATACGTTTCATATCGGTCATATAACCACGCAGTTTGCGGCCAACGGATTCGATCGGGTGGTTGCGCACCGCCTCGTTCACGTCACGCAGTTGCGCGTTGTCAACGGTGGTACCAGCAACTGATTTACCCAGATCGCCCGCCTGCAGAGTGGTCATGAACTCTTTCAGCAACGGTACCGCCGCATAAGAGAACAGGTAGTTACCGTATTCTGCAGTATCGGAGATCACCACGTTCATTTCATACAGACGCTTACGCGCGATGGTATTGGCGATCAGCGGCAGCTCGTGCAGTGATTCGTAGTAAGCAGACTCTTCGATGATGCCTGAATCCACCATGGTTTCGAAGGCCAGCTCAACGCCCGCTTTCACCATTGCTACCATCAGTACGCCGTTGTCGAAGTATTCCTGCTCGCTGATTTTGCCTTCAAACTGCGGCGCAGTTTCGAAAGCGGTTTTGCCGGTCTCTTCACGCCAGGTCAGCAGTTTCACATCGTCTGCGGCCCAGTCTGCCATCATACCGCTGGAGAATTCGCCAGAGATGATGTCGTCCATGTGCTTCTGGAACAGCGGAGCCATGATGCCTTTCAGTTGCTCAGACAGCGCATAGGCACGCAGTTTCGCCGGGTTGGACAGGCGATCCATCATCAGGGTGATACCGCCCTGCTTCAGCGCTTCGGTGATGGTTTCCCATCCGAACTGGATCAGTTTTTCTGCGTACGCCGGGTCGGTACCTTCAGATACCAGCTTGTCGAAGCACAGCAGAGAACCCGCTTGCAGCATACCGCACAGGATGGTCTGCTCGCCCATCAGGTCAGATTTCACTTCTGCAACGAAGGAAGATTCCAGCACGCCTGCACGATGGCCGCCAGTGGCTGCCGCCCATGCCTTGGCAATCGCCATGCCTTCGCCTTTTGGATCGTTTTCCGGGTGAACCGCGATCAGCGTTGGTACACCGAAACCACGTTTGTATTCTTCACGCACTTCGGTACCTGGGCACTTAGGTGCAACCATCACTACGGTGATGTCTTTACGAACCTGCTCGCCAACTTCAACGATGTTGAAGCCGTGGGAGTAGCCCAGCGCAGCACCGTCTTTCATCAGCGGCTGTACGGCACGAACTACGGAGGTGTGCTGCTTGTCTGGCGTCAGGTTAACGACCAGATCGGCCTGCGGGATCAGATCTTCGTAGGTGCCAACCTTGAAACCGTTCTCGGTGGCTTTGCGCCATGAGGCACGCTTCTCGGCAATCGCTTCTTTACGCAGCGCATAAGCCACGTCCAGGCCGGAATCACGCATGTTCAGACCCTGGTTCAGACCCTGAGCACCACAGCCGACGATCACCACTTTTTTCCCTTTCAGGTAACCGGCTTCATCCGCAAATTCGTCACGCGCCATGAAACGGCACTTACCCAATTGCGCCAACTGCTGACGCAGGTTCAATGTGTTGAAATAGTTAGCCATGGTGATGCTCCAGTTAGATGTTGTGTCGTGCAATATTATTCTCATTCCCGCCCTGTCTATGCGGGATCCGTTGAAACCAATGTATAACAGGAATTGCGTTGCTTAAATTGATATATTACGAACGTGACGTTGCAATTTCTGCAACACCCCGCTGCGAGCGTACTGATTATGGACTTACGTGATCTCAAGCTGTTCCTGCACCTGGCTGAAAGCCATCACTTTGGCCGCACGGCCAAGGCGATGCACGTCAGCCCCTCTACGCTTTCCCGCCAAATCCAGCGGCTGGAAGAAACGCTTGGACAGTCGCTGTTTCTGCGTGATAACCGAACCGTAGAGCTGACCGATGCTGGCGAACAGTTGAAAGTGTTTGCTCAACAAACGCTGCTGCAGTATCAGCAGTTGAAACATTCGCTTGGCCAGCACGGCCCTTCTCTGAGTGGCGAGCTACGCTTGTTCTGCTCGGTCACTGCCGCTTACAGTCATCTGCCGCCGATCCTCGACCGCTTCCGTGCCCAGCATCCCCTGGTTGAAATCAAATTGACTACCGGTGATGCCGCCGATGCGGTGGACAAAGTACAATCCAACGAGGCCGACCTTGGTATCGCCGGGCGGCCTGAAACACTCCCCACCAGCGTCGCCTTCACCCAAATCGGTGAGATCCCGCTGGTGCTGATTGCTCCCGCTCTGCCGTGTGCGGTTCGAACGCAGGCTTTTGCAGAGCAGCCGGACTGGGCCAATATGCCGTTTATCCTGCCGGAGCATGGCCCATCAAGAAAACGCATCGAGCTGTGGTTCCGCCGCCAGCACATCACCAATCCGCTGATTTACGCCACCGTCGGCGGGCATGAGGCGATTGTTTCGATGGTGGCATTAGGCTGCGGTATCGCGCTGATCCCCAGCGTGGTGGTAGATAATAGCCCGGAGCCCGTTCGCAACCGCATCTCTCAGTTGGAAAATATCTCGATGGTCGAACCGTTCGAACTGGGGGTCTGCGTGCCGAAAAAACGCCTCAACGAACCGCTGATTGAGGCGTTCTGGCGTTTGCTCTCATAAATCTTCGGGGTCGATCTGCTTCATCGCTTCCACCTGCATCAGCCACTGGTACAGCGGCTCCAACTGCTGGAAACTCTGCGTAAGGGTAGCGACCAGATCGGCGCTGAACAGTTTTTCCACCTGATTATCTGTGGCCATCACCGCAAAGGACTTACGGTTGTACCAGGTGGCAATCTCCGGTGCCTGTTCCTTCACCAACGGGCGCTTATAGCTTTCCCCCACCAACTCGAACGGCGCGCGGCAGCACTCGGCCACCTCCAAAAACGGCTGTGGTCTGCGCAGCAAGGTGTGGCGAAACAGATCCATGGTGGCTTTGTCGGCGCTGTAATAACCCAGGCCATAACGCAGCATGTCCGGCCCCAGTTCAAAGAAGTACACCGGTGCCAGCTTCCAGTCTTTGCTTGGCCGCTTGAAGGTTAGCCACATGCGGCTACGGTAGCGGGATTTATCATGGGAAAAACGCGTGTCGCGATGAATGCGCGACAGCGTTTTGCCAATGGCCGGACGGGTTTCAAACTGCGGGTCAATCATCAGCATCGCAGGACTCAGCGCATCCACCAGCGAACGGAACGGCGTTAACAGCTCACGGTCATACACGCCCCGATTGGCATCGAACCACTCCTTGTCGTTCTCGATCCGCACCTGTTGCAGGAAGTCCAGCCCTTGCTGGCTGAACCCGGTGAACTCATTACTCATACGCTAATCCTTGTCGCCGATGTTAGCCCTGCAGGAAGAACCGGAAGGCCGGGTTGTCGGTCTCATCATGGCAGTCGTAACCCAGCGCCTGCAGGTGTTGCTCAAACTCTGGCTCAGTCTGAGAAAGCTCAAACCCTGCCAGCACGCGACCAAAATCGGTACCGTGGCTGCGGTAGTGGAACAGCGAAATATTCCAGTGCGTGCCCAGCGTTTGCAGGAACTTGAGCAGAGCGCCCGGTGACTCTGGGAACTCAAAGCTGTACAGACGCTCACGCAGCGGTTTCGAAGGCCGCCCGCCCACCATGTAACGCACGTGCAGTTTTGCCATCTCATCGTCGGACAGGTCTACCACCTGATAGCCATCACGGTTCAGCTCATCGATGATTTCCAGCCGCTCGGTATGGCCCCTGGTCAGGCGGACCCCGACAAAGATGCAGGCGTTGTCAGCATCGGCATAGCGGTAGTTGAACTCGGTAACCGCACGGCCACCCAACAGCTGGCAGAACTTCAGGAAGCTGCCCTTCTGTTCTGGAATGGTCACCGCCAGCAGCGCTTCGCGTTGTTCGCCCAGTTCGCAACGTTCGGAAACGTAGCGCAGTCCGTGGAAATTCACATTGGCACCGGAAAGCACATGGGCCAGCCGCTCGCCCTGAATATTGTGCTGCTGCACGTATTTTTTCAGCCCTGCCAACGCCAGCGCGCCAGAAGGTTCGGCGATGGCCCGCACGTCTTCGAACAGATCTTTCACCGCTGCGCAGATCGCATCGCTATCGACGGTGATCACATCATCAAGGTATTCACGGCACAGACGGAAGGTTTCATCACCGATGCGCTTTACTGCCACGCCTTCAGCAAACAACCCGACGCGCGCCAGATCGACCGGCTGCCCGGCATCCAGCGCCGCACGCAGACAGGCCGAATCCTCAGCTTCCACGCCAATCACTTTGATTTGCGGCATCAGTTGCTTGATCAGCACCGCGACACCGGCCGCCAGGCCGCCACCGCCAACCGGCACAAACACCCGGTCCAGGTGCGCGTCCTGCTGCAATAGCTCCATCGCCAAAGTGCCCTGCCCGGAAATGACTGCCGGGTGATCGAACGGGGGTACAAAGGTCATGCCCTGTTGCTGCGAAAGCTCAATCGCCTTGACCTTGGCTTCGTCGAAGTTGGCGCCGTGCAGCAACACTTCACCGCCGAAACCGCGTACCGCATCAACCTTGATATCCGCCGTCGACACCGGCATCACGATCAGGGTTTTGATCCCCAAACGGTTGCCGGAAAAGGCGACGCCCTGCGCATGGTTGCCCGCAGAGGCCGTGACCACACCACGCGCCCTCTGCTCTTCATCCAGGCTGGCAATCATCGCGTAAGCCCCGCGCAGCTTAAAGCTGTGCACCGGCTGGCGATCTTCGCGCTTCACCAGAATGGTATTGCCGAGGCGCGCAGAGATCTTGCCCATTGTCTGTAACGGGGTGACCTGAGCCACCTCGTAAACTGGCGAGCGGAGTACCGCTCGCAAATATTCGGCGCCACAGGGGGCGTCGGGTAGGGGTTGTGATACCGCCATGGTGGTTAGCCTCCCAGCTTGCTCTTGTCCCGCACTGCGCCTTTATCAGCACTGGTGGCCAGCGTAGCGTAAGCACGTAACGCATAAGATACCTGGCGCTCACGCGCTTTCGGTGTCCAGGCCGCATCACCGCGTGCCAGTTCCGCCTCACGGCGTGCAGCCAGTACGCTCTCCGGCACATCCAGCACCATGCTGCGTTTCGGGATATCGATATCGATCATGTCCCCTTCTTCCACCAGCGCAATCAGGCCGCCGCTGGCCGCTTCCGGCGAAACGTGACCAATGGATAAACCGGAGGTGCCGCCTGAGAAGCGACCATCGGTGATCAGCGCACAGGCCTTGCCCAGCCCCATCGATTTCAGATAGGTGGTTGGGTAGAGCATTTCCTGCATGCCCGGCCCGCCTTTTGGCCCTTCATAGCGGATCACCACTACGTCGCCGGCCACCACTTTACCGCCAAGAATCGCCTCAACGGCCGTATCCTGGCTCTCATAAACTTTGGCTGGCCCACGGAAAGTCAGGTTGTCTTTATCCACGCCAGCGGTTTTAACGATGCTGCCGTCTTCGGCCATGTTGCCATACAGCACCGCCAAGCCCCCTTCCAGACTGAAGGCGTTTTCCAAGGAGCGGATACAGCCATCGGCACGATCGTTGTCCAGCGTGTCCCAACGGCAGTCCTGTGAGAATGCCTGGGTGGTGCGGATGCCCGCCGGACCTGCGCGGAACATTTTCTTCACGGCCTCATCCTGGGTCAGCATGATGTCGTACTTTTCCAGGGTCTCTGGCAGCTTCATCCCCAGGATGTTATCCACATCGCGGTTCATCAGCCCGGCGCGATCCAGCTCGCCAAGAATGGCAAGTACGCCACCGGCACGGTGTACGTCTTCCATGTGGTATTTCTGAGTGCTCGGCGCCACCTTGCACAGGTGTGGCACTTTGCGGGACAGGCGATCGATATCCGCCATGGCGAAGTCTATCTCACCTTCCTGCGCTGCCGCCAACAGGTGCAACACGGTATTGGTGGAGCCCCCCATCGCGATGTCCAGAGTCATCGCATTTTCGAATGCGGCCTTGTTGGCGATGCTGCGTGGCAGTGCACTCTCATCGTCCTGCTCGTAGTAACGCTTGGTCAGTTCGACGATGCGCTTACCGGCGTTCAGGAACAGATCCTTACGATCGGCGTGGGTCGCCAGCAGCGAACCGTTGCCCGGCTGAGACAGGCCCAACGCTTCGGTCAGGCAGTTCATGGAGTTGGCGGTAAACATCCCGGAGCACGAGCCGCAGGTTGGGCAAGCGGAACGCTCGATCTGCGCGCTGTCGGCGTCGCTGACGTTCGGGTTGGCACCCTGGATCATCGCATCGATCAGGTCCAGCTTGATGATTTTGTCGGAAAGCTTGGTTTTACCGGCTTCCATCGGGCCGCCGGAAACGAAGATCACCGGAATATTCAGGCGCAGTGACGCCATCAGCATCCCTGGGGTGATCTTGTCGCAGTTGGAGATACATACCATCGCATCGGCGCAGTGGGCATTCACCATATACTCCACCGAGTCGGCGATCAGCTCGCGCGACGGCAGAGAATAGAGCATGCCGCCGTGGCCCATGGCGATCCCATCATCCACCGCAATGGTGTTGAACTCTTTGGCGACGCCGCCGGAGGCTTCGATCTGTTCTGCAACCAGCTTGCCCAGGTCGCGCAGGTGCACATGGCCCGGCACAAACTGGGTGAAGGAGTTGACCACCGCAATAATCGGTTTGCCGAAATCGTCGTCGGTCATCCCGGTCGCGCGCCATAATGCGCGGGCACCCGCCATGTTGCGGCCGTGGGTGGTGGTGGCGGAACGGTACTTAGGCATGCTCTTCACTCCAAAAATAGTCATTTTACGGACGGCGAACGAACCATCCGTTTAGTGTTGTCTGTCGTTATTGGTTTACCGGATCCAACCAGCCGTACTTGTCTTCGGTTTTGCCGCTGAACAGGCCAAAGAACGCCTGCTGGATCTGCTTGGTAATTGGGCCGCACTTGCCGATCCCTACCTGAATGCCATCCACGCTGCGCACCGGCGTGATTTCCGCCGCGGTGCCGGACATAAACACTTCGTCCGCCAGATACAGAGACTCACGGGAAAGCACTTGCTCGCGCACTTCGAAGCCCATGTCTTTTGCCAGCTTGATGATCGCGTCACGCGTGATACCTGGCAGGGCAGAAGAGGTGAACGGTGGAGTAAACAGTACGCCGTCTTTCACTTCAAACAGGTTCTCGCCTGCGCCTTCAGAGATATAGCCGTGAACGTCTAGCGCGATACCTTCCTGATAGCCGTGGCGGCGTGCTTCGCTGCCCACCAGCAGTGAGGAAAGGTAGTTGCCCCCGGCTTTCGCCGCGGTAGGAATGGTGTTTGGTGCTACACGGTGCCAGGAAGAGACCATCGCATCGATACCTTGATCCAGCGCTTCTTCACCCAGATACGCGCCCCAAGGAAACGCCGCGATAATCACGTCGGTTTTATAGCCTGCCGGTGGGTTAACGCCCATGCCAACATCACCAACAAACACCAAAGGACGAATATACGCGCTGACCAGATTGTTTTTACGCAGCGTAGCACGGCAGGCTTCCATCAGCTCATCGACGCTTTGCGTTACCGGCATACGGTAAATTTTTGCCGAGTCATGCAGACGCTGCATATGTTCACGGTGGCGGAATACCACCGGGCCTTTATGGGAGTCGTAGCAGCGAACCCCTTCAAATACCGACGTTCCGTAGTGCAGCGCATGCGACATTACGTGAACCTTGGCATCGGCCCAAGGAACCATCTCACCATTGAACCAAATATAATCGGCTTTCTTCGTCATTGTTCTGTTCCTTTTGCGCAATCAGGCGCGTATTTGTTGTGATGATTGTTGCTGGATCTCAACGCTGGAGACATCCATCAGTTTGCTCAACTGAGATGACAGTAAATCCACAGGGCGCTGGCTGGCAACGGTCAATTCAATATTTATATCGTCGCTATTGCTGCCCGAAGCCATATTCATAGCACAGACCTGGAAGCCACGGTGACGAACAACGCGCAATACGCGCTCTAACATTTCAGGGCGGAAGCGGGCCTGGATCGAGAGTTGATGCTGCATCATGATACTTTCTCCAACATGGTTTCGTTGCCTGCGCCCGGCGGCACCAGCGGCCAGACGTTCTCGAGTTCATCAATGGAAACCTGCAGCAGATAAGGCCCTTCGCTGTTAAGCAAGGTATCGAGCGCGTCTGCGACCTGGTCTTTGCGGGTAATACGTTGGCCGGGGATGCCGAAAGCGCTGGCCAATATCAGGAAATCGGGGTTATCGGAGAGGTTGGTTTCGCTGTAACGGCCATCAAAGAACAGTTGCTGCCACTGACGAACCATCCCTAAACGCTGGTTATCCAGTAACACGATTTTCAGCGGTAACTGTTTGCGTTTGATGGTACCCAGCTCCTGCACGTTCATCATGAAGGAACCATCTCCGGACACGCAGATCACCATATCCTCCGGGCGTGCCATCTGCGCACCTACCGCTGCGGGGATACCGAAGCCCATCGTCCCCAACCCGCTGGAGGTGATGAAGTTCTCTGGGCGTTCAAAGCTCATGTGCTGCGCGGTCCACATCTGGTGCTGGCCCACGTCGGTGGTCACCACGGTATTGGCCGGTTTGCGTTCAGACAGTTGCTTGAGCAGCAACGGAGCATAGATCGGTTGGCCCGGGTGGTCGTAACGCCAAGGGTGAGTTTCTTTCAGTTCGGCCACCCGTTGCAGCCAAGGGGCGATCTGCATCGGCTGTTGCAGCGCTGGCAGCAGGGTTCTCAGATCCCCTTGCAGGGCCACATGTGCCTGACGCAGCTTGCTCATTTCTGCCGGATCGATATCCATGTGGATCACCTTGGCCTGCGGCGCAAAGGCGTTCAGCTTGCCGGTCACTCGGTCGTCAAAACGCGCGCCTACGGCTATCAATAAATCACACTCCTGCACGGCGAAGTTGGCAGCTTTGGTGCCATGCATACCCAACATGCCGAGATAATACGGATGGTTGGCATCCGGTGCGCCCAAGCCTTTCAAGGTCGCCACGGTTGGGATTTGCGTCAGCTCGACAAATTCCCGTAATGCCGAGACTGCCTGCGCCATCCCTACGCCACCGCCCACGTACAGCATTGGCTTCTGCGCCTGTGCCAGCAACTGCGTGGCCATAGCCAGCTCCGCCGTAGGATGTTCAAACTGGTCTTCTACCGGCATCAGATGAGGAGGCAAATCGCCCTGCGCCAGTTGGATGTCTTTCGGGATGTCGATCAGTACCGGGCCTGGGCGGCCGCTGGTGGCGATGGCAAAAGCCTCTGCCATGATCCCTGGCAGCGCTTCCAGCGACTCCACCAGGAAACTGTGTTTGGTACAGGCCAGAGACAGGCCAAGAACATCGATCTCCTGAAAAGCATCGGTACCGATAAGCGCAGAGCCTACCTGACCGGTGATCGCAACCACTGGCACCGAGTCCAACAGCGCATCCGCCAACCCGGTGATCAGGTTGGTCGCGCCGGGGCCAGAGGTGGCGATACAGACGCCAACTTTGCCGCTGGAACGAGCATAGCCAATGGCCGCAATCGCCGCACCCTGCTCATGACGACACAGCAGATGTTCAACTCCGCCGTCATACAACGCATCGTAGACCGGCATGATCGCACCACCGGGATAGCCGAATACCTTGTCTACCCCCTGCGCACGCAACGCTTGAACTACCCACTGAGCACCATTCATGGTTATTTCCCCGCCTTGTTGCGGGAAGTGCAGGATTTTATTCTGTTGGTCATTCTCTGCTCCTTGTTCATATTTTCTTGGCATAAAAAAACCCCCGGACCTTTTGGGTGCGGGGGTTATCTTGCGATTCCGGCTTGTTTTCTAAGCCTTTCTTCGTCCAAGTGCAGCCCCGCACGGTGGGATAATAATCACCACCACGCTAATCACGACTAGGCTAATCACTTGGGCTAGGGCTTTCATAATTGGGTTGTTCACTGTGCTCGTTTCGAACTAATGCCTACAGAGTTACCATAGCAGCCGGTAACCTGACAACACTTTTTTTGCGTTATTATTCGGCGCTGCCGGGTCAAAGCTGCAACAAAGCGCATGAAATTCAAACGCTAACACCAGCACCGGGCGCTTTACTTTCCACCGCAATCGCTTTGCCGCGCGTATCCTTGCCAAAATACACCAGCACCGCGATCACGATCGCCACCGTCCCGGCAATCATCGCCATCGCCAGGCCGTAGTTTTGCCCATGATGTTCCGCAATCGTGGCCTGCAAGGTCGCGTTCACTGAGGCAATAAGATTACCCAGTTGATAGACAAACCCCGGCAACACCGCGCGGGTATTCGCTGGCACCAGTTCGTTGAGGTAGGTTGGGACACACCCCACGCGCCCTGCACCATGAATTGCATCATGAACGCCCCCAGCCCCAGCATGAACGAACCGCTGGCGAAGGCCCACAGCGGGATCACCGGTAACGCCAGCAGGGCCGCAATAATAATGGCTTTCTTACGGCCAATTTTTTCCGACAGGGCACCAAAGAAAATACCGCCGATAATGGACGCGATATTGTAGCTAATGGCGATGATACTCACGGTTTTAGGATCGAAACCGTGCTGAATTTTCAGGAAGGCCGGATACATATCCTGTGTGCCGTGGGAGAAGAAATTAAACGCCGCCATCAGCAGCACCAGATAGACACACAGCTTCCAATGGCTCTTCAGAACTGGCAGCAGAGCGGTGCTTTCTTTACGAGCCCGTGCCGCCAGCCACACCGGCGACTCTTCCACGCAGAAGTAGATAAACGGCAGCAACAGGATTGGCGCGGCCCCGATCACGAACATGCCACGCCAGCCGACCACTTCAAACAGCAGGCCGTAGGCCACCGCCGCCAACAGATAGCCAAACGGATACCCCGCCTGGAAGATACCGGACATCAGGCCGCGCGAACGATCTGGGATGCTTTCCATCGCCAGCGAAGAGGCCACGCCCCAGATGCCCCCCATCGCCACGCCGTAAAGCACACGCAGCAACAGGAAGACGGTCAAAGAAGGAGCAGCCGCCGACAACAGCTCAAATACCGAGAAAAACACGATATTCAACATCAGGATTGGTTTACGGCCGTACTTTTCCGCCGCACGGCCAAAGATCAGGGCGCCAATCGGGCGCACCGCCAACGTCAGCAGGATCGCCAGGGTGACTTCTTCCATCCCCACCTGAAAAGCCTGAGCTATATCGCTGAGCAGGAAGACCAGCACAAAGAAATCGAAAGCGTCGAGCGTCCAGCTTGAAAAGCTGGCAATTGCCGCATTGCGCTGCAGCGGAGTCCAACCGAACATAGTGTTATCCCTACCGTAGAGTATGAAGTTATCAGGTTTAGCGGCGGCCGCAGCGGGTGCGGTAGCGGTCGGGGCTTTGTTAATGAAGTGATTTTTTATTTTAACCAATTGTTAAATACACCCATTAACCCTGCTGTTGCAACTTGGTTAGCTTGCTAATTTGTTGCAACCTTGTGGTAATTGTTAAGGGGTATTACAGCGAAATGCGTGCCGGCTCGAAAAACACCACTAACCTGATGAAATAAATTACTTTTAATTTTGTAGCACTACGCAAGTTGACGATGAATAGAGCGCAGCTATCGGTCCGTTCCCGCATCATGTTGCCTTCAGCGAGGAGAGCAATATGTCACTGGCGGTAATCTATACCCGTGCCACGATCGGCGTGCAGGCACCTTCGGTCATGGTTGAAGTCCATATCAGCAACGGATTACCCGGCCTCACGCTGGTCGGTCTACCGGAAACCACGGTGAAAGAAGCCCGTGACCGGGTGCGCAGCGCACTGATCAACAACGGCTTCACCTTTCCGGCCAAACGCATCACCGTCAATCTGGCACCCGCCGATTTGCCTAAGGAAGGGGGGCGCTATGATTTACCCATTGCGCTGGCCATTCTGGCGGCCTCAGAACAGTTGCCAGCAGATAAGTTGGCGCACTATGAGTTCCTGGGTGAATTGGCGCTTTCTGGCGCATTGAGGGCGGTGCACGGCGCCATTCCGGCGGCAATAGCGGCAGCCGAGGCCAAGCGTGAGCTGATCCTCGCAGCGGCCAACGGCAAAGAGGCAGGGTTGCTTCCCAACAGCACAACCCGAGTCGCGGAACATTTGCTTGAGGTTTGCGCTTTTTTGCAAGGTAAGGGTGAGCTGCCGATCGCCGTAGCGCCCCCTGCGGCCGCCACGTCAACGGAAACTGCCGACCTGCAGGAAGTCATTGGCCAGGAGCAAGCAAAACGAGCGTTGGAAATTGCCGCGGCCGGGGGCCACAACCTATTGCTGCTTGGCCCTCCGGGCACCGGAAAAACCATGCTGGCCAGCCGCCTCAACGGTTTGCTGCCGCCGTTAAGCGATCGGGAGGCGTTGGAAAGCGTGGCCGTTGCCAGCTTATTGCATCACCCTGATGAAACCCTGCCATGGCGACAGCGGCCGTTTCGTGCCCCGCATCACAGCGCTTCGATGGCTGCACTGGTTGGAGGTGGTTCCTTGCCACGGCCAGGGGAAATCTCCATGGCGCACAACGGCGTGCTATTTCTGGATGAGTTACCGGAATTTGAACGGCGAGTATTGGATGCGCTGCGTGAGCCGCTGGAATCCGGTGAAATCGTCATCTCACGCGCTAGTGCCAAGGTACGCTTCCCAGCCAGGGTGCAGCTGATTGCAGCGATGAACCCCAGCCCAACCGGACACTATCAGGGCATACACAACCGCACGCCAACGCAGCAGATTTTGCGCTACCTCGGCAGGCTCTCTGGCCCCTTCCTCGATCGATTTGATTTGTCGATTGAGGTGCCACTGCTGCCACCAGGCGTACTGGCCAAGCAGCGCCATGCGGGGGAAAGCAGCCAACAGGTACGTCAAAGGGTGCTGGTGGCGCGCGAGCGGCAGCTGGCACGTGCAGGTAAAGTGAATGCGCTGTTGAGTAACCGCGAGGTGGATCGGGATTGCCATTTACCTGCAGCGGAAGCGGAGTTTTTAGAAAGAACGCTGAGCCAACTGGGATTATCGGTTCGAGCCTGGCATCGCATCCTGAAAGTGGCACGCACACTGGCCGATTTGACGGGGGAACAACAGATTGATAAACGCCATCTCAGCGAAGCGCTCAGCTATCGCAGTATGGATCGCCTGCTGCTGCAGTTACACCGCAGCCTGGAATAAAAAATGGGGCCGAATGGCCCCATGATGATCAATCGTCGCTTTCAGTGTAGTCTTCTACCGCATCAGCCTGCGGCTTGCCACCTGACAACGTATGGAATTTTTTCGGGCGGCGGGTGCGCGCCAGATATTTAGACCATACTTTTTCTTGCTCGGTTACCGGTTCACGCTCACCGCGACACACTGCAACGAACAACTGTTCTTCTTCAGTGGCTGGCTGGCGTTTGCCGGCATCCAACTCGTTGAACGCATACCCGAAACGCTCTAGCAATTGCGCTTCTTTAATGGTGAAATCGCCGTGACGGGAGAACCCGCGAGGATAGTTTTTATTATCAAAAAAACGACTGTTGGTGGTGAAGCTATCCGCCATCTGACACGCTCCTAATTCTCTCATGGCCGTGCTGTTTATGGCGCGGAGTATTAGATAGGCTTGACATCGTGTAAAACAAAACATTTAAATCTTAACGATAAAAAATTTTGGAGATAGGTGTGGACACCGAATTACTGAAAACCTTTTTGGAGGTCAGTAGAACGCGACACTTTGGCCGCGCAGCGGAATCCCTGTACTTAACGCAGTCTGCGGTGAGTTTCCGTATCCGTCAGCTTGAAACTCAATTAGGGGCGAATTTATTCACCCGCCACCGCAACAACATCCGCCTGACACCAGCAGGAGAGCGGCTGTTGCCCTATGCCGAGAGCCTGATGAACACTTGGCAGTTAGCAAAGAAAGAGGTGGTGCGATCGCTACAGCACAGCGAACTTTCGATCGGCGCCACAGCTTCGCTATGGGAAGCTTACCTCACGCCCTGGCTGCAATCTCTCTACCAGCAGCGGGAGGCCTTGCAGCTCGAAGCCAGGGTGGCTCTGCGCCATTCTTTGGTGAAACAGCTACATGAAAGACAGCTCGATTTGCTAATCACCACCGAACCGCCAAAGATGGATGAGCTGGCCAGCCAGCTGTTGGGTAACTTCTCGCTACGCCTGTTTTCCTCATCGCTACGCGATAAATCCGCCCCCATGCCTTACATCAAACTGGAATGGGGTGCCGATTTTCACCAACAGGAAGCCCGCATGCTTGAGGGCGACAGCATGCCCGTGTTGACCACCACTTCGGCACATCTGACGCGTCAATTGCTGGAAACAACCGGTGGCTGTGCATTTCTCCCCAGCCAGTGGGAAAAAGAGTACCCTCAGTTGATCGCCGTTGCTGACGCCCAGCCGATCATCCGCCCGCTTTATGCCGTCTGGCTGCAAAACAGCGACCAGCAGCCGTTAATCCGCCAACTGCTGAAAATACCTTTAAATACCGCAACCTGAGCCGCTATGACGGCTTCAGGCGTGGATGGCGGGGTTTTGCCCGTCTGGTCTGCCAAAAGGCGCTCATCGCCTTCTGGAGGCCGATAAAGCAGAACAGCAGGATGCCGATGACGATTTTGGTCCACCAGGAGCTGAGCGAGCCATCGAAAGTGATGTAACTCTGGATTAGGCCCTGGATCAGCACGCCAAACAGGGTACCCAAGATGGTGCCGACACCACCGGTCAGCAACGTTCCCCCAATGACGACCGCCGCAATGGCATCCAGTTCGACACCGCTGGCAGCTAGAGCGTAACCGGCGGAAGTGTATAGCGAGAAAATTATGCCAGAGAGGGCTGCCAGCGTACTGGAAAGCATGTAAATCTGGATGGTGGTACGCCTTACCGGCACCCCCATCAAGGCAGCGGAGACCGGATTGCCGCCAATGGCATAGACGTTATGGCCAAAACGGGTGCGATGCGCCAGGATCATGCCAATCGCCACAACTAGCAGCATCACCAGCGCCAATAAGGTAAATCGGCCACCACCGGGGACTTTCCAGGCATAGTTTGCCAGCGTGGCATACAGCGGGTGATCGATCGGCAAAGACTCTTCTGACACGATAAAACTCATGCCGCGCACGAAGAACATCCCCGCGAGCGTGATGATAAATGCAGGTAATTTCAGCACGTCAATGATCCAACCCATCAGCGCACCAAACGAGGCCCCCATCAGCAAGGCAATGACAAATGCATAACCTGGAGCTATACCATAAGTGCCAATCAGCTTGGCCAGCAGTACGCCGGTAAAGGCGATCACTGAGCCCACCGAAAGATCGATACCCCCTGAAAGGATCACAAAGGTCATGCCCACGGCCACAATGCCGAGAAAGGCGTTGTCGGTCAGCAGATCGCACCAGACGCGGGTGGAAGCGAAGCTGGGGAATTGGCTAAGGCAAAAGGCATAGCCCAGCAGGAAAACCGCGATAGTGATCAATAGGGGAAGGTTACGTTTCATCATGATTTCCGTCTCCGCCACAGCCGCTGTAATGACACACTGGGGGATTGCACCAGCAACACGGCTAATACCACCACCGCTTTCAACACCAAGTTAAACTCCGGTTTATAGCCCGAAAGCAGAATTCCAGTATTCATGCCCTGAATGATTAGCGCCCCCACCACCGAGAGCAACAGATTAAAACGCCCGCCCAGCAGTGACCCACCACCAATCACCACGGCCAGGATCGCATCCAGTTCGAGCCACAGGCCCGCATTGTTGGCATCCGCACCACGGATATCCGCCGTGACGATAACCCCTGCCACCGCCGCGCACAGGCCGCAAATGATATACACCGCAATAATCACCCAGCGAGTACTGACGCCAGCATTACGTGCCGAGCGCAAATTGATACCGACCGCCTCAATAAACAGCCCCAAAGCGGTTTTGCGTGTCAGTAACCAAATCAGCAGCAGCATGATGGCAGCAATGATCACCGGCATCGGCAGATACATCAGCGAACCACTGCCGAGCTTGGCTAATCCTTCACTTTCAAAGGTGACGATTTGCCCTTCGGTAATCAACTGCGCGATACCGCGCCCGGCCACCATCAGCATCAAGGTGGCGACGATCGGCTGGATTTGCAGCACCGCCACCAGGAAACCGTTCCACAGGCCACACAGTGCCCCAACCGCTAATGCGGCCCCCAGGATGTAAGCTAATGGGTAGCCAGCGCTAGTCATGGTGGCAGCGGTCGCCCCGGCAATCGCCATCACCGCACCGACGGAGAGATCGATCCCACCGGTAGCGATCACTAGCGTCATACCCAAGGCAAGCAGCGCAACGGGGGCACCGCGATTAAAAATATCAATCACGCTGCCGAACAGGCGGCCATCCTGGATATGAATTGAAAAGAAATGGGGGGCGACCAGGCTATCGATAAGCAAAATCACCGCCAGCGCCCCCAGCTGCGTCGCTCCGGCGGGCATTACCCACCTTACTTTGCGCGGTCCACCGGTCATGGGAAAACTCCTGTGGTTCATGCTGCCCCCTGTTGCACGGCAATGGCCTGCATAATGGCGGGAACCGTAATGGCATCATGCTCAAGCTGCGCCACATGTTTTCTATCGCGTAATACCACGATGCGATCGGCATAGCCTGCCAGCTCCTCCAGTTCGGAGGAGATCACCAGCAGCGCCAACCCTTCATCACAGAGCCGTTCAATCAGGCGGATAATTTCCGCATGGGCTCCTACGTCAATGCCACGGGTTGGCTCATCCAGGATCAGGAAACGGGGTTTAGTCGCCAGCCAGCGGGAAAGCAGCACCTTCTGCTGGTTACCGCCGGAAAGGTACTGGATTTGCTGCTCCGGCCCCGGTGTGCGGATCCCCAGCAGTTTGATGAAATCCTCCGCAATTCGGGTTTGCTCACGCAAAGGGATAGGCCGTAACCAGCCACGCTGCGCCTGCAATGCCAGAATGATGTTTTCCCTTACCGTGGCCGCGCCGACAATACCGTCGGTCTTACGATCTTCTGGGCAATAGCCAAATCCCAGGCTGGCCGCTTTACGGGGGGTAGGGATCGCCACCATTTTGCCCTCAACCTTCGCTGTACCTTTATCCCGAGCCTTAATGCCGAAGATCAGTTGTGCCGTCTCAGTACGCCCCGATCCCAATAAACCAGCCAGACCAACTATTTCTCCAGGCCGGATCGCCAGATCAAAGGGCTCAACCATGCCGCGTCGGCCATAACCGCTAAACTCCACTAACGGCGGAGCCTGCACGGCCTGATGTTCGCTGCGTTTGAGCAACGTCTCATCAAAACTGTGGCCAAGCATCATCTGTACCAACTCGAGCCGTGGCAACTCGGCGGTGACACGGGTCCCGACCAGCTTGCCGTTACGCAACACAGTAATACGATCGCTGATGCGGTAAACCTGTTCGAGAAAATGGGTGACGAAGATCATCCCCATTCCCTGAGATCGCAGTTGGCTAAGAATATCCAGCAGCATGGTGACTTCCTTGGCATCCAGGCTGGCGGTGGGTTCATCTAGGATAAGCACCTTGGCGGAGAGATCGACGGCGCGAGCAATCGCGACAATTTGCTGAATGGCGATAGAGTAGTTACCCAGCGGCTGGCTGACATCCAGCGGTAATCCATACCCTTCCAGCAGCTTACGGGCATTACGCAACAGGGTTTTTTGATCGATTAGGCCAAAGCGGGTGGGTTCGCGTCCGATAAACAGATTAGCGGCCACAGAGATATTAGGCAGCAGGTTAACTTCCTGATAGACGGTGCCAATCCCCAACGATTGCGCCTGGGCCGTATTCTGTGGCGCAATCGCGGTGCCTTCTAGCCAGACCTCACCGGCGGAGCGTTGGTAAACACCGGTTAATGCCTTAATCAGCGTAGACTTACCCGCGCCGTTTTCCCCAAGAAGCGCCACCACCTCACCGCGTTGTAGTGTGAAATCAACCTGCTCCAGCGCTTTTACACCTGGAAACTCCACGGATAACCCGCTTATTGCCAATAATGCTGCCTGAGGTATGGCCATTATCTGCTCCGCCTGTTAACGATCAATATCCCATGCTTTTCTTCATATCGTATTCCTGTCTGGCCGTTTCAGGCTGCAGCAGTTTCGACTCGGTCTGGATAAATTTCTGTGGCTGTGTGCCGTCTTTTTTCAATGCAATCAAGGCATCAAACGCAGGTCCTGCCATATTTGGCGTCAGTTCAACCGTGGCGTTGGCTTCCCCTTCCATCATTGCTTTAAAGATATCCGGCACGCCGTCGATGGAAACAACCTTGATCTGTGAGCCCGGTTTGAGGCCAGCTTCTTTGATCGCCTGGATGGCACCAATGGCCATATCGTCGTTATGTGCATAGACGGCGCAGATGTTTTTGCCGTTCTGTTCAGCCTTGATAAAGCTTTCCATCACTTCTTTACCCTTGCTGCGAGTAAAGTCACCGGACTGCGAACGGATGATTTTGACGTTGTCGGCAGAGGCAATACCATCCGCAAAGCCTTTCTTGCGGTTAATGGCCACGCTGGCCCCAACGGTGCCTTGCAGTTCCACTACGTTACAGGGCTTGCCCGCAACGGCTTTCACTAGCCATTCGCCTGCGACTTTTCCTTCATGGACGCTGTCAGAGGCGACGGCTGCGGTATACAGCGAGGGATCGTTCACTTCGATCATGCGATCCAGCAGGAAGACCGGAATTTTGGCCTCTTTCGCTTCCTGCAATACCGGAGTCCAACCGGTGGCCACCACCGGCGCAATGAAGATGGCGTCAACGCCCTGAGCAATAAAGGATCTCACCGCCTTGATCTGGTTTTCCTGCTTTTGCTGTGCATCGGCGATTTTCAGCGTAATACCCCGTTTTTCCGCCTCCTGTTTCGCCACTTTGGTTTCTGCCGAACGCCATCCTGATTCAGAACCAATCTGAGAAAAGCCGACAACCAAGGGGGCAGCCTGCGCCGCTCCCATCAACACGCCGCTTACGGCGGCCGCTAACAGTAAACGCTTAACCATGTTTTTCTCCTCGCTCTGCCTGAATCGATCAGACAGAGATGGCTGTGGGTATATTCGCTTTCATCGAGTGTGCCCAACAAACTCGTGGGGCTTATAAGGTGTAGTTGAAATACAGACAGGAATGATGAGCGATATCACAGCGCGGGATTACAACCATTTTGTACATAGATACAGCTAGAAATGTCTAAATTGGGAACGATTTCGGCGGGAATTTTGTACGCGCTAGCGGCAGGAATGGCAATTTTAGGCGAGTAGAAAGCAAAAAAAACCCTTCGCTTTCGCAAAGGGTTTCTAATATGGCAGGGGCGGAGAGACTCGAACTCGCGACACCCGGTTTTGGAGACCGGTGCTCTACCAACTGAGCTACGCCCCTAAATTACGCTTAACATTATGCCTGCTAAAGTTAGCAGGCATAATTTAAATA
>Ga0308166_1000124_pt1 | contig 159770 bp, 170 predicted proteins | sample PhyCR2_2_FD_202137 | JGI IMG/M metagenome (GOLD analysis project Ga0308166, IMG submission 202137) | Phyllosphere microbial communities from UC Gill Tract Community Farm, Albany, California, United States - DLSLCC.R2 | ecosystem: Host-associated > Plants > Phyllosphere > Unclassified | place...
GGCGCTAGGGTTAGGGGGAGCTCACCGGCTATCTCCCGATGATCAGTCGGGGATCTTCTCCGCTAAGGCGGAGAAGATCAAGACATAAGGGTTGGGGTGAGGGGCTGGTGCTACAAATTAACTCCCGCTCCTGAACACGCCTGCGAACCAACATCCTTCTGTTAACCTCAAGATAAAACCCTCAACCCATATCTGCGATCCTCTCCATAAATGTGATCTCCAGCGGCAATTCTCACAAATCATACTTGTATGGTAGTCAGTTCAAGGTTAATTTCCGCCCATACGTTATCAGCAACAACAGGATGTGGAAGTCATGAAAATTGTTAAAGCCGAGGTGTTTGTCACCTGCCCAGGGAGAAATTTCGTCACCCTGAAGATCACTACCGACTGCGGGCTAACCGGGATCGGCGATGCAACCCTGAACGGCCGCGAACTGCCGGTCGCGTCTTATCTGGAAGATCACGTCTGCCCGCAGTTGATCGGCCGCGATGCTCATCAAATTGAAGATATCTGGCAGTACTTCTACAAAGGTGCTTACTGGCGCCGTGGCCCGGTGACCATGTCGGCCATCTCTGCAGTGGACACGGCATTGTGGGATATCAAAGCCAAAGCGGCCAATATGCCGCTGTACCAGTTGCTGGGTGGCGCTTCACGTACCGGCGTCATGGTGTATTGCCATACCACCGGCCACTCGATTGACGAAGTGCTGGACGATTATGCCAAGCACAAGGAGCTGGGCTTCAAGGCAATCCGCGCACAATGCGGCGTCCCAGGCATGAAAACCACCTACGGCATGGCCAAGGGCAAAGGCCTGGCGTATGAGCCTGCGACCAAAGGTAACTGGCCGGAAGAGCAGCTGTGGTCAACCGAGAAATACCTCGACTTCACCCCGAAACTTTTTGCAGCCGTGCGTGACAAATTCGGTTTTGACGAACACCTGCTGCACGATATGCATCACCGCCTGACGCCGATCGAAGCGGCCCGCTTTGGCAAAAGCGTTGAGCAATATCGCCTGTTCTGGATGGAAGATCCTACCCCGGCCGAAAACCAGGAGTGCTTCCGCCTGATCCGCCAACATACCGTGACCCCGATTGCGGTCGGTGAGGTGTTCAACAGCATCTGGGATTGCAAACAGCTGATAGAAGAGCAACTGATCGATTACATCCGTACCACCATCACCCACGCCGGGGGCATCACCGGCATGCGCCGTATCGCCGATTTCGCTTCACTGTATCAGGTACGTACCGGCTCACACGGCCCTTCCGATCTCTCGCCAATCTGCATGGCGGCGGCGTTGCACTTTGACCTGTGGGTGCCGAACTTCGGCGTGCAGGAATATATGGGCTACTCCGAACAGATGCTGGAGGTGTTCCCACATAACTGGACGTTCGACAACGGCTACATGCATCCGGGCGAAAAACCAGGGTTGGGCATCGAGTTTGACGAAAAACTGGCTGCCAAATATCCCTACGATCCAGCCTACCTGCCGGTAGCGCGCCTGGAAGACGGCACCCTGTGGAACTGGTAAACCGAGGAATTTCTATGAAAAGCATTACTGTTCAACAGCCAGGGCAATTGGTGATCGAAGAACGCCCATTGCCATCGCCGCAGCAAGGTGAAGTCAGGATCCGTGTGGCTAGTGCCGGGATCTGCGGTTCCGACGTGCATATCTATCGGGGCCATAATCCGTTTGCCAAATACCCGCGCGTGATCGGCCATGAGTTCTTTGGCCATATCGATGCTATCGGCGAAGGTGTCGACCCGTCACGCATCGGAGAACGCGTAGTGGGCGATCCGGTTGTCAGTTGCGGCCATTGCTATCCCTGCTCGGTGGGCAGACCAAACGTCTGCACCGAACTGCAGGTCATCGGGGTGCACCGTGACGGCGGGTTCAGCGAATTTGTGACGCTACCGGCCAAAAATGCCCATCTAGTACCGGACAGCATTCCAGACAACGAAGCCACGATGGTCGAACCCTTCACCATTGCTGCCAACATCTGTAGCCAACTGCAACCTGGCCCGTTAGATGTGGCCTTGGTGTATGGTGCCGGACCTATGGGCCTAACCTCCATTCAGGCGCTGAGCGGCGTTTACGGCGTTAAACAGATTGTGGTAGCTGACCGTATCGATGAGCGCCTGGCGATGGCCACTGCCAACGGCGCGGATGTGGTGATCAACAACAGCCAGCTGGATTTGGCCAGCGAGTTACAAAAACTCGGCATCCGGCCAACGCTGATCATCGATGCTGCCTGCCACCCGGCCATTCTGCCGGAGGCAATCGGCTTGGCTTCTCCCGCCGCACGCATTGGCATTATGGGCTTCTCTGCCGAACCCTGCGTGATCAGCCAGCAAGCCATTACCAGTAAAGAGATCTCGATTTACAGCTCACGCCTTAACAGCAACCGCTTCCCGCAGGTGATTGCCTGGATGGCGCAACGCCAGATCCAACCAGAGAAACTGATCACCCATCAGTTTACGTTTACGCAAGTGCTTGACGCGATGGAGATCTTCGAAAAAGACCAAAAGCAGTGCTGTAAAGTTTTACTGAAATTCTGACCTGACCACTTTCCAGCTACGGCCTGCTGTAGCTGGAAGGAAACAGGGGCTTCTGAACCTCATCTTTGCCGTCCTTACAACAACAATTTGCAGAGAACAGAACAATGATGAACGCAAAAATTGACAACACTCAGCCGGAAAGAAGTACCTCGGACCTGATCAAGGCGGCCGTTTCCGGCTGGCTTGGTACCGCATTGGAATTTATGGATTTTCAGCTTTATTCGCTAGGTGCAGCATTAGTTTTCCATGAAATATTTTTCCCGGAACAGTCCGCCGCCATGGCGTTAATCTTGGCGATGGGAACCTACGGCGCGGGTTATATCGCCCGTATTGCGGGTGCCTTCTTCTTTGGACGCATGGGGGATACCCTCGGCCGTAAAAGGGTGCTGTTTATTACCATTACCATGATGGGGATCTGCACCACCTTAATCGGCGTGCTGCCAACCTATGCGCAAATCGGTATTTTCGCCCCTTTGTTACTGGTGTTACTGCGTATTATTCAGGGGCTGGGAGCTGGCGCGGAAATTTCCGGAGCCGGAACCATGCTGGCAGAATATGCGCCTAAGGGTAAACGCGGGATTATCTCCTCACTGGTAGCCATGGGCACCAACTGCGGCACGCTGTCAGCAACGGCTATCTGGGCCGTCATGTTCTTCTTCCTGTCAAAAGAAGAGCTGCTGGCCTGGGGCTGGCGCGTGCCTTTCCTGGCCAGCGTGGTCGTCATGCTGTTTGCCATCTGGCTGCGTATGAACCTGAAAGAAAGCCCGGTGTTTGAAAAAGTTAACGACGACAGCACCAGCGCAACACCGGCTCACGCTGTGGCTGACAAGACCCATTCGCTGTCGGCAATGTTCAGTAGCAAATCCTTCTGGCTGGCTACCGGGCTGCGTTTTGGCCAGGCAGGCAACTCCGGTCTGATCCAGACTTTCCTGGCTGGTTATCTGGTGCAAACCCTGCTGTTTGAGAAGGCTATCCCAACCGACGCCTTGATGATCAGCTCCGCCATCGGTTTTATTACCATCCCGTTCCTTGGCTGGCTCTCCGACAAGATAGGCCGGCGGATACCTTATATCCTGGTCAATATCTCCGCCATCATTCTGGCTTACCCCATGATTTCGATGATTGTAGACAAGACCAATGAGGTGAACGTGATTATGGCCTCGATCATTATTATCCATAACGTCGCGGTGCTGGGCCTGTTTGCGCTGGAAAACATCACCATGGCGGAAATGTTTGGTTCACGTAACCGCTTTACCCGCATGGCGATCTCCAAAGAGGCCGGTGGTTTGGTGGCGGTCGGCTTCGGCCCGGTATTGGCCGGTATCTTCTGCAATATGACCGACTCCTGGTGGCCAATCGCCGCCATGATGATCCTGTACTCCGTTATCGGCTTGCTGGCAGCGATATTGATGCCAGAAGTCAGAGATCGCGACCTGAGCCTGGCGGAAGATGCCGCAGAAAGCCCAGCGCTACCGATAGCCCAGCGCGTCAGCAGTCATTAATCCCTCTTCAATCCTCTGCCGCAGAGAAGGTTCTGCGGCAATCAAACCATCACACAGTGAGTTTTAACATGGATACCAAGCTGTTAGCAGCCAACGCCATTGTTCCGCAGTACGATCGTAGCAAACTGGTTTCGCGCCTGGTTCATCTGGGCTTTGGTGCCTTTCATCGGGCCCACCAGGCGGTATACGCCGATATCCTGGCACAAGAACACGGCAGCGACTGGGGCTACTGCGAAATCAACCTGATCGGTGGCGAACAGCAAATCGCCGATCTCAAACAGCAAGATATGCTCTACAGCGTGGCAGAGATGTCAGCCGATGCCTGGCAATGCCGGGTGGTGGGCGTAGTAAAACAGGCGCTGCATGCGCAAGTCGACGGGCTGGACGCCGTGTTCCAGGCTCTGGCCCAGCCAGAAGTGGCGATTGTGTCCATGACCATCACCGAAAAAGGCTACTGTCATTCTCCCGCCACCGGCCAGTTGCAGCTAGATCATCCATTGATTGTGCGTGATCTGGCTAATCCGCATCACCCACAAAGCGCAGTTGGGGTTATCGTCGCAGCCTTGGCGCAGCGTAAAGCTGCCGGGCAATCTGCATTCAGCGTGATGTCTTGCGACAATATGCCGGAAAACGGCCATGTGACCCGCAACGTGATCACCACCTATGCCAAAGCGCTAGATCCGGCGTTGGCAACGTGGATCGAAACCCACGTCACCTTCCCTTCCACCATGGTCGATCGCATCGTGCCAGCCGTGACGCCAGACACCTTGGCTCAGGTCGCACAGCAAACCGGCGTGCAGGATCCGGCAGCCGTGGCCTGCGAGCCGTTCCGCCAATGGGTGATTGAGGACAATTTTGTCGCGGGCCGCCCGGCATGGGAACAAGCCGGTGCCGAACTGGTCAGCGATGTGTTGCCGTTCGAAGAGATGAAGCTGCGTATGCTGAACGGCAGCCACTCGTTCCTGGCCTATCTGGGTTATTTAGCCGGTTACCCACACATCAGTGACTGTATGCAGGATGAGCATTACGGCAAGGCCGCCCGCCATCTGATGCTGGCTGAGCAGGCCCCGACGCTGAACACGCCGGGAACCGATCTGGAGAAATACGCCGATTCCCTGCTGGCACGCTATCGCAATACGGCGTTGAAGCACCGCACCTGGCAGATCGCCATGGACGGCACGCAAAAGCTGCCGCAGCGCATGCTGGATTCGGTGCGCTGGCACCTGGCCAACGGCAGTGATTTTGACTGTCTGGCGCTGGGCGTAGCGGGCTGGATGCGTTACGTCGGCGGTAAGGACGAACAGGGTCAACCGATCGACATCAGCGATCCATTGCGTGAGGAAATTGCCCGGCGCGTCGCCAACAGTGCTGAAGGTGAGCCTCGCGTGATGGCGTTACTGCAAATGACCTCGGTATTCGGACGCGACCTGCCGGATAACCAACGCTTCGTCAATGCCGTGACCAGTGCTTATCTGGCGCTGTTGGCGCGGGGAGCTAAAGCGGCGGTGGCAAGGGTGCTGGCGCGCTAATAGAAAAGCAGAGAATGCGGGTGGATTTATCCGCCCTCTTTCACGGGTTAATCTGCTAGTATGGTGGCATTCACTACTACTCTCATATATTGATTGTCGCCATGTCAGAATCGTACGTCCTCACGAATAATGTCCCGGTCAATCAGCAGATCTATCGTTTCCTGCGCAAAGATATCGTCGATTGCACCATCCCTCCGGGCACGTTGCTTTCCGAGAAAGAGATCTCCACCCGTTTCAGCGTTTCACGCCAACCGGTGCGCGAAGCCTTTATCAAACTGGCTGAAGCGGGGCTGGTGCAGATCTTGCCGCAGCGCGGTACCTTCGTGATGAAAATTTCCGCCAAACGAGTGGCCGACGGGCGCTTTATCCGTCAGGCGGTGGAATGCGCCATCGTGCGGCGAGTTGCCACCACCATCACCCCCGAGCAGTTGATGACGCTGGAGCATAATCTGCATCGCCAGGAGCTGGCGGCACAGAATAATCAGATCCGCGAGTTTTTGGCGCTGGATGATGAATTCCACCATCTGCTGACGCAAATGGCCAACTGTGCCCTGGCGTGGGAAACCATCGAGACCATCAAAGCGACGATGGATCGGGTGCGCTTCCTCAGCCTGAGCGAAGTGTCACCGCCGGAGAATCTGATCCACCAGCATTACCGTATTTTTGCGGCGCTGAAAGCCCAGGATCCGGATGCGGCGGAGCTGGCTATTCATGAGCATTTGCAGGAGATGATCTATTCGATCACCCCGATTGCTCTGCAAAATACCGACTGGTTTGAAGCCGAGTAAAAACTGTTCCCCTCTCCGACCAGGAAAGGGGACGCCATCAACAAGCGCTCACTCGCAAATTTTGCCTTCTAAATAGCATTTCTTCTCAATCGCATCTATTGTCTCTTCGCACCATCAGGTTTTGATTAGTATCTTTGCATAGCTTCAATCACCGCTTTTGACTACGCCGGTGGCCAAATACCCAGAGTTACCGGTGTATAGGAAGCTTTAACGGGAGTGAATCATGACGGATATTGCACAATTGTTAGGTAAGGAAGCGGAAGACCTTTTGCAACACCGCTGCACCACCATCCCTGCGGAAAATCTGTACCTGCCCGGTGGCGACTTTGTTGACCGGGTGATGATCGACAACAACCGCCCAAACAGCGTGCTACGCTCAATGCAAACCTTGCTGAACCATGGCCGCCTGGCGGGCACCGGTTATCTATCGATCCTGCCGGTCGATCAGGGCGTGGAGCACTCTGCCGGTGCCTCGTTTGCCGCCAACCCACTCTATTTTGATCCAAAAAATATCGTTGAGCTGGCGATCGAAGCCGGATGTAACTGCGTGGCATCCACTTACGGCGTGCTGGCTTCGGTCTCCCGCCGCTACGCCCACAAGATCCCGTTCCTGGTCAAGCTGAACCACAACGAAACCCTGAGCTATCCAACGCAATACGACCAGACCCTGTATGCCAGCGTTGAGCAGGCGTTCAATATGGGGGCGGTGGCGGTTGGTGCAACCATTTACTTCGGTTCCGAGCAGTCACGCCGCCAGATTGAAGAGATCTCGATCGCCTTTGAGCGCGCTCACGAACTGGGCATGGTGACCGTATTGTGGGCCTATCTACGTAACCCTGCGTTCAACAAGGATGGCGTCGATTATCATTCCAGCGCCGATCTGACCGGCCAAGCCAACCACATTGCGGCCACCATCGGTGCCGATATCGTTAAACAGAAAATGGCCGAGAACAACGGCGGCTACCGTGCAGTGAAATTCGGTTATACCGACGATCGCGTCTATGACAAGCTGACCACCGATCACCCGATCGATCTGGTGCGCTACCAGTTGGCAAACTGCTACATGGGCCGTGCCGGTTTGATCAACTCTGGCGGCGCCGCAGGGGAAAACGACCTGCAAGAGTCAGTGCGTACCGCCGTGATCAATAAACGGGCTGGCGGGATGGGCCTGATCCTGGGGCGTAAAGCGTTCAAGAAATCGATGAAGGATGGCATCGCCCTGATCAATGCCGTGCAGGACACCTATCTCGACAACAGCGTCACCATCGCTTAATCGTTATTTATCAAATTATTAGTCTTCGAGGCTCAGCTCTGCTGGGCCTTTTTCATGTCCTAACCCCTCTCTTCCTTCATTATTAATTTCTTTTCTTTCATTTTTATCTTTCACAATAAAATATTTATCTTTCAAAGTGTGATCCATTTAAAACAAAAGCCGAACCAAAGTGGTTACTGTATGACCCATGGCGACAGAGCCGCACTTCGCTCCAGGCCATAGCATCCATCACAGGAGAAAAAAATGATTGAGCTAATAACCCACGGAGCCGAATGGTTCATCGGCCTGTTCCAAAAAGGCGGGGAAGTGTTTGTCGGTATGGTGACCGGCATTTTACCGTTGTTGATCAGCCTGTTAGTTATCATGAACGCGTTGATCAACTTTGTTGGCCAGGAACGTATCGAACGTTTGGCACAGCGCTGTGCCGGTAACCCGGTTTCACGCTACCTGCTACTCCCCCTGATCGGCACCTTTGTGTTTTGTAATCCGATGACGTTGAGTCTCGGACGTTTTATGCCAGAGAAATATAAACCCAGTTATTACGCCGCAGCCTCCTACAGTTGCCACTCCATGAACGGCCTGTTCCCCCATATCAACCCTGGCGAACTGTTCGTTTACCTCGGCATTGCCAGCGGTTTGACCACGCTTGGCCTGCCGTTGGCTCCTCTGGCAGTGAGTTACTTCCTGGTTGGGCTGTTCACCAACTTCTTCCGCGGTTGGATCACCGATCTCACCACCAGCATATTTGAACGCAAGATGGGCATCCAACTGGATCGCCAGGTTCAACTTTAATTTGTGGAGCGCAGCATGAGTGCTTATATCCGTATTGAGAAAGGTGCTGGCGGCTGGGGTGGCCCACTACAGTTACCTATCGAGCCAGGTAAGAAAATCGTCTATATCACCGCCGGTACCCGCCCGGCGATCGTCGACAAACTCAGCGATTTAACCGGCTGGCCTGCGGTAGACGGTTTCAAAGAAGGCGAACCACCGGCGGAAGAGATTGGTCTGGCGATTATTGACTGTGGGGGGACGTTGCGTTGTGGCATCTACCCTAAACGCCGCATCCCGACCATCAATATTCATTCAACTGGCCGTTCTGGCCCGCTGGCGCAGTTTATTCTGGAGGATATTTACGTTTCCGGCGTACGGGAAAACAACATCAGCCTGATTGACGTTGCACAAGGGTCTGAAACTCCTCCGCCCAGCGAAAAACAGCCACAACCAAAGGTTCGTGATTACGATACCAGCAAAAAAATCACCGAACAGAGCGATGGCCTGTTGGCAAAAGTCGGGATGGGTATGGGGTCAGTTGTCGCGGTGTTTTTCCAGGCCGGACGTGACACCATCGATACCGTGTTGAAAACCATTCTGCCGTTTATGGCCTTCGTCTCGGCACTGATCGGCATCATCATGGCCTCGGGTCTGGGTGACTTTATCGCCCACGGCCTGACGCCGCTGGCCAACAGCCCAATCGGTTTGGTGACGTTGGCGCTGATCTGTTCCTTCCCCCTGCTTTCACCGTTCCTCGGCCCTGGCGCCGTCATCGCTCAGGTCATCGGCGTGCTGGTGGGCGTACAGATTGGTCTTGGCCATATTCCCCCTCAGCTGGCACTCCCGGCGCTGTTCGCCATTAACGCCCAGGCCGCCTGTGACTTTATCCCGGTGGGTCTGTCCCTGGCAGAGGCCAAGCAGGATACGGTGCGTGTCGGCGTCCCTTCGGTACTGGTTGGGCGCTTCCTCACTGGCGCACCGACGGTCCTGATCGCTTGGGCCGCATCGGCCTTTATCTATCAATAAATTGCCCGGAGGAAAACCATGAGCACCATTTTCCAGACCACTATCACCCAGATTGGCGGCTGCGCCCGTGACGCACTGCTGGACAATATGCTGATCACCTTCCGCGAAGGCGCACCGGCAGATATTGAAGAGTACTGCTTCATCCACCAGCACGGCGAGACCGCCGGTGAATTACAAACCGGGGGCGTGATGGAGCTTGGCGATCGGCGCTACCCCATCACCGCTGTCGGAGAGGTTGCCACCCAGAACCTACGCGAACTGGGCCATATCACCGTACGTTTTGATGGAGAAACTCAGGCCGAATTCCCTGGCACGATCCACGTAACAGGCAGCACGCCCGCTGATATCCCGTTAGGCAGCACACTGAAATTTATCGCATAAGGAGTAGATCATGTCTGAAGTAGCTGTAGTGATTGGCGGTGGCCAAACGTTGGGGGCTTTCCTGTGTCATGGCCTGGCTGAAGCGGGTTATCGCGTTGCGGTCGCCGATTTGAATGCCGACAACGCCAATCTGGTGGCACAGCAAATCAATCAGGAGTTCGGGGCCGATCGCGCCATCGGTTTCCAGGCCGATGCCACCGATGAGGCCAGCGTTATCGCGCTGGCTAGTGCGGTTGACCGGGCTTTCGGTCAGACCAACCTGTTGGTGTACAGCGCCGGGATTGCCAAAGCCGCGCCGATCACCGATTTCCCACTGGGGGATTTTGACCGCTCCTTGCAGGTGAACCTGGTGGGTTATTTCCTGTGTGCCCGCGAGTTCTCTCGCCTGATGATCCGCGACGGTATCGCCGGGCGCATCATTCAAATCAACTCTAAATCCGGCAAGGTCGGCAGCAAGCATAATTCCGGCTACAGCGCCGCCAAGTTCGGTGGCGTTGGATTGACGCAGTCGCTGGCGCTCGATCTGGCCGATTACGGTATCACCGTGCACTCCCTGATGCTCGGTAACCTGTTGAAGTCGCCGATGTTCCAGTCGCTATTGCCGCAATATGCACAGAAGCTGGGCATCAAGCCGGAAGAAGTTGAGAAATATTACACCGATAAGGTGCCGCTGAAACGCGGCTGTGACTACCAGGACGTGCTGAACACGCTGCTGTTTTATGCCAGCGACAAAGCCTCTTACTGCACCGGCCAGTCGATCAACATTACCGGCGGGCAGGTGATGTTCTGATTTACGGGCTGGGAATAAGGGCTAACTAAATATGTATCTAACAGCCCCTCACCCCCACCCTCTCCCACAGGGAGAGGGTGCCAGTACGGTGTCATAGTCAGGTATAGGACTCTATCTGAAGAACGCTAACCCCATATTTTGATACCGTGCCGTGGTTAAATACAGGAATAACGTTGTAGCACATTCGGTCCCCTCTCCCTGTGGGAGAGGGTTAGGGTGAGGGGTCGATCGCCGGACTCTCTCCCTTTATTTTCACACAGGAGAACAACCGTATGACCAGCGCACTCATTACCTTCGCCGTTATCGCCTGGTTGCTGCAAATCGCCCTGGGTTGGTGGCAGCTACAGCGCTTTAACCGCGCGTTCGAGAGCCTATGCCAATTGGGCACCGTGGGCGTTGGCCGCTCTGGGGGCCGGTTCAAACCCCGCGTGGTATTGGCGCTAGCGTTTGACGCCCAACAGCGGGTATGTGGCAGCATGCTGATGCGCGGCCTGACCATCTTCGCCCAGCCGAAACAGCTCACGCAGTTACATGGCATGCACCAACAACAACTCTGCCCAGATGTGATCTTCCCTGAGGATCGGGCATGCCAAACTGCACTATCGTTAGCGATCGCACCGAAATCATGATATTTTCACATTAAAAGACATTACCTTTCATAGTGAACTATCTCACCGAGAGGAATGGTCAACTCTTGTGAACAGGGATCTCTATGAAACCAAAGCAGCGGCAAGCCGCTATCCTCGAATACTTGCAGCGGCATGGCAAAACGGCAGTGGATGCCCTGGCAGAGCATTTTTCCACGACCGGCACTACCATCCGTAAAGATCTCACCTTGCTGGAAGAAGAAGGCGAGGTGATCCGCACCTATGGCGGCGTGGTGCTTAGCCGTGACGATGGCGATCAGCCCATCGATCGTAAAACCCATATCAACACCGAAAAGAAACGGCAGATCGCCTATGCCGCCATCAAGCTGATCGATGATGGTGATTCGCTGATCTTTGACGCAGGCAGTACGGTATTGCAGATGGTGCCACATCTGGCGCAGTTCAATAACATCACCGTGATGACCAACAGCCTGACTATCGTTAACGCGCTGGTGGAACTGGATAACGATCAAACCATCCTGATGCCCGGTGGCACCTACCGTAAAAAATCTGCCTCCTTTCACGGCAGCCTGGCGGAGTCGGCATTTCAGCAGTTCAGCTTCGATAAGCTGTTTATTGGGGCCGACGGTGTCGACCTAAATGCGGGTGTCACCACCTTTAATGAAGTGCATAATGTCAGCAAGGCGATGTGTGAAGCCGCCAGCCGTATTGTGTTGCTGGTCGATTCCTCGAAGTTTGGCCGCAAAAGCCCCAACGTGGTGTGCGATCTGAGCGTTGTGGATACCCTGATCACCGATAACGGCATCAACCCGGATTACCTGGCTGCGCTACAGGCTAAAGGTATCAATATCATTCTGGTAGGAGACCCCCTTGATGAGTAACGCCACTGCCCTGCTCAACTTTGCCCGTGAAACGCTGGAAATTGAGCTGACCGAAGCGCAGCGCCTGCTGACACGCCTGGATGACAACTTTGTCCAAGCCTGTGAACTGCTGCTCAACTGCCGTGGCAAGGCGGTTATTTCCGGTATTGGTAAATCCGGCCATATCGGCAAGAAGATTGCCGCTTCATTGGCCAGCACTGGCACCCCGTCGTTTTTCGTCCATCCGGCGGAAGCCTTGCATGGCGATTTGGGGATGATCGGCGCCGATGATGTGGTGATCTTTATCTCCTATTCAGGCCGCGCCAAAGAGCTGGATCTGATCCTGCCGCTGCTGGCAGAGAGCAAGATCCCCGTGATTGCCATGACCGGTGGCAAAGAGTCGCCGCTGGCACTGGGTGCTGCCTGTACGTTGGATATCAGCGTTGAACGTGAAGCCTGCCCGATGGGCCTGGCCCCCACTTCCAGCGGAGTGACTACGCTGATGATGGGGGATGCATTAGCGATGGCCCTGATGCGCCAGCGCGGTTTTAATGCCGAAGATTTTGCCCGTTCCCATCCAGGTGGCAGCCTGGGTGCTCGCCTGCTCAATCGCGTCCATCACTTGATGCGTACCGGCGATCGCCTGCCGATGGTGCAAGAAAGCGCCAACGTAATGGAAGCCATGCTGGAGTTGAGCCGTACCGGGCTAGGCCTGGTAGCCGTATGCGATGCACAGCAAAAAGTGGTGGGCGTATTTACCGACGGTGACCTGCGCCGCTGGTTGGTGAAGGGTAATAGCCTCAATGACGGCCTCAGCCCGGCGATCACTCGCCCCGGCTACCGCTTGCCAGAACAGTGGCGTGCCGGGGAAGCCCTGGAAGCGCTGCACGAACAGCACATCAGCGCGGCTCCGGTGGTGGATATCGATGGCGTACTGGTAGGTGCAATCAACCTGCACGACCTGCATCAGGCCGGGATCGGCTGATATCACGTAGGGGGCGTAGCATGCTACGCCCGCTTAACTACCTTGGCGCGTAGCTTTCCCCCTCAGCATCGTTACTTCCAGTCTGGATTGCCCTCAAACTGTTTCTTCAGCAACGCTTTCATCTGATCATCCGGTTTACCCAGCCATTGATATTTGGCGTATTGCTTCGGATGGTCGATGGCCTGCGGCTTATTGGGCACTTCAACCCGCACGCCCCAAGCCTGGGACTTGTCGGCTTTAAAAGCCACAATCATAAAGTTATTGGCGCAGTCATGCGGCTTGCAGATGTTACCGATCTGGTAGCTTTGCCCTTGCCAGGTGACGGTTTCAGCTGGCGTGGAAGTGCCGATCCCTTTACGCGCCCAACCCGGTAACTGTGCCTGCCCCTTCACCATATTTTTCCAACTGGTTTGGTAGCCCGGCTGCTGGATCAGATCTGAGGCAGTGATAATCTGTTCGGCAAAACTGCCGGTGCTAAATCCAAGCAGGGTCGCAACCAGGGCTCCCAACAACCTCTTTTTTCCTATCATGGTCTCCTCCCTCGGTAAATCAAAAGCGTAGCTCCAAGTAGCTCAGACCACAATTAAACGGGAAAGTTGGCTCAGCGTTTTCGTCAGACTACCTGCCAATATCCTTTTTTGGTTGCCCCAACCCTGATTAGCCGCTTTCCTTCCTGGAGCACCTTGAGGCTTCGCTCAATGGTACGGCTGCTCATCGCCAATGTTTCCGCCAATTGGGCAATGGTGACGGAGGGATTGGCAGCAATAATGGCCAAGATGCGTTCAGTCGTTCGACTCAGCGGTAGTAAATTTTCTTCCGACATTTCTTCCGACATTTCTTCCGACATTTCTTCCGACATTGTGGCAGACTTCCCCTTCTGCTCGCCAATACCTTCGGCTAATGCCGCCACCAGTTTCTCCAGCATGAAGTCAATAAATGCGGTGCAATCGCTAGCCCTATCACAGACTCCCAGGACTCGGTAATAGTCCTGCTGTTGATTATGGATCAGGGTTTCAACCGGTAGCCATGCCAACTCTGAACGCCACTCACTGAGGATCAACGTTTGCCATAAACGCCCCATTCGCCCATTGCCATCGGCAAACGGATGAATAAATTCGAACTCATAGTGAAAGATAGAGCTGGCGATCAGTGGATGAATATCGGTGTGCTTTAACCACGCCAGCAGATCGCCAACCAAACGCGATAGTTGGCTGGCAGGTGGTGCCATATGGATAAGTTGTTTATCTCGATATACCCCAACATTGCCGCTGCGTAGCTGCCCCGGAGCATCGACCAGCCCTCCCATTAATAAACCATGTGCCGCCAACAAATCCTCAAGCCGATGGCTTTGCCAACTTGGCAATTTTTCATAGGTAAGGATGGCGTTACGGACTTCCTGAATATCTTTTACCGGTGCCAACACCCGCTTACCGTCCATGATCGCAGTCACCTGCTCAGTAGACAGGCTATTATGCTCAATGGCCAATGACGCCTGAATGGTGCGGATACGGTTCTCTTTGCGTAACAAAGGTGAAGATTGCCCAGCCTGCGCAGCCCAATGCCCCAATAGCTCCCCCACCTCAATCACTCGATTCAGGATAGCTGGCGTAATGGTATAAGGTGGTTGATAACCAGCCATCTTGCTTCCCTTTATTATCACAAATCAATCAGCCTGAACCGCATTGGGCCTGGTTCCCGATCATGGAGGGCTTGGTGGAAAATATCAAGCAATTGACCAACTAGCATCGGCTAGTGGAAAAGTTGGCTCACCACCAGGCATGGAAATGATGCACCGGCCCAATACCCTGCCCTACCTCCAGGCTATCGGCCTGCTGTAAGGCCTGTTGCAGGTAGTTTTTTGCCGCTGCCACGGTATCGGCCCAATTTGGGTAGCGTGGGCGCAGGGCTGCCAGTGCCGCAGATAAGGTGCAACCGGTGCCGTGCGTGTGCCTGGTCGCTATGCGTGGCGCACTAAAGCGCTGCTCAAAGCCGGGGATAAATAGCCAATCTGGGCTTTCCTCTTCACTTAGGTGGCCCCCCTTCATTAACACCGCCTGACAGCCCATCGCTAACAACGCCTGGCCCTGCTCACGCATTTGCGATTCGTTTTGTGCCGGAGCGCAGGCCAGCAAAGCCGCCGCCTCTGGCAAGTTCGGCGTGATAATGGAAACCAACGGCATTAGCTCACGGCGGATGGACTCCACCGCTTCCGGTGCCAACAGCGGGTCACCACTTTTAGCCAGCATCACCGTATCCAGCACTACATAAGGCAGCTTGTAATGGCGTAGGCGCTCGGCCACCGCCTGCACGATGTCGGCATTAGCCAACATGCCGATTTTAGCGCTGTCGATACGCACATCGCTGAGTACCGAATCCAGTTGGGCGGCCACAAATGCCGGTTCGATATGATATACCGACTGCACGCCACGGGTGTTCTGCGCCACCAGCGCGGTGATCACGCTGGTGCCATAGGCCCCCAATGCAGAGAAAGCTTTCAGATCGGCCTGAATACCGGCTCCACCGCTAGGATCGGTGCCAGCGATGGTGAGAGCGTTAATCCGTTTCATAGCAGATCCTCCATTCGCAGTTGGTAGAGGGCATCCAGGAAGGCGGCAGTAAAGCTGCCAGGGCCAGAACACCGCGCCGTGGCCCTTTCACCACATAGCGCCATCACCCGGCAAGCGGTGGCAACGTTATCCAGCCGATCGCCCGGCAAACTGCAAAATGCTGTCACAACGGCTGAAAGCGCGCAGCCCGTTCCCACTACGCGCGTCATTAATACATCGCCACCCGTGACGGCCCAGTCTCTTTCACCATCAGTGATATAGTCTGTCTCACCGGTGACGGCCACAATGGCCCCACAATTACGTGCTAATACGCGTGCTGCGGGTAATGCCATCAGCGAGTCATCCTGGCTATCTACGCCACGGGCGCTGGTCTGCAGGCCGCTCAATGCAATGATTTCCGACGCGTTGCCACGGATCGCCGCAGGCCGCAGGGTGAGCAAGCGGCGGGCGAAGATTGCTCGGTATTCCAATCCCCCAACGGCAACCGGATCCAGTAACCAGGGCTTTTCAGCACGATTGGCAGCCTCGATGGCGGCTAACATCGACTCTGCCCGCGAAGCGTGCAGGGTGCCGATATTGATCAACAGCGCATCAGCAACGCGGCTGAACTGCGCGGCCTCTTCCGGTTCCACTACCATCGCCGGTGAAGCACCAAGCGCCAGCAGCACGTTGGCCGTCAGCTCTTGCACCACTTCGTTGGTCAGGCAGTGGATCAATGGAGGTTGGCGTTTAAATTGGTTAAAACAGGCCGCGGCACGGGTGCCGGGTAACACATCAGGTCGAGTAAACATAGCGCTCCCAACCGGCGTTCAAGAAGGCGGGTACCGGTTGAGATACCGCGACATCCCTACGCTGGTATAATCCAGATCAGGTAATACGGGTAATTTCTCAGCCCCTAAGGGCACCCCGAGTCGACGTTTGCCATTATTGAGGCTGTGGCCAGTGAGGTCAATCACGCGATAGCGTCAAAAAATAAAAAGGAGACGCCGTCTCCCCCAGATAATGTATAGTTCGCGTTTAACGGGGAAACCATGCTCACTCACTCATCTATCCGCCTTAACAAATACATTAGCGACAGCGGCATTTGTTCTCGTCGCTCTGCCGACCGCCACATCAAGCAAGGCAACGTTTTCATCAACGACAAGTTAGCCTCCTTGGGCGCTCAAGTATTGGTCGGGGATGTGGTCAAAATTAACGGCCAGCCGATCGAACCGCGCGATGCGGCCGATCTGGTGCTAATCGCGCTGAACAAGCCGGTTGGTATCATCACCAGCATGGGAAAGCACGTGCGGGATAACATCGGTGATTACGTTAATCACAATAGGCGCATCTTTCCCATCGGGCGGCTGGATAAGGACTCTCAGGGGCTGATTTTCCTGACCAATGATGGCGAACTGTTCAATAAGATCCTCCGTGCTGGCAATAATCATCAAAAAGAGTACCTGGTCACCGTCAACAAACCGGTGACGGATGAGTTTATTCAGGGCATGGGCGCAGGCGTACCCATACTGGATACGGTGACTCAACAATGCCTGGTGGAGCAAGAAGCCCCGCAGATGTTTCGCATCACGCTGGTGCAGGGGCTTAACCGCCAAATCCGCCGTATGTGCAAATATTTTGGTTATCATGTCACCAAACTTGAGCGCCAGCGTATTATGAATATCACTCTGCAAGGGTTACCGCTGGGCGAATGGCGGGATTTGACCGATGATGAGCGGATCGAGTTATTCGAGCTGATTGAACACTCCTCGTCCGAGGATATTTCCGCCCCGCGTCAATATAGCCAGATATAGGCGACTGTCGCGATATGCAATCAACCTCTCAAAACAGCCGCTAATTATCAGTTGATCTTGTTTTCATTCGGCTCTATCTTCTCGCATCCGGGTACATGTTGCGGCTCGCTGGATGCGGTCTATCCCTCCTCCCCTTTCCGTCAACCAAACGGATTTATGACTCTTTTCTTGTCAGAGTTACCACACGGCATTTGATAACTTTCGGTAAACATGAACTCAACGGTTAAAGATACCCTGGCAGCACGTGACGTCACCCTAACCCCGTGGACAGGCTTTTACTTCCTGCAGTCGCTGCTGATCAACTTCGCCCTCGGCTATCCATTTAGTCTGCTGTATGCCGTGGCGTTTAGCTGTGTGTTACTGCTGCTGTGGCGCCTCAGCCCGCGCCTGCAAAAGAGCGTGATCGGGCTGTGTAGCCTCATCGCCGCCCTGTATTTCCCATTTTCTCAGGCCTATGGCTCGCCCAATTTTAATACCCTGCTGGCGTTACACTCGACCACGGTGGAGGAGTCCAGCGAGATATTGACCATCTTTCCGTGGTACAGCTATTTGGTGTCCCTGTTTATTCTGGCACTGGGCATTATCGCGTTGCGCCGTAAGCCAACCCCGAAAGGCGCTTGGAACACCCTCCAGAGCTTATGTCTCACCATCAGCGTGGTCTGCTTTTTTGTCACGCCAGTACAGAATCTGGCGTACGGTGGCGTGTTTAAATTGACCGACTCTGGTTATCCCGTGTTTCGTTTCGTCAGAGATGTGATCGCCAATAACCAGGAAGTGATTGATGAAAAAGCCCGTATGCAGGCGTTTTCACAGCTGAAAGATTCCTGGAACGTGCTGACGGTGAAACCGAAATATCATATCTACATGGTAGTGATCGGCGAAAGCGCGCGGCGAGATGCCTTAGGGGCGTTTGGTGGGCACTGGGACAATACCCCCTTCGCCAGCCACGTAAACGGTACGCTGTTGCTTAACTATATTGCGGCCAGCGGCTCAACACAGAAATCGCTCGGCTTAACGTTAACCCGTGTCATTAACGGCAAACCGCAGTATCAGGATAACTTCGTCACGTTGGCCAATCGTGCAGGTTTTCAGACCTGGTGGTTCTCCAACCAAGGCCAAATTGGTGAATATGACACCGCTATCGCCAGCATTGCCAAACGTGCCGATGAAGTGCAGTTCCTGAAAAACGGTGATTTTGAAGCGGATAAGAACACCCATGATGAAACGCTGCTCAAGATGACCGCCCAGGTTTTTGCCGCCCCACGCAGCACTAACCCGCAGTTGATCGTCTTGCATCTGATGGGTTCACATCCGCAAGCCTGCGACCGGACTCAGGGGAAATACGCGGACTTTGTGCAATCCAAAGAGACCTCCTGCTATCTTTACACCATGACGCAAACGGACAACCTGCTGAAACAGCTCTATCAGCAGTTACGCGACACCGGGGAAAGTTTCTCAATGGTCTACTTCTCCGATCACGGTCTGGCGTTTAAAGAGCGCGGTACCCAGGTGCAATATCTGGCGCACGATGATCAGTTTCAGCAAAATTTTCAGGTCCCCTTTATGGTGCTTTCCAGCGATGACACCGCACACCGCCTGATTAAAGCCCCTCGTTCAGCCAATGACTTCCTGGCCTTTTTCGCCTCGTGGACCGGGATCAAAACCAAAGAGCTGACGCCGAAATACTCGTTTCTTTCCGAGCAAAAAGCCGGCCCCGTCTATATCACCAACTTTAAGCTCAAGAAGGTGGACTACACCCATTTGCCGACGGATATCTTTGAAACCCAAACGCGCTAAAGTGTAACAAGGTTGCCTTTGCATCTCGGGCCACTTCGTCTGTAATATGAGGCAGTTAAAATGAAAAGAGCCTGTTGACCAATGAAAAAACCGACTTTTCTGCCTCTCATTGTCCTGACACTGGCACTGGCGGGTTGCACCAGTGACTACATTATCACGACTAAATATGGCGATATCCTACAGGCCCACGGCGAACCGGACACTGACCGCAGTAGCGGTATGACCAGCTATACCGGCATGAACGGCGACTATCATCTGATCAATACCAATGATATTTCCGGAATAGTAAAAAAATAGCCTTCCCTGCGGCGGTGTGACTTTCACAACAGACCTGCATAAAGCCTGCCATGGATTGCAGCGGTTACCTGTTTTATGCAGGCCCTTAGGAACTAGCGGCCTGTTCATGATTAACGACTCCGATAAAGGTTATATCCCATCTGCTGGGCAACAGCCGCAACCATTTTTTGCCCACGCACGCTGTTACCAACGGGATCAAGAGGAGGTGAGAACGCAGCAATCCCCATTACGCCGGGCACCACGGTCAAGATACCGCCTCCAACACCACTTTTACCCGGTAAACCCACGGTATAGGCCCAATCGCCTGAACTGCCATACATCCCTTCCATCGTCATTTCTGCCAAAATAAAGGGGGTGTTAGATTCTGTCAGCACTCGCTTTTTGCTGACGGGGTTGATACCACCAGCGGCAATTGTCGCCCCCATCGTGGCCAATTCAATGGTATTAAGCAGCGTTGAACATTGGCGGGTATAAACATCACAGGCTTCCATGGGATCGCAGTACATCGCATCGGCGCTATAGAGTAACCAGGCGATCGCACGGTTATGGAAGTTGGTCGTTTGCTCTGAATCATTCACCTCGTCAGAGAGTGCGATTTGTGCACCCGCTAACTGCTGTTGCATATCAAGAATGCGCAACCAGCGGTTTTCACGGTCACTCGCTTTGACTAAGCTCACCGTTGACATTGCCCCGGCATTCACCAGCGGCGAGAGGGGTTTACCTTTATGTAGCTCCAGAGCAATCACCGAGTTAAAGGGCAAGCCGGTGGGATCGGCACCAATCTTGTCCTGTACGTCTTGTGGGCCAACATCTTCCAACGCCAAGGCTAGCGAGCACACTTTTGAAATTGACTCCAGCGCAAAGCGGAACTCCGCATCGCCCTGAGAAATGATATCCCCGTCGACGGTCACAATCGCCAAGGCGGCTAAATGGCTTGGCACGCTCGCTAAAAAAGGGATATAGCTGGCATTCTCGCCACCACTCAATGTGGAATACTGCGCATAGGCATTCGATGCAACCTGTTGAAGCCGTTGTAAATCGATAGTCATGTTGTTGACTCCCAGACTGAATTTGCGAGGTTGGGAGGTAATACTCACAACCCTTGAAATAAATATTAAGGTTTTGGCAGCGGAGCGGTTGGTACAGAAGGTTCAATAGCTCTCATCACGCCAATGGCTATACAAAGCCATAATCGGCCCCAGCCATTCTAGGCCCGCCCACTTAAACATAGTGTAATAGCCGGCCAACAAGCTCTGGGTGATAATGGCGATAGGATAGTTTCAAGAGCGGTATGATCAGCTATACCGGCATGAACGGTGATGATCATCCGAACATAGTGAAAAAATAGCGGGTGTCTGAGTTTTTATCTGCTAATCCGTAATGGCTTTCTTGTTTATTAGCGCTAGCCAAACAAAGAAAACTTTCGCTAACCAGGCTTGAACAAGCCTGGCTGCGATAATGTTGAAGCGATATCGGCCCTTATTTAGCCGCCAGCTTGCACAGCGTTAACGCCACATTGTAGGAAGCCTCGAACGACTTAAGGGGTAAAAACTCGAACCGTGAATGGAAGTTATGCGCGCCGGTAAAGAAATTGGGCGTTAATAACCCTTTTGCCGACAACGCAGCACCATCGGTGCCCCCGCGCATCGGGATGACTTTAGGCTCAATGTTCAACTCGGCCAGTGCGGCAAAAATCAGATCAATGGCCCGGCGGTCATCGGTGATGGCATTGCTGATATTGCTGTAGGTATCGCTGATGTGATACTCCACCCGGGCGGTGGGATACTGCGCGGCAATCTTCTCCGCTACTTCACCAATCTGCTGCTTGCGGCGCTCAAAGTTCGCCAAGTCGAAATCACGGATATTGGCTTTCAGCAGCGCTTCGCTTTGTGATGCCTGCATGCCGTTAAACCAGATATAACCTTCACGCCCTTCGGTATGCTCAGGAGTCTGCTGGCGATCGAAGTGGCTGATATAATCCATCGCCATCAGCAGCGGGTTCACCAGCACGCCTTTGGAGGACATCGGGTGGCTGGTCACACCGGTAAAGCGCAGTTCGGCGCTGGCGGCGTTGAAGTTCTCATACACCACTTCGCCCAATTCACAACAGTCGATAGTCCAGGCAAAGTCGACGTCGAAACGCGCCATATCCAGCGCTTTGGCACCGCACAGACCAATCTCTTCATCCGGTACAAATGCCACCACGATATCGCCGTGTTGGTCCTCTGCGGTAAGGTTTTCCAACACCGTCATCACTACCGTGACGGCCGCTTTGTTATCCGCCCCCAACACGCTGGTGCCGTCGCTGAAAATAATCTCTTCCCCCGGATAGGCTTTGATTTCCGGGTGTTCAGCGGTACGTAGCCAGATATCTTGCTGCGCGTTCAGGCACAAATCTTCACCGGTAAAACGCAAGATTTGTGGGTGGATGTCCGGCGATAAACCAACGTCTACGGTATCAATATGGGTGATAAACCCGATACGTGGCGCGCCGGGTACATTGCCTTTTTTCACTGCGGTGACGGTGGCATGTTCGTCAATAACCACATTATCCAGGCCGAGTTGGCGTAGTTCCTCTGCCAACATTTCTGCCATGGCGAACTGGCCAGGAGTGCTGGGTAAAGTACTTACCGCTGGGTTACTCTGGCTGGTGACGGCCAGGTAGCGGAAGAAACGTTGGGTTAACTGCGTGGCGAGCGGTGAAGACATTGTGTTGTATATGAACGCATCCCGTTTGCAAGGCTCCCATGGCTAGGATCACCAGAGCAATCTTTCAGAATTCACCCTTTTGTTAGAGTTTATTTTTGCCAACTACTGCCTTTACCGAGGCTAGCGTTGACCTCATTGTTATCGTTCGATGTTGTTTGCTGACAATGTAAATTTAATGTTATTTATTAAGCGCTTTAGTACAAGCTTTATTTTTCAGTGGTAGGCTCACCAACAGGAAGATAGTGATGATAATTAAAATTACAAAGCTTGCGCTGACCGTAGCAGCGCTCTCAATAAGCTCTGGGGTAGCAGCAAAAACGTTAGTCTATTGTTCAGAAGGTTCACCAGAAAACTTTAACCCGCAGCTCTACACCTCCGGGACCAGCGTAGATGCCAGTGCGGTGCCGATCTATAACCGACTGGTGGATTTCAAAGTCGGTACCACCGAACTGCAGCCTAGCCTGGCAGAAAGCTGGGACGTCAGTGAAGACGGTAAGGTGTACACCTTCCATCTGCGCCAAGGGGTGAAGTTCCAGAGCAACAAATATTTCAAGCCGACGCGCGATTTTAACGCCGATGATGTGATCTTCTCGTTTATGCGCCAGAAAGATCCAAACCATCCCTATCACAACGTTTCCAACGGCAACTACTCCAACTTCGAGAGCCTGGAGTTTGGCAAGTTAATTACCGCCATCGACAAGGTTGATGACCATACCGTGCGTTTCACTCTGGCCCATCCGGAAGCGCCGTTTGTTGCCGATTTAGGCTGGTATTTTGCTTCAATTCTCTCGGCAGAATACGCCAATAGCATGTTGAAAGCGGGCACACCAGAGCGTGTGGATATGGAGCCGATTGGCACCGGGCCGTTTGAACTGAAGCAGTATCAGAAAGACTCCCGCATCCTGTTTAGCGCCTTCCCTGATTACTGGCAGGGCAAAGCGAAAATCGACCGTCTGGTGTTCTCCATCACGCCGGACGCGTCGATCCGTTACGCCAAGCTGGAAAAAAATGAATGCCAGGTGATGCCATTCCCTAACCCGGCGGATCTGCCACGCATGCGGGAAAATAAAGACATCAACCTGATGCAAAAAGCGGGCTTGAACACCGGCTTCCTGGCGTTTAACACCCAGAAGGCACCGCTGGATAACGTGAAGGTCCGTCAGGCGTTGGCGCTGGCCATCAATAAACCAGCGATCATCGAGGCGGTTTTCCACGGTACCGGCACAGCGGCGAAAAATATACTGCCACCGGGCGTGTGGAGTGCCGATACGGATTTGAAAGACTACGATTACGATCCGGAGAAGGCCAAAGCCCTACTGAAAGAAGCCGGCTTCGCCAACGGCATGACCATCGATCTGTGGGCAATGCCGGTTCAGCGTCCGTATAACCCGAACGCCAAGCGCATGGCCGAGATGATCCAGGCCGACTGGGCAAAAGTGGGCGTAACGGCCAAAGTAGTCACTTTCGAATGGGGCGAGTACCTGACGCGGGTGAAAAACGGCGAGCATCAGGCCGCACTGATGGGCTGGACCACGGCAACCGGCGATCCGGATAACTTCTTTGGTCCACTGTATAGCTGCACGTCAGCCAACGGCGGTTCTAACTCGTCGAAGTGGTGCTATCAGCCGTTTGATAAGCTGATCCTGGAAGCTCGCGCCGAAAGTAACCACGAAAAACGTGTAGCGCTGTACAAAGAAGCCCAGCAGATGATGCACGATCAGATGCCTGCGGTGATGATTGCCCACTCGACGATTTTTGAGCCGGTGCGCAAAGAAGTCACCGGATACGAAATCGACCCGTTCGGCAAACACATTTTCTATCAGGTCGATGTGAAATAAGCACCGACGCTTGAACGATGACTCAGGGCTTCAAACCGAGAGGAATGAAGCCTTTTTTATTGGCGAAAAGCTCATTCAAGGTATGTGGCATATTAAGCCCGAAAAACTCGAATAGTATGATGTTTGAAGAATAAACCGCCATCGCCTGTGATCCAGATCCTATATTTAATTAATGAGGCCAGCCTTTTCGGCCATGGTTCCGCAGGGAGAAAAGTATCAACCACTTATTCGGCAACCAATGGCTACTGGCAATGGCGTTGATAACCAGTGCCAATGCTGCCCCCACACTTTCACCGGATCCGATGGTTCTGGCGCAGGAGCAATTTGCGCAGATTGCTGCGTACCAATGCAGGATCGACTCTCGAACGGCACAAGGCGATCGTACCCTGATGCGTTACAGCTACCGTAAGCCGGGTTATGTGCGGATGGATTTCAGCGAACCTCATCGCGGTGCCGTGCTGATCTATGATCCCGATAGCGGTAAGGTGCGAGTATGGCCATTCGGTATCGGCACTCTGCCGGTGTTGAGCCTGTCACCCAGCAACTCGTTGGTACAAGACCCTAACGGCCACCGTGTAGACCAATCGGACGTCGGCACCTTGCTGCGTAATATTCACCGCCTCCAGCAAGGGGGAAAAACGACCGTGGTCGGCAAGGAGACCCTGGCTGGCCAAGGCGCTTTGCATGTCACCATCCTTGGAGTGGCGGGGGTTAGCGTCGATGGCGTTCACCGTTATGAAGTTTGGCTAGAGGAGAGCCACGGCTTCCCAACCAAGGTGGTCAGCTACGATAGCAACGATCGAGAAATGGAAACCGTGATGATGGATGCGCTGGTGTTCAACCTGCATTTTCCCGCTGACTTCTTTACCCCTTAAGGCAGAACCCGATATGGCCGAATACCAGTTCACCACCCTCTGGCGCATCAAAGCCCCGTTACCAACGGTATGGGAGGTACTCTATCATCCCGATATCTGGCCAAGCTGGTGGAAAAACCTGTTACAGGTGGTCGAAATAGGAAAAGGCGATGCGCTCGGCATCGGGGCGCTACATCATTATACCTGGCAAGGCGTGCTGCCTTACCGCATCACCTTCGATATGCGTATCGTGAATATTGTGCCGTTACAGCTACTTGAGGGGCAAGCCAGCGGCGAAGTAGAAGGGGTCGGCCAATGGTTGTTAAGTTCCGATGGGGTTTATACCCTTGCGCGTTATGCCTGGCATGTCCGAACCACTACGCGCTGGATGAACTATCTGGCACCACTGGCAGCACCGCTATTTCGCTGGAACCACGATGCGGTGATGCGGGCCGGGGCCAAAGGGTTGGCGAAACGGCTGGGTACCAGCGTTGAAATGAGTTGATTGTCAGCTATAGTGCTAGCAAATCATCAGGAGCCGCCATGCACATAAGACCTTACCAAGAGGCCGATCGTCCTTTTCTGCGCAGCCTGTATCTGGCCGCACGCCAATCCGCCTTTACCTGGCGTGACACACGTAATTACCGGCTGGAAGATTTTGATCGCTCAACGATTGGCGAAGAGATCTGGGTTGCCGAGCAGGACGGCAAGCTGCTCGGCTTTGTCTCAATTTATCGCGCCGATAATTTTATTCATAATCTGTATGTCGACCCCCTGTTGCCGCCACAAGGCGTGGGCAGCGCGCTGTTGCATGCCGCAGAGCAGACGTTTACCTCAACCGGCTCGCTCAAGTGCCTGGTGAAAAATGACAAGGCGATAGCGTTCTATCACAAGCACGGCTGGCAGATCGTCTCCACCGGTGGTGACGGCGGAGAAGAGTATTACCTGATGTATTCACCGCAAAGATAGCGTTGTTCTTAAGCTTGCGGTTTCAGCAACGGGCACTATCCTTGGTACGCTCAGTGCGTTCATCGGGGGGATCATAGCTGCATGGGGCGTCATAAAGGTATGAAAGGGTCAACGGCAATATTTCAGCGTACGCCACCAAAACAGCAATGCCACCAGGCTTACCGAACCACCCAACCAGCATACGCCGTGCCAGCCTGCCCACGCATAAATATGGCTACCGGCAAACGCCCCCAGCCCACTGCCAACGGCATAAAACAGCATGTAGCACCCGACCAGGCGACTGTGGGACTGCGGGTGTGCAGTGAAAATCATGCTCTGATTGAGGACATGGATCGCCTGCCCGGCAAGATCCAGCAGGATGATACCGCCAATCAGGTACGCCATTCCTCGCTCCATCAACCCAAGCGGCAGCCAAGCGATCATCAGCAACAACAGGCACACTCCGCTAGCTGTCTGCCCCCAGCCTTGGTCAGCTAGATGCCCAGCTCTCATCGCCGCCAGCGCTCCGACTGCCCCTACCAGCCCAAATGCACCAATGGTCGAATGAGAAAAAAGAAATGGGGGTTGGCTCAAAGGGAGAACCAGCGTGCTCCAGAAGATGCTGAATGCCGCGAACATCAACAACGCCAACATACCGCGTATCTGCAAAATCCGGTCATGGCGCAACAGGCTCAGCATTGAGCTCAGCAGTTGCCAATAGCTTAACTTCAACTCGTAAGCAGGCTGCTTTGGTAATAAACGAGCCAGAACAGGAAGTAATATCAGGGTAAGAGCCGCTGAGAAAATGTAGACGGTTCGCCAACCGCCGATATCCGCCAGTAACCCAGAAAGGGTGCGCGCCAGCAGTAAACCCATCACCACTCCGCCCTGAGCAGCCCCCACCACGCGTCCACGTTCCTGCGGGGAGGCCAACGTCGCGGCAAAGGCGATCAATCCCTGCGTTATCGCGGTTCCCAGCAGCCCCACCAGCAGCATAGCCGCCAGTAACGCCAAACTGCTACTAGACACCACAACCATCAGCAACGCGGCAATCAACAGTATTTGCTGCACCGCCAGCAGACGATGGCGATCCAGCAAATCCCCCAAAGGAACCACCAATAACAGCGCACAGGCGCAGCCGATCTGGGTCGCTGCAATCACCATCCCTACTCTCGCCAGGCTGATATTAAAATCCTCCGCAATGGCATCAAGCAGCGGTTGCGCGTAATAAACATTGGCCACGCTGAAGGCGCAGGCTGTAGCCAACAGCAGCACCAGTGACGTAGGCAAAAGCTCGACAGACTGTGAGCGGAAGGTTTCCAGCGGTTTATCACTCATCAAGCGCCTCGTTAAAGTGGTTTCATTATTAAACTCAATGCACTTTAGTGAAAGAGGTTTTATAATGCAACCAGAATAATTCTGGAGCCGCAGCATGAAACGTAAAAGCCTTGAGGATGCTCAATGCCCGGTAGCACGAACATTGGATGTGCTGGGTGATTGGTGGTCATTACTGATCATCCGCGACGCCTTTGACGGCATCAGCCGGTTTAGTGAGTTTCAAAAGAACCTGGGGATGGCAAAGAATATTCTTTCCACTCGGCTACGCACGCTGGTCGCCCAGGGGATTTTGCAAGTTAGCCCTGCCGCCGATGGCAGCGCCTATCAGGAGTATTTGCTGACCGATAAAGGCCGAGAAATCTTCCCGATTATCGTCGCGCTGCGCCAATGGGGAGAAGACCATCTTTTTGCAGCAGGAGAGGACTATTCACGCCTGGTGGAAAACGACAGCGGTCAGCCAATACCTCGCATGACACCCATCGGTCATGCCGGGCAAGCACTCAACTTAGGCAATACCCGAGTCGTAAAAGTGGATGAAGAATAAAAATGCTGAAAGTCATTGCCGAAGATTTTATCAAGGTTGAAGCGATAGAAACGGTGTTACCGCTTTATCAAGAGCTGGTTGAAGCCACCAAGCAGGAACCTCGCTGTATAGCCTATGATCTGTATGTCGACCAAAAGGACGCCGGGCACTTTATCTTTATCGAAGAGTGGCCCGATCGCGCGGCGTTGGATGCTCACTGCGCGAGCGAACACTTTAAACGCCTGGTGCCGCTGATCGATCAACATAAACGTAAGGATGCCAGCTATATATTGATGGATAATTTTCCTGAGAAAGCATAGATAAGTAGCAAAGCAATAACCTGAACGGCCTGAGTCCGTTTGAAAACCGAACTCAGGCCAGATTAACCGCTTGATGCAGATAAACCAAATTCATAGGCTCAGTTAAAAATTATTGAGCCAATATAAGTAGTTAATGTTTAGTGGTTCCCAATGTGACTATGGCCTCATTACCAGAAACGTATAACGAATAGTCCTTATTAGAGGATACCGGCTTAATGCCTTTTTCTATCATCCCTGCAAGTCTATCCATATTGGCTTGCTCATCAACGTAACCATGCAGCGTTTGCGTTAATCCCTTATTAATCAACTGGAAAGACGCTATAAACTCAGAGGCCGGGCTAAGAAAATGGCCAATCAGCGGCTTGTTTTCCATGATTAACTTGGTTCTTTCGTTAATGTTCACTTGCCCAGTAGTGCCGATAGTCTCTATGTTTGGGTAGCTCAGCATTTCTCTGGCAATCATGTCAAAAACAAAGTCTTCATATTCACGCTGTGACTTTATGGCGCTACTTAGCTGAGCACTGAATGCAAAAACGGTGATTAGCGGGACGAGCGATAGATATTTTAATTTAGGAGAAAAATACATAATCGGAATGGCAATAATAACCAGTAGCACCGAAAATGAAACCAGGGTCCTTGGGAATACAGGAGCATCTTGCAGAAGGATTGTTGGCCCCATTAGAGACACCAAGAAAATAAAGCATGACAGCAAAGCGTATATCATGAATGAAATTATTTTCTTGGTATGTGCATAGTTGCTGACCATCATGAATACCAAAGCAACCACTACAGGCACCAGGAAATAGATATAAACAGGGCCGTAAAAATACGACAAAACCAGCTCTTTTAATCCCTTTATCGTGCTTAACAGTTTTTCAGCACCCTCAGCATTCGGCAAAATAATCTCCGAACGAGAGTTGTTTCTTACAGCAAAAAACAGCATGTACACAAGATAAAAACAAACAAATGTCACTGCCTTGTTTATTATTAATTTTATGGAATGGGCTATTGTAGATTCACTTTTAACTGCAATAATCATCATATCAATGGCAAGCAGGCCGATGAAAATATTCATGCATGGTTGATAGAGGGTTAGCGATAATACGCCCGCTATTATTTTTATTGAGCCTTTACGAATTATGCTGTCGTTCCTATAGGTATAGGCTAATACGGCAAGAAATAAGGCAATTACCATACCCAAAGAGTCGTATCTATAGGCAATATTTTGTAATAGATAAGGATTGAATATCAAAAGTGCCGCAACAAGTTTGGCATGCGGAACATCCATTTTAACCAAATGTTTGAAAAGCAAGAAGGAAGCGGCACCTATAAACAGACAAGATGCAATCATTGTATAGGGAAATAGGTCAAGATTATAGCGCCCACTCGCCGATAGGATTTTCATCAGAATATCCGCAATTGGCCGTCCTAATCCACGCCATCCATATTGCCCTGTAATCGCTCGATCTAGGTCATCCCTGTAAAACACCCCAGCTTGAATAAGAGGATATATAAACAGCAGAGCCAAGCCTGAATACAAGGCCAATGTTTTTTTATCGTCTTTGCAGATCATCTGATTTTCCATCTCACTTTTTAACTATGTAACGCGGCCTGCGTTTTGTTTCTACGTAAATCCGTCCAACATATTCACCTAGCACACCTATTCCTATTAGCTGCACACCTCCAAGGAAGAGGATGGAAACTATAATAGAGGAATAGCCCGGTACCGGATTGCCCCAAATTAATTTATCCAGAATCATCCATGCGCCATAAGTAAAGGATAAAGTGGCAACGAAAAAACCGATATATGCCCATACCCGTAGCGGAAAGGTCGAAAAGCTGGTGATACCTTCTATCGCCAGATTCCACAGTTTCCAGCCATTGAATTTACTTGAGCCAGCAACTCGTTGGGCTCTTGAATACTCGACGATGTCAACCTTTCCACCCACCCAGCTTAATATCCCTTTCATAAACAGGTTTCTTTCGGGAAGTAATTTGATGTTATCCACGACTTCTCGAGACATAAGCCTAAAATCGCCGACATTTTCTTCTATGGCCGGTTTGCTTATTTTGTTGTGAATGCGATAAAACCACTCTGCAGTTTTACGCTTCATTCTTCCATCACTCTGTCTATCTATACGTTTAGCTAAAACAACTTCCGCACCATTTTCCCATTTATTTAACAATAACGGGATAACATCTATTGGATCTTGAAGGTCTACGTCGATAGGAATGATGACATCACCCGAAGATGCCTCCAAACCAGCAAATAAGGCAGGCTCTTTGCCAAAATTACGCGTGAAATTTATAACTTTTATTTTCTCATCAGCTAGCGACAAGGCTGATATTATGTTCTCTGTTTTATCAGAACTACCATCGTTTACAAACACAATTTCTATATCTTTTTCTGCAAACTCTTTATATTCACGAACGGATTTATAGAAGAGAGGGATTGCTTCTTCTTCATTAAATACAGGAACTACCAACGATATTTTCATTTATCATCCTTGAATACAACTAGTTTAGAATAAATGAAGCCACATATGAGGCTTACTGCAGAAAAGGTAATCAGTGTGACTATTGGGTTAGCCTTTACTTCGTCAGCGATCCAACCTACGCAAAATGCCATGCCCCCCATAAACAGCACATACGCCATGTAGCGGACAGTAGTCGCTTCTTTTTTAAAGGTCCACCTGGCGTTTGCAAAGAACGAGAAGGTCACCGCGATGCAAAAGGCAACAACGTTGGATATTGATTGGGAGAAACCACTAAAAAACATGAGCGCAAACACAGCCCAATGAACAAAGGTGTTCAGCACACCTACAGATGCATAACGTAAAAAAATATTCAATGCGAAAAAATTCTTAAAAGTTAGTTTGCCGTATTCTGCCACCACATCATGCCGATGGCAAAAATTTCGAGGCTAACACAATGAATGCTCACTGAAAAAGAAAAATCCCCTGTAAAACAGAGGATTTTCATTCTATTCAAGCTATCGAATGAGGCTGATATTAACTTATCATTCCCATTCAATTATTTACAGATAGAGTAAGTTATTGATTTAACTAATGTAGAATGCAATATCTTTGATGTCGTACCGTCTTATATACCGTCACCAGAATAAAGTGCCCTCGTTTTGGCGCCGGTTGGCGGCTACACTTGGATGGTTGAAAATGACTGAGGGGCTATATGCGTAGGTTGATGATATCAGGGAACGCTATTTTTTTCATGAACGAAAATGAGGCCTACCCGTCGCCAGATCGTGACGCCGCAGCATCATTCTGCGCCTGGCATGATGAAGAGGGACAATATTGGCTAGATGTCCATTATCATCGCGAATGGCGCCGGGCATTCTCGGAGCCATTCGCAACCTTTGAAGAAGTGTTCACAGCTGTGCAAAACTATGGTTACGAGCCGCCGCCACAGAAACGGTAATTAGTTACAAGCAGCATTGGCCGCCAGCAGCTCACGCTCATACCCGATCCGCTGGTGACGCTCCGCCCGCAGTGCACGCATCTGCACATCGATAGAAGAACCGATCGGCAGCCGGTCAACAGCAAACGCAGGAACGGCAACGGGATCGGTTTTACACGGCACAGCCACGGGCACTTTAACTTCAACATAAGCAGGCGGTGGCACCGGGGCATTGCCGCAACCGGTCAGCACCATAGCAGCCATAACGATCAGTCTCTTCATTGCCCGCGCTCCCTTCTCAGTTCGGCATCAAAGGCCACAGAAGCAGCCGCGCACACGTCGCCTTCGCTGCGTTCGGTCAGCACCTCATTGGCTTTACCGTAATCGTCCTGTGCTGCCGCCCGCGCTTTTCGCTGTGCTTCTGCTGCCGCTGCTTGGCGTAATGCCTCCAGCGCTTGCAGTGCAGTGATCCCGGCGTTCTGGCTGTTAATGGATGCGGCCTGCTGCCGGTTGTTGTTCTGGCACGTCGCCAGCAGGCTGTTGAGGTTATCGATCGTGGGCTGATAGTGACGGCTGGCCAGCCATACGCCAGCGCCAACGATGGACGCCAGCGCCAGCAGGATCACCACGGCAGTGGCAACCAATGCCACCGGTGTCAGTTTGATAGGCATAGTTCACGCTCCTTTTCCCTACGGATTTCCAGACCCCGCAGGATCTTGCCGTTGGAGTACACCCAGCGCGGGAACTGGTTGCAGGCGTCAGCTATGCGCCCCTCCCGGAAGCGCATGAACATGGTTGATTTCTGCATCGCCCCGCAGCCAGCGTTAAACGTAATGCTCACAGCAGCATCGAACGCACCTTGCGGTAGCTTGTCGCCGTTGGCATAACGGATCACGCATTGCTCTGCATCCAAGATATTGCGCTCCCAGTCAACGGCCACCTGGTCAACTGTCTTGCGCACGCCTGGATTAACCCCGTGCGTATTGCCGATACCGTCAGTCCACACATTCGCCGGGCAGAGATACGGATCAAGGCGACAAGATTCCGCATTGCCGATAATCTCCAGCCCCTTCTGACTGGTGCGCACATTGCCGTTGGCCACCACCAGGCCGATGATCACCATCACAGAACAGACAACCCCGGCTAAGCCCGTCTTTTTCGAATTCATACCTTGCGTTCCCCTCCTGGTAATGAAACATAGATGTCGGCATCGTCCTCAGTAACAGTAGGGCGATCGATGCGTCGTTTTAGATATGCAGCGTAAAGTTCCGTGCGGCGCTGCTCGTTAAGTCGCCTTGCGCGTGCATCGATACGGCCAAGCGCAAACGAGAGAACAGAGATGATTACGCCTACCGCGCCAAATGCGATGAATATCAGGTCTTGTGTTGTTATTCCTGCAGCACTAGCGATGGCCGCAAGCCAGGCGAAAAGCTGAGTAACGACATTATTTGGATGCTCATTCATTTTCATAACCCACCCTTGATAAGGATGTTATCTGTTGACATGAATGTCAGCTGCGCAGGATTTCCAAATGCATCAGTGGCATTTAATGTAAGCTTGTACATGGTTTCTACAACGCTGCCATCTTCATATTGGTTTATAAGTAAAAACCTCTCTTCATCTGAAAGTTCAGACTCGGAAATTTCAACTATTAAAAATAGCTCACAGCCTCCGATGACAACGCTATCTCCAACATTAACATCACCTCCTTGCTTCGTAATGACATTAACATCCATAAAACCACCTTATATTTTAACAAGATAACCATTATCAGGGTCACGATAAAACATTAAAACCGTTCCTCTGCCCTGTGTGTTATTATCAATTCCCTTGAACTTACCTCCATTGTCGGTATTTATTAATTTAGTTGCACCATTATCTCTAATGCTAACAATGACTCTCTGCCTATCCATGACTGATGTGATGTCAGTTACGCTTGTTGACGAATCATTACTGAACTCAAGAATTACATTATTTCTTCCCATTGTTCCCGATGGGGTTGCATTATTATGCGTTGCTGCATAATGGTTTGTTTCATAGTCACCAGATGTAACAGGCTTATAACCAGATGCATGCTCAGCGATTAAATCTATTTTGTTAACGTTATTATCTGGTAATCTATAAAACCGATTGGCTATACTTCCCGCCCCAACTGTCCCAGAAATTTTAATGCCAACTGAACTATCATCAACATAAGTCGAGTAGTTCCGAGACGGGCTTAAGTCCACGTATCGGCCTTCTACCGAAGTACAGCCCTCGATCTGGATTGAGTTATACGTCCCAGGCGGAAGAGCCCCACTGCCAAGTACCTTGCTGTTGGTACGCCTTATTTTTAGATTAAAAGTAACAAGGCTACAATCCACAAAACGGACAGCTCCCATGGACGGATCTTTAATCTCTCCGGATATATCTAAACCCTGGACGTTTTCACACAATATGCCGTAGGCACCGATGTTATTTGGTGCAGGGCTACCAATTGTCGTATCTGCTAATCGACCTGCATTTACACTTGTGATATTTGTTAGTTGGATGTCCTCTGATGGAGCACCACCCGCCCTTCTGCTTATATGAAAACTCTCGGCAGTGATCTTACTGTTTGCAGCATTTTCTGAGATTTGAGCCTTAGGATCGAATGGATGCACACCAACGAATTTGGCAAAGTTTCCGCTAAACCTGATGTTGCAGGATGCGAACGCTACAAATCCCATAGTATGTAACCCGTCAAGGTCTTCTATTGAAACGCCATATTTACAAGCACCTGATGTTTTTATATCAGCAAGATAAAAATCTCCGTATGGGAACCAGTTTCCCGTCGCAGGCTCTGTCCGGATAATGTAGTTACAGTTGCTTACGTCAATTTCAGATATAAACGGCCTGGCAGTTGTCTGGTTCTCATTAACAGCACCTATCGTGCTGTAGATAAGAGTCTCAAGCCTAACACCAACAATATCGCGGATCTCTGCTGAGAATGTACCGGTAATATCTATCCCGCGAGCCGTGCCAGTTGTCCCCATCCCAGTCACAGCAGTGCCATTTGCAAGGATGATAGTATCTGCAGATGCTGTTCTATCAACGATAAGAATACTTTCTAGTGCAGCAAACTGAACGGCATACTTTGCAGTTGAATAAGGTTCAAAAGCGCTTCTATTGGCGGGGAACCCCGCGATAAGGTTCACAGCAGCTTTGCGTCCTCGCTGCCCCCGGATGGTTGTGTATCCGTAATATTTGATAGGCTTTGTCAGCGCAATATTTTCAGGAAGAACAAAGACCCCATCAGGGTTAGAATCGATTAACGCCTGGAGCGCATCCGCAGAATCAACAGTTTCTGAGTCGAATATGCCAGGGAAATTCTCGACTTGATAAACGTTTTTTGCATAGGTTTTATTGATTGCGTCTTGTACCGTCAACCCATTATGAGTGCCGACCAACGTAGCCCCGCTATCACTTGCAAGCTTGAGAGCAAGATCAGCAGTATCAGTCATAGAGAAAACGGGGACAGGTTTGCCTTGTTCTGTGTAGCCCTGCAGTGAATGCCCTCTAACTGACACCGGCGGCATCTGATCGACGTTATCAGGGAAGCGCAAAGCACGTTTGAACAGGTCATCTGCATGACCATCAGATCCAGCAACAGCAGAATCAACGTAACTCTTTGTGGCTGCGTCTTGCTGGTTGATAGGGTTACCTAAGTTGGCGATCCGGTTTCCGAGCGCATCATAATATTTCGACAGCCATGTAGGCTTACGCAGCGCCAGGCCGAAGTAACTCCAGACCTGCTGGATCAGCATTGTCAGCTTGTCGAAAGCATCCTCATGGACTTCAGGGAAGAAATTTCCCTGGTTGCGGATATCAGTTTCTTGGGTAACCGGCAGCGCACGCTCGATGTTAATCCGCCAGTTGAACGCCAGCGGCGATAAAAGCTTTACCTTTCCGCCGGTTCGGCTGCCTGCTCCCGTCACCGTGTAGTCGGTATTTAGGGTTAATACCGTGATGGTTTCTGTTGTGTCAGCGACAGATACAACCAAATCCTCCGCAGAAAAGACGCGGAATCGGTAGTCGAAGTCTGTCGTTACTCCGTTGCCGGTGTACTCTTCGCGGCTTACTTCAGTTGATACGGTCATTTTGTCGCCCTGTTATGCCTTAAACCTCATCATTGTACGCACAACAAAACCGTATATGAATTGAACTGACAATAACATTGATTAAATATTACCAATAAGGTAATTTTATGTGTCTCATTGCAATTCGCTTCGGTTTAATCTATGTATATACATACAGTGCTTTTGGCTGACATGAGTGGTAACGCCAGGTGAAAAAATATGACTATCCGTCCAGCCGGTTGCTGGAACAAAAAATACATACGAGCAAAGGAGTTGCCGGGCTAGCGAACGGTTCAAACATAGAACGGCTGTTGAGGGAGTTGGAGACTGACGGATCGGAGGTTGGTGCAGCGTTCTTAGAACTTAACGCTTTAGTGAACTACGTCACACAAACAGAAAAGGTGAAGCTGGAAATCAAGACGCACGCGGAGTTTATTACTTACAAGCTCGGGGAGTAATCTTCAGCGAATCGGGGCCGGTGGCCCCTTTCTTTTTCTTATTCAATCTTGGTCTGCTCTGCGATGTACCGGGCACATGTATCCACAGCAGCCAGGCGCTTCTTAGACTCGGCAACGTAATACCGGATAACCTCTATCTCCCGCACCACCCCGGCCAGTGAGTGGTCATCATTGCTCAACCGCCGGATGAGTTTCAGCAGTTGCAGGTTGCCCTCATCGGCTATCAGCTCAGTGATAACCTGGTCTAGTTCCATGTCAGTATTGTTATAATTCATGTTCTTATGGTCGTGTTTAGCCATGCATCCCCCTGGTGTGGGTTGGTGGTTACGTTGGGTTTTGCTGGCCAGCACATCTGATTGTGGTTGCTACTGCGAAAGGTGCAAATAGGATACGCAGATCAATTACGCTAAATTGATCGCTTAAATCGATCATAATGATTTTTTGAAGGTTTTGTGCCTGGAGTAAGGCCGGGCACCACCCGGCCTGTGGGGATTAGCTTATCTTGGTTTGCTGCCCAATGAATGCCGCGCTGGTCGCTATAGACGCCATGCGCTTGGAGCACTCCAGAATGTAGTACCGCATCACCTCAACCTCACGGACGATACCTGATACGTCGTGGCCGTTGTCTGCCAGTTCTTCTACCAGCGCGGTGATCTGCAGGTTGCGCTCGTCACTGAGCAGGGCCGGGATAACTTCATCTGGGCCCACGTGCGAATTAGCATAGTGATACTGGTTGCGCATCGCCTCCATGATCATCGGCACGCAACTCTCGGCTATGCGGCTGGCTGCCTTGCTGCTGGTTCCCTTCTTACCTCGGCGGGCGTCACGTACGCTCATGGTGCTGCTGGCCGCTGGCTCCGTTCCTGCGAGGTCTGCCAGGGTTTCAGGTATGCGGTGCTGGTAAACACCAGTCTGACGGATCGCCGGGAGTACCTCTGCGGTTACCCACTTGCGGAACCGGTAAGGAATGGTGCCCGGCGTCACCGCATCGCGGCAGCGGAGGATCAGAGTGTAGAGGCCGGACTCTGAGATGACGCCTAATTCTTGTTGTCCACCAAGGGTGTAAGCTGAACTTACACCCTTTTCATCATCGTCCAGAGCCTTCATAGCCATACGAGAATTGGTTAGACGCAAGGCATCACACACGTCTTTTGCTGAAAACCATGGGTTGCCATCAATGCTAAATGCACGGATATGGCTGGATGACTCGAAGGAGAATACGGTAGGTTTGGTTTGAGTTGTCATGATGACGATTCCTGTGACTGAGTTTTGAACTCACCACCGGAGGTGCAAATCTCCCTGGTGGTGAACTGAACGGGGTTTGCACTACCGGCGTCACAGGGAACCGGCCAGCCCGAAGGCTGCCCCGCCCAGCTCACCATTGAGAGGGTGTAGCTGGTCCGCACAAACAAAAAACACGCTAAGCGCGTGTCATGTGCGCTGTGACTTTCCGGGGTGCAAATCCCGGCACCAGATTTTGCTGGTGCATGCTCACTATGGCGCAGGTTAAAACGGTTGTCAAAGCACCAAAAAGGTAATCTTTTTCACAGAGAAGGTCAATAAAATTCGAATACGGATTGCCACCATGCAGTCTATGGCGCTCTTGTTGATCGACTGGGCGGTTAAGGGTAACTTGGAGTGACTTCTACTTGAGGCTAGATCATCATGCCAGTATATCCTGCATCTGAAAATCCAAAAAATGACTTCGTACTGCCTCAAAAACAAGGCTGGGATACTCCGCCAACGCCAGGCGTAAACCCGGCCCCCGAAAAGGAAGCTCCAGGAATCATTGATGCCTTAGCGCCATTGCCTAAATTCAAAGAAGTACAAGGCTATAACCCATTCAAAATCCCCGGTGAAATTACAGGGTATGAAATGTTTGCCACCAAGTTTTCTGACTCACGATCCCCAGAGGAAACAATAGCTATAAAACAACAGATTGACGCTCAAAAAAGTGTGTTTGGTGTTGAAAGCGCCAGTGGATTTAACACATTAATGACCACCGGCACTGTAGGAATTATAATATTAATTATATTAAGCACTCTATTATATAGACGCTTGCGAAAATGATTCTATTCAACAGCTTATTTCATATTGTCCTCAACCTTATTCAGTATCGGAGCAATCCAAAACAGGTTTTGCCCAGGGATAAGCTGCCGTGTTGAGTTCACAGCCTTGTCGTCAAAGTCCCCGCTGAGTATCCCTGTGGCTATATCAGACAGCTTACCCATAGAGTCGAACGACGGACCAAGGATAGAGCCGATCGCGTTGCGACTGGCGTAGCGCGACTGAGTACCGGTGCCAAGTGCCGGGCCAAATCCAAGTGTGCCGGCGCTGACTTTCTCCAGCGTGTTGTTGAACTCCATCAGCGGCCCCAACACACCTGATCGATCCACGCCTTCCAGCACCAACTTTTCAGGTGCATAGTCTACATCGCGCCCTGCTATCGTGTTCTTGATCGCGTACGTCATTGCACCAAGCATAAGCTGCATGGCTAGCCCATAATAGAATTGCGCATCACCTGCTTGGATCCCGCCAACAGTTGCCCGGTTGTAGGAACCAAAAATAAACGACTTGAACTGGAATACCAGCTTGCCCATCTGCGAGCTTGACCACAACGGCGTGTCACCAATCCCCGGCGTTACTATCGTGTTGTTCACATCTTTCACTACGGCAGACTCGAAAGCAGCACGTACCGCCGGATCATCCCAGGCACTGCTGTTGCCAATGCGCAGGCCGTCAACCGTCTTGCCGTGCTTGTTAAACTGCTGCTGGATACGGGCCGCCATGTTGTCATCGATCCCGAGCTTAGCCAGGCGCGGATTGGATTTTGTGGAGTTAAGGATGATGTCTGCTGTATTCATCCCATTCAATGCTTTGTGGAAGGAGTTCCACTGGTTCATCAGCGTGAGGTTACCAAACTTTCCAGTGGCATAGTCCAAGCCGGACTCAAGCGCAGAACGCTGCGAGAACCCATCTGCGATGTCGGCGATCGCCCGGCTACGGTCTGACAGCACGATATCCAGCGCCGTGCCCATCTTCTGCATCTCTTGCTTGTTGGCCTTCCATGCAGGAGATCGCGCCAGCCATTTGCCATAGGCACTGAATGTCTTACTGAAGCCGTTGACCATCACAGCACGGGCCAGGTCAGGGACAGCAGACACAGTCATCCCTCCGAGTTTTGTCAGGTAGTTCATGTTTCTGAGCACGTTACCGGCCCGCACAAATGTCCCAGATGGATCATCAGGCATCTTGTAAGTTCCAAGAAGGCGATCGCGCATGGCCATGATATCCGCTTCATCGCGTTTCATTCGCTTGTTCAGCATCGCCTGGTCTGCTGGGTTATTGCGCATCATGTCGGTGTACTCGTCGCGGATATCTTTCAGCACTCGCTCCATGGAAGAATCACCAAAATTGCGCGTTAACTCGATATTTGGCGCCGCATCACGAATGTGCCGCTGCATTACAAAGCGCACATCCGATTCCAAGAATGGCTCCAGCAGATCGTCAGGCACATTAAGCGAACGGGATTTTGTTGCCCCGGGCAGTTTTACAGAGAAAGCGTTGGCGTAATCCTGCGGCCGCATCGCACCGGTGATTTTATTGATCACCTCATCAGCAGCTATATCGAGATCCTCCTGTGATGCCTTGCTGCCTCTTGCCCACCAGTCGGTAATGATCTTCCTGAACTCGTCACGCCTGGCGAGCACTTCACCCTGGCGGTACATGCGCGGGAAATAGCTTTGCGCCCCAGTCACCTTCAGGTTGTCGGCAAGCATGCCGAGCGATTGCATTTCTTTCCGTATGTTATCGAGGATTGGCCGTAACGCCTTCGCCGTTTCCTGCACGACAGCATTAGGGCTGGTATCATTGCGGCGCATCGCCCGGCCAACTTCCTCGGCAAAATCTAGTTTGCTGCCTGTGCCGCCCTGGGCCCTGAATTTTGCAAAGCCATCATTGGCCGTTATAGCGGATGCTGCTTCCTCACGCGCCCACATGCGAACCTGTGTTTCTGCGGCGGATGGCGTGGCGATCCCCTCGAGGTTTTTGGCTGTAGTGAGGTTGTTCTCTGCCAGTTGTTGAACAGTACGGCGTACGGTTACTGAAGGGGATTCCATAGTGCGACCAAGCGGCGTCATGTTCATGACCTTGTTGACGACTTTGGGCCCGCGCATAGTTTCCTGGGCAAGGGTTGTTGCCGGGACGTTCATGGCGCCCACGCTTCCACCGTTGCGAATATTCCTGAGTGAATCAGCGATCTCAGTTTGAGCAGCGCTTCGAACTTCTGGGCTTAATAGATGCGAAGCTGTCCCAAGCATGCCGCCCAATACTGCACCGGCTGTCGTGTGAAACAGGCTTTCTTCCACTGTCCGAGTGTATTGCTGTTGATGCAATGCCAATTCACTTAGCGCTGTGCCGCCAGCTGCAATAGCTACGTTTGAAGCAACGCGAGCAGCAAGGCCACCTTGAGCACCAGGGATGAAAAGGCTGGCAAATGTAGGCGGATCGAATACCCCGACAGCAGCACTGGCAAGAATGCCTGGCAACCCTGACTCTGAAAGAAACTGCTTATCCTCATTTTCTCGGTCAATACCTTGCTTTATGAACGCTGTTTGCTGCGGAGATCGGGAGTTAGAAAAATCAGTGGCCCAAGGCTCATACCCACTGATCTCGTCTGGCTCTGTGAATGGGTTATAACCATCCTGTTCTTCAAAGTCCGGCGCTGGATTAAATAACCCAGACAGCGAATTGTACCGGCGAAACGCTGCACCAAATAATGATGGACCTTCTTTTTCTGGAGCCGGGTTAACGCCTGGCGTTGGTGGTGTATCCCAGCCAGGAGCCTGTGGTAATACGAAGTCATTGGCGAATGAATCAGGTGTTGGGTAAAGAGGCATTATTCGTTACTCCATCTAAAATAGTCTTTGAATTTTTCGACACGTTTTTCATGCCCCTCACGGTACTGCTTATCAAACTCCCTATGAGTACCGTAGAAACTTGCGCGTTCATGTGCCTTCTTGACCTTCTGCTCAGTGCTTTCTCTTTGGTCTGAAAGTAGTTCCTGATAGGGTTTCCAACTTTCGAGATCTGGCCTGTAACGAACTGGTATGCCATCCGCGTCATAATATGGCCTCAGTGTCGGCACACCATCCTTGTCTTTATCGCTTATCATTACAGCGTAATCTCGATTCCTTGGTGTATTCACATCCGGCACAAGAATAGGCTCACCGCTAATTACCGGCTTAATTTCCGGTGCCTGGACAATAGTCGCCACCCCAACCTGCTGAGTTTTCAAATCGCGTAATTTTTCTTCCGTTGTTTTATTCTCTTTCTCTCTGCCATATTTTATGGAGTATTTCGCCTCCTCCCACTGCTGAGCCTGCCAGCCACTTGGGCCACCTTGGTAAAGTGCCTCTGGCGCATACTTCATAAGCTGAGCACTACCGTTAACTTCACTGATCGACCAGGCGCGGGCTATCTGCTGGCTTGTCAGCTTTTTGGCAATATCAGCATCACCGCCAGATACGCGGTAGTTAAGATCATACAGCGATTCATAGTCTTGGCGGAAACGGGCAGCATCTGTGTTCGTATCTTTTGCTGATGGATCGATTCTGAAAAACTGCGAGCGGTCGCTGACAAAATCGCTGGCCGCCTTGAGCCGGTCTTTCTTGTAGGATGACGATCCCTGTTCAGATGCCAACTGTGCCTTGAGCGCGTCGGTTTGGTTATAGGCCAGGTTGTACGCCTGTTCCACAGCCGCTTCAGGATCAACACCTGCGTCTTTCAGGCGTTTGGCATTAAGGTAAAATGACTGCTTTTCCTTCGGCATGTTGGATACTGCCGCCGGGTTTGTGTCATAAATCCGGCTTACCAACTCGGCAGCGGGAATAGCCACGTTAGGGTCTTTGACCGCCGACGCTGCGTTAAGCTGTGAAGATAAACGCGATGGTATGATCCCGGTCTTGGCGACAAAGCTGGTCACCGCATTAACGTCATCGTTATTCTTGATGTTGAAGTTGCTGAGATTGCTATCAAAATAGCTGTCTGCGGCATCCTTGTTGCTCTTATTCGACGGATCCAGAGCAACGCCATTATTCAGTGCGTTGGTGACCATCGTGCGGCCCTGGTTCCTTTCCCACTCTTTATCCAGTTCGCTGAATTTGGCTTTCATTTTTGACCAGCGCTGCTGATTGGCCGCGAAGTTTTCAGCGTTGGGATCATTAGGGCGAAGGCGTTCGAGCAAGTCCTCGCGTGCCGCCGGTGACATATCCTTGGATGCAGCGATAACGCCGCCATAGGCTTTCTGGTCTTGCAGATCCTGCCATTGGCGTAAACCCTTGACAGGGCCATAGGCATTCACCAGGTCAGCTTGGGTTGGTAGCTGGCCGGGCTGCATGCCCTCATCCAAGGCTGAATAGGCATCTTTGATAGATGTCCCCATCTGCGCTGCATACATGGCGCGCTGTTCGTTCTCCATGGCCTGCAGTTGGCGCAAGTATGCCCCTTGCGCTGCCGGGCTGGCAGAGTCAAAGGCAGCATCACCGGTACGGCGTTTGTTACTTCCTGTCAGTTCAGTAAGCCCAAGTGCGGCGCTGACGCCGTTACTAATCTGATCGGCGCTATATGGCTGGTCGCCATTCTCATGCGCAACAATCCCGGCACACAGTGCGGCCAGCGTGCGCGGGTTGGTTACATCGATCTGGTCATTGGCACCAACGCCGAGCTGAGCGCAGATCGCCTTGATGTAGGAATCGGTATCGTTCTCTTTTGGTGGTGCCCACCGGGTGATCATCTCCCCCACGGTATCGAGTCCATGGCGCTTATTGTATGCCAGCAGGTTTTTGCCCAGAGCACGGATCCCATGCTCAGGTGTTTCAAACTTGGCAAAGCGACCATCGCTGCCGGTCTGACCTTCCCACGGATTATCGGCGCTGGCCTCGATGTTTCCTGGATTGTTATTACGCAGGCCACGCGATGCCGATGAGTTGCCGTGTGCACTGAATCTTGGCACGCCGCCGGTGTCTGAAGGCTCGCCGTTCTTGGCAAGATACTGCTCATATCGCCCGGTACTGGCTCGAGCATTTAACACCTCATGCGCGGCGCTCTCACGAAACCTATTCCAGTTGTCCTCGATCTCTTCAGGGCTTTGCCCGTGCGCTTGGCCATAGGCAACGATCTGCTGGCCGCCAAGAGACAACGAACTGGTGAACATTTCATTGTCGTCATAGCTGTCGCGGGCCTGCTTTTGTAGGTTTGCCAATAGCCCTTGCTGCTGACCGGATTCAAACTGTTGGCGCTGGCCAACCTCGTACTGGCGCGCACGGTTGGCGATCGGCTGACCGGCGGTCTGGAACTGATTGCGAAATCTCTCTTTGGCTGGCCCATCGGGGATAGAGTCAAAAGCTTCTGCCGCCATCGGACCGAGCTGGTTGGCCAGCGCCTCACCTTGGCCTATAGCATTGGCACCCTGCTTTGTGATCAGGCCGGTCTGTGGGTTGTTGATCAGGTCATCAGCTTTCTGCTGGAATTGCAGCAGCGCATTCTGAGCAAAGGCCAGATCCTGCTTTTCCTTCTCCTGGCCAATCACCTGAATGTAGTTTCCTCCAACCTGGGCGAGCTGTTCACCCAGCCCCTGCTGTGGCAGCCGCAGATTAACGTTGTTGACCAGGGCCATTTCTGGCGCTGTTTGGCGTTGGGAAATCGGTACTGTTGGCATCACGCCCCCTTAAAATGTGTACGGAGTTTTGTAACCGTAGCGGCCGGTTCCGGCAGTATTCAGCGTATTTTGTGTTTTTCCGATAACATCAGCCGAGTTCCCTGTTGATGCTGCACCAGAGTTGAACAGCGAGGCTCCACCGCCAAAGGTCTTGTAAGCACCAAAAGCCTGAAGCGGAGCATTTAGCAGCGTCATTCCTGCGCCCATGTTGGCCTGTTGCTTATCGATCCTGCCCTGCGTGCGACTCATATCGGCCTGGAAGTTCAGGCCATTGGACCGGTTAATCCCGTTAGTGATGGTCGTCCCCGAGTCCAGCGCACTGTTGATCGCCGTGTCACCGAAGATATTCAGTGCGCTGCCGCTGGTCATGTCTGTTCCGCCGGCACCAAATGCGGCCGACTGTGCGCCCTGAAGCTGTCGAGCCTCCTGGCGTTGCATAGCCGCTTGGGCATTGCTGGTATTGATAGCATCACGCCCTGCAACCTCTTGGGCTTCCGCTTGGGAGTTCGCCATGCTCTGCGCCACTTTGCCCTGTTGCCGCTGGCTGTATGCGCTATATGCGCTCATGGCTAAAGAGACACCTGCTACGATCGATGCTGGTTCACACATGGTCACCTCTTCTCATATCGAATCTGTGGAAAGGAAGCCCGGCCCGGCCTACAGGCGCGGCATCGTGAATGGTGAAACCCATCCAGCGCAGCCAGCAGATAGCCGCGGTATTGCGTGCATCGACATAGTTTTCCAGTACCGGGTATTGCTCAAGGAAGGCACGCAGCAGAGGGCGGCCACGTCGTAAAAATGTGGTTTGGTATTGTTCAACCAGATCGGAGCTAACCAGCCACGGTACACCGGAGCCGGTGATGATAGAGCGCGGGGCCACGCCGAAGATGGTGACAACCTGATCATCTACCAAGCCTGCATAGCACATAGCAGAGGAACGCAGGCCAACAGCCAGCACCTGCGCCGGAGTCTTTCCGCTCATGGCTGCGAACTCGTCAATATCGGCCTGGCGCACGCGTGGCAGTAATGCAGCTGCATGCTCGGCGGTTGCCTGAACAACCTGAACCTTTCGCATCAGTTGCCCCCCACGGTTACACGCGGGATCACCGCGAGAATGGTCATCGGCAGCGGATCATCTTGTTTGATAATCACCCGGCCATTCTTGCCCCAGTTCGCATCGAGCAGCATTTCAATGGTGCCCGTGGCGTTATCTACCGGCTCGTCGTAGAACTCATCAGAACGCTGAGCGTATTCATAGAATTCACAGCCAGGAGTTGAGGCAAAGACGCCGCGTGACTCGTTGACCAACAGCGACGCCTTGGTGAACAGCTTTTTCTTGTCCAGCAGCGTTTCATTGCCGTTAAGGTTAACGTCCAGGGTTTCCATCACGGCCTTGATCGGTAGCCCGGCATGCACAACTACGCCTGCCTTTTCCAACGTTATGCTGCCAGCGGTGACGGTCTTTTGTGGCTCAACGTTGGCATCGGACAGAATGCTGACGATCTCCCCTTCCAGGTGATTCAGGCCGGTAAAGGTTTCACGCGCCAGCCCCCAGTTACTGACAGCAACGCCACGGAACCGAACGGGCACATCGCGGTTACTGGTGACCACCACTTGGTTTGTGTTGTTCAGTGAACGGATCAGTAGCTTCAACACCTTGTTTTCGCCATCCTCGATGTACGGCATGTGGATCTCGTTTCCGACATTGCCAGGCACGAAGAAGGCCGCGCCGGATACGGTCAGCACCATTTCTTCGTCGTATGGCCAATCACCGGCGCCGCCGGTTAGGGTCATGGTTTTGCTGCCGTCAGTGTTGCGACCGTCATAGGTCAGGCCGCTATCGACAAAGAAGGCATCATCAACATCGGTGTAGAGGCGAGACTGAAGACGCTCGATGTAGCGTTTCTGCTGGCCATTAATGGTGCGGTTGACCACGAAGTAAGTAGCGTCCTCGTTACCCTCTGCAATGCTGCATACAGATTCAAACCGGCCAGTGCTCGGGTGCGGGTGCCATGCGATCACCTGCTGCTCACGCAAATAGGTCAGTCCCAGCAGCATGCCATCTTCACGCGCAGCCCAGACGACAGACATCGGCGTGATGGAGAATGCCCAGTCAACGATCTGGTGACCAACAAACAGGTGATCGACAAGGATGGTTAGGTCAGAACTTTGGAAGCCGTCAACGTCGAACGAATAGGCAAGGTCGCGCACCGCGCCGCCCTTCTTCTGGATGTACAGAGCCACATTGCTGATTGCGATCGGCTGCACATGGCTGGCCCCGTTCTGCCCCTGGCTGGAGAACTGGAACGCTGACGGGGTCAACGTCCCCTGCTGGTTACCGTTAACCTTGTATTCCCCGCCACTGGTCAGCGCCACCAGGGAGCCAACATCGATCAGGTGACGGATTTGGTTAAGCTGGCGCCCGGCGTAGGTGTAGGTGATCGCGTCATCGTCAACCGTTGGGTTGGACGTTCCAAAATCTTTGTAGTCGCCGCTGCGGCTTGTCCATATCGTCTGCGGCTGGCTCCGTGAACCGGCGAACATTAGGCGCTGCTGGTAATACACAACGGTGCCAGGGTAGCCAACCTCGCTATTCCATGCAGAGTGCGCCCACTTATATGTGGCAGAATCTTCTCCAACCACCTGCCCGGGCAACTCTATCTCGCCGTCTTTGCGCGTCACAACATCAGCGGTGGCAGTCAGACCATCACCAGCGACGGCGGTGATCTTGCAGATACCACGGCCAGAATGCAGATAGCGCCACAGTACGCCATACGCATCCGATCCAGTTACTGCCCAGCCATCCCAGCTATCGCCGGTAGTGTGCGAGGGTGCAACCGGCCCGGTGTGGCCACGTTCGCCAGAATTAATACAGCGGTAATAGTTTTCCTGGTACCGGCACATATCGCCCACGGAAACCTGTTCGCCGGTTACCCAGCGACCAACGGTATCAACGTTTTTCTGCTCCATGTAGAACAGCTTGTCAACGTGCCAGGCTTTGAATATCGCGCTGCTAGCAGTCAGCGTTATCGTGCCGCTGGCGGCGCTGGCATACACGGTAACGGCCTCGTCAATATTAACGCTGCCGAATGGCCCGCTGACAGTGACAACCTCGGCTGTGCGCCAGTCATCGTGTGCGTAGCGCTGGATCTCCAACGGCTGATAGTTTGGGTGGCAGACCGTCATCACGTCGGCACTCTGCGTGTATTTCAGTTCGGCGATATCAGCAGCCGCCCATGGCGTAACGACTTCAACAGGCTGACCAGCGCTTGGCCCAGACGAGTAAACCACCTGGCCGCCGTCCTGGTAGACGCGGAAGTAGTGATCGCCGACCTCAATCACATAAGTTTGCTCAGTGTTGAACTGGAACGGGATCAGTCTGCACTTGCGATCGGCGTATTTGGCCGGGGCCACAAAGCGAGTGCCCGCCCGGTTCTCGATGCCACCGGATTGGCGCACAACGAAATTACGGCAGCGGCGCAGTGATGTCTGGTACTTCTCCAAATCAACGCGGCCATAGAGGCTTGGTGATATCTCGCCACCGGCAAAGGACGGCTGGATCAGGCTGGTAGTCATTATGACAGCCTCGCATTGGTGATATCAGACCAAGGGGCAACAGGTTCCTGCGCCTCCTGCATGCTCAGTGCTGACGCTGATGAAATTGTCAGTTGGTAGCGCTGCTGAGCCTGCGCACCAAGGTTCGGATCACCAGTCACCTGCATGTTGATTTCGGCGGCCAGTCGCCAGCTCAGGGCGTCGCGGAACTCAGGCCCGAACATGTTGGGATCGGTAATGCGGGACACGTATCGGATCCATGCTTTCGGCAGGTTGGTGAGTATCAGGCGGCCAACGCCATCCGCTTCCGCCCCGGTTTCAAATGGAACGCGGAATTCTGGCGTAGTAAAGCGGCTGCCGTCCGGCGGATAGATTTCGATAAGGCGCATGCAGTCAGTTGGGTAGCGGTAACTGAATTGCCAATCAGGCTGAGTGATGTCCAACTCAGCCAGGGCCACACGCTTGGAAGCAAACGCCCAAGGGAAGTCTGCCAGCACAGCGTCACGGCAATCCTCATAGAACAGGTTGCAGGCTGCTGCCTCTTTGCTCTTTTCGACCAGGCTGGCGATCACCCGGCTGTTACCCAGGCGGCTAAGCGCAACGTTGCAGATTTGGATTACAGAGGCCATTACTCGCCCCCTGCATCGCCATAGAGCGTATCAGCGGCTGAGCGCTGTGGTGCTGGCGCAGCTTCTACACCGAGATCGGTAAACTGTAGATCAACGCTGCTTTCGGCCTTGTCGCCTTCGGTGCGAGTAGAAACAGACAGCACCTTGGCAATACCGCCAACTGCCAGCATCTCGCCAACCTTTGGCAAAGGAATGCCAAGTTTTTCCAGCGTGTCGTTGTTCAGAGTGAAGCGCAAACCCCAAGGGTATTCGTCGCGTGTCTCCGGTTTCCCGCCTTCGCTTTCGTAGGTGTCAGTGCCAATCTTGAGGTTTACGGTTTTCATGCGATCACTCCATAGAAGAAAGGGGCCGAAGCCCCTCGGTGATTAGTTAACGCCTAACTCTTTGCGCTTTTCATCGATAGCTGCCTGAAGCTTGGCCGCGCCTGTGTTGAAGTGAGGTTTCTCGTTAAACAACTCTTCATACTGCTGGCGCAATTTTTCCAAGTCGGCACTATCGCCATCCTGCACAGCGGCAGTTGCAGCAACCGGCTTGCCATCGTCATCAAGCAACTGGAGGTTATTACCAGCCTTGCCTGAGTACTTGATGATCTCGCCTTCTTCCAGCAAGTGGCCATCAATGAACGATTTGCGCGTGACCAGATAACTTTTCTCTTGTGACATGTCACGCGCCCCTTAAACGGTGATTTTGAATGCGCTGGCGTAGTTGCGTTGCGCATCCGCATCCAGCAGTAAGCCAGAGGTGAAAGCACCAGCAGTAAGCGGGCCTGTGGCCACGGCGTAGTTAACTCGCAGGTAGCGCTGTACGCCGTGCGGAACGGTGGCCACGTAGCGATAACCAATCTTGAGATCAGCCACAGCAATAGCCCCGGTCTGCAAGAGCGTGGTTGCTGTAGCGAAGTCGCTGGTCTTTGATGTCTGCAAGCTGATCGTCACCGTTGCAGCACCAGCAGCGGTCGCAGTAGTTGCTACCTGTGCCAGAAATTCGATCGGGTAACCTGGACCGATATCGCGCACATCATTACCTGCGTACAGCGGGCCAAGATCGATCACATCAGCGGATACCGCAGTAGCCGTTACTGCTTGGCTCTGCGAAAACATGTTGAGATAGTCGAGGATCATTTTGTCTCTCCATCAGTGAGAAAGGAGAGCCGCACCCGGCGGCTCAGCCGGGTTTAAACAACCTGTGATTCAGTGCTCAGCAGCGCATCGCAGGTACGAACAGGAACACCACGGAAGGAAGTCCAGAAGATGCCCTCGGTTTCCTTCACGGTGATCGCCAGGGATGCTTTCTCTGTCGCCTGAATGTCCAGATACTCAGCAGCATCGCGGTTCATATAGAACACGGCCTTACCCATTTGCAGGTTAGGGATGCGATGCAGTGCCTGGACCATCAGCTTAGCGATGTTCGGGCCGTCATCAGTGCCTAGCTTGGTAGTGTCGATATTGGCAATACGCACAACATAGCGCCAATCGCGAACGGTCAAGCCGTTATCCCACTTGTAGTGAGTGCGGTAGCCTTCATACGGATTGTTATTCGCATCACGCAATGTCTGCTGCCCTTTATCGACGTGGCTCAAACCAGCAGCTTTACCTTTCGGGAAAATCCCATGCACGGTATTGCTACCCCAAACAACGAGCCAGATTGAGGTTAGGTTGGAGCCAGTGCCGCCAGCATCAACGATATTCTGCGCGTTCTTAGCAGATTTATCGTTATAGCGAGCAGATAATCCGGTGAAGCGCTGAGGGGTGATCCGTGTATCGCCATAGAAAACAGTCTCTGCCATCTGCTGATTCATACCTTCCAGGAAGGCACGATCTTCTGATAGGCGGAATTCATTGGTGTTACCGTTCAGGTCTGCCAGGTCTTTATCGATCTCTGCGTAAGCTTCCAGCATGCCAGTGCTATCGGTCACTTGCGCAGTGGTCGATTTACTTGGCTGCACCCCATAGTTAAGCAGGCGCCAGGTAGCCGACGGTAACCCAGTGCGAATAGTAGTTCGGTGACCAGTTGGAAGGTTGCCTTCAACAAACGCCATATCCGTCAGAATAGGGTTGGTTTGTGCCAGCAACTCAACGATTGCGGGAATCTTCCCATCTGGATCCATGCGCTTTGCGTGGTCTGCCAGCGTAAGCGCGTTAGTGCCTTTAATAGCCATTCGGTATTACTCCTTCTTGCCGTATAAAATGTCGGCCGCGCTACGCTGACCGCCTTGATTTGGCAAGATGATTTTGTCTTCACTCATCATCTTGCCAACTTTTGCAAAAGCCCGAACCAGTTCGGGGTGGTTGCCTAAACCGCTGGTATGCAGATACTCACGCAGCGCTGGCGTACCGAACTGATCGAGCGCCTTCTGCGCCTGGCCAACACTGGCCGTTAACTTGTCGCCGCCAATTTCTTTATCAGCCTTGACCTGTTCGCCCCAGTCAGTAACCTGCTTACTCCAGAGTTCAGCCTGCTGTTGCTGGATCTGCGGGTAGATGTCGACCAGCTTCTGAGCCTGCTCTTGTGAAAGGCCAAGCTCTTTAGCGATCGGTTCGAATACTGCCAACGCCTGCGGGTCAAGTTGTTCAACACCTTCGGGGGCTTTGAACTCGTACTTTTCAGGCACAGTAGGTTTCTTTTCCTTCTCAGCCTTTTCCTTTGCCTCTTTTTCTGCGGCGAGTTCCTCAGCAGTTTTCCCACCCTCAGGCTCCTTTGCAGGATCGGCAGGTTTTCCCTCCGGTGCTGGATCACTCACCGTGGTTGAGGCTGGATCGCTGGCAGGTGAAGGTTCAGTGCCCGCCGGTGCTGCGCCGCCGCCATCACCACCCTCTGGCGAAGCCTCGGCACACAAGCGGCGATATAACAAACGTTCAAACAAATTCATCTAGTTGCTCCTTACGCCATAATTCCTGCGGCTTTAAGCTTGGCCAGCAGTGCGTTGAAATCGGTTACCAGTCCCGCCGTATCAGTGGCGGCTGAGTTGGCTTGTGTTGCTGCCTTCTTCACACCACCGATTGTGGTGGCGGTTGCCGCAGGGATGGATGCACCACCGCTCAATACCTCAACGACTTGCACGCCGCCGTCATTCCGGATCACTTTCTGGCGTTGTCTTGCCATGATTAGCCTCTCTGTCTTTCTCGGCCTCGGCGGCCATCTTTAGGTACAAGTCCGGGCAAAGGCCGAACACGTCATTGAATAAAGCCAGTCCCGCATTGCGATTGCCCTCGCGGAACATGGCGGTGTTTGTGTCAACACTGAAGGTCGTCTGGAACACGCCAGCCTGGGACAATAGCCCCCAGACAAAACGGCGGCCCTGCTCAGTGCTCATCACATGCTTAACGTCGTCAGCGTGGCGCTGCTGCAACTGCTCTTTCGTCATCATTGCTGCATCACCTGCGCGACCTGCGTCAGCGCATTAGGATCGCCGCCGGTGCTTGTCTCGCTCATGGTCTTGGCTATGTCCGCGCTCTGCGTGCCCATCTGGAGAGCCTGCTGCGCTTGTGCCTGTTGTGCCTGTGCTTGGCGTTCTGCCTGCACCTGCTCATCTGACTTGGTGATTGTGGCTGGTACGCCGAGCATGTCGCCGTACTCGTCAATGGTGTTGTCCACATCCAGCTTGTCGCGGGCTGCCGGGAACAGCTGAGACATGTTGCCGATGAAGCCAACGAAGCGTTCAATAGAGCCAATTCCCACGGCTTTCTGAGCCTGAGCCATTACGCTTGTGTACTCGACGCGCAGCGGTTGGCCCTGCAATTCTTCCGGCGGCGGTGGCAACATGCCGCGGCGCAGCATGATGTTGAAAATGCGGTCGATAGCCGGATCGAGGAACTCATCATTCAGGCGCTCAAGCACCGGTCCGAGTTGCAGCATCTTCTCGTCGCGCAGTTCAGTTACTGCCTCGGTTGGCATGCTGCGGGTATTGATCTGGCTGAACATATTGAAGAGCGGGACGAAGTAGCACTCGTCAGTGATCTGTCGGGAATCCTGAATGCTGGCCAGCAGCTCGTTTACACGCGGGTTGATTTCGTAGATAGGTTTGAAACCGGCCTGATCGCCAGCGCCGTTGTAGTAGGACACGTCGCCAGGCAGCAGAGAAATGCGCTCGTTACGCAATGAGGACGGGGCCATCATCGGCGGATTCACAAGCTTGTCGATCGCCTGGTCTTTGCGCTTCTGCTGTAGCTGCAATGCCTTGATGCAGCCCAGCGCCAGAATGCCAGGGCAAGACGAGCCGTAAGCATCTTCGCCGTTGATATCCCAGCGCGGCACCAGGATCGGCATCTCATCGAAACCAGCTTCGCTTAACAGCTTGTCACCGTCGCCACCCGTCTCGAAGTAAACAGAGCTGTAGCGCTTGTTCTTCGAATTCAGCTTGCCTGTATCGCGATCGGTATTAGGTAGAACGGCGTGAACCACTTCAAAATACTGCTCGTAGCTTTTGCTCTCCCATGCCGACTTAACCGAAGCGCTGACGTTATCAATGCCGAACTCGTTAACAAGCTGGCGGCAGGTCATGGAGTATTTGCGGAATACGGTATCAACCTGCAGGCGAGCACTGTTCGAAACGTAGTAACTGCCGATCGGGAAAACGTGCGTGCGGATCACGTCCTCGTCATCTTCCAGTATCGAAATGGCACCTGTGGCAAATGTGCCAAGGCTGCGGTAGAGCACCGTCAGCGATTGATACCAGTTCGATTTGTTCATCACATCGTTCATCAGCCCGACAACTTGCGTCAGCCACATCTTGACCGGCCAGCTATCCATCAGTTGCTTGTTCGGCGTGCTCAGTGAGAACCATGGGCGGGTTGGCGAGGTGATGCCGGACAGCATGCCCGACTCCAGCGTACGTGATGCAAGGCCGCCAGTTGGGTCAACAATCTTGGTGTTGCGCTTGTTCTTGGCAACTTCGGATGTGAGGAATCTCCCGCTGTTCGGCAGGATAAACTCGCACAGTTCTTTCCAGTGCGAATCGTAAGAGCTGCGGGCAGTCTCCAGTTGTGAGAGCTGGCTCATCAAAAACTGCTTGCGGGATTCCTGTTCTGCCATCTTAGCCACCCAACAGAGTTTTGCCTGTGGTGGTCGCCTGGCCAGTTGCACCTTGCGCACCGGTCAGGATCGTAGACTGCTGACCAGCTGCAGCACGGCGGCGGGCCTTGTCTCTATCAGCGGCATCAACGATAGAGGCGTCCTGAACCTGTGGCGCGGCTTGAACCTGCGGAGTTGCTGGAGCCTTCGGCGAACTCATGCACATGCGATAACCCTCCTGAAATAATTACCAATTAAACCATATAGAAATAATATTTGACATAAATACCATTACAAATTACCTTTATGGTAATCATTGAGAGCAACAAACCGGGTCAGCACTTAAACCCTGGATAGTCTAAGAAACTGATACCGGTGCTCTCGATGGTTTAACGCGAAGCATCATTCGTTGTTAATCAAGTGCCAAACACTTGTAGGGGGTGTGCCGGTAACTTGGGGATGGTGCTTCACGATATACCAGCGACCGTTATCTGTGTGTAAGACTTCGCCCGCCTCGCTGCGGGCATTTTTTTAAAGGCTCTAATAGTGATCGAGGTTACTTATGATTGATAAAGACGAGCATTTCCAACACTTCCTAGCATACTCAGGATTTTACCAACAGCCTGATTTTATTATTGAAATGCTTAAAAAAGCATACAATGACGGCATTGATTTCATCAACGGTAAAATTGAAAGCGAATCTGTAAACGGGCAGCAAGGCTAATTGCCTGCAACTAATTAGACAGGAAGTTTATTTGAGAGGATTACCACATGTTATCGACCGAATTAAGCAATGCCCGTTTCCATGCCAAACTTGAAACCCTGCGTGATGTGCTTCAACCGGTTGCAGCCACACATGGCAAAGAAATGCTGGAGAAAATTGCAGACGACATCAATGCCGCATTCGATAAGCTCTATCTTCACAAGCCTGAAGGTTCTACTGAACCAACACGCGCCAATATGATCGAATATGTGCAGCAGGCAATCAAAGATGGCTATAGCTCATACTACAACTTGCCTGAGCATGGTATTGGATGGCTGACAGATGAGTGCTTGAAGGTCGAGCATGGCGTTGCATGGGAATTCTACAATCTTGGTGGTGACGAAAATGCCGCTCGTCAAAAAAGCTTCGTAGAGGCTGCAACGCCGCTAATCAAGTGGATGGCTGAGAACGTTAACCCTCACCACACGGCAGTAGTGGATAGCACCAGTGCTGAACTGCTTTCCAGTGAGATGGCGGTTAAAACTGAAGCGCATTTGAAGGACTAATTTTAATCTCCGCGAACAGATGAAAGGCCCGCTAATGCGGGCTTTTTTATGCATACGGGTCATAGTCTACGACTGCGCCTCCGCGTCTATCGCCTGGTAGTGCATGTTGCTTCTTGGTGACTGGATAAGCAAAGGTCAGCACAAAGGCATCACCGCAGCCTGGTGACCGGCCTAATCGTTCTTTAACCTGCTCCTTTGGCTCCAGAACGATCTTGCCGTCCACCCGCACCTTGTATTCCACCGCAGATAAATCCTCTGCCGTCTCCCGCTCATCCAGCGCACCACCTAACTTCATCCAGGTCTTGGCATTGTTGTACATCTCCCCGCGCTTGTTCAGCATCTGCGGATCACTAGATGCACCACCGAACGGGACTAGAGTCCATGATCGGCCCCAGCCAGTGCCGATAGAGTGGATCCCGGTACCATAGCCAAAATCGATATGGACAGCATCAGCCTGGTGTTCATCCTCGTAATCAGCGATGCGCTTCGCCATGATAAGGTCGTCAGTTGTCTTGCTTCCACGCCACAGCAATTTGGCATGCAGCCCTTTTCGCATGTAGATCACCGCGTCATCAGCGCCAGAATAGGCTGGGTCTACGCCGATAATGGTCGGAGCATGGGCAACATCACGTTCAGTCACCACCCTGGCCAGCGCCTCATCGGTTAAACCAGTTGGGATAAACTGGGTTTCAGATGCATCAGGGAAGATGCCGCGCACGCGCACCTTGAAGAAGTCGCTATCCTCGCCGTTGTCCTGCTCCCACTTGGCGATCTGCTCTTTGTTCGTGCCCTCCACCGTGCGGCTGTCGATCTGCTTACCCTTCCAGCGGTGGCGATACTTGCGGAAGCATTCACGGAACCGGCCCATGTTGCGCGTCGGGTTACCGAAAGCTACCCAGATAATCTCTGTGCCCTCATCGGTCAGCGCCCCCTCGGCAACCTCCCATACCAGATCGGCAATGTTTGATGCCTCATCGAATATCAGGATGATGCGCTTACCCTTGTTGTGCAGCCCGGCGAATGCCTCTGTGTTGTTCTCAGACCACGGAACGGCGTCAGCCCGCCACGATTTGGCGTGTGCCGGATCATTGGCATAGATAGCGGTAGCCGTGCAGTTGAACCAGTCGTTGGTGATCGATAGGCGTTGCCACTTGGCGATCTCCGGCCACGTCTTGGTGCGGAGCTGGTTCTCTGTGTTTGCAGTCACCACCACTTTGCAATCTTCGCAGGTGTCCATTCCCCACTTCACCAGCATAGAGATAAACGCAGACTTGCCGATCCCGTGCCCGGATGCGCGGCAGATGAGTAGCGGTTGGTGTCGTGTTTCCGGGTTCTGTAGGTGAGCACCAACCTCATCGAAAGCATCACCCTGCCATTCTCGCGGGCCAGGTGAATCATGCAGCTCGGTTCCCTCTTCACCCCACGGAAATGCATAGAGCGCGTAACCGTGTGGATCGTGGGTAAAGCTGGCGATATCATCGATCAGTTGCTGCTCTAGCTGTTCGCTATCATCGTTCACTTGGTTGTTCTCTCCAGCGCACGGTTGCGGGCCTTGGCCATACGGTCAGCCAGCGTCACGTTGACATTAAGCTCTACTCGGTCTTTGAATGCCTGGACATCGACGTGCTTACCGATCAGTTCCAAGTTCTTCACCTTGTCAGGCCACTTAACCTTTTGCAGCGTTGACTCGATGCTCTCATCACCATCCTTCCCTGCCATGCGGATCCGGTTGATGTCCATTGCGCTCAATGATATTCGCCACACCTTCGGCCATTCGCTGATCGGCTTTAGCCCTCCGTCATCGCTCAGGATGTCCAGCACGTCCATCTGGTCGATTTCAACCAGGCGCTTTAGCACGTAGTCAGCACCGATCTTTGTGCGCTTGTTGCGGTGCTTCATCAGCTCAGCAATGCGGGCCTGAATGTCTGGGTCTTTCATCAGCCTGGACGCAGACACCGCAGGGTTCTTGTACTCGGCAGCCTTTGCGGCCGCCGTCTGGTTATCCGGCGCTTTGATGTACTCCTGACAAAACCGCTCCATTTGCGCATTAAGTTTACCGTCTTTAGCCATAATAATTACCTCCTTGGTAACATCATAACACGCAGTGAAAAACCGCCAAGCGGCGGGTGATCTGCTGTGTGACTTGTCTTGACCAGTCACGCATTATCGTGTGACTCGTCACAGAGTTTTAAGCATCAGGTCACGCCAGACCCTGGTCTGCTTGCAGACAGCATCACCATTCATAACGCAACCGCCGGTTGGCCCGGGCATGGACTCGCCGCACTTGCATTTACGGGTTGCCAGCTCAGCCAGTTGCCGCTTTAACAGATTGATATCCTGCACCGCCAACAGCTCGAAGTATTCATCCACGCTATACGGGTCTTTACCTGGCCGACGTGCGGCACAGTTCGCCTGTATCTGTTCGAAGATGTGATCGCTGACCTCGAAAGTAATCCGCCGTCTACCGCTTACAGCGGCGGTGGTCGCCGCTTCACGTTCGCGCTGCCGCTGGGCGCGTTTGCGGTTGCGGGCATCTGCCCGCTTCTGGTTGTCAGTCAATGCCATGGTTCACCGCCTTGGTAGGGGTAGGTGCTGCTGCCATAGCTTCCATGATTTCATTGGCGATGGAGTGCATGTTTTGCCAGTGAACCTTGTCAGCGAATACCTCGGATTTTAACCACTGGTCACTACATGCCGAACGTAGCGCGGCCACAGCTCTGATATTCAAACCTTCGAACCTGTAACCCTGGCTTACAGGTTGCAGCATTGCGGCTCGGCAGGCCGCTATCGAGTTTTTCAGTCTCCCGGCTTTAGCAGTAGCGCCATCGGTTGGCACTGGCAGCTTCATAATCCAGGCCATGACGTTTTCCATGTCATCAATGGCATCGTGGAAGCATAGTTGCACTGCTGGCGCAGGCGGGGCGGTGTACAGATTTACGTGCGTTTCTCCTTTAAAACATCTGACTGGCCAAATTACGGTGCTTACTCCGCCTAGCACTGCATCGATATTGCTTTTTGTTGTGCTGGCAACCGGCACACTCTGCGCCTCCCTTACAGCCAGCAGCTCGGCGGAGATTGTTTTCAGTATCGCCACATCGGCGTGACCGAGCGTGTAACCGGCCTTTAAGTCAGCCACGCCCGCAATGGCTTCAGTTGTTACTGTTGTCATAGGTTATTTCTCCAAGCTCAGTATCCATTGGCCGCCAAAGCTGCTTACCACATGACGGGCAGATCAGATGAATTCCATTGTGGCGATATGCGGCCATGATGTAATTGTGACCGTTAAAAAAGCAGTAGAGCGACATATCACTCCCCCTCGACCTGATAGCCTTGCTCGCGCAACGATGCAATCAACTCATCGCGATCAAGATAGTCACCATCATCTGCCTCCTGGCAGTAATGCTCATCAATACAATATCCAGCAGTCTCATAGCGCTGTGTCAACTTGATAGGCTGCTGTAGTCGCTGCTCAAGCTCTGCGTTTTTGGCTGACAGAACATCAACGGAGGCTTTTAGATGTTCCTCGCGCCGTTCCGTTGCCTCTGCTCGACTGATTGCAGCATCAAGCAGTATCGACTGATCGAAAAGTTTCACGTTCAGTTCTGCGATGATCTGGTCTTTCTCTTCCAGCGCTGCCAGCAGTGAAAGCACTACATCAGGACTGGCCGCAGCGATGAATATCGCATCACGCTTTTCCCCTGCATTTGCAATGTGCGGCTTGTTACCCTGGGTGATGAATGTCTGCTCAGATGTAACACCATTGAATATGACGCTGGAGCGATACCACGGCCCCGGAGTAGCGGCCAGCGCTGCCTCTTCCAATGCTTCTAATTTATCGCTCATCATTCACCTCAGTAGCTGTATAGATTTTTTGTTTGCACAGTTCCAGCCGAATACAAAGACCAGTTATCATTTCTGCGCTGGCCCCGAATTCTCTCCCGCTCCATTTCTTCTATCTGCCGATTAAATTCGCGTAGCGGGTCTGGTGCGTTTTGCTGGCGGGCCTGCCTGAGTAACTGTTCCAGGAATTTAATTTGTTCTTCAACGCTCATGCTTTCTGCTCCTGCATCATTGTTGCCGTGTCGTAATACCCGATGAGCATTGAAATCAGCCCCGGATTTTTAGCGACAAACCGGCATAGGTCGGCCATATCTTCAGGAACGGCTACTGTCACCAATGCCGATTGCTTACCGGGGAAGGAGCCAGGCTTGTTCAGAAGTTCTCTCAGCGGCTCAATGCGTGAAGAAATGTACTTACTCATGGCTTTGCTTCCTCCTGGGCGTCATAAACGACATACGCCAACCAGATAATTTCGCCCATTGCATCCCAAAACCGTTTTGCGATATCAAGACGAGGGCCGGTGAATCCGCCGAAGCCTAACGACTCCCACCGAGCTAAAATTTCTCGCTCCGCCGGGTTGGTTCGGCTGTGATCGATAAAGCGATCATTAACTGCGCAATACTGCACAAACGGCATTAGGCGCATTTCACGCTGCGTAATTTCTACGCCAAGCAATTCCATGGCTTTCTGCTTAATCGCTTCTGTAAGCTGTCCACGCTTTGCCATTAGCATCTCTCCCCCTGTGTGTGCTGCCCCTGGCCCGCATATCTCACGCGGCCGTAATATTTTCCGGCGCGATACGTATACGGGCTGTTTGCGTCCCACATGTCGCGCTCTGTCACTATTTCAATGCCGCGCACTAAAACAGGCTTACTCTTCATGATGGGCCTCGCTGTCACTATCTTTCCCGGTGCCGCGGCAGAATGGGCACTCCTGCGTTTCAAATCCGCCTTCGCCGGAGCCATACCAGACCATGCCTCCGACTTCTCCGCGACCGTCACAGCCATCGCACGGCTTCAGTTCGCTATTAGTTGCTATCACCGGGCCTCCCGCAGTTCTTTGGCATAATGAGTAGCCAAGAACACAATGTGCTTAATTGTCCGAGCGCGGACGGTAGCCGGTTTTTCGGGCTGATACATTTCGCCGACAGTGTCAGCAAACTTCTCAATCGCTTTAGCCTCTACTTCTGCCAGTGCTGCGGAGGTGGCGGGGGTTGAAAGGTTTTTTGATGCGTCAAACAAGTTGCGCATTTCCGGGTAGTGATACAGCGACTTGCAGAAAACTGATGCCTTATTTCCGTACCGGTAATTGGTGTTCTCCAGATACTCTTCAGCGCGTTCACGGCTCCAGAATGGGCCATGAAACATATGGCAGAGAGCCGATGCAGAAGGGGACATCATTTGCTGTGGGTTGCATACATACCAAACTGGCCGGTCTGTGCATTCGACGTCGGTGTTCTGGTTGGCTATCGGATGGATGATTTCGCGCAGCGCCACATTCTCAGCAACAACAGCATCCAGCCTTTGCTTGAGTTGCTCGTAACTAAGCGGAACTGGCTTATCATTTTTTATACCTTGATTTTCAACGATATTTTTCATTATCAAGTCCTTATCTGTGTGTTCTTTGGTGCATCTCTTCGAACGTTTTGCAGTCGATACACAACCGGACACCGGGAACAGTTCTGCGCCTGGCTTCTGGTATTGGTTCGCCGCACGCGTCGCATTCATGCGCCGCTGGTAAAACTGGTTTTGTCCTGGCTGCGTCTATGCGCATCTGCAGGATTTGCTCTGCGCGTTCGTTGGCCTGATCGATGTTGTCCATGGTTATGCTCCGATACCGTGGCGGGCGATCAGCAGCGCATCTGCTACGGCCTGTCCCTTGCCTTTCTGGTCAAGAACTCGCAGCTGTGGGTAAAGCTGGATAGCCCGACTGCGCGCTGCATCTTTGTCACTGCCGATCAGCCCTGCTGTTTTCTTCCAGGCTTGCGGAGTAACCAGGCTGTAGGGGATTAGCAGCCCTTGCAGGATCCCCTCAACACAACCGGCGGCGTGACCAAACGTAAACATGCTGCTCACGCCTTGGCCTGGCATTGCGCCGACTTGCTCCAGGAATGCCTCTGCCCCGTTCAGGTCAAATGCACGCAGGAACGATGCAACCGCAGCGCCGTTAACCCGTGTCTTTGTGCCAACTTTCAGCGTTGGCATGGCAATGCTGTTTTGGTACTGGCCGCTGGCATTCAGGACGACAACTGCACCTGAACAACCAGGGTCAATCCCGATAATGATTTTGCTCACTTTGGACTCCTTGAATCACCATTAAGGTAATCATTACCTTTTAGGTAATTATTTGCAACTAAAAAATAGCGATTGTTCTCACAATTCGCATCTATGCTAAATCGCTCTGTATGGGCCGTTGTTGAGTTTTACCGCTTAACCCGTTGCGTTATATGCCTGAGTACCACTTAACGCAATCTACCCCTGAAGCGCTTCGGAATTGCACCATTTCAATCCGTATGCGGTTTACCACTCTTCAGTCTTGCCAGCATTGCCATGGCTGCCGAATGTCCTGCACCTGGTGTTCCCTTCCCGCGCTTGGATACATCTTCGGACAGCAGCGGCACCGGCTTGGGTATTTGCTCCCCGGCCTTTACCTTCTCCGCCCAACGCTTGAGGTGCTTCTCTGCCCGGCGCTCCAGTTCCGCGTCGTTCAGGTTCTTCTGGATCATCTCCCGACGCAGGTCGCAGACAATCCAATACAGAACATCATGGCGCCATGGGTAGGTTTCAGCGCAGCTATGCAGATAGCGATCCTTGTTGTATTTCTTGAATTCCTCCATCACATCGTCAGCGGTCAGGCCGAACGCCTTGGCAGTGGACTGGCTCACGATCGACATAAACTCCGCGAGGTCTGGTGCGTAGCTGTTACCGTCCCAGCACCGCTGCACGCAGGCGGTAATAGCCTGGTCAACCTGCTGCTCAGTAAGAGCTGTAATCGCCTGTTTCCAGAGTAACGACGGTGCCCTGCCGTTCTTGGCTGTCCACCGATCCGAGTAGATCTCCATCATTCTCATCCAGAATTTGGCGTATCTGACTTTCGCTGCATCCGTCTGCGCGTAACTGGTCTGCGAGTGCTGCGTACACGCCTTCGGCTGCATTACCGCGCCAATGTCCAGTTGTCCCATCAGGTCGCTTACCTGCTTCATGGTTTTTTACTCCTGTCGTTTTACGGGCGCGGCTCATGAGCACGCTGCGGGCTAGTTTCTGTTCCCACTGGGCATGGTGGAATGCTTTGCCTTCCGGTTGCCAGTAGCCAATAAATTCCTGCAGTTCCTCCGGCGTCACCGGCTCCACGATCTTGATCCCCCACGTTGCCGCTTTCCGCTGGAAGTCAGCTTCAGGTTGCCACCCGTTGTACATGGTGAACTTTCCGAAGTTGTTCCCGTTCAGTGGAAACGGTGGGTGATCTTCCTGTGGTGGTTGCTGTTGTTCCATTGGCACAGACGGATTCTTATCGCACGCGTTAGAGTGGGGTTTATATTCCTGTTCCTGCATACTGCTACTGCTACTGCTACTGCTACTGCTACTGCTACTGGTTACGGAACGGTTTGCGAAGGGTTTCACAAGGGTTTCCCAACCCTTTATTTTATCCGCATTCTTGTGCTCGGAAATTGGAGTCATTAGCTCAACGAAAACCCGCGCCATTGCTGGCTTTGCTTCAAACTCATCAGGTATCTGGCTGAATAATTTCAAGGCAGCAACAGCCTGGTTAACGTTGTCGATGGTGTTCCATCTCATAAAATTGGTAATGAATACCCATTTGCTCTTTAAATTTCGGGTTATGAAACCCCTTTGAGACAGTTCAAGTAACCCTTTCGAAACCCTTTCAAGGGGCCAATTAACATCCTCGGTTATGTATCCATCCGGGAGACGAAAGCAGCCGATCATGTTTGTGTGCTGTCCGGTTAAGAGATACAGCGCCAGCAGTCTTGCATCGTCTGACAAGTGGCGCATGTCATCGCTGGACCAAAATGACGTGTGCACCTTGCCGTAATCACGCATGAGTGACCTCACGACTTTCTCTAGCAAGCGTGATCATCTCCCTGACCCGCTGACGCTGAGCTTTTGTATGAATGGCGTTACATTCCACGCACGCCCCATTCACCGTGTAGCGCTCGCATACATGCCCATTACGGCACGCTGCGCCGGTGTAATACTTCATGATTCCGGCTTTCGCAGCCTCTGCTCGGGTAATGATCTTCACGCCTCCACCTCTTTTCTGTGTATGAATGTGATAGAGATTAGCGATTAGTTGAAAATAGATCAACCATAAATGGATTTTAATTACCATTAGCACGTAAGCATAAAAAAAGGGCCGCATAAGCGACCCTGGTTAGGTGGTGGTGACTACCGGTAGAAGTATTCGATCACCTGCTCTTTCGTGATTTCCGGCTTGCGCTTACGCACTGCCTTAACAAGCTGATCCATAAACGCTTGCCGTGGAACTTTGGTAGCTCGCACAGTATGCGTTTTGATGTAGTGGACGGTGCTGCCAGCATCAGCGGCGAACGCTTTCCGCTCGTCGGCATTCATGCAGAGCCACATCTGTTTTAGACTAAACTTATCGACTTTTTCCAATTTATGGCACCTCTTTGCCGCCAGCTGATGCATAGATGATTACCTAATTGGTGGTCCTTGGCAAATTTATTACCTTTTTGGTGCATTTACCATTAAGGTAATTTTGTTTTAAATACAGGCAGAATTTTATTCAATGGACTGTTCAACACATCATGAAAAGCATCAACGAAGTACGACGCGAGAACCTACTCGAAATCATTCGGCGCGACTTTGACGGCAAACAGATACGTTTGGCAGAGAAATTGAAGATCAATGCCAACCTGGTCAGTCGTTGGCTGAAGCCGGTTGCCGACAAGAACAACAAAGGGATCGGCGATACTGTTGCGCGCAAGATAGAAGAAGCCAGCAACAAGCCAAAGTATTGGCTCGACCGCGATCACGTTCTTGCCTTGGATTCTGGGGCTGACCAGGCAGAGCAGGAAACTGACGCTGGCGCGATCGTGGCCAGCAATCTGGAAAAGTGGATGAGTGGAAACCGCGAGCTTTCCAGCCAGGTGAAGGTTGCTGCTGCTGCCGGTGTCGGACAGGCGACCGTTAACCGCGTGCTTAGTCGTGAAGGCAACGTGACAATCAACAGCCTGGAAGCGATCGCCGGGGCATTCGGGCGCCGTGGTTACGAGCTGCTGCTACAGCAGAACGACCCGACATTGATTAACTATGATCGATCACAGTTTGCGCAGTTGCCGCCGGAAGATAAGGCCAAGATCGAGTCATTCATTGAATTTGTGATGTTGCAGGCCCGCCAATGACAGAGAAAACATCGTTCAACCTGGCCAACCTTTCCAAAGAGGACATGGACAAGGTAAACGTGGATCTGGCCGCCGGTGGGGTTGCCTTCAAAGAACGCTACAACATGCCGGTGATCCCGGAGTTGGTCGAACGCGAACAGCCTGAGCACCTGCGCGAGTATTTTAGAGAACGCCTGTGCCTGCACAGAGAGAAGGCCGCCTCGCTAGGCCGTATGGAATACACCCCGCCAGCACAGAAGTAACCCGCCTTTCCTTTCTTTCCAAGAAGTTACCGCGCCGCGGTGCTTTTGCATGCCACCAATGATTACCAATTTGGTAATTTTTTATATTTATACCTATTGACACCTATTCATTTTTGGATAATTATTACCTCAACAAGTTACCAAAAAGGTAACGCGCTCTTTAACAATCAGATAGGAATTGAGGCACCGCGATGACGCGGTGACATTGCCGGGTATCCCGTGCATAACCACGCAATTAATAGTTACCATTTTGGTAATCAACAGGTATTAATCATGATATCTCAAACCATCAACGGATTTTACTGCGTAACCGTCTGCGGCTTTATCAGTTGGCGGTTTGCAGATTTCGGCGAAGCCCTCCAGTGGGCATTCATTACAAAGGTCGCGTTTGACGCGGCGAACAGATTAGAAGGTGCACACAGATGAGCGAAGAAAAACAACTACCGGCTATCAGCATCACACCTGAAATGGCCCCTGCAATTTTCATAGCTGGCGGCCTTGACCAGTTTCTTTCTCAAATCAGGGAAGCTGTTAGCGAGGTTCCTGACCTAAGCACAAAGAAAGGTCGTGACCGTGTCGCCTCACTGGCGGCTTCAGTATCCAGAAGCAAAACAGCGGTAGAAAAACCGGGTCGCGACTATTTGCGGAAGTTAAAAGAAGCAGTTAAGCCGGCAGAGCAAGAAATTAAGCGGTTTGTTGATGAATGCGATCAAATCCGCGACACCGTTCGCCTACCGCTAACTGAATTTGAGAATGCAGAAAAGCAGCGAGTGGCAGACCTGAAAGATCGGCTTGAGGCGCTGCGCTGGCTGGGTGAAGTCCTGGATGATTTCGGCAAGTTGTTGGCTACCGAGCACATCATTAATCGGCTGGATTCAGTTAAGCGTACAGAAATCAATGATTCATGGCAGGAGCTAACCGCCGAAGCTGGCGTGGCGAAGGATGCCGTGATCTTCAAGCTGGAAGCGGCGCTGGTTGAAGCGCAGAAGCGTGACGCGGAAGCGGCTGAACTTGAACGTTTACGCGCAGAGCAGGCTCTGTCAGCACAGCGCGAAAGAGAAGCGGCAATGCTGCGGGAAGCAGAAGAGCGTGTGCGACGTGAAACTGAGGAAAAAAATCGTGCCGAACTCGAAGCTGCGGCGAAGCGTGAGGCAGATGCGAAGGCAGCCGCAGAACGCGCCGATCGTGAACTAATTGAGGCTGGGCAGCGGGCTGAACGCGAGAAGCAAGCAGCCGTAGATGCGGAACGCCTCCGGGCGCAGCAGGCTGAACAGGATCGACTGGCCGAAGAAAAGCGCATTGCTGACGAAGCCGCGAAAAAAGCTGCCAACGTTGAGCATCGTCGCGAAGTTAACCGCGGCGTAGTAGCCGATCTGATTGCCGAAGGTGTGCCAGAAGATTGTGCGAAAAAATGCGTTGAAGCCGTTGCCCGCATGAAAGTGCGGAACATGCACATTAACTACTGAGGTTGATATGAGCAATTTCAACTACCAGCAAATGATTGACCAAATGATTGAAGAGTACGAAGCAACTCTGGACGGGTCGCAGGAAGAACAAAACCTGATCGGTAACCGCGTTGATAGCGAAATGCGCGGGTTGAAACTTCATAGCCTGCGCGATGCTGCAGCTGCTCTCTTCCCTCACGCGGATCATCGGCAGGTCGACGCGGTGATTAATTCGGGCTGGATGGACGAAAAGCTGGGTGATCTACAGCGTGAAATCGTTCAGCGCATGGTGATGCTTGAGCGCGCTTGGGAGTTATCGCAGGCGGAAGCACCAGCAATATACGACGAGGTGGCCTGATGAAAAATGGCATCTACCACGACATTTCAAACGAGGACTACCACGCCGGCGACGGCGTAAGTAAGTCACAGCTCGATCTGGTCGCCAAAAACCCGGCCCTGTTGCAGTGGATTAAAACAGCTCCAGTTGATACCGAGAAGCTGAAGGCGCTGGATATGGGTAGCGCCCTGCACTGCCGACTACTCGAGCCGGAAGAGTTTAAAAAACGCTTCATCATCGCGCCGGAGTTCAACCGGCGCACCAACGATGGCAAGGCTGCCGAAGCGGCGTTCCTGAAGGACTGCGAACAGACCGGCAAGACGGTGATGGACTTCGAGCAAGGCCGCAAGCTGGATCTGATGCGCGATAGCGCCATGGCCCACCCGGCAGCGCGGTGGCTTCTGGAAGCCGAAGGGCATTGCGAGTCATCGTTTTACTGGACCGATGCGGAAACCGGCGAACTATGCCGGGTTCGTCCAGACCGTTACCTGGTCGATCACCCCGTGATAGTCGATGTGAAGAAGGTTGCCGACATGGATCGGTTTGCCCGCCACATCGAGGAATTCCGCTACCACGTTCAAGACGCCATGTATCGCGAAGGTGCGCAGCAAGTGCGAGGTGAAGCACACGGCTTCTTCTTCCTGGCTGTCAGCGAAACGATCGACTGTGGCCGCTACCCGGTACGCGTTTTTGAACTTGACGCAGCAGATGTAGACGAGGGTCACCGACTCTACCGCCGGGATCTAAACACCTACCACGAATGCCGCACCTCGGATGACTGGGGCGGCGTCGAGAAAATTCAACGCCCTGCGTGGGCCCGCAAACAGGATCAATCATGAGCAACCAAATCACAACCGTGGATTCTCAAGTGAGCAATTCCGTAGCCGGTACGGCAGCAACAATCTTTAGCCCGGAAGGCCTTAACCAACTGATGAAATTTGCCGAAGTCATGGCTCAAAGCAGAGTAACAGTACCTGCACACTTAGCCGGTAAGCCCGCTGATTGCATGGCAGTTGCAATGCAGGCAGCACAGTGGGGCATGAACCCGTTCGCCGTCGCGCAGAAAACCCACGTTGTAAGTGGAACATTGGGCTACGAGGCGCAGCTAGTGAACGCCGTTATCACAACAATGTCGCCAACCAAAGACCGAATTAATTACGAGTGGTTTGGGCCTTGGGAGCAGGTGATCGGTAAGTTCGTGGAAAAGACCTCACAGAAAGGTAACGCCTACATTGCACCAGCATGGACGCTGAAGGACGAAACCGGATGCGGCGTAAAAGTTTGGGCAACGATGAAGGGGGAAGAAAATCCACGCGTGCTGGAACTTCTACTTTCTCAAGCTCAGGTTAGAAACTCCACGCTTTGGGCAAGCGATCCTAAGCAACAGCTGGCTTACCTTGCCGTTAAGCGCTGGTCACGCCTGCACTGCCCTGACGTAATCATGGGTGTCTATACCCCTGATGAGCTGGCAGAAATGCCACGCGTTGAGCGCGACGTAACACCAGCGGCAACCAATGCCGCAGGACTTAACAGCCTGATCAACGGAAAGGCTGAGAAGGTTATTCAGCCAGAAGAAAAGGTGATCAACACCCAGGCAGCGAAGGGAGAATCTCGCTCACAGGATGACATCCTGACGGCGTTCACTGACGCGGCAGGTAAGGCGAAATCGGTTGAAGAACTGGATCTGATATTCAACGGCGGCACCTGGCCAGATGACAAGAAAAGACCAGGTGCTAAAGACGCTCTGTCGGATCGTTGGCTGGAAATGGCGACCGATGTTTACACAATCCGCCGCGATGAAATGAACGAAGTTCCAATGTAACCACCATGCGGGGCTGCGGCCCCGCCAAAGGAGAGCAACCATGAAAGCAGCAATTAATAAAAAACGGCTCCTGCAAATGGTGCCTTTGTCTGATTCCACCATTGGCCGCCTGGAGAAGCAAGGCAAGTTCCCGGCCCGGTTCAACCTCGCTGGCGTCGTAGCTTGGAACCTGGAAGAAGTAGAAGCATGGATGGACGCGCACCAGAAGGAAGGCACCGGAAAGGAAACCAACCGCAAGCCAGACGTTAAGCTGCGGAAGACGCGGCCAGTGACACAGGCGCATGCAGCATGAGCCAGGTAATGCGGCATGTGCTGCGCAACATCTGGGCCTATCTGTTCCTGGCCCTTGGCATATTTTGGCTGGCAACCATTGGTTTCATCGTCTTAATAGTCTGGTTTATGGGGTGAATATGTATCAGCTAATTCAGGCCGATCCGCCTTGGACGTACGGTAACAAGGTAAGCAACGGTGCTGCCGGAAATCACTACAGCACCATGACGCTGCAGGATCTTAAGCGGCTACCAGTCTGGTCAATCGCAGCAGAAAACAGCGTGCTGGCCATGTGGTATACCGGCACTCATGCAGAGCAGGCCAAAGAACTGGCGGAAGCTTGGGGCTTCGATGTTCGGCAGATGTTCCTGTTCACCTGGGTGAAGTTGAACGAAATGGCAGAACGCACGGTGAACGCCGCGCTGGAGGACGGCGGCCTGGTCGATTTCTATGACTTCCTCGATCTGCTAAACGGTATCACCAGAATGAACCCCGGCAACTACAGCCGAGGAAATCAGGAATCAATGCTTGTTGCGGTGCGAGGCTCTGGCCTGGAGCGTGTAGACGCCAGCGTAAAGCAGGTGATCTACGCACCAATAACCCAGCACAGTGCCAAGCCCTGGGAGGCTCGGCACCGGCTCGAACGGTTGTACGGTGACGTGTCACGAATTGAACTTTTTAGCCGAGGTGACGCACCAGGTTGGCACCACTGGGGGAACGAGTGCCCACATAGCGACATATTATTTAGTGAAGATCAATATAAAATAATCACTCGCTAGTGCTTTTGTCCATTTCATTTAATATATCTAAATAAGGGCTATTTATCCCCATTCTATTAACAACGTCTAATGGTTTGAAAGTGCTTATTTCCTCATTTTTTAAAAAACATTCAGCGCTATAATAAATATGTACATATGAATTAGCCAGTGAGTCAATATACTGGCTTTTTCTAGAATTTGAAAGTTTGTTTTCTGCCATATCCTTTATGAATTTATCACGCATTGATATGGCATGGCCCAAATGGTTATATGTAAAAACAAGAGAGTTCCTTCTCGAATCAGAAATGCTAGCCGCAATATCAGGGTAAAGCTTTTCAAAACATAACGTTACAACACCAGGTGGCAGCACAACCTGAATTCTGTTTCCTTCATCCCTATACTCTTCCTCGTAAAAACTATAACACATTTCAATTCCACTCTTGGCTATTTCAGAAATTTGCCTCACCTCGAACTCAAGACATTTTACCTTCTTGGTTGTTAAAGAATGTGAGGTAAAGCGTTCTTTAATTGCATTCAATGAAAACCCTATAACCACACCAGTTACAGCGCCAATCCATGGTTGCCTCCAAAATGATTGTTCTATTGGTGGATTAATAGATTTAATTTCACTTGTTAGCCTATTGATACTTGCCAATATTTCCAAAGCCGAGAATTCATTCATATATGTTCTTCCTTTTTAATCCACCCATCCACCATATTGGCCCACTGTTGCAGCATATCCCGGCGCTGCTCGGCGTACTCCGCTTTGTTGTACACCGCACGGACGCCGCGCTGTTCGTGGGCCAAGCATTTCTCTATCCAATCCGAATTAAACCCCTCTTCATGCAGGATCGTGCTGGCAGTTCGGCGCAGGTCGTGCACTGTGAAATGAGCAATATCCCCACCCTCTTTATTAATTTTCTCAACAGTTGTTGTGATGACGCGGTTCAGTGCCGCGTTGGACATGTGCTTGCGCGGATCATAACGCGATGGAAGGATGTAATCAGAACCACATGCGGCGACCTGCAGCGATACCATAATGTCCAGCGCTTGCTGAGACAGGTAAACAACGTGGTTTCGGCTGCCTTTCATCCGGTCAGCAGGGATCACCCATCGGGCAGACTCGAAATCTACCTCCTTCCACGTTGCCCCGGCCAGCTCCCCTTTGCGCACCATGGTGATCAGTATCAGCTTTATGGCCAGCTTAAGTGATGACGCCGCGCCGGTGGAGTGAAGGGCATTGAAGAACGCCCCAATCTCATAGGGATCCAGCGCCCGCTCACGCTCTTCAAAAGTTGCGATGCTTGAGGCTTTGATATTGGCTGCCGGGTTGGGTACTGAATGCCCGCGATCGATAGCATGGCCGAATACTGCACCGACAATCTCCCGCACCTGCATGGCTGTAGCTCTGGCACCCCGCTCTAAAACCTTATCGCATAGCGCGCGGAGCATTGGCGTGGTGATTTCATGCAGCAGCTTTTTGCCAAGTGTTGGCAGGATGTCACGCTCGATAACAGATTGCTTCATGCGCCGTGTGCTATCGGCCAGGCGCACATGCTTCATGTACTCGACGGTATAATCAGCGAAATTATCCGCGCCTTTTATCTTCCTGATACCGTCCCGCTTCGCCGCAGCCGGTGATTGGCCTGACTCCAACAGCTTTTTGGCGGTATTGAGTTGGTCCCGTGCTTCAGCCAGGCTGATACCGTCAGGGCCGTACTTCCCAATCGTCAGGGTTTCACGGCGTCCGTTCAGTCGGTAGTCATAGCGGAACGACACTGAACCGCTTGTAAGCACCGCCACATATAGGCCGTCGCGATCTGCAACCTTGTACAGTTTGTCGCGAGGCTTGAGGTTTTTTAGTTTTGTATCGGTGAGCATGAGCGTGCCCTATCTGCGTGCTGTGGACCGTCAAAATTTACCTAAATGGTGACGGATAACTTGATAGGAGAGTACAAGGAATTGGCAGATACCGTCAAATATACCGTCAAAAATAGTGACCTTTACAGAATAGGTGTGAATCGTAGATATTAAAAATCCCGCGTAGGGATTGAGTCTGCGCGGGATTGGTGAATAGGTTTGAAATGTTTAGGGCTTCTAGTAAATCATTCCCATTCAATCGTCGCCGGTGGCTTCCCGCTGATATCATAAACCACACGGGAAATCCCGTTGACTTCGTTGATGATACGGTTGGAAACACGGCCAAGGAAATCGTACGGCAAGTGTGCCCAATGCGCGGTCATAAAGTCGATGGTTTCTACCGCACGCAGAGAGACAACCCAATCGTATTTACGGCCATCGCCCATCACGCCAACGGAACGCACCGGCAGGAATACGGTGAACGCCTGGCTGACCTTGTTGTACAGATCGGCTTTGTGCAGCTCTTCGATGAAGATCGCATCGGCACGGCGCAGCAGATCGCAGTATTCTTTCTTCACTTCGCCCAATACGCGCACGCCCAGACCTGGCCCTGGGAACGGGTGGCGGTACAGCATGTCGTACGGCAGGCCCAGTTCCAGACCAATCTTGCGCACTTCATCTTTGAACAGCTCTTTCAGCGGTTCCACCAGGCCCAGCTTCATCTCTTTCGGCAGGCCACCGACGTTGTGGTGCGATTTGATCACGTGCGCTTTGCCGGTAGCGGAAGCGGCAGACTCGATCACATCCGGGTAGATGGTGCCCTGAGCCAGCCACTTCACGGCGCTCTGCTTGCAGGCTTCTTCGTCGAATACTTCGACAAAGACGCGGCCAATGATCTTACGCTTGGCTTCTGGCTCATCAACACCCGCCAGCGCGCTCAAGAAACGGTTCTCTGCCGCCACGTGCACGATGTTCAGACCGAAGTGGTCACCGAACATTTCCAACACTTGGTCAGCTTCGTTCAGGCGCAGCAGGCCGTTATCTACGAATACGCAGGTCAGGCGCTTGCCAATGGCACGGTGCAGCAGCATGGCGGTAACGGATGAATCCACGCCGCCAGACAGGCCGAGGATCACGTGATCTTCGCCGACCTGCTCACGAATACGCGCAACGGCATCTTCGATAATGGTGGCAGGCGTCCACAGCGCTTCACAACCACAGATATCCAGTACGAAACGCTCCAGGATACGCTGGCCTTGGCGGGTATGGGTGACTTCCGGGTGGAACTGTACGCCGTAGAAGCGTTTTTCCTCGTTTGCCATAATGGCAAACGGGCAGGTATCGGTGCTGGCAACGGTGACGAAATCTGACGGGATAGCGGTAACTTTATCGCCGTGGCTCATCCATACGTCTAATACCGGTTTGCCTGCCGGGCTGATCGCATCTTCGATATCGCGGATCAGGGCGCTTGATTGGGTGATTTCCACCTGCGCATAACCGAACTCACGCTCGGTTGACCCCTGTACATGGCCGCCCAGTTGCATCGCCATGGTCTGCATGCCATAGCACACGCCCAATACCGGTACGCCGGCGGTGAAGACATATTCTGGCGCACGCGGGCTGTTCAGTTCGGTGGTGCTTTCCGGGCCACCGGAGAGAATGATGCCGCTTGGATTGAACTCGCGGATCTGCTCTTCGCTGACGTCCCAGGCCCACAGCTCACAGTAAACGCCAATCTCACGCACGCGGCGAGCAACCAACTGGGTGTATTGTGAACCGAAATCCAGGATCAGGATGCGATGCTTATGAATATTTTTTGTCATGTGAGGCAAATTCCAGCAACAGAGAAAAAGAGCAAAAAGGGTATTTGGGATGAGAGGTTGCCCCCCCATCCCTGCCCCTCTCCCGCAGGAGAGAGGTTAAAGCATTAGCCCATGCGGTAGTTTGGTGATTCTTTGGTGATGGTCACGTCATGCACATGGCTTTCTTGAATACCGGCACCGCTGATGCGCACAAACTCGGCTTTAGTACGCAGTTCGTCGATGGTCGCACAGCCGGTCAGGCCCATGCAGGAACGCAGACCGCCCATCTGCTGATGTACAATCGCCTTCAGCATGCCTTTGTAGGCCACACGGCCTTCGATACCTTCCGGCACCAGTTTATCAGCGGCGTTATCGGTCTGGAAGTAACGGTCGGAGGAACCTTTGGACATTGCGCCCAGAGAACCCATCCCACGGTAAGATTTGAACGAACGGCCCTGATACAGCTCGATTTCGCCCGGAGATTCTTCCGTACCCGCCAGCATTGAGCCAACCATCACACAGGACGCACCGGCAGCAATCGCTTTGGCGATATCGCCAGAGAAGCGGATACCACCGTCAGCGATAACTGGGATACCCGTCCCTTCCAGTGCTTCGACCGCATCGGCGATAGCGGTGATCTGCGGAACACCCACGCCGGTTACGATACGAGTGGTACAGATAGAGCCAGGACCGATACCGACTTTCACCGCGCTCACGCCGGCTTCCATCAGGGCTTTGGCACCAGCCCCAGTTGCGACGTTGCCGCCAAGGATTTGCAGGTCTGGGTATTTGGCACGGGTTTCACGGATGCGCTGTAACACGCCTTCGGAATGGCCGTGTGAAGAGTCGATGAGCAGTACGTCAACACCGGCAGCGACCAGCGCATCAACGCGCTCTTCGTTACCGGCACCAGCACCCACCGCAGCGCCTACGCGCAGACGGCCATGCTCATCTTTACAGGCGTTAGGTTTACGCTCTGCTTTCTGGAAATCTTTAACGGTGATCATGCCCAGCAGGTGGAAGCTGTCGTCCACCACCAGCGCTTTTTCAACGCGTTTTTCGTGCATTTTTTGCAGCACGACTTCACGCGCTTCGCCTTCCTTGACGGTGACCAGACGCTCTTTTGGCGTCATCACTGCGGTGACAGGCTGAGTCAGATCGGTGACGAAGCGCACGTCACGGCCGGTAATGATCCCCACCAGTTCGTTTTCTTCGGTCACAACCGGGTAACCGGCAAAGCCGTTACGCGCGGTTAACTCTTTCACTTCAGCCAGCGTGGTGGAAGGAGTAACGGCCTGTGGGTCCGTGACCACGCCGCTTTCATGTTTTTTCACCCGGCGAACTTCTTCCGCCTGGCGCTCAATGGACATGTTTTTGTGAATGAAGCCCAAACCGCCTTCCTGCGCTAGCGCAATGGCCAGGTTGGATTCGGTTACGGTATCCATGGCTGCGGACAGCATAGGGATATTCAGGCGGATGGATTTGGTCAGTTGGGTGCCAAGATCTGCGGTATTAGGCAGAACTGTGGAGTGGGCTGGAACCAGGAGAACGTCATCAAACGTTAGAGCTTCTTTTACAATACGTAGCATGGGCAATATCTCACCAAGGTGGATGCGGAAAAGATAAAATATTGCCGTGGCATTATACAGAGCGTAATCGGTTGCCTCCAGCACTTTCTTATAAAAACTCTTGATTACCTTTCGCCGAGCTGTAATATCGACCAATTAAGTGCTTGTTTTGAAATTTGATCTGGGTCACATGTCACTACCTACTTCACCGTCCATTTTTACCGTAAGCCGCCTCAATCAGACGGTTCGACAGCTGCTGGAAATGGAAATGGGGCAGATTTGGCTCTCCGCCGAGATCTCCAACTTCTCCCAGCCCTCCTCCGGCCACTGGTATTTTACGCTGAAAGATGACCGTGCCCAGGTGCGTTGTGCGATGTTCCGCAACAGCAACCGGCGCACTACCTTTCGCCCGCAAAATGGCCAGCAGGTTCTGGTGCGGGCCAGTATCACCCTGTATGAACCACGCGGTGATTACCAACTGATCGCCGAAAGCATGCAGCCTGCCGGTGACGGCCTGCTGCAACAGCAATTCGAGCAGTTGAAACAGCGCCTGGCAGCCGAAGGTCTGTTTGATCAACAGTTCAAGCAACCATTGCCAAGCCCGGCCAAATGCGTTGGGGTGATCACCTCCGCCAGCGGCGCGGCACTGCACGATATTTTACAGGTGTTACAGCGGCGCGATCCTTCACTGCCGATCGTGATTTACCCCACGTCCGTGCAAGGGGCAGAAGCTCCGTTGCAGATCGTTCGCGCGATCGAAACCGCCAACCGCCGTGATGAGTGCGATGTGCTGATCGTCGGGCGCGGCGGTGGCTCGTTAGAAGATTTATGGAGTTTTAACGACGAACGCGTCGCGAAGGCAATTTTTGCCAGCCGTATCCCGATCGTCAGCGCCGTTGGCCATGAAACCGACGTCACCATTGCCGACTTTGTTGCCGACCTGCGGGCACCTACCCCTTCCGCTGCGGCGGAGTTGGTCAGCCGTAATCAGCTTGAGCTGTTGCGCCAGTTGCAGTCACAGCAACAGCGGCTGGAAATGGCGATGGACTATTATCTGGCGCAGCGCCAGCAGCAGTTCACCCGCATCAACCACCGTTTGCAACAGCAGCATCCGCACCTGCGGCTGGCACGGCAGCAAACGCTGTTATTCAAGCTACAGCGCCGTTTGGAAGATGGGATGCAGCAGCAATTACGGCTATCTTCTCGCCGCAGTGAACGCGCGCAGCAGCGCCTGGCGCAGGTCCAGCCGATGGGCCGCATCCACCGCTTGCAGCAGCGTGTTCAGCAGCAGGAATACCGTTTGCAACAGGGGATGGAGCGGCAGCTCAATGGCTATCGCCAACGCTTTGGCGTCGCCTGTAGTCAGTTGGAGGCGGTTAGCCCGCTGGCAACCTTGGCTCGCGGTTATAGCGTAACGCAGACACCACAGGGTGAGTTACTGAAAACCACCAAGCAGGCACAGGTTGGTGAAATGCTGAAAACCCGCCTGCAGGATGGCTGGGTGGAGAGCGAAGTCAAAACCGTCACCGTGGCGAAAAAGCCGCGTAAGAAACGCGTGGTGGAATAGCCGTTAGTGGCAGAGCCGATCGACTTCTTCTTTTTTAGGCCAAACTTCATCCCGTTTGATAGCATCCCAACCCTCAGTAGAGGGTTGGGATGTGGCATCAGTCATAGCACATAGCTATCACAACAAACCCCATTCACCCATAGTTCGCGAGTCTCACCTGCTGGCAACACAATGTTCAGCGCCTGCCACGTCGGTTTGAAATGCCCTTCACAGGTGAAGGTCAGCTCGATGCGCTGATTGTCACTCACTGCCTCCCAGCGGAGCCACAGCGCATTATTCTGCTGCCAGCCATGGCTTTCCCCGTCGTCTTCAAACAGCAGGCCTGAGGACCATCCGCAGCCCTTGGTGGGGAACAGCCGCAGTTCACGGCGATCGTCTGCCGCATTGTCTACATGCCCCAACCGTTGTGACATCGGGAGCCCGGCCCCAGCGCGCACCAGCAACGGCAAGCGCTCCAGCGGTGCCTCCAGCACTATGCTCTGGCCACCGCTGTACCATTGGCCGCTATAGAAGCAGTACCAACCATCGACGTTATCCGGCAGGTAGACTTCACGCTGGCGCTGCCCCTGATCCACCACGCTGGCCACCAGCAGGTCGCGGCCAATCAGGAAATCATCGGTCTCACCGAAGGTGCGTTCATCGTGCTCATGATCGAGGAAGGTTGGCCGCAGCATCGGCTCATCATCATGGCTTGCCTGCCACAGCAGCGTGTAGAAGTACGGCATCAGCCGATAACGCAGGTTGATAGCATCACGGATCATCGGCGTTGCCGCCGGGTACATCCAGGGTTCATTGACGGTAGCATCATCATTCCAGGAATGGATGGTAAAGCGCGGGTGCATGACCCCGTTTTGTACCCAACGTACCAACAGTTCCGCGTCCGGTTTATCGCCGGAGAAACCGCCCACATCGTGCCCAACGTTAAACAACCCGGACAAGCTCATCCCCACCCCCATACGGGTGTTGTAGCGCAAGGTTTGCCAACTGGTGCGGTTGTCCCCACTCCAGGTTTGCACATAGCGCTGCATACCGGCGCAGCCGGAACGTGAAATCAAATAAGGCCGCAGGTTCGGTGCAAAGCGCTGCTGTGCTTCAAGCGAGGCTCGCATCATCAGCAGCGGCATCACCGGGCGAATATGCTTGATGGCGATTGGCTTGCCGAAGCCATGGCAGCGCGCTTCTCCATCCCACACTTCATACTCGTTGTTGTCATTCCAGGTGGAATCAATCCCCATTTCCAGCAGTTGCTCTGTCACCCCTTGCTGCCACCAGCGAACCGCCGCTGGGTTGGTGAAGTCGAGGTGCGAACCTTCGTCATCCCAGAAGCTGGAACGTTCTGGAGCGTCGCTTTGCGAATCGCGGATAAACAAGCCAAGTTCTGCCACCTGTTGATATTTGGGATGGTCCTGCAACAGGCAGGGTTTGATATTCGCCGCCAGCTTCAACCCAGCATCGTGAAAGGCTTGGCTAAGCTGTTTAGGCTGCGGCACCTTGTCGTAGTTCCAGTTGAAGACGTAGCGTTTGTTATTGATCGAGGTATAGCCGGAAGAGAGCTGGAACGAATCGCACGGGATGGCGTGCTGGCGGCACAGCTGGATAAACTGCTGCAACTGCTGCTGGGCATCCGGCGCGTCGGTGTAGTGCATCGTCGAACCGCTGTACCCCAGGCTCCACTTCGGCCCAAAATGGGTTTTACCGGTCAGGCGCACGAAGGCTTTGGTGACGTCGAGCACCTTTGGCCCCAGGAACAGATAGTAATCCAGATCGCCCGCCTCGGCCTGATAGCGACGATAGGCCAGGTGATAGTTGTCGATCTCATTACCCAGATCCAGCCAGCAGCTGCTCAGGTTGTCATAAAACAGACCAAAGCTGACCTCTTCCCGACGCGTGATGGTAAAAGGGATATGCTTGTAGAGCGGATCGGTACTGGCGGCGTTGTAGCCCATCGCGTCCAGGTTACGCATTTCAAAGCGGCGGCCTGTACGTTCCAGATCGCCCGCCTTTTCACCCAGGCCATAATAACGTTCGCCCTTGTGACGGCGCTGATAATGCGCCACGCCGTCACCGTGCGCATTGAGCAGATAGGCACTGGTTGGGCGATCCGCTGCCAGTGGTAGCCATTCCCCCGCCGCGTTGCAATATTGCCATTCCAGCCAGAGCGGCTGATGTATCGTCACGCGTAGCTGCGGGGTCGCTACCGTCAAACTGTCTGCCTGCTGGTTAAGTTGATAGCCCGGCAGGCCAAAACCGGCGACGCTGAGGCGATCGCGTCCTTCCCAAGGCACATCCTCCTGCGGGGCGATACTCCAGGTACGATCCAGCGCCAGCTCACCGTGGCGTTTGATCAGCACGCGGAACAGATTGCTTTCCAGCACGTAGAGGCAGAACAGGTGTTGCTCGTCCACCAGCAGTTCAACACGGTCCGCGTATTGCCCCGCCAGCGTCCAGTTTTTTAACGTTTTCATAATGATCCAACTTAAGCAGTAGGTGAAGGTTTTTTGCCGCGCTCGGCGATCAAACCGATCAGGAACATCGCACCGATCAGATCGAAGAAGCCCATGGCGACGAAGAGCGGGTTGAAGCCGACGGTGTCGGAAACGGCACCAATCAACAGCGTAAACAGGAAACTGGCGATCCAGGCGCTGGAGCCGCGCATACCGTTCACCGTCGCCATCTGGTTTTTATCGAAGGATTCCACTACCAGCGCGCTCAACATGCAGGAGATCACCTGGTGGCCAAAGCCACCAATGGAGATCAGCGCGATTGCGATGTAGGGATCTTTGGTGATCGCGACAAACGCCAGCGATACCATCATGAAGGCTCCGGTCACCGAGCTGGCCACTACCGAGTTCACCCGTGAACAGCCGAACCATTTGCGATACAGCGTAGTGAGATAACCACTGGCGACGCTGCCGATATCCGCCGCCAGGAAAGGCAGCCAGGCAAACATGGCAATCTGTTTGAGATCCATGCCACGCTCGGTGGCCAGGTACAGCGGCACCCAGAAGCTAAACACCGCCCAAGCCGGTTCAGCCAGAAACGCTGGGATGGCGATGCCGTAGAATTTTTTGTTTTTGCACAGGATCGCCAACGATTTAAAGAACGGCAGCTTCGGCAGTACCGGTTCATTATCCTCGTTGATCAGATCAAACTCCTTTTGGCTCAGGTTCGGGTGCTGCTGCGGCGAGTGGTAAAATACCCACCACAGCACCACCCAGATCAGCGCCAGAGCACCGGAGAACAGGAAGGCTCCCTGCCAGCCGAAGGACACATGGGCAATCACAATGATCGGCGGAGCCAACATCGCACCGATCGAGAAGCCAACCCCTGCCCAGCCTGCGGCTATTGGCCGTTCTTTTTTCGGGAACCAGTCAGAAATCGCTTTGGCGTTAGCCGGGGTAGCCGCCGCTTCAGCTGCCCCCATGAAGAAACGTAAGATCGCCAGTTGCAACCAGCTGCCCGCACCAGCATGCATCATGCACACTACCGCCCAGATGCTGGCACAAACCAGAAACCCCATCTTCAGACCAATGACGTCTATCAGCCACCCGCAGATCGGTTGGAACAGGGTATAGGCCAGTTGGAAGGACGCCACCACCCAAGAATATTGCTCGGTGGTCATGTTGAGGCTGGTTTTCAGCTCAGGGGCCAAAATACCCAGCGAGTTACGGGTTATGTAGTTAACCGTGACGCCCAGCAGGAACAGGGCCAACATCCACCAGCGCAACGATTTGAATTTGCGGCGGCTGCTGGCAACTACCGTTTGATTGATTTCTACACTCATCTTGATCTCCGTGGCGACCATACGCCTTTTTGGTAGGGCAACTCTTACTAACGGAGGTGTTAACAGCGTTATTTGTGACACCGGCCACAAATACAACGTCAATGCTGCGACAACCCTATGATTTAATGTTGTTTTACTTGTATTCCAGCCGGTAAATTGGACTGATAAATCTATAAAATTGGTGTACCAATGGAGACTAACCAGCGGAGAGTGCGAGTGAAATGGCGATTTTTGCAAAAATTCTCATGCGTTAGTTAAAATTTCGCCGTTATAGCCATAAAAAGCCGTATAAAAGGCAGATATAGGCCGTGAAAAAATTTCCACGACCGAATTTGAAGGAGATCACAAAATGAACGGAAAGCTGAAAGTACAGGAAATTGCGCGCCAAACCGGGCTTTCGATCAGCACCGTTTCACGCGTGTTGGCCGGGAAATCCAACACCAGCGCCGAGGCGCGGCAACGAGTGCTGGCCTGTGCGCAACAAAACGGCATTTTGCAGGGGCTTTCCAACGGCAGGCTGATGTTGAACAACGTAATGGTATTTGCCCCGCAACGCGCCTTTGATGTCCGCACCGATATTTTCTACTACAAGGTGATCCAGGGGATCACCAGCGCACTGGCGCAACATGATGTGAGGATCCGCTACTGCGGGTTGGAGGAACAACACAGCGACAGCGTACTGTTTTTGGAAAAGATGAGCGATCCGTTAACCGAAGCCGTGCTGATCATCGGCATTGATGACGAGCATATCCATACGCTGGCCGCCGATCTGAACAAGCCCTGCATTCTGATTAACTGCACCGATCGCCAGATGCGGCTAGACAGCGTCTCCCCAGACCATCAACTGATTGGGGAGTATTCCGCCAACTATCTGTTGCAACAGGGCCACAGCCGTATCCTCAATCTGCAATGTCTACGGCGTAATACCATGGAGCTGCGGCTGGCGGGGATCAAACAGGCCTATATGCGGCACAATATTCCCTTCGATGATCGCCAACATCTGGTCACCACTTCCGGGTTCGGCAGCGAAGAAGCCGAGCAGGCCATCACGGCCTTTATCAACGGCGTTACCGATCGGGCGCAATTGCCGACGGCGATCTTGGCAGGGGGTGACTATATGGCGGTAGGTGCGGTTAATGCGCTAAAGAAGATGCATATCAACGTGCCGGGGCATATTTCGGTGATGAGTACGGATGGTTTTAATCTGGCAGAAATTCACGACGTGCCGCTCACCTCGGTTCACGTTCCTCGTGATGAGCTGGGTGCAGAGGCCATCGCTCTATTGCAACGCCGTATGCTGCGCCCGGATGCGCCACCCAGCAATATGCTGTTGCACGGGCGCTTGGCGGTGCGGGCCTCGGTAAAACGCCTCAGCCAAAACAAGGTGTCGCCAGCGGTCAGCACGCACGACCACCGGCTCTATGATGTATGAGGTCATTCCACCGGTTGATAGCTGAACCTCACCCTTTTTTTGGAGATCAGCCCGTGGCCATGTTGGCAGAGATAATCCACGGCGCCGCAGGCTTTCAGTTCTTGCAACAGTTGCCCGCAGTCGGGGCATTCGGCAAGCTGCCGGTAATCGCTGTTGCAGTCGTCACAATGATAGTGGCCATTCACCCAGCTCATCGGCTGAGCACAAACCGGACATAAGGCGTCCATCTTTCCTCCTGATTTAAATCACGCCCCACGAGCGCAAGAAAGAGATCCCCAACGCGGTGGTAAAGAAGGATCCCACGGTGGTGATCGCAATAATATTGGCGGCCAACGTCGCGTTGCCCCCCATGGCGCGCGTCATCACATAGCTGCCGGAGGCGGTCGGCGTCGCCGAGAACATAAAAATAATGCCGAGCGTAGCGCCCTCGAAACCGCAAAGCCAACCCCCAAACGTCATCAACACCGGTACCAAAAACAGTTTAGCCGACGACGACAACGCAGCGACGTTGGAAGAACGGAACATTGCCCGCAGATCGAGGCTGGCCCCGGTACACAACAAAGCCAGCGGTAATGACAGGCCTGAGATATAGCTGCCGGTCTGCTTGAGCACGGGCGCAATCCCCAGCCCGGTCTGAGCATAGGCCAGACCGCTTAACAGCCCGAGGATCAGCGGATTGGTCACGATACTGCGCAGCAATGACAGATGTTTGATCTTCTGCCCGTTGCCGCCTTGCAGGCTGCGCGTCAGGGTGATAACCGATAGCACGTTAAACAGGATCACCGTCACGGTCAGATACAGCGAGGCAATCGCGACGCCCTCATCGCCGTAAGCGGTCATTGCATAAGCCAGGCCGACAATCGCGGTATTCGCCCGGAATCCCCCCTGCACGAACACGCCACGCTCGCGTGGTTCTTTCACCAGCCACTTTGCTGCGATCTCTAGCAACAGGAAGGTCGCTATCGTCCCCACCGCGCCGTAGATCACCAGAGCAAAATTATCGCGCAGTTGCGGGTGGTTGGTGGCGATGCTGAAGAACAACAGGCAGGGCAGCGCCAGATTAAACACCAGCTTGGTGGCCCCATCGATAAAGCGATCGTCCATCAGCCGCCAGTGGCGCAGCAGGATCCCCAGCAGCATCATCAATAAGTTGGGTACGGTGACGCTAAAGGCAAAACTCCAGGTTTCCCAGGACATGAGCTTCCTTTGCAAGGCCGGTGTAGAAGTGAGATTGGCAGATAATAGAACGGTTTAAGCAGGATAAAAATAGGGCGCGGTATCAATTCCACGCCCTACGGTTGTTATTTTGACTTCTTCAGGTGGCTCATCAAGCGCTTGCGCTTGCGCATCTGGTTTGGCGTCAAGGTGTTGCGCTTGCCCGCAAACGGGTTCTCACCCTCTTTAAACTGGATGCGGATCGGCGTCCCCATCACCTTGAGTGAACGACGGAAGTAGTTCATCAGGTAACGTTTGTAGGAGTCGGCCAGATCGGATACCTGGTTACCGTGGATCACCACGATTGGCGGGTTATAACCCCCTGCATGCGCGTATTTGAGCTTCACGCGGCGGCCACGCACCAACGGCGGCTGGTGGTCTTCGGCAGCCATTTGCATGATCTTGGTAAGCATCGAGGTGTTTACGCGACGAGTAGCACACTCATAGGCTTCGTTCACAGATTCGAACAGGTTACCCACACCGCTGCCGTGCAGCGCAGAGATAAAGTGCACACGCGCAAAATCGACAAAGCCCAAACGCAGATCGAGCATCTCTTTCACGTGATCGCGATCTTCCTCACTCATGCCGTCCCACTTGTTGACCGCAATCACCAGTGAGCGCCCACTATTGAGGATAAAGCCCAGCAGCGACAGATCCTGATCGGAAATGCCTTCGCGGGCGTCGATCACCAACAACACGACGTTGGCATCTTCGATCGCCTGCAGCGTTTTGATCACCGAGAATTTCTCAACGGTTTCGGTAACCTTGCCACGCTTGCGCACCCCGGCGGTGTCGATAAGCACATATTCACGCTCGTCACGCACCATCGGAATGTAAATGCTGTCGCGAGTCGTGCCAGGCATGTCAAACACGACGACACGCTCTTCGCCGAGAATACGGTTAGTGAGCGTCGACTTACCTACGTTAGGACGGCCAACGATCGCCAGCTTAATCGGCAGATCCTGCGGGTTGAAGTCCTCTTCCGGATCTTCATATTCACCCTCTTCCAGCTCACCGCTCTGCTCGGCCCAATAGGCGGCATTGGCTTCTTCTTCGGTCAGCTCGACTTCTTCCGGTTTTGCCGGTATGAACGGCACCAGCACGTGCTCGATCAGCTGTGTGACGCCACGGCCATGGGAAGCGGCAATCGCATAGACGTCGCCCAGGCCCAAGGAATAGAAATCTGCCGTCGCGGTGTCCGGATCCATGCCATCGGTTTTGTTGGCAACCAGGAACGTCGCCTTCTGGCGATTACGCAGGTGCTGGGCAATCCCCTGATCGGCAGGCATCAGCCCGGCACGGGCATCGACCATAAACAGGACGATATCGGCCTCTTCGATCGCCAGCAGCGACTGACCGGCCATACGCGTTTCAACTCCATCTTCCGTCCCGTCAATACCCCCGGTATCGACGATAATAAATTCGTTGCCCTCAACTTCAGCACGACCATATTTGCGGTCTCGCGTTAGCCCGGGGAAATCCGCCACCAGCGCATCGCGCGTCTGTGTTAAACGGTTAAACAAGGTGGATTTACCGACATTCGGGCGCCCGACCAGCGCAACGACAGGTATCATGTTGAAGCCTCATTACTTAATAATCAATGCGTTACTATGCAACGCAATAGACAGCAGCGGCATAGCTTAAAAATACGAAACGGCCCCTGACGTCAGGAGCCGTTATCCCATGAATCTTACAGGCTGCACAGCCTGCGATTGATTGGGGTTACAACTGTTAGCGAGTGAAGGCGTAAACCTTGCCGCCACGCGCCTGGATCAGCAGTTTGTCACCGGCCACAATTGGCGCGGACAGGAAGCCGGAGCTATCCACTTTTTGCTGAGCCACAAAACGGCCATCGGTGGTATTGATCCAGTGCAGATAACCTTCGGCATCGCCGACGACCAGGTAGCCGTTATACAGCACTGGTGCAGTCAGGTTACGGTGCAGCAGATCGCTCTGGCGCCACAGGTTAACGCCACCTTCGGTATTCATTGCCACTACACGGTCATTCTGATCGACCACATAGATACGGCCTGCATCGACGATAAAGTCGTTCACCGAACCCATATCACGTTTCCACATGATTTGGCCGGAGCGCAAATCCAGCGCCGCCATGTTGCCATTGTAACCCAAGGCATAGACCACGTTGTCAATAATCACCGGCGTGGTATCTACGTCATTCAGGCGGTCGATCTCGGTCGCACCACTTGGCTGGGAAATACGCTGCTGCCAGATCAACTGGCCCTGCTGCATCAACACTGCGCTGACGCGACCATTGTCACCGCCAACTACCGCGGCACCAAAGGCCGTTGCCGGAGCAGACTCACCACGCAGTGACAGTGAAGGGATATCTAGGTTGACCGTCCACTTGATGGCACCATCAGACTCGTTCAACGCTTGCAGCTGACCGTTGGTGGTATGGATCAGCACCAGCCCCTCGGCGACCACCGGACGGGAAATCGCTTCACCCGCAACCTTGGTTTGCCAGGCGACTTTACCGTCTTCGGTATTCAGCGCATATACCACCGCTTTCTCACTGCCAACGTACACGTTGGAGCCAGACACCGTCAGGCCGCCAGACAGCAGCGCAGGCAGGTTGCTGGAGAAGAAGCCGGTTTTCTCGGAGAGATCGGCCTTCCATTTTTCTTTACCGTCGGCCAGGTCCATCGCTTTCACCGTACCGCGACGATCGGCAGCATAAACCGTGCTGTCCTGATAAGCCGGGCGCAGGTGAGAGTAGTACTCACCAATACCATCACCGACCGACGTGCTCCACGCTTTGTTCGGCGTGAACTGATTTTCAACCGTTGGCAGCGGCGACATGGTAACCACGTCTTCTTCGCCACTAAACAACGAGCAGCCACTCAGCAAAGTCACGGAAACCAGTCCGACCAAGAGTGTTTTACGCAATTGCATGGGAATTCCCCTTAGCTGGACAAGTTATTCAATTTCATGCGCATTACTGCCGCAAGCGCCTGAGAAGCATTGGATTCGATGCCTTTGCTGTAAGCTTCACGCGCACCTTTACTGTCGCCTTTGGCCAACAGCACGTCGCCGCGTACGTCTTGCATCATGGCCATCCAACCTTCGCCTTTCACGCCATCCAGCGTTTTCAGCGCTTCATCCAGCTTTTTCTCTTGCATCTGAACACGAGCCAGACGCAGATTTACCAACGCCAGCAGGTTTTCATCTTTGGCATGGCTCTGTGCCACCACCAGTTGCTGTTCTGCCTTGGCAAAATCACCTTGTTGTGCAAAGTGTTTAGCCAAATCCAGAGCCGCGAACACGCCGTAGCTGTTGTCGTTCGCCTGGATAAACTTCTCTGCCGCTGCCACGTCTTCGGCTTTACCCGATGCCAAAGCAACGTCAACCTGTTGATACGACTGTGAGGCAGCCATCATGCTGGAGGTCTGGTTGCTCTGCCAGTAGCGCCAACCAACCAGGGCACCAATACCGAGCACCACACCCACAACCAAAGCTTTACCGTTTTCGGCAAAAAAGTTGCGCACGGCGTCAAGCTGTTCGTTTTCAGTGGTATAGACTTCCACGGTGTCCTTCTCCTTAACCTAACATCAAAGCCAGACGCGCAGCGACTTCGCTTTGCGCCAGCGTTTCTTGTTCACCACTGCGCAGGTCTTTAACCACCACCTGCTGTGCTGCGACTTCGTTCTCACCCAGGATCAGGGCGATACGCGCGCCCCACTTGTCCGCACGGGTGATCTGCTTTTTAAAGTTGCCGCCGCCATAGTTGGTCATCAATTTAATCTGCGGCGCAGCATCACGAACCTGCTCTGCCAGCAACATGGCCGCACTCTGGGTACCCGCACCGCTCGATATGACGTACACGTCGATGGTGGCCGGTGCCTTGAAGTCCGGATTAACCGCCTGAACCAGCAGTACCAAACGCTCCAGCCCCATGGCAAAACCCACGCCAGGGGTAGCGCGCCCACCCAGTTGCTCAACCAGGCCGTCGTAACGGCCACCGGCACACACGGTGCCCTGAGCGCCCAGGCTGGTGGTGACCCACTCAAACACCGTGCGATTGTAATAATCCAGGCCGCGCACCAGGCGCTCGTTAACGGTATATGGGATACCGGCCTGAGCTAAAAGTTCACACAGCCCGGCAAAGTGGGCTTTGGACTCTTCATCCAGATAGTCGGAAAGACGCGGCGCATCGTTAAGCAAGGTTTGCACTTCTGGATTTTTAGAATCCAGCACGCGCAATGGGTTGCTGTACATGCGACGCTTGCAGTCTTCGTCGAGTTTTTCCTGATGCTGTTCCAGGAAAGCCACCAGAGCGTCACGGTAGTTGGCGCGAGCTTCCAGTGAACCGATGGAGTTCAGTTCCAGATTGACGTGTTCGGCAATGCCCAGCGCTTTCCACCAGCGGGCGGTCAGCAGGATCAGCTCGGCGTCAATATCCGGACCTTGCAGGCCAAATACCTCTGCCCCTAACTGATGGAACTGGCGGTAACGGCCTTTTTGTGGACGTTCGTAACGGAACATCGGGCCGATATACCACAGACGCTGTTCCTGATTGTACAGCAGACCATGTTCGATACCGGCGCGTACGCAGCCAGCCGTTCCTTCCGGGCGCAGCGTCAGGCTTTCGCCGTTGCGGTCCTCGAAGGTATACATCTCTTTTTCCACGACGTCGGTCACTTCACCGATGGCGCGCTTGAATAACGGGGTCTGCTCTACAATCGGCAACCGGATTTCGCTATAGCCATAGCCGCTCAGCACCTGCTTGAGTGTGCCTTCAATACGCTGCCACAGTGCCGTTTCTTCCGGCAGGTAATCGTTCATGCCGCGAATGGCTTGAATGTTTTTTGCCACGTGAGTTCTCTGTCCGTTTATATAAAATGGATCCGATTATAGGGACTTTGCCACCCGCTATTCAACGCAGATGCGCAATCCAGCCCTCGGATTATCAATCAGCGGGCCAATAGCCGCCGACTTATTCTTCCAGAAGATTGATCGAAATGCGCTTGGATCTGTCCATCATGGCCGCTTTGGCCCGGATCTTCGCTTCCAACTGGTCAATCATCTGTTCGTTATCAAAACGCTCTTTCTGGCGCACGCCGTCTTCGTAGAAGCCGCTCTTCTTGTGCCCACCGGTTACCCCAATGGTCGACACCAGGGCTTCGCCCGGCCCGTTCACCACGCAACCGATAATGGACACGTCCATCGGGGTGATGAGGTCTTCCAGGCGTTGTTCCAACGCATTGACGGTGCCAATGACGTCAAACTCCTGACGTGAGCAGGTTGGGCAGGCAATGAAGTTGATGCCACGAGCGCGGATGCGCAAGGACTTCAGGATATCAAAGCCAACCTTCACTTCTTCAACCGGATCTGCCGCCAGCGAAATGCGCAGCGTATCGCCGATCCCTTCCGACAGCAGCATGCCCAGGCCAATGGCTGATTTCACCGAGCCACTGCGTGCTCCGCCCGCCTCGGTGATGCCAAGATGCAAGGGTTGGTCAATACGGGCAGCCAGCAGCCGGTAAGACTGTACGGCCAGGAACACGTCGGACGCTTTCACGCTCACCTTGAACTGGTCAAAGTTGAGACGATCCAGAATATCCACGTGACGCATGGCGGATTCCAGCAGCGCTTCCGGCGTAGGTTCGCCGTACTTTTCCTGAATATCTTTTTCCAACGAGCCGCCGTTAACGCCGATGCGGATCGGGATATTTTTGTCACGCGCACAATCAACCACTGAACGGATACGAGATTCGTTGCCAATGTTGCCTGGGTTGATACGCAGGCAGTCAACGCCGTATTCGGCAACCTGCAACGCAATGCGGTAATCGAAATGGATATCGGCCACCAGCGGTACGTTGACCTGCTGCTTGATCAGCCGAAACGCCTCGGCGGCGTCCATGGTGGGAACGGAAACGCGGACGATATCAACCCCCACGCGCTCCAGAGCCCGGATCTGATTAACCGTCGCTTCGACATCGGTGGTACGGGTGTTGGTCATCGATTGCACGGCAATCGGCGCTCCATCGCCTATAGGCACGTTACCGACGTAAATACGGGTGGATTTGCGACGGTTAATGGGAGCTTGGTTATGCATCAGTTACTCTCCACTGCTGCTCTGACTTAACGACAATAGCCGCGCAATTACTGCGCGGCAACGGTCAGACGAGCAACACGGTTTGACTTGACAAACCGGCTTAAATCGACCGGTTTACCCTGGAATTGGACCTGTACCGAAGCCGGTGCGCCAAGGGTCAGTTTAAACGGCGCCTTGCCAGCCAGATTCAGCCGGGAACCGCTTTTCTGGATGCCGCTGACCAAGGATTTACCCGTCGCGTCAACCACTTGCACCCAGCAATCGCCGGAAAAATCCATCACCAGCCCGTTGGCATCAGCCTCCGAAGCACTGACGCCAGCAGCACCGGTAGGCAACTGAGCCTGGGCGGCTGGCGCGGTCGATGTCGCATCCGGGATAGTAGCCTGACTTGGTGCTACTACAGCAGGCTGTTGAGCCGCCTGAGGGTCAAGCACGGCCGGGACCTGTTGAGTCGTAGCAGAGCTATTGGTTGACGGCGCAGGGCTGTTGTCTGGGACAACTGCCGATGCACCATTATCCACGTTGCCGTCGGTCAATGGCACTGGCTGGCCTTCACCATGCTGAGAAAGCTGTGCGGAAGATTGATCCGCCATGGTGGCGATCTCTTCCTGCTGAGCCTTGTGATTCTGCCACCACCAGGCACCGGTCAAACCCACGACCACAAACACAATCAGCCAGGTAAAGCTCATCAGCCAGCCATCACGCTTTTTACGGCGCTTACCCAAAGAGAAGCTCTGCATCTGAGCCACTTTGGCCGCTCTCACCGGTGCCTGTTTTTCCATCATCGGCAACAGTTCATCTTCTGGCAAATGCACCAGCTTGGCATAGGAACGGATATAACCACGCACGAACGTTGAAGCCAGATCGGCAGACATATTGTCGTCTTCAATGTCGCGCACAGTAGACATTTTTAGGCACAGGCGTTCAGCCACGGCCTGTTGACTCAGCCCGAGTTGTTCACGAGCCTGGCGCAGGCGTTGACCTGTTGTCATAGATACGGTTTTATCTTGGGAATCTTCAGTATTCATTAGCTAAGAACTGCTGGTACTGTTTGGATTGTGGAAAACTTCGCGCTAGCTGTTTGCCATAGCGTTGAACGCTATCCTGACGGCCCGCTAACGCGGCGAAACGAATCTGTAGCCATAGACTGTCGGCACTCGCCGGCAGAACATGTTGATAACTGTCCAATAAAAGTTGCGACTGCGCGCGCTTCCCTTCTCCAAATTGCTTTTCTGCTTCCACTAGCAGCGGAGCCCCCTTGTCCGGATCGATCTTCAGCGCTCGCGTTAGTAACTTACGAGCTTCATCATTTTGACCGGCCTTGAGGAAACAGTAACCTGCGTTTTCCAGACTGTCGGCAACCTGGCCATATTCTGGCGCCAGTGCCGCAGCGCTAAACTGCTGTTGGGCCGGTACATACTGCCCTAAACTACAGAGAAACGCACCGTAATTATTCAATACGGTACCGTTACCCGGTGCAAGTTTAAGCGCTTGCTGATAACGCTGTTCAGCGGCGGCGTTATCGCCAATGCGCTGGTTGTAGAGTGCCATGCCCAATTGGGTACGATAATCCTGTGGGGCCGCATCGACCGCTTTTTGCAGATTCTGCCTGGCTGCCGGTAGATCGCCCTGGTTCAGATACTCCAGGCCCAGTTGCAACCGGGTCTGGCCTGCCGCCACCGCTGGCCCGTCGTTATCGGGTTGCGAGCTGGAACAGCCCGCCAGCAAACTGGCCGCCAATAGTACACCCCACAGTTTCAGCTTCATGCTTGCACTCATTTCCTTATCCGATGTTACCCGATCGCCTGAAGGATTGCTGCTCACATAACAGGCTGTTAGATAACAAAAAAATCATGCTATAGGATTCAGACCGCTCGTACGTTGATAGGTTCCCCGGCCATTTTCTTTTTCAGGGTTCGCTTGGTACGATCGATCACCTCTCCCGCCAACTGCCCACAGGCGGCATCGATGTCATCGCCACGGGTTTTACGAACAATAGTCGTAAAGCCGTATTCCATCAACACTTTGGAGAAACGGTCAACGCGGCTGTTGGAGCTGCGGCCATAAGGTGCCCCAGGGAACGGGTTCCATGGGATCAGGTTGATCTTGCACGGTGTATCTTTCAGCACTTCCGCCAGTTGGTGCGCATCGTCGGTGCTGTCGTTGATGTGATCCAGCATCACGTATTCAACGGTGACGCGCCCTTGGTTGGCATTGGATTTTTCCAGATAACGGCGTACCGCCGCCAGGAAGGTTTCAATATTGTACTTACGGTTGATCGGTACGATCTCGTCGCGGATCTTATCGTTAGGCGCATGCAGCGAAATGGCCAGCGCCACATCGATCATATCGCCCAATTTGTCCAGAGCGGGTACGACACCGGAGGTAGACAAGGTAACGCGGCGCTTGGACAGACCAAAACCAAAATCATCCAGCATGATTTCCATCGCTGGCACCACGTTGGTCAGGTTAAGCAGCGGCTCACCCATGCCCATCATCACCACGTTGGTGATAGGACGTTGGCCGGTGACTTTGATCGCGCCCAGGATTTTAGCAGCACGCCAAACCTGGCCGATGATTTCCGAGACGCGCAGGTTGCGGTTAAAGCCCTGCTGAGCCGTGGAACAGAATTTGCACTCCAGTGCGCAGCCTACCTGTGAAGACACGCACAGGGTGGCGCGATCGCCATCTGGGATATAGACGGTTTCGACCTGTTGATCGCCCACCTTGATGGCCCACTTGATGGTGCCATCGGCCGAACGCTGCTCTTCTGCGACTTCCGGCGCACGGATTTCCGCCACGCGTTGTAATTTATTGCGCAGCACCTTGTTGATGTCGGTCATCTGCTCAAAATCGTCGCAGCAATAGTGATACATCCACTTCATCACCTGATCGGCGCGGAAAGGTTTTTCACCCATGTTGGCGAAAAATTCGCGCAATTGCTGGCGGTTCAAATCCAGCAGGTTGATTTTGGCCGTAGCCGGTTGTTCCGTTTGCACGGTCAGGGAAGTATTTTCAGACAAGGTATGCTCGGGCGCGATGGGTTCTAACATAATGATCTCTTAGCCTCGTTATTACACGTTATGGCTTGAAGGAGTGAAAAGTAAGTGTGTCATCAAAAGACACGCCCCAGGCAAGATAGCTTCCCTGGGGCGCGGCATTGTACAAATTTTAGTAGCGGGTTTCTACGTCTGAACGGCTTTCACGGCATTTTTATTGTATCTGCCGGTAAATTGCCGGTTTCAGCAGACCCCACCACAATTAACGTGGGCAGATTTCGCTTTCGTTAAAGAAGTATGCGATTTCACGCTGGGCAGATTCTACTGCGTCTGAGCCGTGAACGGCGTTGGCAGTGAAGCTGTCTGCATAGTCAGCACGCAGGGTGCCGGCCAATGCGTTGTCAGGGTTGGTTGCGCCCATAATGTCACGGTTACGCTGTACGGCATTTTCCGCTTCCAGAACCTGTACCACGATCGGGCCAGAGGTCATGAACTCAACCAGACCGTCGAAGAAAGGACGGCCTTTGTGCTCGGCGTAGAAGCCTTCGGCTTGTTCGCGAGTCAGACGCAACATTTTAGATGCGATGATTTTGAAACCCGCGCGCTCGAAACGAGCATAGATAGCGCCGATGTCATTGTTAGCTACAGCGTTTGGCTTAATGATGGAAAAGGTACGTTCTACGGTCATGATGGCCTCTATTATGTCTTCCAAAACAGGCCGGGCGATAAGGTGAGGTGCCGGCCTTTCAAGTGGCGCAGATTATATGTGCGCTGTTAACGCTTGCCTACGGGAAAATCAACATTTCATTAAAAAAAAATTATCTTAATCCACCATAGTCAGCGACAAATGGGATCCTGACCGATCGGCTTACTGGGTTTTATCGGTCGATGGGATCATATTTCGCAGCCAACTGCCCCAGCGACGCTGGTAGAAAGCCTGGGTATGGTTGATCAGATAATGGCTCACGCCCCGCGCATTCTCTTCTACCAGGCAAAAGTCGACTGGCTCATCGTTTGGCGCGGTTTCGCTGGCCACCATACCGGCTTCGCTGATCAGGGCTTCAATCTCTGCCGGATCGCCATCCACTTCCAGGCCCACCAGCAGGTTCGGCTTCTCGTCTACGGCACGATCGTGCATCAACGCCAGGAAAGCGCGGCGTACCGGTTTCCGCTGGCTGAACAAGGTCGTCAGCGCATCCACCATCGCCGCCGGATACTCTTCAGGCTGCCCCAGCAGTAGCTGAGTTTCGGTATCGATATAGCGCTCTGCCGGTTTCACTACGCCGCCGGTAGCCAACAGCATGGCGATCTCGGCTGGCAAGAATTCCTTGCCGTGAGTGCCTTTCGGGTTCAGGAACAGTTCGGCACCTTGGGTGATTTCAAACAGCACGCGAGCGGGCATGGCGATAAAGGGTTGCTCATCCTCCACTGCGTTTTGCAGCGCCTCCAGCGAGGTGAAGAAAGGCACCACGCTGCTGCCATCCTGCTTTTCCCAGTGCTGAATGTTCACCGGTGTCTCGGCATTCAGCGTAATTTCACCGTCGTGCGGCACCTGCTCGCTGTCACCCAGAATGTAGACCGTTGAATCCAGCAGTTCGCGGAAAAACGCCGGGCGGTATGCGGGTTCTGAGGCCGCCAGCCTCAGCAGGCGCTCAAGCTCGTTTTCGCCTGAAACGGCGTCATCATCATGATGGTGGGAACTCATTGCCGACTCCTCCAATGTATTAAGGGCCCAGCATGCTGAGCCCCTACGGAAAAACGTAATGTTAAACTTACTTCGCTTTGCTCAGCAACAGGTTGGCCAGCGTACGTACGCCCAGACCGGTTGCGCCTGCTGACCACTGCTCCACGGCACCTTTACGATAGGTGGCAGAACAGTCGATATGCAGCCAACCCTTTTGATAATTCTGCACAAAGTGCGACAGGAAGGCCGCGGCGGTGCTGGCGCCAGCGGTGTAAGCCGGGCCCGCAACGTTGTTCAATTCAGCAAAGTTTGACGGCAACTGGCTGCGGTGAAATTCCGCTAGCGGCAGACGCCAGAACGGCTCGTGCTCTTCATCCGCACTGGCCAACAGCTCTTGCGCCAGCGCATCGTCAAAGCTGAACAGCGCGTGGTAATCATTACCTACCGCCGTTTTCGCTGCGCCAGTCAAGGTCGCGCAGTCGATGATCAACTGCGGGTTTTGCGCGCTGGCATCGATCAGGCCATCGGCCAATACCAGACGCCCTTCCGCATCGGTGTTCATCACTTCAACCGTTTTGCCATTGCGATAGCGGATAATGTCGCCCAGTTTAAAGGCGTTACCGCTGACCATATTGTCCGCACAGCACAGGTACAGTTTGACGCGCTGCTGCAAGCCGCGAGCCACCGCCAATGCCAATGCGCCAGTGATGGTGGCCGCGCCGCCCATGTCGGACTTCATCGAGTCCATAAACGCGCTTTGCTTGAGGCTGTAACCGCCGCTGTCGAAGGTGATCCCTTTACCTACCAGGCAGGCAAATACCGGTGCTTCCGGGTTGCCCGTCGGGTTAAAGTCCAGCGCCAACAGCACCGGAGAACGATCGGAACCCCGGCCAACGGTATGAATACCGGCATAGTTCTGCTCACGCAGGTCTTCACCTTTGGTGATGCGATAGCTGACGGCATCACAACCAACAGCACACATCAGATCAACCGCGCGGGTTGCCAGTTGCTCTGGCCCCAGCTCTTCCGCTGGCATATTGATAGTGTCACGCACCCAATCGACAATCTTCAGGCGCTGTTGCAGCTCTTGGCTTTCCGCTTCCGGCAGCTCAGCCCACTCGACGCTACGCTGCCCTTTTGGCCCGCGATAGCCCTGCCAAAACGCCCAGCTGTTTTCCAGGTCCCAGCCTTCCCCGGCCAGTTTCACTTTCTTGATGCCCTGGCCATCGATCCTGCGTGCCGCGCGCTGGATCAGGCCCAGCTTGCCGGAATTGCTCAGATGGATGGTGATGCCTTGGTCATTGGTGCTCAGCAGCGCCTTTTCACCCCAGCGCGCATCGGCGGGTTGCTGGGATAGCGTGATCTGCATGATTTCGGTTGTCATAGCCTTACTCCGGATTATTCTTGTACTAATCTTGTCGGATACAAAATAAACGGGCTGCCTATGGCAGCCCGTCATGCTATTTACTCTGCTTCATCTAACCAGACCAGCAGGATCGCTTCCAGTATTTTTTCATTGGAAGCCTGCGGTTCATCGTCAAATTCTTCCAGATCGCAAATCCACTGGTGCATATCGGTGAAACGCACGGTTTTCGGATCGGTATCTGGATAGGCGTCGTACAGGGCTTCGCCGATTTCGCGGCTGTCTGTCCACTTCAGTCCCATTAGTAGCTCCTAGTGCTCACGAGCATGGTTGACGGTGTAGCGTGGCATTTCGACTACCAGATCGTCTTCGGTGACCCGGGCCTGGCAGCTCAAGCGGCTTTCCGGCTCCAGCCCCCAGGCTTTGTCCAGCATGTCGTCTTCCAGCTCGCTGCTTTCGGCCAGGGAATCAAACCCTTCACGCACGATGCAGTGGCAGGTGGTACAGGCACAGGATTTCTCACAGGCATGTTCAATTTCAATACCGTTACGCAGTGCGACATCGAGGATAGTTTCCCCAACTTCCGCTTCCAGTACTGCCCCCTCCGGGCAGAGATCTTGATGGGGCAGGAAAACAATTTTCGGCATGGTTAAACCTCATCCACAGAATGGCCAGCCAGCGCACGGCGAATGGAGGCATCCATGCGGCGCGCGGCAAAATCTTGGGTTGTTGCATCGACTATTTTTATTGCGGCCTCGATCGCAGCAGGATCGGAGCCTTGCATCACTTGCTGGAGCTCGGCTACCGCGTTGTTGATAGCCAGGCTTTCTTCGTCACTCAGCAGAGCGGCATCGCTTGCCAGTGCACCTTGCAGGCTTTCCAGCACGCGGGAAGCTTCTACCCGTTGCTCCGCCAGCTTGCGAGCACCGACATCGCTTTGCGCATTGGCCATCGAGTCCTTCAACATGCCGGCAATTTCGGCATCGGACAGGCCATACGAAGGCTTGACCTGAATGGAGGCTTCGACACCGGTGGATTTCTCCATCGCCGTCACGCTCAGCAGGCCGTCGGCATCCACCTGGAAGGTCACACGGATATGCGCCCCACCGGCAGGAAGCGGCGGTAAGCCACGCAGCGTAAAGCGCGCCAGCGAACGGCAATCTTGTACCAGTTCACGCTCGCCTTGCAGCACGTGGATCATCATCGCGCTCTGGCCGTCTTTGAAGGTGGTAAACTCCTGCGCACGCGCCACCGGAATGGTGGTGTTACGCGGGATCACCTTTTCAACCAGGCCACCCATGGTTTCCAAGCCAAGCGACAGCGGGATCACGTCCAGCAGCAGCATTTCGCTATCCGGTTTGTTACCCACCAGGATATCCGCCTGGATAGCAGCACCGATTGCCACCACCTTGTCCGGATCGATCGACGTCAGCGGCGTACGGCCAAAGAACTCGCCCACCTGTTCGCGGACCAATGGCACACGGGTTGAACCGCCCACCATCACCACTTCCAGCACCTCTTCGGCACTGACGGCGGCATCTTTCAGCGCGCGGCGGCAGGCCATCAGGGTACGTTTCACCAGCGAGGCAATCAGCGTTTCGAACTGTTCGCGGGTCACTTCACCCTGCCAACCAGCGATATCTACCGTGGTGCTCTGCGCATCGCTCAGGGCGATTTTGACCGCAATCGCGGCATCCAGCAATTGGCGTTGCACACCATGATCGCTGCGATCGCTAATGCCTGCCTGTTCACGCAGCCAGTCCGCCAGCAGATGATCGAAGTCATCGCCACCCAATGCAGAATCACCGCCGGTAGCCAGCACTTCGAACACGCCACGGCTGAGGCGCAAAATGGAAATATCAAAGGTGCCGCCACCCAGATCGTAAACGGCGATGACCCCTTCCTGGCCCGAATCCAACCCGTAAGCGATAGCCGCGGCGGTCGGTTCGTTCAACAGGCGCAGCACGTGCAGGCCAGCCAGACGCGCTGCGTCTTTGGTGCCTTGGCGTTGAGCGTCGTCGAAGTAGGCAGGAACGGTGATCACCACACCATCAAGCTCACCTTCCAACGCTGCTTTAGCGCGGGTAGCCAGTGCCTTGAGGATATCGGCGGAAACACCAACTGGGTTAACCAGGCCTGCGGCGGTCACGATCATTGGCAAGCCGTTATCGCTGGCCTGGAACTGATACGGCAGGTTTGGATAGCGTTGTTGCACGTCCGCCAAAGAGCGGCCCATCATGCGCTTGACAGAGCTGACCGTATTGACCGGATCTTGTGCCGCCTGTGCACGAGCGCTCCAGCCAACCTGATGTTCGGTGGCCTGATAATGCACCACGGAAGGCAGCAGATAGCGCCCTTCAATGTCGGCCAGCGTCTCGGCTTGGCCGCTACGCACCGTAGCCACCAGCGAGTTGGTGGTCCCCAGATCAATACCGGCAGCCAGGCGGCGCTGATGCGGCGCAGCCGTGAGGCCAGGCTCACTAATTTGTAATAAGGCCATTTACAGAGCTTCCAAAATCGAGATCAAGAATCTATTACTCAAAACCCAGCAGTTTTTCTTCGAGTTGTTCAATCTGTTGCTGGAGTTTGTCCAAAAAGCGTAGCTTGCGCACGGTATCGGCAGCCTGTGACCAATGCTGCTCGTCCAACTCCTGCACCATCTGCGCGCTACGCTGTTTGAAGGTCTTGTTCAGGCGCGTGGCGAAGGCAGCCAGTGCGTTTTGCGCATCCGGCGAACGTTCAATGGCATCAAGCTCTTCACGCAGCTCTAACTGTTCCATCAGGAACGCGGTGTCGCGCAGGGTATGCTGCTCGTTGCCCAAATCAAAGCCGTGCAAAGATAACATATACTCGGCACGTTTTAACGGGTGCTTCAGCGACTGATAGGCTTCGTTGATGGTCGCCGCCTGCTGTAACGCCATCAGGCGTTCACGCTCCGGTTGGAGGGCATGACGATCGGGGTGGAATTGGCGCTGCAAATCTTGATAGCGTGAGGTAAGCAAGCTGCCGTCTACGCTATAGCGGACCGGCAACCCGAATAAAGTAAAGTAATCCATAGCGTGCTCGGGGCGTTATCGTGATGATTGAGGTTCCCCCGTGGGTCACGGGGGAGCACGATGGACTGTCAGACGTTAAAGCTCTCGCCGCAGCCGCACTCGCTTGAGACGTTCGGGTTGTTGAACTTGAAGCCTTCGTTCAGACCTTCCTTGACGAAATCAAGCTCGGTACCGTCCAGATAGACCAGGCTCTTGCCGTCAATGATCACCTTGACGCCTTTGTCTTCAAAAACGATATCATCGTCGTTCGTTTCATCAACAAATTCGAGCACATACGCCATTCCGGAACAGCCGGAAGTTCGCACGCCCAGACGCAGGCCGAGACCTTTGCCACGGTGGTCCAAAAATGCCTGAACCCGCTGCGCGGCGCTGTCGCTCATGGTAATCGACATAACAACCTCTTCAATCTTAGCCCGCAAGGCGGGCTAACTGACTCAATAATAACTACTTGGCGCTGTGCTTGCTCTTGTAGTCGGCGATCGCTGCTTTAATGGCGTCTTCGGCCAGAATTGAGCAGTGAATTTTAACCGGAGGTAACTCCAGTTCTTCGGCGATCTGGGTATTTTTGATCGCTTCGGCCTGATCAAGAGACTTGCCTTTCATCCATTCGGTGACCAGCGAGCTGGAAGCGATGGCGGAACCGCAGCCGTAGGTTTTGAAACGGGCATCTTCAATAATGCCTTCGTTGTTGACCTTGATCTGCAGCTTCATCACGTCGCCACAGGCCGGTGCCCCTACCATACCGCTACCGACGGTAGGATCTTCGTTATCAAACGACCCTACGTTACGCGGGTTTTCATAATGATCGATTACTTTTTCGCTGTAAGCCATGACGTTGCTCCTGGATCCTGAGAATTAATGATGTGCCCATTCGATGCTGTTGATATCCACGCCCTGCTTGAACATGTCCCACAGAGGGGAGAGATCGCGCAGACGGCCAATGGATTTACGCACCAACGAAATGGTGTAATCGATCTCTTCTTCCGTGGTGAAACGCCCCAGGGAGAAACGGATCGAGCTGTGCGCTAACTCATCACTCATACCCAGTGCACGCAGCACATAGGAAGGTTCAAGGCTGGCAGAAGTACAGGCAGAGCCTGAAGAAACCGCCAAGTCTTTCAACGCCATGATCAGCGACTCACCTTCAACATAGTTGAAGCTGACGTTGAGAATGTTCGGTGCACCGTGTTGCAGATCGCCGTTCAGATACACTTCTTCCATATCTTTCACGCCGTTCCACAGACGATCGCGCAGGATGCGCAGGCGTGCCATTTCGCTGGCCATTTCTTCTTTGGCGATACGATAGGCTTCACCCATGGCAACGATCTGATGCACTGCCAGGGTACCAGAACGCATACCGCGCTCATGGCCACCGCCGTGGATCTGGGCTTCGATGCGGATGCGCGGCTTACGCTGCACATACAGGGCACCAATGCCTTTCGGGCCATAAATCTTGTGACCGGAGAAGGACATCAGATCCACTTTCAGCTTGCTCAGGTCGATAGGCAGTTTGCCTACGCTCTGGGTTGCATCGACGTGATAGATGATGCCACGCGCCCGGCACATTTCGCCGATGGCGGCGATATCCTGCACTACGCCAATTTCGTTATTCACGTGCATGATGGAAACCAGGATGGTGTCTTCACGCATCGCGGCTTCGAGAACCTGGAGATCGATGATCCCGTTGCTCTGCGGTGCCAGATAGGTGACTTCAAAACCTTCGCGCTCAAGTTGGCGGCAGGTATCCAGCACGGCTTTATGTTCGGTTTTACAGGTGATGATGTGCTTGCCTTTCTTCTGATAGAAGTTGGCAGCGCCTTTGATCGCCAGGTTATCGGATTCGGTGGCCCCTGAGGTAAACACGATCTCACGCGGGTCCGCACCAACCAGTTCAGCGATCTGGTTACGGGCGATATCAACCGCCTCTTCCGCCTGCCAGCCGAAACGGTGGGAACGGGAGGCCGGGTTACCGAAAGTGCCGTCCAGGGTCAAAAACTGCATCATCTTCTCGGCAACACGCGGGTCGACCGGAGTCGTGGCCGAGTAGTCCAGATAAATCGGTAATTTCATTGCTCTTGTACTCCGTACATCACTTCCAAAAACCAATAAATTAGTCGTCAGCTGCTTATGCGCGCAGATTAACGTTGATCGTTTCTTGCAGACGACCGTTGGCCGTGCGGCGCGTATCGCTATTTTGACGGTCTGCCACGTCCAGCACTTCCTGGTTGTTTACCAGTTCGGCCAGCGTAATATTGTTCAAGAACCCGCTGATGCGCTCGCTCAGATCGCGCCACAGGGTATGGGTCAGGCAACGATCGCCCCCCTGGCAGCCTTCTTTACCCTGGCAACGGGTGGCGTCTACCGATTCGTCGACTGCGGAAATCACCGCGCCTACGGCGATAGCGTCCGCTTCTTTGCCCAACAGGTAACCACCGCCTGGCCCACGCACGCTGGCCACCAGGCCATTCTTACGCAGACGGGAAAACAGTTGTTCCAGATAAGAGAGCGAGATACCTTGGCGTTCGGAAATATCCGCCAGTGGTACCGGCCCTTCCTGGGAGTGTAATGCCACGTCGAGCATGGCAGTTACTGCATAACGGCCTTTGGATGTCAGTCTCATAGCTAATTGGTTACCTGTTGGTCAAACATGGGCCAAATTCTGACATTCCCGAGTAAAACAGTCAACTATTTAACCTACTAATTTACTCAAGTATTCGTGCTTTTTGTGCGCTTTGCTATCCGATGCATATAAAATACACCTTATAACCCGCAGATAAGCAATACTATCTTGCCTAACTGCGGGTGACAGCAAAATTAATTACCTTGCTGTTTATCCTGTTTCTCGATCGAGGTCAGCATACCACGCAAGATATTCAGCTCCTGCGCTTCCGGGCGAGCCCGGGCAAACAGGCGGCGTAAACGGTTCATCACCTGCCCGGGATGGGCGGCGCGGATAAAGCCAGTGCGCACCAAAGTCTGCTCCAGATGCTGATAGAAGCGTTCAATATCATCCACCAGAGGATACGGTGACTCTTCCACCGGTGCGGCATCAGCCTGCTGACGATCGAGGAAGGCAACGCGAACCTCATACGCCAGGATTTGCACCGCCATGGCCAGATTCAGCGAGCTGTACTCCGGGTTGGCAGGAATGGCGACATGATAATGGCATTTCTGTAATTCGTCATTGGTTAGCCCAACGCGTTCACGGCCAAAGACCAACGCAACCGGCCCCTGCTCGCCTTCCTGTACTGCGCGCACGCCGCATTCGCGGGGTTCCAGCATCGGCCATGGGAGAGTGCGCGAGCGAGCGCTGGTGCCCACTACCAAGCGGCAACCCGCAATGGCTTCATCAAAGGTATCGACAATCGTGGAGTTGCCAATCACATCGCTGGCGCCTGCGGCCAGGGCGATCGCCTGGGAATCGGGTTTCACCAGTGGATTGACCAGATAAAGGTTGGTTAACCCCATGGTTTTCATGGCACGGGCAGTAGAGCCCATGTTGCCGGTATGAGAGGTTTCAACCAGAACAATGCGGATATTGTGCAGCATACAAACTCTGAGCGTTGCGGAAAATCGTAGCATCCTAACACAGTCGTAGGTATTTTGCCGAACACCTGCTATACTTCGCGCCGTTTCCTGTTCTTTAACATCCTGTGGAAGATACCCATGCATCCGATGCTGACTATCGCCGTGCGCGCTGCGCGCAAGGCTGGCAACCTGATTGCCAAAAATTACGAGACTCCAGACGCTGTAGAAGCGACACAAAAAGGTTCTAACGACTTTGTCACTAACGTCGATCGCGAGGCTGAGCGTCTGATCATCGAAATCATCCGTAAATCTTACCCGAAACACACCGTTATTGGTGAAGAGTGCGGTGAGTTAACCGGTGAAGATCAGGATGTACAATGGGTGATTGATCCACTGGATGGCACCGCCAACTTCATCAAACGTCTCCCACACTTTTCCGTTTCCATCGCCGTACGCATTAAAGGCCGTACCGAAGTGGCCGTGGTTTACGATCCAATGCGCAACGAACTGTTCACCGCCACCCGTGGCCAGGGCGCACAGCTCAACGGTTACCGTCTGCGCGGCACCAATGCCAAAGATCTGGATGGCACCATCCTGGCGACCGGCTTCCCGTTCAAAGTCAAACAGCACGCACCGGCTTACATTAACGTGCTGGGCAAACTGTTCACCCAATGTGCCGACTTCCGCCGTACCGGTTCAGCCGCGCTGGATCTGGCCTACGTTGCCGCTGGCCGCGTTGATGGTTTCTTTGAGATTGGCCTGAAGCCTTGGGACTTTGCTGCTGGCGAATTGCTGGTACGTGAGTCTGGCGGCCTGGTCACCGACTTCGTTGGCGGCCATAACCACTTCAGCTCTGGCAACGTGGTTGCCGGTAACCCACGTGTGGTGAAAGCATTGCTTTCCAATATGCGTGAAGAACTGAGTGAAGCGCTGAAGCGTTAATAACTCAGCTGAAAATCAAGGCGCTGCATTTGCAGCGCTTTTTTTTCCTCAGCGGGCAAAAGGCCGTATCCCGCCGCCAAATTCCGGCTGAGCGCTGACGTACAGCAGCACACCGGCAAACAGCAGAATTAAACCTCCGGCTAACGCCAACGAGCCCCAAGCAACCGCACTCCAGGCCGCCGGTGCGCGCTGGCGGCTGATGCGTATCGCCAGCTTACGGCTGTAATGCACCAACAGCGCCAACCCGGAAATCGTGATCGAAGTACCCAGTGCCATGGCAAGTGCCGACAACACGCCCCAGGTAAAAACGCCGATCACCTTGGAAAACAGCAAGACCAGGATCGCCCCGGAGCAAGGCCGCAGCCCCATTGCCAGCACAATCGCCGTTTTGGTGCGCCAATCATTACCGGCTTGCAGTTCCTCATCGCTCGGCAAATGCCGGTGGCCACAACCACAATTCGCGCTATGGACATGATCGGCAGGCAGAGGCTGCAAGCTGTTGATGCGCAGCGCAGGCCGAGGCCGCATCGCTTTCACCGCCATAAACAAGCGCTTTAACGCCCGCCAACTGAGCAAGACACCGAGCAGGATCACCAGAATAAAACTGCCCTTCTCCAGCCAGAAACTACTTTGATGCAACTGCCGGGAAGAAAGTTGCAGCACCACCAGCACTAGCGTGACCAGGGCAATCGCGACCAATCCCTGCACCACAGAGGCGGCAAACGTCAGCTTCAGGCTGCTTTTCAACCGTGCCGGGTGGGTAGCCAGATAGGTGGCGATCACCACTTTACCGTGGCCCGGCCCCAGGGCATGCAATACGCCATAGCCTAGACTGAACAGCATCAGCGCCACTCCCGCTTGCTGGGGAGCCGCCTTGACCTGTTGCAGCAAGGCCGCCATTTCCTGATGTAACCCTTTCTGCCACACCACGCTTTGCATCAACAGCTGCGGCCAGTAATGCCAAACCCACTGGGCCACCGCCGCCAGCAGAATGAAGAACAGCAACAACGGCCACAGGCTGAAGGCCCAATGGCGCTGAGGTTTGCTGGTCTGGCTGAGGTTTATTGACATGTTAACGTCACCCGCTGGGCAAACTGTTGCCCTAATGCCATATCTTCACCGGGCGAGTCGTTCTTATCGAGAGACAATGCATAAGCTTGTAATGACGAATCGGGCTTTGGCGTCACCAGGCTGAATTTGCACTGCTTTGCCATCTCTGGCGGCAAGTGCAGCGCCTTTTGATCCTGATAGGTCATGTCCACAAAATAGGTGGGATCGTAGGTGGCAATCTCAAAGGGTTCTCCCACCAGCGGCTGTGGCTCCGCCAGCGGCAGCACAAATTCCAGCACGGCTTTATGGCCCTGCCGGGATAGATGGTATTCGGTTGGCAGATTGAGGTATTTCACCGGTTTGCCTGCGCGGTAAATATCGGTGAAATAGTGCTGCCCGAGGACGTTAGCCATTACTTCCGCCGCCAGTTTTTTCCAGACTTCTGAATCGCTGTTGGCATTTTCTGCGTCATACAGCAGATCCGCCGAGGTGATCTCATCCATTACCCAAACCATTTTTAAACCGGTCAGCTTCTGATCCTTAGCCACAAAGGTGGTGTTCATATCGATAAAACTGTGTGGGTGGGCGAGTGCGCCCATGCAGGTCATCATTAGCAAGCAAGCCACCAGGCCACGGAGTTTCATCATCCAAGCATACTTTTTATTGTTATAATATAACATCAACCAAACCTCAACCGGCGTTAACAAGCCGAATAACTGTGACGAAAGTAGTAAGCCGAAGTAAAAGCAGGGGCAACTGCCACGGCCCACAGAGCCTTTTGCTATGCTTAAACATAATTTAAACACGACCTGCCAGAAGGTGATATGAGCCTGGAGACTTCTTCTGCGCCTGAGTTTTCAGGTCAACAACGGCGCTGTCATTTACTGCTGATGCTGTATGCGCCAGTACCCTCGGTACAACTGGAGACCATCGGCCAAATCAACGGCGTAGACCTGCTCATTACCCGGCAAGATATAGCTGAGGTTGCCCGCGAGATCCAGCATTTCCATCATCTGGAAATCAGCGGCGATCCCTACGAGGGCTACCAGATCCAGGGCAGCGCGCTGGATCTTCGCTTGTGTCTGCTCCAATGGCTACGGCGAGCCTTGCGTTGCAGCCCAGAGTTTGTCGAGCAACACTTTGGCCCTCAGTATCAGCGGGCGATGCAACTTCAACACCCACAGCTTCCGGCACTGGAATTGTGCATCAACCAATGTGAACAGCGCCTTAACCGCCGCTTTGAGCAGCGTGACCGACTGTTTTTGCAACACTATCTTTGTTATTGCGTCTGGGCTAGCCAGCATCAGCGCCATCCTCAATTTGATCGCCGCCAGCATGAGTGGCTGCAAACCAAGCCAGAGCATCTGGCGGCAGAGGAACTGCATCAAGCGCTAAATCAGCTATTTGGCCAGCCCGGTGACAGTAGAGAATGTGACTTCCTGGCGTTGATGTTTACCCTGCTGAAAAGTCACAGCTACCAGAGCAGTGATTCGCCCGAGGACCAACGCCTGATGGCGGCCATCGGGCAGGTGGTGGAACGCTTCCAACAGATCTCCGGCATGCATTTCAGCAGCCAGGAGGGGTTAATCAGCCAGCTGTTTGCCCATTTGGCCCCTGCCGTGGAACGCTGCCGGTTTGCTATCGGCATCGACAATACGCTACTGGAAGAGGTGGTCCGTAAATATCCCCGTCTGATGCGTACCACGCAGGAGGCGTTAGCGCCGTTTGAACAGGAATATGAGATTCAATTTTCGCGGGAAGAAGCAGGGCTAGTGGCGATCAGCTTTGGTGCCTGGTTGATGCAGGGCAACGCGCTGCATGAAAAGCAGATACTGTTGCTGACGCTGGATAACCCGCAGTTGGAAGAAGAAGTGGAATATCAGATCCGCGAATTGACGCTATTGCCATTGAATATCAAATATCAGCCCTTACACGACTACCTGCTTGCTGGTGCACCACAAGGGATTACGCTGGTGATTAGCCCCTACGCCACACCGAGCCAGGAGCAACCACCCACACTGATTATTACCGAACTGCCGCTGGAGCGTCAGCAGCGCAAGGCGATCCGTGCGCTGCTGGAAAGCCATTAACGGCTATTACTAACCGCCACCGCCGGTGGGCGAATAAACAACGCTGGCACCACCACCGCGACCATCACCCAGAACACTCCGCCCTGATAGTGCTCGAACAGGAAGCCCGCCACTACGGTCATCACTGCAATGCCGCCGCCCATCGCCAGCGCCGAATAAACCGCCTGCAGACGGATCACTTCCGCCCCCTGACGCGCCGCAATAAAGCGCATTGCCGCCAGATGGCAGACCGTGAAGGTACCACAGTGCAGCACCTGCACCAGCAACAGCCAGCCGATTTCCGTCGTGGTTGCCATCAGGCCCCAGCGCAGCAGACCACATACGGCGGAAAGTAACAGCAGATTACGCGCATTCCAACGGCGGAACAGGAAATTGCTGCTGGCAAAGATAACCACTTCAGCGACCACCCCCAAAGACCACAGGTAGCCGATAGTCGCCGCAGAGTAACCCGCCTCTTCCCAATAGATGGAGGCAAAGCTGTAATAACCGGCATGTGCCCCTTGCAACAGCGTCACACACAGCAGAAAACGCCAGACAGGCCCTTCGCTGAGCAGTTCACGCCAGGAGCGGCTAGGTTCATTCTGCGCCCGAGACTCACCTTGTGGCAGCACGCTCGGTTTCAGCAACATGCCCACCAGCATCGCCAGGATGCTGACCAACAGGCTGATCAAAATCGCATTATGGCCCCAAACGGACACCAGCTTGCCGGTTAACGCCGAGCCGATCACAAAGGCCAGCGATCCCCATAACCGCACCCGGCCATAGTCCAGAGTGATCTGCCGTTGCCAGGTGGCAGCCAACGCATCGGTCAGCGGAACCAGCGGGGAGAAGAACAGGTTAAAACCGGCGATCACCAGCATCAGCCAGGCCCAACCATTACCGAAACAGAAGCCGACGGCAAACGCCAGGGAGAGCAATGCCAACAAACGCAACGCGGTGATTAAATAGGAGGGATCTTTTACACGTGGAGCAATCAGCAGGCTACCGAGGAAGCGCGACACCAGGCCAGCGCCGAGCAAGATACCGATGGTTTCAGGCGGTATGCCCTCACCTTTTAACCAAACGCTCCAAAACGGTAGATAGATGCCATAGGAAAAGAAGTACGTGAAATAACTGAGAGCGAGCCAACGCGTTGATTGCAGAACCATGTTCCCTCCAGGATGAGGGCAATACTTTGACAGAGCTCACACCTTGCAGCAATCTTCATTCATGTTCAAAGGGCTAGAGTGCAAAGCAGTTCACAGTTTAGCTGCAACAATGCTAAAAAAAACCCGCCGAGGCGGGTTTATCTGCAAACCAATTGAAGTACTTAGGCGTAAACCGGGAAGCGAGCGCAGATATCCAGCACTTTCTTCTTGGTACGTTCGATGGTGGCTTCGTCGTTCAGGTTGTCCAGCACGTCACAGATCCAGCCAGCCAGTTCACGCACTTCGGCTTCTTTAAAGCCACGGCGAGTCACCGCTGGAGTACCCAGACGAATGCCAGAGGTCACAAACGGGCTCTTCGGATCGTTTGGCACGCTGTTCTTGTTAACGGTAATGTTAGCGCGGCCCAACGCGGCATCAGCTTCTTTACCGGTCAGGTTCTTATCGACCAGATCCAGCAGGAACAGGTGGTTGTAGGTGCCGCCGGAAACCACTTTGTAACCGCGCTCCAGGAACACTTTCACCATCGCTTTGGCGTTATCGGCCACTTGCTGCTGGTAAACCTTGAACTCAGGCTCCATCGCTTCTTTCAACGCTACCGCTTTACCGGCGATGACGTGCATCAGCGGGCCGCCCTGGCCGCCAGGGAAGACGGCAGAGTTCAGCTTCTTATACAGCTCTTCATCACCACCTTTGGCCAGGATCAGGCCGCCACGCGGACCCGCCAGCGTTTTATGGGTAGTAGTGGTCACGACGTGGGCATGAGGAACCGGGTTCGGGTAAACGCCAGCGGCAATCAGGCCCGCCACGTGTGCCATATCCACGAACAGATAAGCGCCGATGCTGTCTGCGATTTCACGCATTTTTGCCCAATCAACCACACCGGAGAAGGCAGAGAAACCGCCGATGATCATTTTTGGTTTGTGTGTCTGCGCCTGTTTGGCCAGATCGTTATAGTCAATCTGCCCAGTTTCGTCGATGCCGTAAGGCACCACGTTATACAGCTTACCGGACAGGTTCACCGGTGAACCGTGCGTCAGGTGGCCGCCGTGTGCCAGGTTCATCCCCAGGATGGTGTCGCCCGGCTGCAGCAGCGCGGTATAAACGGCAAAGTTAGCCTGGGAACCTGAGTGTGGCTGCACGTTGGCATAGTCGGCACCGAACAGCTCTTTGGCGCGATCGATCGCCAGTTGCTCAACGATATCAACGTATTCGCAACCGCCGTAGTAACGCTTGCCCGGATAGCCTTCTGCGTATTTGTTGGTCAGTTGGGAACCCTGAGCCTGCATCACGCGCGGGCTGGTGTAGTTCTCAGACGCAATCAGCTCAATGTGCTCTTCCTGACGCACGACTTCCTGCTCCATTGCATGCCACAGTTCGGCATCATAATCAGCAATGTTCATTTCACGCTTTAACATCCGGCATCTCCTGACTGAAATCAGCTAACTTAATTTACCCCTACGGGTGCTGGGCAACAGTGTAAACCGTTTCGGCCTATCGAAGATAGGTCTTGACAGAGGTTTTTACGCAAACGATTGGCATCACGTGGCGTAAGGCTTTGAACCCTTAAAGGCCACATTTTGGCAACGGAGTTTTACTCATCAACAAAATGCGCTTTTTTCATGTTCTGTGAAGGCGATCGACGGTTAACAATCCCATAACAATAACAGGGATATTTACAAGCACGGGGTAATTTTATAAGATGTATTTAAAATACACCTATTAGACAAACATAAAACGCCCGCCAAGGAGTATCACCATGCTGGATAGTCAAACCATCGCCACCGTTAAATCGACCATTCCCCTGTTAGCCGAAACCGGCCCCAAACTGACCGCCCACTTCTACGATCGCATGTTTGCCCATAACCCTGAATTGAAAGATATTTTCAATATGAGCAACCAGCGTAACGGCGATCAGCGCCAGGCGTTGTTCGATGCCATCTGCGCTTACGCCAGCAATCTGGAAAACCTGGCCGCCCTGCTGCCTGCGGTAGAACGCATTGCCCAGAAGCACGCCAGCTTCAATATCCAGCCCGATCAGTATCAGATTGTCGGCCACCACCTGTTAGCCACGTTGGACGAAATGCTCAGCCCTGGCCAGGAAGTGCTTGATGCCTGGGGAAAAGCCTACGGGGTGCTGGCCAACGTGTTTATTCAGCGTGAAGGCCAGATCTATCAGGAAACGGAAAAGAGTGACGGTGGCTGGCGTGATTTGCGTGCCTTCCGCATCGTGAAAAAACAGCCTCAGAGCGAGGTCATATCCAGCTTTGTACTGGCTCCAGTAGACGGTGGTCGCGTGGCCGATTATCAGCCAGGCCAGTATCTGGCGATTTATATTAACGATGACAGCCTGCAACATCAGGAGATCCGCCAATATTCACTCACCACCGCACCGAACGGGGAATATTATCGTATCGCGGTCAAACGTGAGGAACGGGGCGCCGTTTCCAACTTCCTGCATCAGCAGGCCAAAGAAGGCGATATCATTCATCTTGCGGCACCACACGGCGATTTCTTCCTGCAGGTAGAACCGACTACGCCGGTGGCATTAATCTCGGCAGGCGTTGGCCAAACGCCAATGCTGGGGATGCTTAACACCCTGCACAACAATCAGCATTCGGCCAACATCCACTGGTTACATGCTGCAGAAAACGGTGCGGTGCATGCTTTTGCCGACGAAGTGGCGGATATAGCCGGGCGTATGCCTAATCTGAGCCGTCATGTCTGGTATCGTGAACCCAATGCCGATGATGTGCAGGGCCGCGATTATCACAGCCAGGGCCTGATGGATCTGAGCGCATTGCGTAGCGAGTTGAGCGATCCGCAGATGCATTACTACTTCTGTGGCCCGGTGCCGTTTATGCAGCACGTGGGTAAGCAGTTGCTTGAGATGGGCGTGGAGGCCGAACGTATCCACTACGAATGCTTCGGCCCGCATAAGGTGCTGTAAGGCTTCAGGTAACGGGCACAGCAATGCTGCGCCCCTACACCCTGTTATTTAGTCCGCTTCCACGCATCCCGTACCTGTTCCGCCGTCACCGGCGCAGCCTGGTTCCCCCAGCTCCCGCGCAGATAGCTCATCAGATCGGCAGCCTTCTGATCGTTGAGCACCCAGCCATAGCCCGGCATAACGATCGATGGTGCATGTTGGGTGACGGGCGTATGCGCTCCTTCCAGCACCACGCGCAAGGCAGTCAGCGGATTATCCGCCGTCACCGACAGATTGCCCGCCAGAGCAGGTATGACATTGTCGCTCCCCTCCCCCTTATTGCCATGGCAAGTTGAACAGTACATCGCATAGATCTGCCCGCCAGAAGCCATGCTCGCGCTTGATGCCGCCATGGTTGCTACAGGTTTCGGTGCCTCTATCTCCAGGCTGTGTACATACTGCGCGATAGCCTTTAAATCGTCATCGCTGAGGTATTGCGTGCTGTGCGCCACCACGTCGCTCATCGGCCCGGCCACAGCCGCATGTTGGCTGCGGCCGCTTTTCAGCAGCGCAACCACATCATCCGGCTTCAACCCACGCAGGCTCGGGGCATACCAACCATCCAACTCTGCGCCGCTCAGGAACTCAGGGGATTGGTTATCCAGCCCTTTTTCCTGCATCGCCCAGCCGCGCGGAGTATGGCAACTGCCACAGTGGCCCAGCCCCTGTACCAGATAAGCACCGCGATTCCACTGGGCGCTTTGCTTACTGTCTGGCTGATAGGTTTGGTCTTCATGGAACAGCGTATTCCATACCGCTAACGGCCAACGCATGGACATTGGCCAGCTGATATCGCTTTCCCGGTTGGCAGTGTCTTGCGCCGGGACTTCGTGCATCAGGTAGTCATACAGAGCACGCATGTCCTGCTCGCTCATTTTGGCGTAGGAGGTATAAGGCATGGCGGGATACAGACGATGCCCATCTTTGGCCACGCCCTGCCGCATGGCACGATCGAACTCTGCAAAGCTGTAGCTGCCAATACCTTGCTGTTTATCGGGCGTAATATTGGTGGCATAGATATCCCCTACCGGCGTTGGGAACTTCATCCCGCCCGCCAGTTCCTTACCACCCGGAGCGGTATGGCAAGCCGTACAGTCCCCTGCCTTGGCCACGTATTCCCCGGCGGACATGGCGTGAGCCGAGCCACCAGCCAGCAACAGCATCAGATACCACGGACGTAATGTCATACCCCCTCCTTGGCAGCAACCTTGCCGTAAGCCAGTTCATTCACGGCTCGCCAAGCCTGATCGATCGCCGAGTTGGCATACGGGCTCCAGTCGGAATCGGAATTGGCAATAACGATCTTGCCGATCGGTTGCCGCGCGGTTTCGATGATCTTTTGGGACTCATCTTCATCATCGAACATACCGTTGAGGAAATAGGAGTAACCGTGCGACCAGCGGTTGACGGTGATCGCCTGAATATCCCGCTGATGATCAAATCCGGCATCACCTAACATGCCCTGCAGCTGCTCACGGATCATCTGCTCGTGTACCTCAAACGGGGTTCCTAGCAACAGCGCTCGCCCTTTGCGCGACTGTTCACGCGGGCTAAGACCACTGCCGGGCAATGTCGGCACATACACCATATGCAACCCGATAGGCTGGTTTGGATCGCGTGGGTGCTGATATCCCCCCATGCTTACCGGGTAGTCCAATTTCACCCGGCTATAAGGCGCGGTCGGGGCATACACTTCGTGCACTCCCAGTTTGATAAACGGCTGCCAGTTGCGGATCACCACCTTACTGTACACCAATGGCGATTTGACGTTCTGCTTCAGCGCCTCTTGCTGCTCGTTAGACATTTCCGGGATCAGATAAGGGATCATCATATTGTAACCGGCCATCACCACCTGCCCGGCCCGCACTTTGACCATCTTCTCGCCGTTGATATAGGTCACCTCGGCCTTATCACCCACGTTGGCCACGTGCAGCCCGGTGCTGTTCAAGCGTAGTTTCACCGGTGACTCGGGGCGATCCAGCTGGCTGTAATCAAACTGAGCTAGGATGACGTCGTTCATATCTTTGCCACCCGGAGCCACCGCCGGGATCAAATGACGCACCATCAGGCGAGCCAGCGTGGCATTGCCATCCGGGAAGTGGAATACATAGGGATCGTCAAGATCGGCCTGCGATTCCTCATCCAGCGGCGGCAGGTTCATACCGTTCAAGCCTGGCAGATCGCAGATGCGGGCATCGCTGCAAGAGGTCGCATCAATGCCGACGGCCTGAAAATCGTTGGTGGTTTGCTGGAAATAGCGGATCGCCATTTCGCTCAGCCCTACTTTCTCGCGCAGGAACTGGCTATAGCTGTGCTTGTCCAACCAGGCCACCTTCTCTTCCTGGCTCAGGCCCGGCAGGTAGTCTTTTTCGACGGTGTGCAACGCAATCAAGGCCTGGCGATCGGCCTGCGGCAACGGGAAGTCGTTGATAAAATCTTCATAAGAGCGACCATTAAGGCGATCACGCGGAATATCATCCGCCACCACTCGGCCCGGATCGCCACTCACTACCTTATCAACGCCAAAGTTCTGGCGATCGAAGTAGACGCCACGGCTGAGATTGAGGTCCGGATAGAAAGTGGTGTCGAAGGCCTTTTCCATACCGTCCAGGCTAACGCCCAGATTTTTCAGCAACCCCATGGCGACCGGGCTGAAGTTGGAACGCGGCGACTGTAACGATTCGCTGCCCCCGTAACCGAGGAGGGTGCCGTTCTCGCTGCTGAATTCGTTACGCTTGGCGTGACCGCCAAAATCATCATGGTTATCAATCAGCAAAATACGTTGCTGTTTGCCCTTCATTTGCTGCCAGAAACAGGCCGCCGCCAGGCCGCTGATGCCAGCGCCAACGACCACCAGATCGAATTCTTCCTCGATCGGCAGGTTGCCAAAATCAAAGGTTTTGCCATCACGCCCCAGTTGGTGGGCATGTTCGAATGAGCCTGGATGATTGCCACGCAGGCCAGTTAACGCTGGTGGGTAATACAGGGTTTGATGGGCGGCTTGCGGCGATGCGCGCAGGATCTGCATCGGCGTAAGCCCGGCGGCGATGGTGATCGCCACCCCATTAAGAAAATCGCGACGGGTGATAGCCATAAAAGCGTCCTTTTATTCTTTATTATTATCAGGCCAGCCGAAGCCAGCCTGAGAGCCGCGTTATTGTGCGTATAAATCCTACCAGATCAAGCAGATTAGTGTTTGAACATCACATGGCGAATGGTGGTGTAATCCTCCAGCCCGTACATCGACATGTCTTTGCCATAGCCCGACAGCTTCTGCCCGCCGTGCGGCATTTCGCTCACCAGCATAAAGTGGGTGTTCACCCAGGTGCAGCCATACTGCAAACGCGCGCTCAGGCGATGGGCACGCCCTACGTCACGCGTCCACAAAGAGGAAGCAAGACCGTAATTGGAGGCGTTGGCCCAGGCCAGTACCTGCGCCTCGTCGTCGAATTCCGTCACCGTCACTACTGGGCCAAACACTTCACGCTGGACAATCTCATCTTCCTGGCGCGCGCCTGCCAACAGCGTTGGTTGGAAATAGAAGCCAGGGCCAGCGACTTTTTCGCCCCCGGTGACCACCTGGATATGAGGCAGTGCTTTGGCCCGCTCAACAAAGCCAATCACCCGCTCCAGATGCTGGGAAGTGATCAACGGCCCTAATTCGGTACTGCTGTCTTCCGGTGGCCCGATCTTCAAGCTGGCCACCGCTTCGCCCAGCGCTTTCACCAGCTTTGGGTAAATGCCTTTTTGCGCATAGATCCGGCAGGCAGCGGTGCAATCCTGCCCGGCATTGTAAAAACCGAAGGTGCGGATGCCGTCAACAACCTGCTGAATGTCGGCATCATCGAAGACGATTACCGGCGCTTTGCCGCCCAGCTCCATATGGGTGCGTTTAATCCCTGGAGCGGTATGGGCAATGATATGCTCACCGGTAGCAATAGAGCCGGTAAGAGAGACCATGCGCACCTTGTCATGTCCGGTCAGCACATCGCCCACGCTGGCACCACGGCCAAACAGCACGTTGAGTACGCCCGGCGGGAACACGCCAGCGGCCAGTTCGGCCAGCTTGAAAGTGGTTAACGGCGTCTGTTCAGAAGGTTTGATCACCACGCAGTTCCCTGCCGCCAACGCGGGTGCCAACTTCCAGGCGGCCATCATCAGTGGGTAATTCCAGGGAGCAATCGAAGCCACCACGCCCAACGGATCGCGGCGGATCATCGAAGTGTGCCCCGCCAGATATTCACCGGCCGCCATGCCACTCAGGCAACGGCTGGCACCGGCAAAGAAGCGGAAGACATCGGCCACCGCAGGCAGTTCGTCATTCAGCGCACAGTGATAAGGCTTGCCGCAGTTGAGGGACTCCAGTTTGGCGAAGGTTTCCGCATGCTGGTCAATCACGTCCGCCAGCGCCAGTAAGTGTTCGGCACGCTCTTTCGGGGTAGTTTGCCCCCACTGTTCAAACGCCGCATCGGCGGCCTGCACGGCCTCTTCAACCTGCTGTGCGCTGGCCTCGGCCACTTGAACAATCACTTCTCCCGTTGCCGGGTTGTAGACCGGCAACTTTTCGCCCTGGCCGGTAACCAGTTGACCATTAATCAGCAGTTGGCTTTGCATAGGGTTATCCTTTGAAATATTGGCATAAGCTATTTAGGAATTGAGGTGCTATTTACCGCTGCCTGCGACGCTTTCTCCGCCTTTGGTCAGGTAGTACGCGCCCAGGATCGGGAACATCGTCAATACCATCACCGACAACGCGACCACGTTGGTGATCGGCACATCACGTGGGCGGCCCAACTGGTTCAGCAGCCACAGCGGCAGCGTACGTTCGTGCCCGGCGGTGAAGGTGGTCACAATGATTTCGTCGAATGACAGGGCAAACGCCAGCATCCCTCCCGCCAGCAGTGCCGAGCCCAGATTCGGCAAGATCACGTAACGGAAGGTCTGCCAGCCATCGGCCCCCAAATCCATCGAGGCTTCGATCAGGCTGTGTGAGGTTCGGCGGAAGCGGGCGATCACGTTGTTGAACACGATCACCACGCAGAAGGTGGCATGGCCGATGACGATCGTCATGATCCCCGGTTCGATGTTCAGCGCCTTGAAGGCCGCCAGCAATGCCAGACCGGTGACGATCCCCGGCAAGGCAATAGGTAACAGCAGCAGCAGAGAAATGCTGTCCTTGCCGAAGAAATCCCGGCGATACAGCGCCGCTGCGGCCAGCGTGCCGAGCACCAGCGCAATCGCCGTGGCCAGGCAGGCGATCTGTACCGAAAGCAGTACCGCATCAATAATGTCCTGCCGCCCCGCCGCCACGCTGAACCAATGCAGGGTGAAGCCCCGCGGCGGGAAGCTGAATGCCGCGTCTTCGGTATTGAAGGCGTACATGGCAATAATCACTATCGGGAAGTGCAGGAAGATCAGGCCACCCCAGGCGGCCAGTTTCAGCCCTAACGGCGCGCGTTCAGAGTGCATCGAAGGCCCCCAGGCGTTTCACAATCGAGAGATAAATGGCGATCAGGACGATCGGCACCAGCGTAAAGGCGGCCGCCATCGGCATATTGCCGATCGCCCCCTGTTGGGCATACACCATGCTGCCGATAAAGTAGCCCGGTGGCCCCACCAGCTGTGGCACGATAAAGTCGCCCAGCGTCAGCGAAAAAGTGAAGATGGAACCGGCTGCGATACCCGGTACCGCCAGCGGCAGGATCACATAGCGGAACGTTTGGGACGGGCGCGCGCCCAGATCCGCAGAAGCGTGCAGCAACGAAGGCGGCAAGCGCTCTAACGCCGCCTGGATCGGTAAGATCATGAACGGCAGCCAAATATAGACAAACACCAGGAAGCGCCCAAGACCGGAAGTGGATAGCGTATTACCCCCTACGCCGGGAATGCTCAGAATGCTCGCCAATACCGGCTCCAGCCCCATATGTTGCAGGAACCACTGCGCCACGCCGTCTTTCGCCAGCAATAGCGTCCAGGCATAGGCTTTAACGATGTAGCTGGCCCACATCGGCATCATCACGGCGATATAAAAGAACGCTTTTACCTTGCCGCTGGTGTATCGGGCCATGTAATAGGCGATGGGGAATGCCAATACCGCACTGGCCAGCGAAACGACCACCGCCATGGTCAGCGTACGCACGATGATGTCGTAGTTGGCCGGGTTGAACAGCGCGCTCAGGTTGGCGAAGGTCAGATCCGGCGTCACAGTCATGGTGAAATCGTCGAAGGTGTAAAAACCTTGCCACAGCAGGGTCAGCAGCGAGCCCAGATACACCGCCCCAAACCACAGCAGCGGCGGCACCAGCAACAGCAGCAGATACAGCGTTGGCTTGCGGTACAGGTAGGTGGAAATCGCGCGAATTTTACCGCCGGGCGCTGCCGGCTGCTCGATGCTCATGTCCATCTCACCTCTCCTCCAGCAGCGGCACCATTGCCTCTCTGGCCCAACAGGCGGTGACCGGCTGACCGATCAGGCGCTGCTGTGCCACGGCCTGCCACTGCGGGTTAGCCTGGCTGACCAGCAGTTTCTCACCGCTGCTCAGGGCGATTTCATAGCGTGTCGCCGCCCCTTGGTAATGGATATCCTGCAAGGTACCCTGAACCTGAACTTCCCCCTGCGTTGCGCCGCTTTGATCCAGCAGGCGGATATGCTCCGGGCGGATCGAAAAGGTGGCCGATTGCCCCAGCAACCGCTCCGCCAATTCGCTGCGTACCACGTTGGACGTGCCGACAAACTCGGCGACAAACGGCGTTCTTGGCCGCATATACAGTTCGCGTGGCGCGTCTACCTGCTCAATGCGGCCATTGTTGAACACCGCCACCCGATCGGACATCGACAGGGCTTCGCTTTGATCGTGCGTAACGAAGATAAAGGTGATGCCCAGTTGGCGTTGCAGCTTCTTCAACTCCCCCTGCATCTGCTCGCGCAGTTTTAGATCCAACGCCCCAAGCGGTTCGTCCAGCAGCAGCACGCGTGGGCGATTGACCAATGCACGAGCCAGAGCCACGCGCTGACGTTGGCCACCGGAAAGGTGCGCCGGTTTACGTTCGGCAGCAAACCCCAATGCCACGCTTTCCAATGCCTGATTCGCCCGCGCCAGCCGTTCACGCTTGGCAACGCCTTTCACCATCAGGCCGTAGGCCACGTTCTCCAGCACCGACATGTGTGGGAACAGCGCATAGTCCTGGAACACGGTGTTCACATCGCGCTGGTAAGGCGGCAGATTGCTCGCCTCTTGCCCATGAATACGGATGGAGCCGGAGCTAAGTTGTTCAAAGCCAGCGATCAGCCGCAGGCAGGTAGTTTTACCCGAGCCTGAAGGCCCAAGCATGGAGAAAAACTCGCCGTCCTGTATTTCAACAGAAACCCGATCTACGGCACGAACATCGCCGAAAATGCGCGAGACATCGATAAATTGCACAGCAATGGTCATGATGTACGCTCCAAAATGTTGCCCCTCACCCCAACCCTCTCCCAAAGGGAGAGGGAGCTGTTAGTCCCTGCTCTTTGGGAAGTAAAAAGGTCATCTCAGCAAACTCGATCGGTCCCCCACAGGGGAGCCGTCTGGCGCTCGCAGGTGAGAGCTATAAGGGTTATCTACCGCCCATGATGGCGATGTAGTCCTGGGTCCAGCGGCTATAAGGGACGAACTTGCCGCCCTCGGCCTGTGGCGTTTTCCAGAAGGCAATTTTGTCAAACTGGTTGAAACCGTTGGTTTCACACCCTTTGTCACCGAGCAAGGTGCTGGCTTTGCAACCGGCAGGAACTGCCGGTAACGAGCCAAACCAGGCCGCAACGTCACCCTGTACCTTCGGTTCCAGCGACCAGTTCATCCACTGGTAGGCGCAGCTTGGATGCTTGGCCTCGGCGTGCAACATGGTGGTATCCGCCCAGCCGGTAACCCCTTCTTTCGGGAATACGGTAGCGATAGGTTGGCCTTCGCCTTTCAGGGCGTTGGCCTGGTATGGCCAGGCGCTGGAAGCCACCACACCTTCGTTTTTGAAATCGCTCATCTGTACCGAGGTGTCATGCCAGTAACGGTGGATCAGCGCGTGCTGGCTGCGCAGCAGTTTCAGTGCCGCCTGATACTGCTCTTCGTTCAGTTGGTAAGGGTCGGTGATGCCAAGCTGGGGTTGAGTCGCTTTCAGGAACAGAGCCGCATCGGCGATATAGATTGGGCCGTCGTAAGCCTGCACCCGGCCCTGATTGGTCTTGCCGTCCGGCAGATTTTGCTGCTGGAACACCACAGCCCAGCTGTCTGGCGGCGTCGGGAAGGTTTTGGTGTTATACATCAGCAGGTTTGGCCCCCACTGATATGGCGTACCGTAGGTTTTGCCCGCCACGTTGTACCAAGGGCCGTTTATCAGGCGTGGGTCGATATTCTGCCAGTTAGGGATCAGCGCGGTATTGATTGGCTGCACGCGTTTGCCGTAGATCAGGCGCAGCGAGGCATCGCCAGAAGCGGTCACCAGATCGTAACCGCCTTTTGCCATCAAGCTGACCATTTCATCCGAGGTCGCGGCGGTTTTCACATTCACCGCGCAGCCGGTCTGTTTCTCAAACTGGGTCACCCAGTCGTAGTTCTTGTCGGACTGACCACGTTCGATGTAGCCGGGCCAGGCGATGATGTCCAACCGCCCTTCCCCCTTGCCCAACGGCTGTGGCGTATCGGCGGCCTGAGCCATACCGCAAAGGATCGTCATACAGAGTGCGGTGACTGTGGTGATTGCGTGTGTTTTTCCCATCGTAATTACCCCTGTGTTGCATGTTGGTATGCGGCAAGGAACGGTTGCCGCCGATTTTTTATCGGCCGTGTGGCTAGAAGGAAGCCTTGAACTTCGCCATCACGTGCCGGACAACGCTGTAATCCTGTAATGAATCGCTGGAGAGATCTTTGCCGTAGCCGGAGCGCTTTAAGCCGCCGTGAGGCATTTCGCTCGCCAGCGTAAAGTGGGTGTTGATCCAGGTGCTGCCATATTGCAGATGCGCCGCGATATGCAGCGCGCGGTCGATATTCTGTGTCCACACCGAGGAGGCCAGACCGTATTCGGAATCGTTGGCCCAGGTCACCGCCTGCTCCAGGGTGTCGAAACGCGTCACGCTGACCACCGGGCCAAACACTTCACGCTGGACGATTTCATCGGTTTGCAGGCAGCCAGCCAATAACGTGGGCTGATAGTAAAAGCCGGGGCCAGAGTGTGCCGCCGCACCAGTAATCAATTCGATATGTGGTTGGCTGAGAGCCCGTTCGACAAAGCTGGCGACCCGGTCACGCTGGCGGCTGCTGATCAGCGGGCCGATTTCATTATCTTCATCACGCTTGCGGGCAAAACGTAGGCTGGCGACCGCTTCCCCCAAGGCTTCCACCAGCTTCGGATAGATGCCTGCCTGGGCGTAAATGCGGCAGGCAGCGGTGCAATCCTGCCCGGCATTGTAGTAACCGAAGGTACGGATACTGCTGACGACCTCATCCAGATCGGCATCGTCACAGACGATCACCGGGGCTTTACCGCCCAGTTCCAGGTGGGTGCGCTTGACGCTTTTGACCGCCGCCTGCAAGATTTTTTGCCCGGTAACGATATCGCCGGTAACCGACACTAAACGAACCTGCGGATGACCAACCAGATGGCTGCCCACCCCTTCGCCACCGCCGTAGACAATGTTCAACACGCCTGGCGGCAGGATTTCCTGCAACGCAGGCACCAAGGCCAGAATGGTCAATGGCGTATGTTCGGAGGGCTTGAATACTACGGTGTTGCCGGCTGCAAGCGCCGGAGCAATCTTCCAGGCCGCCATCATCAGCGGATAATTCCATGGTGCGATGGAGGCCACCACGCCGACCGGGTCACGCCGGATCATGGAGGTATGGCCCTCAACATATTCACCTGCCAACTGGCCTTGCTGGGTGCGCACGGCCCCGGCGAAGAAGCGGAATACGTCAATGGCTGCGGGCAGATCGTCGTTCAGTGCCTGATGGAAAGGTTTACCGCAGTTCAGCGCTTCAAGGCGCGCCAGATGTTCTGCCTGCCGTTCGATGGCATCGGCAATACGCAGCAGGATTGTTGCTCGGAAAGCGGGAGTGGTGCGTGACCAGTGGGGAAATGCCTGCTGCGCGGCGGCAACTGCGCGCCCCACCTGGGTTGGCGTTGCCTCGGCAATAGAAACCAGGGTTTCACCGTTGGCAGGATTAACAATGGTCTCCTGATGGCCTTCACCCTCGAGCGACTCGCCGTTAATGAATTGCCGACAGGATAAACCGGAAACCAACTGTAGCTCTGCCATTGCGCTGCCTCATGTGACAAAAACGTTAACTAAATGTGATAAGTTGGTTTTAATCAGACTAAGCGAGCGCACTGCGGACAACAAATTCTAAATACTGAAGGCAGCGTTCGATTAAATCGAATGCTTGAGGCCGGTCATGTTCGTTTTGCTGTTCTCCCGCGCAATCGTGAGGAATGGGGTTACCAATTCAGGCCGCGCACTGCCACGCCGCCAGGCCAGGCCGATATCCAGCGGTTCCAGCAAATCCACCAGCTTGCGCGCCTCAATCATGTTGCCCTCCAACGACCAGGCGCGGTAAGCCATATCTGGCAGGATGGCAATGCCCATGCCCGCCGCCACCAGGCTACGCACCGCTTCGGTGGAGGCAGTTTTCATGGCGATCTCCGGCTTCAGGCCCGCGCGTCCCCAGATGCGCCGGGCATGAACGTCCATTTCATCGACGTTGAGCTGGATCAGCGGCTGTTTGGCCACGTCTGCCAAACCGATGCTTTCGTGCTCCAGCAGCGGGTGCAGCGGCGGTAGCCACAGGCGATACGGCGAGTGCATCAGCACTTCGGTCTGTAAGGCGTCGCGATCTTCAATGTTCGACAGGATCAGCACCCCGATATCGATTTCACCGCTCACCAGCAAATGCTCGATATAGGGCCTTTCGTCCTCAATCACCTGGATAGTCACGTTGGGATAGGCAGACTTGAAGCGCTTGAGCAGTTCCACCAGAAAATATCCCGCCACCAGACTGGTGACGCCGATGGTCAGTTTGCCGCTCAGGCTTTCAGTGCCCAGTTGCAGGCTGCGCTTGGCATTATCCACCGTTGCCAGGATCAGGTACGACTGGCGCAAGAACTGGTGCCCCTGGTGGGTCAGGTTCATTCCCTTGGCGTGGCGCTCGAACAGCCGGACGCCAATGTCGGTTTCCAACTGCTGGATCGCCAGCGTGAGCGAAGACTGTGACACAAACACCGCCTGCGCCGCCGCCGAGATCGACCCGGTTTCGGCCACGGCAATAAAATGGCGGATTTGGCGTAACGTCATCATGGTAGCAACCTCAAACAAAACAGTTGGTTTGAGTGTAGATGCTCACCGCTAAGCCATCAGGAAATGTGTGAAAAACGCGATGTCGTTCGCTTTTTTAGAACGCAAAGAGGGAGGGAGTGCACAAAAACAACCAAGGCGCAGCTAAGCCGCGCCTTGGTTGTGAGCCTGTTAGGGCTTTGATTAAATCGCTTCTTCGTCCTGCTCGCCAGTACGGATACGCACTACACGGGCCACGTCGAAGACAAAGATTTTACCGTCGCCAATTTTACCGGTCTGCGCTGTCTGCATGATGGTTTCCACACAGGTATCCACGATATCGTCAGCTACCACGATCTCGATTTTAACCTTTGGCAGGAAGTCGACCATATACTCGGCACCACGGTACAGCTCGGTATGGCCCTTCTGGCGACCAAAGCCTTTCACTTCGGTCACCGTCATGCCGGTGATGCCTACTTCGGCCAGTGCTTCACGCACGTCATCCAGTTTGAAGGGCTTGATAATCGCGTCAATTTTTTTCATTTTTATTCCTTAATTACCAATTTTTACGGCCAAAGCCTGAGGTGATCGGATAGCGGCGGTCTTTGCCAAAGTTACGGGCGGTAATGCGCGGCCCAACGGCGGCCTGACGGCGTTTGTACTCGTTGATGTCCACCAGGCGGATCACCTTGCGCACCACGGCTTCTTCAAAGCCCTCAGCAACCAGATCGGCGACCGATTTATCGCGCTCGACATAACCTTCCAGAATAGCATCCAGAATGTCATACGGTGGCAGGCTATCCTGATCGAGCTGATCCGGCGCCAGCTCGGCAGACGGTGGACGATCGATCACCCGTTGAGGGATCACGTAGGAGACGGTATTACGGTATTCGGAAAGCTTGAACACCAGGGTTTTCGGCACATCTTTCAATACGTCGAAGCCACCAGCCATATCACCATACAGCGTGCAATAACCGACGGCCACCTCGCTTTTGTTACCCGTGGTTAACACGATGCTGCCGCGTTTGTTAGACAGCGCCATCAGCACCACGCCACGGCAGCGGGCCTGCAGGTTTTCTTCGGTGGTATCCCGTGCGGTATCGGCAAACATCGGGGCGAGCTGGCCCATAAAGGCGTCGAACATGGGTTCAATCGAGACGATGTCAAATTCGATGCCAAGGATTTCGGCCTCTTCCTTGGCATCGGCGATGCTGATATCTGCTGTGTAGCGGAACGGCATCATCAGGGCCTGAACCTTGTCTTTGCCTAACGCATCCACGGCGATCGCCAGGGTCAGCGCCGAGTCGATCCCGCCGGACAAGCCCAGCACCGCACCTTTGAAACCGTTCTTGGTCACATAGTCGCGTACGGCCAGCACCAGCGCCTCATACACCTGCGCCAGCTGTGGCAACTCTGCCGCCGGAGCCGTCATCGGCACCACTTCCAGGCCTTTGAACTCAAGCAGAGTCACCTGTTCGGCGAAAGCCGCCAGGCGATGAGTCATATTGCCAGCGGCATCAAAGACTTTTGAACAGCCGTCAAAAATCAGTTCGTCCTGCCCGCCGATCTGATTCAGATAGACCAACGGCAACCCTGTACGCTGGCAGTGGCCGGACATCAGGGTTTTGCGGATATACGGCTTTTCGCGGTTATACGGGGAAGCGTTGATCGACAGCAGGATCTCTGCCCCCGCCGCTTTCGCCGCATCGACCGGTTCCGGGAACCACAGATCTTCGCAGATCAGCAGCCCCAGGCGGTAACCTTTCAGCTCCACCACGCAGTTTTTATCACCCGCATGGAAGTAGCGCTTCTCATCGAATACGCCGTAGTTAGGCAACTGTTGCTTGAAGTAACGAGCCTGCAAAGCCCCCTCAGAGAACAGGGACAGCGCGTTATACAGCTTGCCGTCTTCACGCCACGGGTGGCCGACCAGGATCGCCACATCGGCGGAGGCCTGCTGCAAGCGGCTTAGCTGGGTATCGCAACGCTGGTAGAAATCATCACGGTACAGCAGGTCTTCCGGCGGATAGCCGGACAGCGCCAGTTCGCTGAACATGACCAGATCGGCTCCCGCCTTCTGCTGCTCCTGCACGGTTTGCAACATGCGCTCGCTGTTGCCTTCAATATCGCCCACCAGCAAATTCAGCTGGGCCAACGCAATGGAAAGTGATCTGCTCATATCTCTATGGTCTGCCATGCCACAACAAAGAAACCGGAGTGTAAATCATTCCGGCTACTTTGTTGAGAACCTGCGCATGCAGGTTCAGAAAAGAAAACATCATTCTTTGAAATCGTTGGCATCCAGTTCATGGCGCGACAACAATTTATAGAACTCAGTACGGTTACGGCCCGCCATGCGCGCGGCCTGGGTAACGTTACCCTTGGTGATCTGCAACAGTTTACGTAGATAGTGTAACTCAAACTGGTTGCGCGCCTCGACAAAGGTTGGCAACGCCGTGTTTTCCCCTTCCAGCGCCTGCTCAACCAGCGCTTCACTGATCACCGGCGCCGTAGTCAATGCCACGCACTGCTCGATCACGTTCACCAACTGGCGCACGTTGCCGGGCCAGCTGGCGGTCATCAGGCGTTTCATGGCATCGGAGGAGAAACTGCGTACAAAAGGTTTGTGGCGCAGCGCCGAAGCACGTAGCAGATGGTTGGCCAGCAGCGGGATATCTTCGGCCCGCTCGTTGAGCGCTGGTATTTTCAGGTTAACCACGTTCAGACGGTAATAGAGATCTTCACGGAACTCGTTTTTTACCATCGCTTTAGGCAAATCGCGGTGGGTGGCAGAAATGATGCGTACGTCAATATCCAGATCGCGGTTGCTGCCTAGTGGGCGCACCTTGCGTTCCTGCAACACACGTAGCAATTTTACCTGCAGCGAGAGCGGCATATCGCCAATCTCATCCAGGAACAGCGTGCCCCCTTCTGCCGCCTGGAACAAACCTTCACGGCTGCTGACGGCACCGGTGAACGCCCCTTTGGCATGGCCAAACAGCTCCGACTCCAGCAACTGCTCCGGCAACGCACCGCAGTTGATGGCGATAAAGGCTTTCTTGGCCCGTGGGCTGGCCGCATGAATAGCCTGTGCCAGCACCTCTTTGCCGGTGCCGCTTTGGCCGTTGATCAGCACGCTGACGTCCGACTGGGCGACCATCTTGGCCTGTTCAAGCAGCCGCAGCATAATCGGGCTACGGGTGACAAAATCCTCACGCCAGCTGTCATCGCCGGCAGGGATCGACGACAGCGATAGCGCTTCATCGATCGCCTTATACAACGCATCGCGATCGACCGGCTTGGTCAGGAAGCTGAACACCCCCTGCTGGGTCGCCGCCACCGCGTCCGGGATAGAACCGTGGGCGGTCAGGATGATCACCGGCATTCCCGGCTGGTATTTCTGGATCTCGGCAAACAGCGCCATGCCGTCCATTTCATCCATCCGCAGATCGCTGATCACCAGGTCGATCTTTTCGCGGGCCAGCAGGCGCAAAGCCTCTTGGCCGCTTTCCGCCGTGGTAACGTGAAAACCTTCGCTGGTCAGGCGCATTCCCAACAGCTTAAGCAGGCTGGGATCGTCGTCAACCAACAACAGATTGGCCGGTTTGCGAGCTGTCATTGCGCTGGGGACTCCTTGTTAGCCGCGGGCGGCGTGTAGGTCTCTTCCGGCTCTACCGGCAAGGCGGTACCGGTTTCAGTCACCGGGGCTGGCTCTGCGGGCTCGGCCACTTTGGCGGGCGCTGCGGGCTTGCCTGCGGGCTCGGCTTTAGGCTGCGCCACGCTGCTTTCCGGGATTTCCCCCTGCATTTGCTTGCGTGACGAGAGCTGGCGCTCGATATCGGTCAGGTTCTCCAGTTTGCGGGAGGTCTCCTGCAACTGGCTCTGCAGATGGATCTGGTTCTGGCGCAGCGAATCGATCTGGCTGTCTGAACTTTCCTGCAGGTGCTGGTAACGCGCCCGCTCGTCAAACAGGCTCACTTGCAACGCCTGCTGCTGACGCCACAGTTGCAGCAATGGACGCAGCGAGTTAGGGAACTCGAGACGATAGCTGTTCAGACGATCGATGATCTGACGGCGCTCACTCGAGCTCGGCTCAGCGCTGCCCAGCAAAATGCTTTGCTTGAACACGTCCTGCCAATTGTTGCCCGGCAGGGTTTTCGCTAACGCTCTGGCCTGCGTGGAGCCGATACGATCGGCGCAGTCCATCGCCCGCAGCCAAAAGAGTGAGTTTTCCAAGGCTTCTTTTTCGTCAAGCTGCCATAGCGTATCGCAAGGCGCAATGCGGTAATCCACCACCTTGGTATCCGGGATCGCTTCCTGTTGCTGCTGGGCCGGGCCGCTACTGACGGCACGATCGACACAGCCGATCAGCAGAAACGGGGCAAAAAGGATCGTGCCCAAAAAAGAAAGCGAATGTTTGCCGAGCGGTGCGCGTAGAGAAACACGCGGTGAACCTTCGGTCTGCGATTGATAAGCGCGATTAGACCCTGTGTACATTATTTATTCATTCTCGGCGGTTAATGGCAATTCAATACGGAAGCAGACGTCGGCATCGGCGAGATCCACCAATGTCAATTCGCCACGCATACGGCGAATACAGTCCTGTGCAATGCTCAGCCCCAGTCCGCTTCCTTTAACGGCCCCTTTTCTCTGGTGACTCCCCTGGAAAAAAGGCTCAAAAATCATGGTTCGTTCCGCTTGCGGGATCGCGCTGCCGGTATTGGCAACGTCAATCTGTACCCGCTGGCCGACCTGGCGACTGCGGATCCAAATGTTACCGGATTCCTTGCCGTAGTGCACCGCATTGGAGTAGAGATTATCCAGTACACGCATTAATAGCGTAGGCTCTGCCCAGCAGATTTCCGCCTCAAGTTTGACTTCCGTACGGATCATCTTGGCACGTGCCGGCAAACTGTGGGCGGCGACCACCATATCCACCAGTTCTTCCAGCTCGACGTTTTCATGTTCCGACGGGCCATCTGCCAGTTTGCGGTTGTAATCCAGCAGTTGCTCAATCAGCAATTGCAGATGGCGGCTGCTCTGATCGAGGATCGCCACCACCTCTTTCTGATCGGAGGTGAGCGGGCCTGCCACACCATCGGCCAACAGCTCGGTGCCTTCACGCATGCTGGCCAGCGGTGTTTTCAGCTCATGGGAGATATGGCGCAGGAACTCATGGCGCTGCGATTCCAGCCAGGCCAGGCGCTCGCTCAACCAGACAATCCGCTGAGCCAAAGAACGCAGTTCTCGCGGGCCTTTAAAGGATGCCGTCATGCCGATGGGACGCCCTTCCCCCAGGCGGTTAATCATACGCTCAACGGCCTTGACGGGCCCGATAATCATGCGGGTAAACAGCACCACCAACAGCACGCTGACCAGGAACAGCAACAGCGCTTGCCAACCAAAGTATTGGCCACGCTCGGCGATCGCCTGCTGCAGTTGCTGCCCACGGGAAAAGATTACGGTACGGGTGGCCTGGACCATTTCGGCGTTGGAATGTGAAAAAGACTCTAACAGTAGTGAAGCGTCCTTGTCCGGCCCGCTGCTCTGGCACTTGATAGTGGCAAGCTGAGTCAGCAGTTTACGAAGTGTCTGGTAGTAACGTTCGTCCGGCAGGATCGGGGCGTGGGCATCCAGCATTTGTGAATACTGTTTACGCTGGTTCTGGTACAGCCGCTCCAGGGTCGGATCGACCAGTACGCAATACTGACGATAGCTGCGCTCCATTTCCAGCGCCACGCTGGTCATTGCCTCACTGCGCCGGGCATCCACCAACGTCGTACGGTTGATATCCGCCGCCTGCGCGCTGAGATGATCCAGGCTTTGGTAGGCCTGATAAGCCAATACCAGCAGCGGTAACAGCACCAGCAGGAACGCCATTACGACCAATTGGCGCAACGAGCGTGGAAATAGACGCCATCTTTTCAAAGAAATCATCTCATTATCTCTAGTCTGCCCAGATGCTAACCGACAATCCGGGGAGAGAAAAGCCCGGCAGCGGATTAATGGCGTTCAGATAAGCAAAAACGCGTTATCCCAAAAGAGGAAACTGATGTGGTTTGAGAACGTATCGAGGGAAATAACGGAGGCAATGCGGTTTGGATATTGACGCTGGGGCATGATGCCCCATCGCAAGGAATATGTGGATGCCCTTACTCCTCGTCCCCAGGTGATGTAGCACTAAGCTGGCATCTGATTGGGACGAATAGCATCCAAAAAGTATCCGGGATTGATGAACATATCATCACAGTTGGATACTAGGCGGTGCCTCACTCCACGTGTCGTCCGATGCTTGATAAAGTCGCTTGCGCGTCTGTTATCGGTTTGGTTGGACGATAGGCACCATTTCTTAGGCATCATTCGGATGGCTTATGAGGCGCTGTTCCGTGCTAGACGGGGCCAATCATAAAAAGTTGAATGAGCAACTGATAGTTATAATGCATCTTCCGTGCCAACTTTATGAAAATATTTATATTACATTGTTTATTAACGATAATTTATTTTAATATCACTTCCGACGCTCTACTTGGGTAGTCGAGCTTGAGTATTAATCCGACATACCGTCGCCAAAACACGACAACTAAATCCAATCGATTTAACTCATATAAAAATCAATGAGTTAAATGTCTCTTTTTAGAGACAGGCAATATGGCCTTTGTCTCAAAAAACCGACATACGGGCTAACCGATTAAAAAATAAAGAAATAAAAAAGGCGCCAATGCGGCGCCTCAGTAAACTTCACGCAAACCTCAGGTTAAATTACCCCAGTTGCTTGCGAGCGTTGCGGAACATGCGCATCCAAGGGCTGTCTTCACCCCACTCCTCTGGATGCCAGGAGTTGCTGACGGTGCGGAACACGCGTTCTGGATGCGGCATCATTACGGTGGCGCGGCCATTGCTGCTAGTCACTGCGGTAATCCCATTCGGTGAGCCGTTCGGGTTGGCAGGGTAAGCTTCGGTCACTTGACCATGGTTGTCGACAAAGCGTAACGCAACCAGGCCGTGATGTTCCAACGCCGCCAGATGCGCCGCATCGCGCACTTCTACATGGCCTTCACCATGAGAGACGGCAATCGGCATGCGCGAACCTGTCATACCCTGCATAAACAGCGACGGGCTACTGGCCACTTCCACCAGGCTGAAGCGCGCTTCGAAACGATCCGACAGGTTGCGCACAAAGCGCGGCCAATGTTCAGCCCCCGGGATCAGTTCACGCAGGTTGGACATCATCTGGCAACCGTTACAAACGCCCAGCGCCAAGGTCTGCGGGCGATGGAAGAAATCGGCAAACTCATCGCGTACGCGCTCGTTGAACAGTATCGATTTCGCCCAGCCTTCACCAGCCCCCAACACGTCGCCATAAGAGAAGCCGCCACAGGCCACCAGCGTGTGGAACTCTTGCAAATCGCGGCGGCCTGCCAGCAGATCGCTCATGTGAACATCAACCGCATCGAAACCGGCACGGTGGAACGCTGCAGCCATCTCAACGTGGGAGTTAACCCCTTGCTCACGCAATACCGCAACTTTAGGGCGTGCGCCCTTGGCGATATAAGGTGCCGCGATGTCGTCGTCCGTAGCGAAAGTCAGCTTGACGTTCAGGCCCGGATCGCGCTCGTCCTGCTTGGCCTGGTGCTCCTGATCGGCACATTCCGGGTTATCACGCAGGCGCTGCATCTGCCAGGTGGTTTCAGCCCACCAGGTACGCAGAGTGCTGCGGCTTTCGCTGTACACTGGTTTGCCAGCGCTGGTGATAACGAAACGATCGCCACTCAGCGCCTGGCCAAGATGATGCACGTTATCCGTCAGACCGTGTTGGGCAAAGACTTGCTGTACGGCTGCCAGTTGCGCAGCAGGCACCTGGATCACCGCCCCCAGTTCCTCGTTGAACAAGGCAGCCAAGGCGTCGGAACCCAGCGCCTGAATATCGACTTCTACGCCGCAATGCCCGGCAAATGCCATCTCGGCCAAGGTGACCAACAGGCCGCCGTCGGAACGGTCGTGATAGGCCAACAGCGCACGATCCGCCACCAGTTGCTGCATCGCGTTGAAGAAACCGGCCAATTGCTCCACGTTGCGAACATCGGCTGGCTTGTCGCCCAGTTGGCGATAAACCTGCGCCAACGCCGTTGCCCCCAGGGCATTGTGGCCATTACCCAGGTCAATCAATAACAGTGCGCTATCACCCTTGTCGGTACGCAGTTGCGGCGTCACGGTGTGGCGCACATCTTCCACGCGAGCAAATGCGGTGATCACCAGCGACAGCGGTGACGTCATTTCCCGCTGTTCATTGCCTTCCTGCCAGCGGGTTTTCATCGACATCGAGTCTTTGCCCACCGGAATGGTGATCCCCAGCGCAGGGCAAAGTTCTTCACCCACCGCCTTCACCGCTTCATACAGGCCGGCATCTTCGCCAGGGTGGCCCGCTGCGGCCATCCAGTTGGCAGAAAGTTTCACCCGCTTGAGCGAACCGATTTCCACCGCGGCCAGGTTGGTCAGCGCTTCCCCTACCGCCAGGCGACCTGAGGCGGCAAAATCCAGCAATGCGACGGGAGCACGCTCACCGATCGACATCGCTTCCCCGTAATAGCTATCCAGGCTGGCCGTGGTTACCGCACAGTCGGCTACCGGGATCTGCCACGGGCCGACCATCTGGTCGCGCGCAACCATGCCGGTGACGGTACGGTCGCCAATGGTGATCAGGAAGGTTTTCTCCGCCACGGCTGGCAAGTGCAGCACCCGCTTGACCGCATCGGCAATGGAGATATCAGCACGCTGCAACGCTTCGCCGCTCGCCTGCTGACGTTTCACGTCGCGGGTCATTTTTGGCGTTTTGCCCAGCAGCACATCCAACGGCATGTCGATCGGCTGATTGTCAAAGTGGCGATCGTTGAGCGTCAGATGGCGTTCTTCCGTCGCTTCACCAATCACCGCAAAAGGTGCGCGCTCACGGCGGCAGATTTCCTCAAAGGTCGCCATCTGCTCAGGCGCTACTGCCATCACATAACGCTCTTGAGATTCGTTACACCACACTTCCAGCGGGCTCATGCCCGGCTCGTCGTTGAGAATGTCACGCAGTTCGAAACGGCCACCGCGGCCACCGTCGCTAACCAGTTCCGGCATCGCGTTCGACAGGCCACCGGCCCCCACATCGTGGATAAACAGGATCGGGTTGCTATCACCCATCTGCCAGCAGCGATCGATCACCTCTTGGCAGCGGCGTTCCATTTCCGGGTTATCACGCTGTACCGAAGCAAAATCCAGATCGGCATCGGACTGGCCAGAGGCCATCGAAGAAGCCGCCCCTCCGCCCAAACCGATGTTCATCGCCGGGCCACCCAGCACCACCAGTTTGGCACCCACGGTGATCTCACCTTTTTGAACATGATCGGCGCGGATGTTGCCCAGGCCGCCTGCCAGCATGATCGGCTTGTGGTAGCCACGCAGCTCAACGCCATTGTGGCTATTGACGCGCTCTTCATAAGTACGGAAGTAACCGACCAGCGCCGGGCGACCAAACTCGTTATTGAATGCCGCACCGCCCAATGGGCCTTCGGTCATGATATCCAGCGCGGTGACGATGCGATCCGGCTTGCCGAAATCCTGTTCCCAAGGCTGTTCGAAACCCGGAATACGCAGGTTGGAAACCGAGAACCCTACCAGGCCAGCTTTCGGCTTCGCGCCACGGCCGGTAGCGCCTTCGTCGCGGATCTCACCGCCAGAACCGGTCGCAGCTCCTGGCCAAGGCGAGATCGCCGTCGGGTGGTTATGGGTTTCCACCTTCATCAGGATGTGTGCTTCTTCCTGATGATAGTCATACAGGCCGCTTTGCGGCGCGGCAAAGAAGCGCCCTACCTGGGAACCTTCCATCACCGCTGCGTTGTCTTTATAGGCAGAAAGCACGTAGTCCGGCGTCTGCTCAAAGGTATTCTTGATCATTTTGAACAGCGACTTCGGTTGCTGTTCGCCGTCGATGACCCAGTCGGCGTTGAAAATCTTGTGGCGGCAATGTTCGGAGTTGGCCTGTGCAAACATGTACAGCTCAATATCCGTTGGGTTGCGCCCCAACTCGGTAAAGGCGGCCAGCAGGTAGTCGATCTCGTCCTGCGCCAGGGCAAGCCCCAGTTTGGTGTTGGCCTGTTCCAGCGCGCTGCGGCCCCGGGCCAGGATATCCACCGTCTGATACGGTGCGGGCTGATGATGAGAGAACAGTGTTTCCGCCTGTTGCAGCTCGCTGAATACCGTTTCCATCATGCGATCGTGCAGCAGGGAGGCAAGCTGTTGCCACTGGGCATCGGTCAAGGTCGGCGCTGTGACATAAAATGCCAGGCCGCGCTCAAGACGAACCACCTGCGTCAGGCCACAGTTATGGGCAATATCGGTGGCTTTGGAAGACCACGGCGAAATGGTGCCCGGGCGCGGCGTCACCAACAGCAGGCGGCCTTGCGGAGCATGTTCAGCGAGAGAAGGGCCGTACTTGAGCAACCGCTGCAGCTTGGCCTGCTCTTCGGCGCTTAGCGGTGCGCTGACATCGGCAAAGTGAACGTACTCGGCATAGATATCAACGATCGGCAGTTGAGCATCCTGGCAGCGGGACAGTAGTTTGGTAATACGAAAAGCCGACAAAGCGGGCGAACCACGCAGTATTTCCATAATCAAAGTTCTCTCGTCTTCGAAGCAACTGGGTTCAGCACTTCATTGGGCGCAACAGGGGGAAAACGCGCGCCATTATAGATAATCCGCGCCGCCGACGAAACCGTTTGCGTAGCTATTATTGATAAAAGCTATTCCCGCTGCCGAATTCTCATAACCTATCAATAAAGTTGCACGCTGGCGTAATGTTGCGCAAAATGCCTCGGCACTGGTGATTTAACCATGAAAAAATCCTGATTCCGGTCAATATAAAGCGTGCATCTATTTGAGATAACTATTTGAAACGCCTAAAAATAAATTACATTCTAATCGGTGTTGTGGCCCTGTTGCTGGCGCTAGCCCTGTGGCCCAATATCGCCTGGCGTGGTGGACAGGGAGGCCAACTCGAGGCGATCAAAGCGCGTGGGGAACTGCGCGTCAGCACGTTAAACTCACCGTTAACCTATTTCACTACCCCACAGGGGCCGAGTGGCCTTGACTATGAGCTGGCCAAAAGCTTTGCCAACTACCTGGGGGTCAAGCTGGTGGTGATCCCACACCAAAACATCAATGACCTGTTTGACGATCTCGATGACGACAATGCCGATATTCTCGCCGCCGGGCTAATCTACAACCGGGATCGCCTCAGCCGCGCCAGTACCGGCCCGGCGTACTATTCCGTTTCCCAGCAGTTGGTTTATCGGTTGGGTACCACGCGGCCAAAATCCTTTGCCGATATCAAAGGCAAGCTGGCGGTGGCCTCCGGTTCGGCACACGTCAGCACGCTAAAGCAGCTCAAACAAAGCAAATACCCCGATCTCAGTTGGGAAGCGTCGAGCGATATGACGTCAAAAGAGCTGCTGGAACAGGTGGCCGATGGCAAGCTGGATTACACCATCGGCGATTCCGTGACCATTGCCCTGCTGCAGCGTATCCATCCACAGCTGGCCGTCGCTTTTGACATTACCGATGAAGAGCCAGTGACCTGGTATCTGAAGCGCAGCAATGACGATAGCCTGTACGCCGCGCTGCTGGATTTTTATAGCCAAAGGGTAGAAGACGGCACGCTGGCACGGTTGGAGGAGAAGTATCTGGGACACGTGGGCAGTTTTGACTACGTTGATACTAAAACCTTCCTGTCGGCCATCGACTCGGTATTGCCCACTTTCCGCTCGCTGTTTGAAAAGTATGCCAGCGAAATTGACTGGAAGCTGCTGGCCGCCATCGCCTACCAGGAATCGCACTGGAATCCGCAGGCGACCTCCCCTACTGGTGTCCGTGGGCTGATGATGCTGACCAGAGCCACTGCAGACGGCCTGGGCGTCACCGACAGGCTCGATCCGGAGCAGAGTATTCAAGGCGGGGCGCTCTATCTGCAGCGTCTGATGGCGAAAGTTCCCGACACGGTACCAGAAGATGAGCGGATCTGGTTCGCACTGGCCGCCTATAACATGGGCTGGGGCCATATGCTGGACGCGCGTAAACTCACCAAAAACCAGCAAGGCAACCCCGACAGTTGGGTCGACGTGAAACAGCGCCTGCCGATGCTTAGCCAGAAGCGCTACTATCCATCACTCACCTATGGCTATGCCCGTGGCCGCGAAGCCTATAACTACGTGGAAAACATCCGCCGTTATCAGGTCAGCCTGGTGGGCTATCTGTTGGAAAAAGAGAAGAAGGCGGTAGAAGCAATGAAACAGGCCGAACTGGCCAAAGGCTATCCTGCCGTGGAAGCCAAGCTGGCGCTCGCCCTGTAGTGATTCAATATGTAGTTATTGTGGGTCTTTTCCGGCCCGTTGCGCCAGCTTCAGCGCTTTTTTCTGCTCGCGACGCATGCGGAAAAAGTTGCTGAGGGTGGCGGCGCACTCTTCTGCCAGCACGCCCGAGACGATTTCTACCTGATGATTCATGCCCGGATGGCGCAGAATATCCACCAGCGAACCCACCGCTCCGGTTTTTTCATCGGCCGCGCCGTATACCAAACGACGGATGCGGCTATGCACCATCGCCCCGGCACACATTACGCAAGGCTCCAACGTGACATACAGCGTGGCATTCAGCAGGCGATAATTCTGCAATACCGCTCCCCCCTGCCGCAGCGCCATGATCTCAGCATGAGCGGTGGGATCGTGGCGGCCGATCGGCCGGTTCCAACCTTCGCCAATCACCTGATTGTCCAGCACCAGCAGCGCCCCAACCGGCACTTCACCTTCTTCCTGCGCACGTTGAGCCAGGCTTAACGCCTGACGCATCCAATACTCATCACTATATTCATTCACCACATCAATCCTCGTGCGCATCGCGGCGGGCATTATACACACTAGTCCCTTTTGCCGCAGCCACTCGGCCTTGTTGATGCAAATAAGCTTGAACCAGCCACGTTTGTCGATCGCTCAAAACGCCACCAACAAATCAATAACATCATATTTAATGATGATTAAATTTTATTCATTTCTTAAAATTTCAGATAAACGTTATAAACTGGTGGAAAATCAAGCTGCAGAATTAAGCAAATTTTTTCTAACTAAATTGTGATAGATCATATTCTCTTAAGCATTAGCACGATAATGTTTACCTCACGCAAAAAGCCTTTATAAGGAGTAGTTTATGGCTGCCTCAACATTCTTTATCCCTTCCATCAACATGATTGGTTCCGGCTGTCTGGAAGACGCGGCAAAAACCATGAAAGAGCATGGTCTGCATAACGCACTGATCGTGACCGACAAGGTTTTGAACGGCATTGGCGTCGTCGCTCAGGTGCAAGCCCTGTTAGCGGCACAGAACATTGAAAGCTGCGTCTATGACGGCACGCATCCCAACCCGACCACGGAAAACGTAAAACAGGGCCTGGAACTGTTGCGCGCACATCACTGTGACTGTGTCGTGTCTCTGGGTGGCGGTTCGCCGCATGACTGTGCGAAAGGGATTGCCCTGGTCGCCGCTAACGGCGGGGAAATCAAAGACTATGAAGGGGTTGATCGCTCAGCTAAGCCGCAGTTGCCGGTCGTTGCGATCAACACCACTGCGGGTACCGCTTCGGAGATGACGCGTTTTTGTATCATCACCGACGAAGCGCGCCACATCAAAATGGCGATTGTCGACAAGCACGTGACTCCGATCCTGTCGGTCAACGATCCTCACCTGATGGCTGGCATGCCAAAAGGCCTGACCGCTGCCACCGGTATGGATGCTTTGACCCACGCTATCGAAGCCTACGTCTCCAGCGCCGCCAACCCAATCACCGATGCCTGCGCGCTAAAAGCCGCCACCATGATTGCCGAGTCTTTACGTGATGCAGTCAACGACGGGCAAAACATGCAGGCGCGCGAGAACATGGCCTATGCCCAGTTCCTGGCCGGTATGGCATTTAATAACGCCTCATTGGGTTATGTGCACGCTATGGCGCACCAGTTGGGTGGCTTCTACAACCTGCCACATGGCGTGTGTAACGCCGTGCTGTTGCCGCACGTGCAAGAGTTCAATACTCAGGTTGCCGCAGGGCGTCTGAAAGACATTGCCGCCGCTATGGGCGTAAATGTTGCAGGCCTTAGCGATGAGCAAGGGGCTGCCGCTTGTATCGCCGCCATTCGCCAACTGGCGAAAGACGTGGGAATTCCTGCTGGCTTACGCGATCTGCAGGTCAAAGAAGAAGACTTTGCTACGTTAGCCACTAACGCCCTGAACGATGCCTGCGGATTTACCAATCCAATCCAGGCAAGCCACGAACAGATTGTGGCCATCTTTAAAGCAGCCATGTAACCGCTGCCAGGCTCCCTCGTTTGACTGGGGGAGCCTTATTTAATCCAACTGCTGTAACTCGCCTTCTTTACCCACCCGCCAGCGGTGTTCGCAAAAATAGAGCAAAGGGTTATCCTGCTTGCTATCGCTGTAGCCACTGAACAGTTTCAATGGCGCTCCCAGGCGCTGCTCCAGTTGCACCACCTTTTGAACGCCCAGGCAGCGCATGGGCAACACCCAGCCCCCGTAGCGACGCACAATGCTACTCCCCACCAGCCGTACCCGTGGCAGGAACGCAGAATCCCGATAAACCTGCTCCACCAGCCGTTCCGGCGAGCCGGTGATCAACCACACTTGAGCATCCTGGGCATCCAGGTACTGGCGCAAACGCATCTGCACGACCGGAAAGGCGGTGACCTTACGGCGAAAATAGTCGACGAATTTCGCCTCGAGCGCTTTCAGCCTGGCCTCTGAACGACCAAAGGTCATTGCCCACAATAGCAGGCTCATGGGCCAGCGTGTCGCCCGCCCACCGATCAACAAACCCAATCCGATAATGGGTAACAGCGGCACCACCAGCACCAGGTTCAACGGCAGATGCCGTAGCAAAAAGCGCAGGAAACTGCCAAACATGTCTTCCTGATGCAAAGTGCCATCCAGATCGAAAAATACCACGCGCTGGGCCTGTGCAACCGGTTTGTCAGTCAAACGTTACTCCTCAGGATCGTTGACCCCATTATGCAGGTGAAAATACAACCGGCTATTATCGTAATCACTAGACCGACCAGATACAACCGACATTGGTCAACGCCACAGGCGCGTTAACTCATCAAGTCATAGTGTTGCTGCAAGTGTTTTAGCGGCCTGCTCGCAAAAATGATTGCTGCCCGTTTTGCCACCGGCATGGCAGAATGCTGGCTGGCTCAAAGGAAAAAACCATGAGTACCCTTCTTCGCATTCGTCAGATTTACCCATCGCTGGCACAAAACGATCGCAAACTGGCGGACTTTCTGTTGGATAACGCCGAACAGGCCCGCCACCTCAGCTCACAAAAGCTGGCCCAGTTGGCCGGTGTCAGCCAATCGAGCGTGGTCAAGTTCGCCCAGAAACTGGGCTACAAGGGATTTCCAGCGCTGAAGCTGGCATTGGGTGAGGTGCTGGCTCAACCGCAGGTCGCACCGGTGGTGACGGTCCATAATCACATCCTCAGCAGCGATCCGCTCAAAACCGTCGGTGAGAAATTGCTACTGGAAAAGCAGGCCGCATTACGAGCTACCCTGGATATCAACAGTGAACAGCGGCTGCTTACCGCCCTGGAGATGCTGCGCGCGGCGCGGCGGGTGATCTTGGTCGGCATCGGGGCTTCCGGGCTAGTGGCCAAAGACCTGTCGTTCAAGCTGCTAAAGATTGGCGTGATGGCGGTGGCAGAAGCGGATATGTACGTTCAACTGGCGACGATAAAGGCGCTGAGTAGGGAGGATCTGCTGCTGGCGATCTCGTTTAGCGGTGAACGGCGGGAGATCAACCTGGCTGCCGAAGAAGCGCGTGTTGCCGGAGCCAAGGTGTTGGCACTGACCAGCTTCTCACCTAATGGCCTACAGCAACGGGCCGATCACTGCCTTTATACCATTGCGCAAGAGCCCAATATCCGCAGTGCGGCAATATCTTCCAGCACCGCGCAGTTCGCCCTGACCGACCTGCTGTTTATGGCGCTGCTCCAGCACGAGCTCGATCATACCCGCGATCGCATCCGCCACAGCGAACAATTAGTGAAAAAACGGGTGTAAGGCGTATAATCTGCGCTCCGCAAAATACCCCTGTAAATAATGAGAGAGTTGCCATGGCCCTGCTAATCACACGCAAATGTATCAACTGCGACATGTGCGAGCCGGAATGCCCGAACCAGGCGATTTCGATGGGGGATGAGATTTATCAGATCGATGCCAACCGCTGCACCGAATGCGTGGGGCATTACGAGACCCCAACCTGCCAGCAGGTGTGCCCGATCGATAACACGATCATTACCGATCCGCAGCACGTAGAGAACCAGGAACAGCTGTGGGACAAATTTGTCGTGCTGCACCATGCCGATAGTTTGTGAGTCAATCGCCCCTCACCCTAACCCTCTCCCAAAGGGAGAGGGGATCGATCGAGTTCGCTGATTTTTCTGCGCAATACCCCACCATTCTTCCTTCTCGCACCCATTTCCCGAAGGTGCACAAGCCAACCAAGCGCTCCGGCCAGCTCCTTCCTTACCCCTCGATGATCACCGTAGCACAGGCATAGCGGCGTTCATCCGCCAAAGAAACGTGGATCGACTTGACCCCCATCTCCTGCGCCAGCTCGGCTGCACGTTCATGCAGCCGGATATTGGGTTTACCCAGGGCATCATTGAACACTTCGAACTGATTGAACGCCAGGCCGTTGCGGATGCCGGTGCCGAACGCCTTGGCGGCGGCCTCTTTGACCGCAAAACGTTTCGCCAGGAAGCGTACCGGCTGCTGATGCTGCTGATACACCTCCCATTCGGCCGGGCTTAACACCCGGCGAGCCAGGCGATCGCCGCTGCGTTCCACCACCGCTTCGATACGCGCCATCTCCACGATGTCGGTTCCCAAGCCCAGTACCGCCATTAGCGACGCGCTTCCCGCATCAGCAGCTTCATGTCAGCCACCGCCGCCGGTAAACCGCTCATCACCGCCTGGCCAATAATGGCATGGCCGATATTCAGCTCATGCATCTCTGGCAGCGCGGCGATCGGCTGCACGTTATGATAGGTCAAACCGTGTCCCGCATTCACCTTCAGGCCTTTGCTGGCCGCGTAGGTAGCCGCTTTGGCAATACGCTTGAGCTCGGCTTGCACGGCCAGATCGCCCTGCGCTTCGGCATAGGCACCGGTATGGATCTCGATATAAGGTGCACCTACGGCTACCGCCGCGTCGATCTGACGGTGATCGGCATCGATAAACAACGAAACCAAAATGCCAGCCTGCGCCAGGCGTTCAACCGCCACGGCCATTTTGTCCTGCTGCCCGGCCACGTCCAGCCCGCCTTCGGTGGTCACTTCCTGACGCTTTTCCGGCACCAGACAACAAAATTGAGGTTTCAGCTCAATGGCGATATCCAGCATTTCATCGGTGACGGCCATTTCCAGGTTCATACGGGTCTGGATGGTTTGGCGCAGGATACGCACGTCGCGGTCGGTGATATGACGGCGATCTTCACGCAGGTGAACGGTGATGCCATCGGCCCCCGCCTGCTCGGCAATAAATGCCGCCTGCACCGGATCCGGGTAATTGGTGCCGCGCGCGTTACGTAACGTGGCAATATGATCGATATTGACGCCCAGCAGTAAATCAGCCATGACAACCCTCTACTAAGTCATTTTCAGTAGCAGCAGTTTACACGGGCGGGCAAAACGGCAAAAGCAGAAACCGCTTAGGCTTCGTCGACGGGGGTATCGGGTTGTTTACGCACGAACTGACGAAACAGTTCGCGGCTCTTGAGCGGCTTACCGCCGAGATAGGGTTTTAGCGCCATACGGGTAAAGCGCTTGGCTGCACGCAGGGTTTCTGCATCGGGGAATTGGCGTTCATACAGGGCGCGGAGTTCACGGCCGGTAAAGCTGTAATGATCCACCACCAGGCTGGCGATAAAGCCTTTTTCTTCCCGATAGCGATAGGTCATGCCATCATCCACTGGTTCACCGCTGCCAGCACAATGGAGGAAATCCAGTCCGTAACCCAGGTGCCCCAACAGCGCCAATTCGAACTGCCGCAGGGCATGCTCCGGGGAGCTATCTTCCGCCGCCAGGGCCTGTAAGCATTGCAGATAATCGAAGAACAACACCGAATAGTTGCCTTCCTGCTCCAGCACCCGTGACAACAATTCATTCACGTAAAGACCGCTGTAAAGCATCATGCCGCTGAGGGGTAAACCAAGGGAGACCGCTTCGGCACCGCGCAGCGTTTTAACTTCGCCACGACCGCCCCAGCGTACTAACAGAGGAGTAAAGGGTTGCAAGCAACCCTTTAGATTGGAACGGCGACTACGTGCGCCTTTCGCCAGCAAGCGCACCCGCCCATGACCTTCCGTGAACAGGTCCAGCATCAGGCTGGTTTCACTAAAGGGCCGCCCATGCAGGACGAAAGCGCGCTCCCAGCCATCCATAGGCGGTATTACTTCAGGTCGTCGGTATAGCCCAGGCTACGCAGCGCACGTTCGTCGTCCGCCCAGCCCGATTTCACTTTCACCCACAGCTCCAGATGCACTTTGGCTTCAAACATCTGTTCCATGTCCTGACGGGCTTCAATACCGATGGTCTTGATCTTCGAACCTTTGTTGCCGATCACCATCTTCTTCTGGCCTTCACGCTCAACCAGGATCAGACCGTGCACGTCGTAACCACCGCGCTCATTCGGTACAAACTGTTCGATCTCGACCGTCACCGAGTAAGGCAGTTCCTCACCCAGGAAACGCATCAGCTTTTCACGGATGATTTCCGACGCCATAAAGCGCTGGGAACGGTCAGTGATGTAATCATCCGGGAAGTGGTGTTCCGCTTCCGGCAACACTTTGCGTGCGATAGCCGCGATAGTGTCCACGTTCATGCCTTTTTCGGCAGAGATCGGCACCACATCGAGGAAGTTCATCTGCTGGCTGAGGAACGCAATGTGCGGCAACAGCTTGGATTTGTCGGTAACGTTGTCGACCTTGTTGATCGCCAGCAGAACCGGGCTTTTCAGGCCGCGCAGTTTGTTGACCACCATTTCATCATCGGCAGTCCAGTTGGTGCCTTCCACGACGAAGATCACCAGCTCGACGTCGCCGATTGAGCTGCTGGCCGCGCGGTTCATCAAACGGTTGATGGCACGCTTTTCTTCGATATGCAGACCCGGGGTGTCGACGTAAATGGCCTGATAAGCGCCATCGGTATCGATACCCATAATACGGTGACGGGTCGTCTGTGGTTTACGCGAGGTGATGGAGACTTTTTGCCCCAGCAGTTGGTTCAGCAACGTGGATTTGCCCACGTTGGGACGACCTACGATCGCAATAAAACCGCAGTATTGTTTTTCTTCGCTCATTCAAGCTCCAGCTTTTTCAGCGCTTGTTCCGCTGCCGCCTGCTCGGCTTTACGGCGGCTTGAACCGGTACCCACGACGGGCTCGCTCAAACCACTCACCTGACAGTGGATAGTAAACTCCTGATCGTGCGCCTCACCGCGAACCTGCACCACCAGATATGTTGGCAATGGCAGATGACGACCTTGTAAAAACTCCTGCAAACGAGTTTTCGGGTCTTTCTGCTTATCACCGGGGCTGATTTCGTCCAACCGGCTACGATACCAGTCCAAAATCAGGCGCTCGACGTTTTGAATATCGCTATCCAGGAACACACCGCCAATCAGTGCCTCCACCGTATCCGCCAGGATCGACTCGCGGCGGAATCCACCACTTTTCAGCTCGCCCGGCCCAAGACGCAAACATTCGCCCAGGTCGAATTCGCGCGCCATCTCCGCCAACGTATTGCCCCGCACCAGCGTGGCACGCATGCGGCTCATGTCTCCCTCGTCTACGCGAGGAAAACGCTGGTAGAGCGCATTGGCGATGACAAAACTAAGGATCGAATCACCCAGAAACTCTAGACGTTCATTGTGTTTACTGCTGGCGCTACGGTGAGTTAACGCTTGCAGTAAGAGCTCCTGCTGTTGAAAAGTGTAGCCCAGCTTCCGCTGCAGCCTGTTTATTACGATGGGGTTCATGAGTTACCAATAGATCAAGAATGCGTCAAAAACTTGCAGCATACGGAACAGGCCTGCTTTGCCAAAAGCCAATCCAAAGCTGTTTCGTTTGCAGTGGCGCCCAAAAGGGGCCAACTTTTATCGCTCGAGGGGCTATTCTACAACGAGTGGAAATATATTGCTGCGTTTATATAGACCCATTGCCTGTCAAACTGCAGCCTAATTGGCTGCAGTTTGTAAAACGCTATTAGTGAATACCACCGATACGGCTCAATCTGACGCCCGTTGGCCATTCACCTTCCTGCTTTTCAAAACTCATCCAGATCGCGGTGGCTTTACCTACCAGATTCTTCTCAGGCACGAATCCCCAATAACGGCTGTCTGCACTATTATCGCGGTTATCGCCCATCATGAAGTAATGGCCGGCCGGTACTACCCACTCGCCCAACTGCTGGCCTGGCTGCTGATAGTAAGCGCCGACCTGATCTTGTGCGCCGGGCACAGTCAGAATACGGTGAGTCACGTTGCCCAGAGTTTCCTTGCGCTCACCAAGGCGAATACCGCCCTGTGGCACGTTATCCGTCAGAGGGATCTGGAAGAAACCGTTGCTGGTTTCGCCCATACCGCTGCGGGTAAACATCTGCACAAAATCGCTCGGTTGCATATCGCTGTAGGTGACCGCCAATGCGGTATCACACGCCTGGCCACTATTACAAGACTCTTGCACCGTCACGCGCTTATTCACCGGATCATAGGTCACGCGATCGCCAGGTACGCCAATCACGCGTTTGATATAATCCAGTTTGGTGTCGCGCGGATATTTAAATACCGCAATATCACCGCGCTTGGGATGACCGGTTTCAATTAGCGTAGTCTGGGTGATCGGATCCTTTACGCCGTAGGCAAATTTTTCCACCAGAATGAAATCACCAATCAACAGCGTCGGCATCATTGAGCCTGAAGGGATCTGGAACGGTTCGTAAATAAACGAACGCACCACAAACACCAACAGCAATACCGGGAACACCGAAGCCCCGGTTTCAACCCAACCCGGCTGCCTTGCCACTTTCGCCAAGGCCGCTTCGTCGACCGTTCCGGCCGCCTGTGCATTGACCGCCGCGATTTTCGCCCGGCGTGCCGGCGCCCATTTAAAGCGCTCAAAGCACCAGATGATCCCGGTCACCAAAGTGGCAATCGCCAGGATCAAGGCAAACATATTCGCCATGCAAACTCCCTAGTTACGCGAGCTTTCGCTCTTACTTACTGTCTTTACCCACGTGCAGAATGGCCAGGAACGCTTCCTGCGGCAACTCAACGTTACCCACCTGCTTCATGCGTTTTTTACCGTCTTTCTGCTTCTGCAGCAGCTTCTTCTTACGGCTGACGTCGCCGCCGTAGCACTTGGCCAACACGTTTTTACGCAGCTGTTTCACCGTAGAACGAGCGATGATATGCGTGCCGATCGCCGCCTGGATAGCAATATCAAATTGCTGGCGTGGGATCAGCTCTTTCATTTTCTCGACCAGTTCACGGCCACGATACTGCGCGTTATCACGGTGAGTGATCAGCGCCAGCGCATCTACGCGTTCGTTGTTGATCAACACGTCAACGCGCACCATGTCCGAGGCCTGGAAACGTTTGAAGTTATAATCCAGTGACGCGTAACCGCGCGAGGTAGATTTCAAACGGTCAAAGAAGTCTAGCACCACTTCGGCCATTGGAATTTCGTAGGTCAGCGCCACCTGGTTACCGTGGTAAACCATGTTGGTCTGTACGCCACGCTTCTCGATACACAGCGTGATCACGTTGCCCAGATATTCCTGCGGCATCAGCATGTGACACTCTGCAATCGGCTCACGCAGTTCAGCGATGTTATTCAACGGCGGCAGCTTGGAAGGGCTGTCGACGTAGATGGTTTCATTGCCGGTGGTTTCGACTTCATACACTACCGTAGGTGCCGTAGTGATCAGCTCCAGATCGTATTCACGCTCCAGACGCTCCTGAATGATCTCCATGTGCAGCAGACCCAGGAAGCCACAGCGGAAACCAAAGCCCAACGCGGTAGAGCTTTCTGGTTCATAGAACAGGGAGGCATCGTTCAGGCTAAGCTTGCCCAGCGCATCGCGGAAGGCTTCATAATCGTCGGAACTGATCGGGAACAGGCCGGCATACACCTGTGGCTTCACTTTTTTGAAGCCTGGCAGCATTTTATCTGCTGGCTGGCGAGCCAGAGTCAAGGTATCGCCCACTGGCGCGCCGAGGATATCTTTAATGGCGCAGACCAACCAGCCCACTTCGCCACAGTTCAGCACGTCGCGATCGACACGTTTCGGGGTGAAGATCCCCAGGCGGTCGGCGTTATAAGTTTGGCCGGTGCTCATGACCTTAACTTTATCGCCCTTGCGCAGGGTGCCGTTTTTCACGCGGATCAGGGAGACAACGCCAAGGTAGTTATCAAACCAGGAATCGATGATCAGCGCCTGCAGCGGAGCATCCGCATCACCTTCTGGTGGCGGGATATCACGCACCAGACGCTCCAGCACGTCTGGTACGCCAACGCCGGTTTTTGCCGAGCAGCGTACCGCGTCAGTCGCATCAATGCCCACGATATCTTCGATTTCCTGTGCGGCGCGATCCGGATCGGCGGCTGGCAGGTCAATCTTGTTCAACACCGGCACCACTTCCAGATCCATGTCCAGTGCGGTATAGCAGTTGGCCAAGGTCTGGGCTTCTACGCCCTGCCCGGCATCCACCACCAGCAATGCGCCTTCACAGGCGGCCAGTGAGCGGGAAACCTCATAGGAGAAGTCAACGTGCCCAGGGGTGTCGATAAAGTTGAGGTGGTAAACCTGCCCATCATTGGCTTTATAGTCGAGCGTTACGCTCTGCGCTTTGATGGTAATACCACGCTCACGTTCCAGATCCATAGAATCCAGCACCTGTGCGGCCATTTCACGTTCGGTCAGGCCGCCGCAGATTTGGATAATACGGTCAGACAGCGTCGACTTACCGTGGTCAATATGGGCAATGATAGAAAAATTTCTTATGTGTTTCATTTAATTAGTTTTTCTGCCTTGGTATTTCTGAATTACTCGCCTATGGAACCCGCATGGACATAAAGCGACAGTGAATGGGTCGGCTATTTTTCGCCTGAATCGCAGCATTCTACATGCCACAACACTGAAAACCTAGCAATCGGTGTCGGGAAGCTATTCGATTATACGTAGTTTAGTGTTACAACGCGCCGCAGTTGATGAAAGCAGATATTAACGCGGCGAAGGCCTGATAAAAATTGTGGGTTAATTGCGCCAATCCTCTTGGCCAGACACTATTTACCCGGTGGTAATACATATTACGCGATTACGCAATAAACCCAATCTTAATTTTTTAATAAATAATATTTTTATCAATAACTTACAGTTAAATCGCAACACAGAAGCTTTAGGATAAACCTGATATACGCTCCTTTGCCCCTCGGTTACAAGTGGCAAGAACTTTGGATAAAAACAGACTTCAGGGCACTACGACATCGGCAAGCCCACCAGAGTTCACCAGCATCTCCTCTGAACATTGATTGGAAGGTTTATCATGATCGATAAAGGGCAAATGCTGAGCCGGCACGATTTTTCCAAGGTCAACTGGGGCATTTTGGCAGCGGTAACTCTGCTGTTCACACTCGGTGCGGCGCTGTTATTAATGCCGTTATTGAGCAACATGGAAGATCCTCACGTTCTGGCCTTACTGCAAGCCGGCGCGGCTACCATTCTGTTAGGCACGACTTTGTTGGCATTGCGCCATTATCTGCGGCCAATGCTGACCTATCGCCTGTATGAGCACGGCGTGCGCGTGCTGGATCACCACAGTCATAAAGAACGGTTTATTGCGTTTGAAAAGATTGCCGATATCTACCATTCTCGCGGTAGCAGGCTGCTTGGCGGGCTGAACGACAATATGGCGTTTCGCACCTCGGAGGCGGGGTTCTGGTACAGCATCAAGAGCAATATCTCTCACTCCCGGCAGCTGATTGAAACCCTGATCCAGCAACAGATCCAGCAACGCGGCCCGCTGGCATTAAATTCGCTTTATCAGGGGGAAATATTGACCTTCGGCTATCTCATTAGCGGTAGGGGCTGGCTTGGTTCGTGGCAAGAGAAGCCGACTCAAACATTACGGCTTAGCGCTACGACGCTGAGTATCGCCCAGGCGCAGGTTCAGATCGAAAAGATCCACCGGCTGGAAAGCAATATGCAGCGAGGCACCCTTCGTTTGCTGGATCTACAAGGTAATGAGCTGTTTTCGCTGGGTTATGACTCGCTGTTCAGCGCCGATCTGTTTATTGCGCTGATGGAGCATATGATCAACAACCGCATCCCCGCCTATAACAACCCGGCGATGACGCGGCCGCCGTATTAAATCGGGGATTCGGTTTCAGTATTCAACCGCAAGGCACCGGGCGGCAAACCGATTTGTAGCACCACGGGTTGATAATTGGCCTGTTCGCCGAGGCGTTTTGCCAATGCGCGTGCGATCAGGAAAGCGAGGCCGCCCCCTAAAATCCCACCGAGTGCCGCCGCAGCGTCACTGCCCAACCACCATTGCAGCAGGCCACCGCCTAGCATCATGCCTAATAACGGGGTCAGATAGACCAGCATCGCCGAGCGCAACAGGCTGCCTTCGGCGATACCGACTTCGACGCGCTGGCCGGGTTCCAGAGGCTGGGCGATTGCCACCTGCAGGTGATGTTCACTTTCAGGCACCAGTTCGTCGAACGCGCGAGCACCGCAGCCAGAACGTGCGGTACAGCTGCCACAGCCGGCTTTAGGCTCACAACGCAGCTGTGCCACACCCTGTTGCCACGAGATCACCGTGGCCCACTCTTTCATCATTGCGGCGCTACCTTGAAAGTAATGCTGTCGGCAATGCGTTTCGCCGTTGAAGGAGGTAATTCCCCAACCACGGTAATTTCATTGCCATTACGAATTTCGGTTTGGATGGTGCGGCGGCCCTGACGATAAAACTGTTGGCTGGTATTGCTGCCCGAAGGGCTGACGTTAATCGAGAAGCTGAACAAGCCATCGCTATAAAGCCGCGATTCAACCGGCACCGCCACATTCGGTAACTTGCGGCGATTACGCGCCACCTCGTTAACTCCCGCGGGCAACCAACCGGCATTCCAGGCCAGCTTAACGTCTTCAGCCGCAGGTAAGGTCAACAGCGGTGGCAGATTGGCCTTGAGCAAAGGTTGCATGACGTTTTTCACCTGATCGCCCACCACGACCGAGATGACCCGATACTGTTCCAGCGTTTCGCCATCACGATCGAGTAAATCGACCCGTAGCGGCAGCTTGGTCTCCATATCCATCCAGACCACATAGCTGTAACGGGAGCCGTCACGAGCCACGACGCGGTAAACGTCACAAGGCCGGTCGGAAATGCGGGTACGGCCAACGGAGATGAAGTCGTAGTATTTCGCCAGATAGTCGAAATCGGCAAACACGATGGCGGGCAAGGCGTCGACGATGTGATCGCCAGACAGCGTGAACGGTTCCAGACCAGGCTCAAAATAGCTGATCCCACCGCCACGTTGCAGCACTTCCCGACGAGGGCCGTCCATATGCAGCAACTGCCCAAGCGGCTGCTTATCGATCACCGCATGGCGATAGCGTAGCGACTCTATCCCCTGCTTGCTGATGCTGATATAGGCGAGTTCATAGTTGAGTGAACGGCTGGCACTGCTCATTTGTTGCAATAACGCCCCGGACGCAGGTTCCTGCGCCGAGGCGATAGTTGAATTGAGCAGGCTGCCCGTTAAAAGACAAACGGAAAACCAGATTTGCTTCATTACTGCTGTTGCATTCCTAAAGACTGAGTTCCAGGAACCTGAACGGCGGCCTGCTGTGGCCTGCTTTGTTCAAGTTGCAGCTGATCGGAGTGCAAACGGCGTTGCAGCTCATAATCCTGCAGCATGGCATTGATACGCTTACGCTGTTCCTGCACCTGCTGCTGTTGACCGCTGCCGGTTGAGAAACTGTCTGCCGGGACGCCCAGGCTGACCGGGGAAGCTTGCCCCATGATTGGCAACGTATTGAACGCTGGTGCTTCAGCCGCGCCTGATTGGGCCGTTGGCTGATTGTACTGTTGCACACCCACGATCACTGCCAGAGAAACACAAGCGGCGACGCCGACTTGAGTGAGCTGACTAGCCCAAGGACGAACCTTGTGCCAGAACGGCAGTTTACCCCAGGTGTGAGGTTGCGGTTGAGATTCGGGAATTGCCGAAGGAACCAGACGAGCGGGCTCTTTTTCCAATGCGGCAGCAACACGGTCTGCGATATCGAAATGCATGACTTGCCCGATATCACCCCGTAACGTGTCACGGATTAGGTGATAGCTCTGCCAGCTTTGTTGAAGCGCCCGATCTTTACTCAATGAACTCAGCAGCTCATTGTCGAGCATTTCACCATCCATCAGAGCGGAAAGCTTTTCTTTCTGCATGCCTAAGTACCCTTCCAGTGTCCGCTATCGCTAACGTTGGATCAGCGGTTGAACTTTATTATCGATAGCCTCCCGAGCACGGAAAATACGTGAACGTACGGTTCCGACCGGGCAATCCATGATGGCGGCTATCTCTTCGTAGCTTAGACCATCCAACTCCCGCAGGGTAATCGCCATGCGAAGATCCTCTGGGAGTGACTCAATGGTACGGAAAACTATCTGTCTCAGTTCTTCTGACAACATTAAGTTCTCAGGGTTCGAAATTTCTTTCAGTGCACCCGCACTTTCGTAATTTTCGGCATCATTGGCATCCACATCGCTTGATGGTGGGCGCCGGCCCTGAGCAACCAGATAATTTTTTGCTGTATTGACAGCAATTCGATACAACCAGGTGTAAAAGGCGCTATCGCCACGGAACGACTCCAGTGCGCGATAAGCTTTAATAAACGACTCCTGCACTACATCCGGCACGTCGCCCTGTGGTACGTAGCGCGAAACGAGACTCGCCACTTTATGCTGGTAACGAATTACCAGTAAGTTAAACGATTTCTGATCGCCCTTTTGGACCCGCTCAACCAGAACCTGATCCGTTAACTGCTCGCTCATCCGAGGTAAATTCTCCCCAAATCTATCTCCACGCGTGAAATTGTACCGCCAGCCATACATTATTTTCCTGAGCAAGCACTCGCTTGGAGTTCATACGGAACGCTAAGTTCCATACCGCCATTGTTTTTTTGTTGATGTCACCTTGTCCGTGGCTTTTGCCCGGACAAGTAGGCTAACATGAATTTCACTCTTCTTCTGCACACATCATACGTTATGCAACCATCATCTGAACATGTTAGCGATGTATTGATCGTCGGTAGCGGTGCTGCTGGCCTCTCCCTGGCGTTGCGCCTGGCGCAACATTGCAAGGTTACTGTACTCAGCAAAGGTCCGCTCAATGAAGGCGCCACCTTTTATGCCCAAGGCGGGATCGCCGCGGTGTTTGATGAAACGGACAGCATCGCCTCGCACGTTGATGACACGCTGATCGCCGGAGCCGGCCTGTGTGACAAAGACGCCGTCGAGTTTATTGCCAGCAATGCGCGCCACTGCGTACAGTGGCTGATCGATCTGGGTGTGCTGTTCGACACCGAAACCAACTCCCAAGGTGAAGAACGCTATCACCTGACGCGGGAAGGCGGGCACAGCCATCGGCGCATCCTCCACGCCGCCGACGCCACCGGCAAAGAAGTAGAGACTACCCTGGTAGCGAAAGCAAGTGCTCACCCCAATATTTGCGTGATGGAGCGCCGCAACGCCGTCGACCTGATCACCTCCAACAAGATCGGCTTGCCGGGCACCAAGCGCGTAGTGGGCGCTTACGTCTGGAACCGTGAGCGGGAGCAGGTGGAAACCTACCGTGCCAAAACGGTGGTGTTAGCCACCGGCGGAGCGGCCAAGGTTTATCAATATACCACCAACCCGGACATCTCTTCGGGCGATGGTATCGCCATGGCCTGGCGCGCTGGCTGTCGTGTCGCCAATCTGGAATTCAACCAGTTTCACCCAACCTGCCTGTTCCACCCGCAGGCACGTAACTTCCTGCTGACCGAAGCGCTGCGCGGTGAAGGTGCCCATCTGAAACGCCCAGACGGCAGCCGCTTTATGCCAGACTTTGATCCGCGTGGTGAGCTGGCTCCACGTGATATCGTCGCTCGTGCGATTGACCATGAGATGAAACGCCTGGGTGCAGACTGCATGTACCTGGATATCAGCCACAAACCGGCGGAATTTATCACCCAGCACTTCCCGATGATCCACGAAAAGCTGATGACGCTGGGCTTTGACCTGACGCAACAGCCGATCCCGATCGTCCCTGCGGCGCATTACACCTGCGGCGGCGTGATGGTCGATCAGCATGGCCGTACCGATCTGGACGGCCTGTATGCGATTGGTGAAGTGAGCTACACCGGCCTGCACGGAGCCAACCGCATGGCATCCAACTCGCTGTTGGAATGCCTGGTTTATGGTTGGTCCGCCGCCGAAGATATTCTGACGCGCCTGCCTGCCATCAAGCTGGCCAAACAGTTGCCGCAGTGGGATGAAAGCCGGGTGGATGATTCGGATGAACGCGTGGTGATCCAGCACAACTGGCACGAACTGCGGCTGTTTATGTGGGACTACGTCGGGATCGTGCGCACCACCAAACGCCTGGAGCGAGCACTACGCCGCATCAATACGTTGCAGCAGGAGATCGACGAGTATTACGCCAACTTCCGCATCTCCAACAATCTGCTGGAGCTACGTAATCTGGTGCAGGTGGCGGAACTGATTGTGCGCAGCGCGATGGAGCGCAAGGAAAGCCGTGGGCTGCATTACACGCTGGATTACCCGGACATGTTGCCGGAGCCAAAACCCACCATTCTGCAACCCTGAGGCTTCAGTAGTTCAGATAGAAATCGGTAATCAACTGGCGGAAATCGGTGGTGTAGCTGCCATCCGCCAGTTTTATTGCCAACTCCGCCTCTTCTTTTGCCACCGGTTTGCGCGCTAATGCCAGCATCAAGCGGTGCTTTGGCGTATCGGCCCGGTCGCTGATGTTCAGCCGCCGTGCGGTGTGCCAGCCACGTTGGTGGGCATTCACTTCAAAAGCTTCGCCGATCTCATAAGGCAGCACCACGCAGAAATGGCCTTCCGCCGTTATCAGCCGTTCGGCGCTATCCAGCAAAGCGTCGTGAGTCAGCGTTTCGGTATAACGGGCGTTGGTACGGGCCAGATCGCGGCAGGCGACGGAAGGCTCAAAATACGGTGGGTTGCTGACGATCAGATCGTAACAATGGGCATGCTGCTGGGCAAAATGATGGATATCCTGGCTGTGCACCTGGATCTTCTGCGGCCAAGGTGACTCAAACACGTTATCACGCGCCTGCAAGGCGGCGGTGTTATCCAGCTCAACCGCATCGATGGTGGCCTCGCCAGCCGTGCGCTGCGCCAACATCAGGGCAATCAACCCACTGCCACAGCCAATATCCAGCACCCGCTGCACGTTATCCACGGCAGCCCAGGCGCCAAGCATAACCGCGTCGGTACCCACCTTCATCGCGCAACGATCGTGGGCAACAAAGAACTGTTTAAAGGTAAAACCGCCGCGGCGCGGGGTCGATTTTGTTTTAATTTGATTACTCACAATGGCCACCAGCAGACAAAACTGGCGTAGCATAAGGCAAACTGATTTAGGGTAAAAGTTAAAAAGGGTGAACCCTGCGGCCATCCCGTCTATAATCGGCGCCCCAAGTAGAGGTAGATAATGACAGCAACCAATTTTTCCGAACTCGAACTCGATGAGCGCCTGATCCTCGCTTTGCGTGATAAAGGCTACGATCGCCCCACCGCTATCCAGGCAGAGGCGATCCCGCCAGCCATGGACGGGCGCGACGTATTAGGTTCGGCACCGACCGGCACAGGCAAAACCGCCGCATTCTTGTTGCCGGTTCTGCAACATCTGCTGGATTTCCCACGCAAGAAGTCTGGCCCACCGCGCGTACTGATCCTCACCCCGACGCGTGAGCTGGCAATGCAGGTGGCCGATCAGGCTCGTGAATTGGCTGCGCATACCTCGCTGGATATCGCCACCATCACCGGCGGCGTGGCGTATATGAACCACGCCGAAGTCTTTAGCGAAAACCAGGACGTGGTGGTTGCTACCACCGGCCGCCTGCTGCAATACATCAAAGAAGAAAACTTTGACTGCCGTGCGGTAGAAACGCTGATCCTGGACGAAGCCGACCGCATGCTCGATATGGGCTTTGCGCAAGACATCGAGACCATCTCGGCCGAAACCCGCTGGCGTACCCAGACGTTGCTGTTCTCCGCAACGTTGGAAGGCGAAGCTATCCGCGAGTTTGCCGAGCGTATCCTGAAAGATCCGGTTGAGGTTGAAGCCGATCCGTCCCGCCGCGAACGTAAAAAGATCCTGCAATGGTATTACCGCGCCGATGACGTGAAGCATAAAACCGCCCTGCTGGTGCATCTGTTGCAACAGCCGGACGTGCAGAAGTCAGTGATCTTTGTACGTAAGCGTGAGCGCGTGCATGAGCTGGCCGCCTGGCTGCGTGAAGCAGGCATAAACACCTGCTATCTCGAAGGGGAAATGGTGCAGGCCAAGCGTAACGAAGCGGTAAAACGCATGATGGATGGCCGCGTCAACGTGCTGGTCGCTACCGACGTTGCAGCTCGCGGGCTGGATATCCTGGATATCACCCACGTGTTCAACTTCGATATGCCGCGCACTGCCGATACCTATCTGCACCGCATTGGCCGTACTGGCCGTGCCGGGCGTAAAGGCACCGCCATTTCGCTGGTAGAAGCGCACGACCATCTGCTGCTGGGCAAAGTGGGGCGTTACCTCAATGAGCCACTGAAAGCCCGCGTGATTGACGAACTGCGTCCATCCACCAAGGTGCCTAGCGAGAAGAGCAACGGTAAACCTTCGAAGAAGGTGCTGGCCAAGCGCATCGAAGACAAGCTGAAGAACAAAGAGAAGGCCAAGGTGAAGGTACGCCATCGCGACGCGAAAAACGTCGGTAAGCGCCGCAAGCCAAAAGCCAAACCAGACGCAGAATAATCTCTCTGCCATCAAAAAACCGCCATCACTTTGAAGGCGGTTTTTTTATTTTCAAGGCTGAGTATAGTGCCCAGCCAATTGCTGACTTTTGAGCCAGATCTCCAATTGACGGTACTGCTCACGCAACTCGCTATTCTGCAAATGCATTGGCGTCTGGGCAAAGTAATACTGGAACGTTCTCCCTTGCTGATTTAGTGCCTTTGCGTCAGCCCCCGTTTGTAACAGCAGCAGCGCCAACTCAGGTGCGTTGATTTTTGCGGCCAGGTGCAAGGGCGTATCCCCTACTCTGTCACTCAAGGTACTATCAGCCCCGGCATTCAACAGCATACGCACCTGCTCCTCCCGCCCCGCCAGCACGGCAGCGGCTAATGGCGTAGCACCAGTGACCAGATTACGCATATTAAGCTGGGGAGCCTGTTGCAATAACAAGCGTAAATATTGCGCATCCTTAACCATCGCCGCCGTATGCAATGCCCCGTTGCCCTCCATACCAGGCTGCCCAATATCTGCCCCCGCCTGTATCAACGCCTGTACACTGCCTGGCCTCTGCTGCAGAATCGCCCACTGCAACAGTGTGATCTGCAAATCTCCCCGCACATAAAGCCGTTCAATCGTTGCTTGCTGGCTAATTTGCCAAACGTCATCTTCAGCCACCGCCTGTGATAAAGACAGGATATCGGTACCCGCAAATGGCGAAGTTTGCTGTTCCATGTAGTGCTCCTTGGCTACCATCAATAACCCAGCGATCCCAAACAGGGGCACAATGAGAGCCGCCATCCAGCAGCCTCTGCACCACCTTTTAGGCATTCGCCTTGATCTCCCATGGCTTCTGTTCCGCCATTGAACTGATTACTTTATCGATGCCATGTGCCGTCATGCTGCGATCGAAATATTTGCTTGGCCGCCAAGCATCAGTGCCGCTCAGAGTCTCATTGTTGGCAATGGTTATTTTATGCCCGATAGCATCGGGAAGCAGTGACGTCGACTCCTGCGTCCCCGTCAACATATCGTATTGTTCACTGTAACGACGGATCCCGCCAGATTCTGCATCTTGCTTTGCCGCAGCGGGATTAATACCGAAACGGTTGAGAGTATGATCGGAAACCCCAGCGGCGTTGAACGTTACTGCCAGAGAACCCGTTGCCAGCGCCGCCGTTGCTGCCAACCCTCCCCCCAACGAATGACCGGTGATCACTAACCCGTCACCAAACGCCGCTTTGGCATTCTTGGCAATTGCCACAGCATGATTGTACTGCACATCGTCGTACCCCGTAGCCTGACGCACATTACTCAGCCAATCGCGCATGTCATTAGTACCGGCGAAGGCCAGCACATAGTGCTGCTTTTTCGAATAAATACCCGCCTGTAACCCCGAGGCTGTATCCAATAAACTTGCGGGGTCAATGCCAAAACCCAGCAAATCGTTATCACTCATGCGCGAAAAACCCTCTGCCCCCTGCCCCGTAAGGTTGTAGACATCCTTGGCCAATAGCGCCAAAGAGTAATCCCCCTGCTGAGACGCTTGCCCACGAGACATCTCCAGCTTTGGGGCAAAAGGTACCGCAGCAGAGAGGTCGCGAGTCAGTGAATCCAACAGGTTTTGTGCATTACGGCTATTTTCAGAGGGGAGCGACACAGCAACGTTTGTCACCTGCGGCTCGTCGGTGTGGACTGGTTTTATTGCGTCTTGAGCCGGAGGTGCCGCAGCAGATACCGCGGTAATGGGCGTCAACGTCGAGATGAAACTCAAAGGCAAACTCATAAAGACTCCTTATCCATAGACAGCCCCAAATGGAACTGATTTAGCTATCGGCGAGTCCTACGAGTTCTGTAATGGGAATGATTATTTTTTGCAGCTAATGTGATCAAAATCTGTTTTCTGCCGTGAAGGCATTAAAAAAGGGAGCCGAAGCTCCCTTTTGTCTACCTAGCCGAAAATTACAGGCTTTCGGTAAAGGTACGTGCGATAACGTCACGTTGCTGTTCTGGCGTCAGTGAGTTGAAACGCACCGCATAACCAGAAACACGAATGGTCAGCTGCGGGTATTTTTCTGGGTTCTTAACGGCATCTTCCAGCGTTTCACGGCGCAGCACGTTCACGTTCAGATGCTGACCACCTTCTACGCGCACGGTAGGTTGCATTTCCATCGGCACTTCGCGGTACTCGATCTGGCCCAGTTCGCTAACAGGCACGATCTGATCTTCCGCGTAATCCGCTTTGGCACAGACACAGCGCGCTTCTGATTTCTCTTCATCCAGCAGCCAGAAAGAGTTCACCAGTGCTTGATTGTTCGCTTTAGTGATTTGAATACCAGTAATCATTTTGTTGCCTCCGTAATAGGGCGAAAAATTTCTACGTCGCCGAAAACTCGGTTGTGGTTTCCGGCCATTTGGTAAAACCAATGTTGTCTTGTTGTTCTGTATACCAGTCAAACCGGGTCAATTCTTTGACTAAAATCAATTTTTACGGGGTAGCCGAATGAGCAGCAGAGGCAAATTTATGTTTTATATCAATTTTACCTTTTTGCTCGTTAAAATTATTTTTGTAAATTTTCAAAAATATTTGTATATCTCGCTCACCATACCCATGGAAAAAGCGGGTTTCGCCGAGCGGAGGTTAACGGTAAGCTATGCACCATGAATTGCTAACAAAAACAAAGGAGAGTGCTTATGTCTACCTCCCTCACCTGGCACGACGTCATCGGCAAAGAGAAAGAGCAGCCCTACTTTCTCGATACACTCGCCTTTGTAGCTAATGAACGCCAGGCTGGTAAGACCATTTATCCACCGCAGAAAGACGTGTTTAATGCTTTCCGCTTTACCGAGTTGGCGGACGTCAAAGTGGTGATCCTGGGGCAAGATCCCTATCACGGCCCGAACCAGGCCCATGGCCTGTCGTTTTCCGTGCGCCCAGGCATCCCTGCACCGCCTTCACTGGTCAATATGTACAAAGAGCTGGTGACGGATATCCCCGGCTTTGAACGCCCGACACACGGCTGCCTGCAAAGCTGGGCCGAGCAAGGCGTACTGCTGCTCAATACCGTATTAACCGTTGAAGGTGGCCGCGCGCATTCTCACGCCAATCTGGGCTGGGAAACCTTTACCGACAAAGTCATTGCCGCACTAAACGAAAATCGCGAGGGTGTCGTGTTCCTGCTGTGGGGGTCACACGCACAAAAGAAAGGGAGCTTTATCGACCGCCAGCGCCATCATGTGTTGAAAGCGCCGCACCCCTCCCCGCTTTCTGCCCATCGCGGTTTCCTGGGTTGCCACCACTTTTCGCAAACCAATCAGTTACTGGAACAACAAGGCCTGGCACCGATTGACTGGGTGCCGCACCTGCCGCAGGAATGATCCAGCCACAAAAAAGGCACCACGAAGGTGCCTTTATCCTCAGCAGGTCTTATTAAGACTTGGCTTTGGATACCGCAACCATCGCAGGGCGCAGCAGACGGCCATTCAGCGTGTAGCCTTTCTGCATCACCATCATCACATGGTTCGGCTGATGGTCGGCTGATTCCATCAGGCTCATCGCCTGGTGAACGTCTGGGTTGAATGGCACGTTGAGCTCGCCTACCACTTCGATGCCGTACTTGCGTACCGCGTCCAGCAGTGACTTCAGCGTCAGCTCAATCCCTTCGATCATCGCGACCAGTTCAGGGTTGTTCTTGTCCGCCAGCTCCAGCGCACGCTCCAGGTTGTCGATCACCGGCAGCAAATCACCGGAGAATTTTTCCAGCGCGAATTTGTGGGCCTTCTCGACATCCTGCTCGCTACGGCGACGAACGTTTTCCATTTCGGCCTTGGCACGCAGCACACTGTCACGCTCGCGTTGCTGAGCTTCAGCCAGTTGGGCTTCCAACTCGGCAATGCGATCATCGCGCAGATCGGCGCCTGCCGCCATGGCTTCCTCGTGCTGTGCTTGCTGTTCCATTTCTTCCGAGGCTTGCTCGTTTGGCGTCTTCTGTTCTTTACTACTCATGAATATCTCCGCGTTTTAGCATTAATCTCGCAACTTGGCTTATTATGGGGATCAAAACCGGGGTTTCAAGTCAACCGGTCACAATGTGGGGCATAAACCGTCCCTGGTGAGGAAAATGGCAGCGATGAAGAAAAAATTTGCATCTATTGGCATTGTTGGGCACCCGCGTCACCCTTCCGCATTGGCTACTCATGAAATGCTGTTCGAATGGTTGGTTGCCCGTGGCTACAAGGTGATCCTTGAACGCCAGATTGCCCACGATTTGGGTATGAAAGACGTAGATACCGGCAGCCTGGCGGAGATTGGTCAACGGGCCGATCTTGCCGTCGTGGTGGGTGGTGACGGTAACATGCTGGGCGCAGCGCGCGTATTGGCGCGTTATGACATCAAGGTGATTGGGGTAAACCGTGGCAATCTCGGCTTCCTGACCGATCTCGACCCGGACAACGCACTCCAGCAGTTGGCGGACGTGCTGGAAGGGGAATATATCGACGAGAAGCGCTTCCTGCTGGAAACCATCGTCCATAAAGAGCACCAGCAATGCCGCGTCAGCACCGCGATTAACGAAGTGGTGTTACACCCTGGCAAGGTGGCGCACATGATCGAGTTCGAAGTCTATATTGACGATCGCTTCGCCTTCTCGCAGCGTTCCGATGGCCTGATCATCGCCACGCCAACCGGTTCCACCGCCTACTCGCTTTCCGCAGGCGGGCCCATTCTGACTCCGTCGCTGGAAGCCATCGCGCTGGTGCCAATGTTCCCGCACACGCTTTCCGCCCGGCCGCTGGTGATCAACGGTGACAGCACCATTCGCCTGAAGTTTTCCCATATCGGCAGCGATCTGGAAATCAGCTGCGACAGCCAGATCGCCCTGCCCATCCAGGAAGGCGAAGAGGTACTGATCCGCCGCAGCGACTTCCACTTAAACCTGATCCACCCCAAGGACTACAGCTATTTCAATACGTTGAGTACCAAACTGGGCTGGTCAAAAAAATTATTCTAAAAATGGCGCCAACCGCTTTACTGTATATAAAACCAGTTTATACTGTATGAAATCACAGTTATGTGTTTATGAACAGGAAGGTCCCTATGTTGGCGCAATTAACCATCAGCAATTTTGCTATCGTTCGTGAGTTGGAGATCGACTTTCAAGCGGGTATGACGGCAATCACCGGTGAAACCGGTGCCGGTAAGTCGATTGCTATTGATGCGTTAGGCCTGTGCCTCGGCAACCGCGCCGACGGCAACGTGGTACGTCTGGGGGCCTCCCGTGCCGATATCTGTGCCCGCTTCTCACTGGCAGATACCCCATCCGCCCGCGAATGGCTGGAACAAAACCAGCTGGATGACAGCAACGAGTGCCTGCTGCGCCGCGTGATCGGAACAGATGGCCGCTCCCGTGGCTTTATCAACGGCACCGCGGTTCCCCTTTCCCAATTACGGGAGCTAGGCCAGCGCCTGATCCAGATCCACGGCCAGCATGCTCACCAGTTGCTGCTAAAACCCGAACACCAAAAACAGTTGCTGGATGCCTATGCCGGCGAACCGGCCTTGCAGGCCGCCATGCACCAGGCTTACCACCAATGGCATCAAAGCTGCCGCGAGCTGGCACACCATCAGCAACAATCTCTCGAGCGCGATGCCCGCAAGCAACTACTGCAATACCAGTTGAAAGAGCTGAACGAATTCGCCCCACAGGCCGGTGAGTTTGAGCAGATCGACAGCGAATACAAGCGCCTGGCCAACAGCGGCCAGTTGCTGACCCTCAGCCAGCAGGCCCTGCAACTGCTGGCCGATGACGAGCAACACAACATGCTCAGCCAGCTCTACACCACCAAGCACCTGCTGATGGACCTGATCGGTATGGATGAGAAGCTAAGCGGCCTGCTGGACATGCTGGAAGAAGCCTCGATCCAAATCAGCGAAGCCAGCGATGAACTGCGCCATTACGCAGACCGCATGGATCTCGATCCCAACCGCCTGCATGAGCTGGAACAGCGCCTGTCGCGCCAAATCAGCCTGGCACGAAAGCACCATGTTTCACCGGAAGAATTACCCGGCCTGTATCAACAACTGCTGGATGAGCAACAGCTGCTTTCCCAACAGGCCAGCGATCAGCAACACCTGAGCGAAGCGGTCAACCTGCATCATCAACAGGCGCTGGCGCTGGCTGAGCAGTTGCACCAGAAGCGGCAGCACTATGCAGCCGAGTTAACTACCCTGATCACCGAAAGCATGAATGCGCTCTCGATGCCGCACGGCAAATTTAATATCGACGTCCGCTTTGAACCGGAATACCTGAGCAGCGAGGGGGCCAGCCGCGTTGAGTTCTGCGTCTCCACCAACCCGGGGCAACCGCTGCAACCACTGGCAAAAGTGGCCTCCGGCGGTGAGCTTTCCCGCATCGCGTTAGCCATCCAGGTCATTACCGCCCGTAAAATGGAAACCCCGGCGCTGATCTTCGATGAGGTAGACGTAGGCATCAGTGGCCCAACGGCCGCCATTGTTGGCCGCCTGCTGCGTCAGTTGGGTGAATCAACTCAGGTTATGTGCGTAACCCACCTGCCACAGGTCGCCGGTTGCGGTCATCAGCATTTATTTGTCAGTAAGCAAACCGACGGCACGGAAACCGAAACCCAGATGTCCCCCTTGGACAAACGTGCCCGTCTGCAAGAGTTGGCGCGCCTGCTCGGCGGCAGTGAAGTCACTAAAAATACGCTGGCAAACGCAAAAGAATTGCTGGCCGCATAACTTTTTTACTTTCCTGAGGTCATAATGAGGCCCTGTAAAGGTTCCCAACTGCTGCAAGGTCTATTATCATCGGCATCCTATGCCCTAAAGGAATGTGATTATTATGCGCTGTAAAATGCTGACAGCTGCCGCTGTGGTTCTTGTGATGCTGACCGCAGGCTGTTCTACTTTTGAGAAGGTGGTTTACCGGCCTGATATCAACCAGGGTAACTACCTGACACCAACCGACGTGGCAAAAATCCACAAGGGAATGACGCAACAACAGGTTGCTTACACATTGGGCACGCCAATGATGCAGGATCCGTTTGGTACCCAGACGTGGTTCTACGTGTTCCGCCAAGAGCCAGGCCATGAGAAGATCACGCAGCAAACGCTGACGTTGACGTTCGACAGCGCAGGCGTGTTGACGGATCTGCAGAATAAACCGGCACTGACCGAGTAAGCCGAGCCGGAGCTGTCATCCGGCCCATGGGGGAAGAGTGAAATCCTTCATGACAGTCGCAGGCTGCAACTCGGAAGACAACGTTCTGATGAAGATAAGGCGCATTCAGCGCCTTATTTTTTTGCCTTTTCCGCCCGCTGACGGCGCAGTTCTTTCGGATCGGCAATCAATGGCCGGTAAATCTCTACCCTGTCGCCATCATTGAGCACATCGCTCAGCTTGGCCGGTCGGCTGTAAATACCCACCTTGTTGCTGGCCAAATCGATATCGCTCCGTAGATCTAACAGCCCAGAAGCCAGGATGGCCTGCTCAACGCTGCTGCCTGCTGCCAACTTAACCTGGCGCACATACTGGCGTTCTGGCAACGCATAGACCACCTCAACGCGTATCTCAGACACTGTAGACCTCTTTGGCGCGCTGAGTGAACGCTTGCACCATGCTACCGGCCAGTTCTTTAAACACTTTACCGAAGGCCAGCTCGATCAGTTTGTTGGTGAACTCAAAATCCAGGTGCAGCTCTACCTTGCACGCCTCGGGGCTTAACGCGGTGAACTGCCAGCCGCCCATCAGCTTGCGGAACGGGCCATCGACCAGCTGCATATTGATGCTTTGGTTATCCAGCAGCGTATTGCGCGTGGTAAAGGTTTTGCTGATGCCGGCTTTTGCCACCTCTACCGCGGCGGTCATTTCATTTGGGGAAGCGGCAATCACCCGGCTGCCGGTGCATCCTGGCAGAAAATCGGGGTAAGAATGAACATCGTTAACCAACTGATACATCTGCTCAGCGCTGAATGGCACTAATACAGATCGACTGATCTGGGGCATATCATTTCCTGAGAGGCAAAAAACGTACAGATAATACCATTTATCTGGCGCCAAACAAAAAATCTGCTACGCGCGGCACGGATCCAAAATGCGAGAAATTGCGCAGGTGCTGAGTGGGAAAGGATTTCTTTCGCTGCGTCATCCAGTATAATGAGCGCACTATGACAAAGAAAAAAGCATACAAACCCGGTTCCGCGACCATTGCACAAAACAAGCGAGCACGTTTCGAATACTCCATCGAAGAGGAGATCGAGGCGGGTTTGGCCCTGCAAGGTTGGGAAGTAAAATCTCTGCGTGCTGGCAAAGCTAACATCAGCGACAGTTATGTGATGTTCCGCGACGGTGAAGCCTATCTGTTTGGCGCCACCATTTCGCCGCTGAACGTCGCTTCAACTCATGTGGTATGCGATCCAACACGTTCCCGTAAACTCCTGCTGAAAAAACGTGAGCTAGACTCACTGATCGGCCGCGTTACCCGCGATGGTTATACCGTCGTCGCCCTCTCCATGTATTGGAAAAATGCCTGGAGCAAGGTGAAGATTGGCGTAGCCAAAGGTAAGAAAGAACACGATAAGCGCGATGACATCAAAGATCGTGAGTGGCAGACGGCGAAAGCCCGTATCATGAAGCATGCCAATCGTTAAGCCGCTGGCTTAACAGGGTAATCTTCTGTTATACTGCACAAAGTACTTGGGGCTGATTCTGGATTCGACGGGATTTGCGAAGCCCTAGGAGCATGCCGAGGGGCGGTTTGCCTCGTAAAAAGCCGCAAAAAAATAGTCGCAAACGACGAAAACTACGCACTAGCAGCTTA